>Ga0310691_10001056_pt1 | contig 45089 bp, 35 predicted proteins | sample 176DNAGHGlowgp2_FD_203887 | JGI IMG/M metagenome (GOLD analysis project Ga0310691, IMG submission 203887) | Sheep rumen microbial communities from Palmerston North, Manawatu-Wanganui, New Zealand - 1766 DNA GHGlow gp2 (v2) (version 2) | ecosystem: Host-associated > Mammals > Digestive system >... | reverse complement strand
TAGGCGCACTCATCGCCTACAAGAAGGGCGTGTCCGCAGGCGTTGAGCAGCGCAAGCACGAGGCTGAAACTATGGTCGGCTCTGCCGAGCAGCAGGCTGCACGCATAGTCGAGGACGCCGAGAAGGACGCCGATAACAAGAAGAAGAGCGCCCTCATCGAGGCAAAGGATGAGATACATAAGCTCCGCACTGAGGCGGATAAGGAGATCAAGGATCGCAGGGCTGAGCTGTCACGTCAGGAAAGACGTATGCAGCAGAAAGAGGAGAATCTCGATAAGAAGACCGATAACCTTGAAAAGAAGGAGGACACTCTCAACCAGAAGATAAAGAGTGCCGACGAAAAGCTCAAGGAGGCTGAGTCGATAAAGAAGTCTCAGATGGATATTCTCGAGAGGATCTCGGAATTCACAAAGGATCAGGCAAAGGAATACATTCTCTCTACTCTTGAGGACGACCTCGTTCACGAAAAGGCTGTCAAGGTACAGGCTTACGAGCAGCTCCTCAAGGACGAGTGCAACGAAAAGGCAAGAAGCTATATCTCGCTCGCTATCGCTAAGGTGGCTGCGGATCAGGTATCGGAGGCGGCTGTCTCTGTTGTTCCGCTCCCCAATGACGAGATGAAGGGCAGGATCATCGGACGCGAGGGACGCAACATCCGTACCCTCGAGACCCTCACGGGCGTCGACCTCATCATCGACGATACCCCCGAGGCTATCACACTTTCATGTTTTGACCAGATACGCCGCGAGGTGGCTCGAATAGCACTCGAGAAGCTCATCGCTGACGGTCGTATCCACCCCACACGCATCGAGGAAATGGTCGACAAGGCTCGCCGTGAGGTAGAGCACCGCATCAAGCAGGAGGGCGAAAGAGCTGTCATCGAGACCAATGTTCACGGTCTCAACCACGAGCTCATCAAGCTGCTCGGTCGTCTGAAGTACCGCACCAGCTATCGTCAGAACGTACTCGACCACTCGATAGAGGTCGCACAGCTCTGCGGCGTTCTCGCCTCTGAGCTCGGCGTTGACGCCAATATGGCAAGACGCGCAGGTCTCCTCCACGATATCGGTAAGGCGCTGACCTCCGAGATAGAGGGCTCGCACGTTCAGATAGGCGTTGACGTATGTAAAAAATACAACGAGAATCCCGTTGTTATACACGCTGTCGAGGCTCACCACAACGACGTTGAGCCCAGAACAGTCATCGCCTGCATCGTTCAGGCTGCCGACGCTATTTCCGCTGCAAGACCTGCCGCAAGAAGCGAGAACTATGAGAGCTACATCAAGCGTCTCCAGAAGCTCGAGGAGATATGCACCTCCTATGAGGGCGTTGATAAGTGCTTTGCAGTTCAGGCAGGCCGCGAGGTCAGGATCATGGTCGTTCCCGAGGTCATCAACGACGAGAAGATGGTACTCGTTGCGAGACAGATCGCTCAGCAGATCGAGACCGAAATGGATTACCCGGGTCAGATCAAGGTCAACCTCATTCGCGAGAGCAGAGTTTCCGACTACGCAAAGTAAGCGTTCAGCTGCGGACGGTATTCGTCCGCAGCTTTTTTTATCAATTCGTAAATTGTGCATTTAACAGCCGTAAAGGAGCTGATTCTATGAAACGTCTGATAAAGAGAGCCGCAGCTGCTCTCCTCGCCGCGGGAGCTGCCGCCTCGTTCATGCTGCCCGCGTCGCTTTCGGCGTCCGCAAAGTGGCAGAGGGTGGGCTATGTCGGCGACCTCAACAGCGACGACAAGTTCAGCGTCGCCGACCTCGTCATACTCACGAAGTATGTGCTCGGCGCCGAAGGTATGCCCGAGACGGGAATATACGATATGCAGGGCGCGTACTACCTCACGGGTGTGCGCGACGAGATATCCTCTCTCGGTCAGGACGCCATAAAGAACGGCATTAAGCAGTTCCAGCTCGCGGATATGGACGAGGACGGCGTGATAGACACCTTCGACCTCGCCGCACTGCGGAAGGTCGTCGTCGACCCGAACAACGCAAAGCTCCTCTACTGCTGGTATGCGGACGAGGTCGAGCCGCCCGACTACATCGACGCTCCGATATACGACCTCTACGGCTCGATGCCGTCACAGGGCGACGCGAAGGTCGTCGCGTTCAGCGTTGAGTTCCCCGACCTGAAATTCGGCTATAAGGCGTCGACCGACGAGGTCGAGCAGGCGCTGTTTGCTCCCGCTGATGAGAACAGCAAGCTGTTCCCGCTCGAGAGCATATCCGCCTTCTATGAGCGCTCCTCGAAGGGGGCGATGCACCTCAGCGGCAAGGCTTACGATTATACGGCAAAGTACCCGATATCAAATTATGAGGGCGACAAGTTCCACCTCGCGATAATAAACGAGGTGCTCGAGGCATTCGACGAGCAGATAGACTTCAGCGAATACGACGCCGACGGGGACAGCATGATAGATACCGTGATGATAATCGTCCCGAGCACGGCGGACGATGGCAGCTGGTGGCCTACCTCAGGCGGCTACGGCGGAAGCAGCAAGCTGAAGTTCGACGGCTGTAAGATAGGGCACGTCATCGTCGGCAACCGCAACATCGAAGCCAAAAACAACTATGCCGCCTTCTGCCAGACCTACTCCCACGAAATGGGACACTGCATGGGTCTGCCCGACTACTACCTCTATAATGCCGACGACTTTCAGGGTATGCACGGCTCGGCAGGCTTCGAGCTCATGGACGACGCGTTCGGCGACTTCGGCGCCGCCTCGAAGCTCATGCTCGGCTGGTACAGAGAGGACCAGATAAGCGTGTTCGACCGCTCGGCAGGCGAGCAGACCTTCACGCTGTACAACAGCGAGACCGACCTCGGCAACTGCGTGATAATACCGCGCGGCACGCTCGGCGACAAGTACCGCTCGGAGTTCTTCATCATCGAGTATACGACCCTCGACAACAACAACCTCCGCATACGCGACAAGTGGTGGAAGAAGGTCGGCGAAGGCGTGAGGGTGTACCACGTACAGGCGTCGCAGAATGGCGACCGCACCTTCCCGAGCTGGAAGTACGCGAGCGGCAACGACGAGGCTACCAACTATAACAACGGTATCCGCTTCATACGCCTCGTGAACGAGGGCGACGACAATACCGACAACTTTTTCCGCGGCGGAAGCGTCGTCAACAGCAGTGTGAGCGGCTTCATGTGGTACAATGACAGCGGCAGACTGACCGTCAGTCCCGAGACCGCCATATACGTCACAGAGGGCGAAAACGGCACCTACAATGTCAGGATAGCGGCAGAATAAAACGAAAGAAAGGTCCAACCTATGGCTAAGGAAATATTCCATACAAGTGAAAAATCAAATTTCATACTCAATCTGACCGAGGAAAAGTACGCGAAGCTCGCCTCCTACGGACTGCTTGCGGCGCTTTTCACGACCTCGCTCGCGACCGCGATACCCGTTATCACAAGCGAGTCGCTCTTTGAGCTGACCTCCGCGGGACTCGCTGTATCGGGCGTTATCTGCATGATACTTGCGCTGATAGCGCTCATCAAGAAGTATGTCAGCGGAAAGCTCGTTTTCCCGATATGCGCCTTTGCGGCAATGCTGCTGTGGGGCGTAGTATCGCTCATAAACTCGTATGACATCGGCATAGCCTTCTATGGCTACAACGGCAGAGGCGAGGGACTCCTTGCGCTGATATTCTACCTCTGCTTCTTCATCACAGCCGCCTCGATAAAGCGCGAGCAGGCTCTGAAAACCGTCGTTTACGGACTTGCGGGGCTCGGTCTGCTCCACTCGGCATTCGGACTTATCCAGGTATTCACGGGCAAAATGAGCAGCTACCGCATGGTCTCCATGGTGATACAGCCTAACGCGGCCTCGGGTCTCTCGCAGTCGCCGCTCTTCCTCGCGATGGTGCTGACGCTCGTCATCACCTCCTCGCTCATAGCGTTCATCTCCGTCAAGGGAACGGGCAGCAAGGTCTTCTTCATCGCTACGGCAGCAATATGCTCCTTCACGATGATGTTCACCTATTCCTTCATCGGTATCTGCGGAGCTGTATTCGCAGTCCTCGCAGCAGCAGTCAGCGTATTCAGGCTCAGGGCGAACAAGGCGGGACTTGCCTCCGTGCTCGCGGTCATAGTGCCCGCAGCGGCAGCGATAGGACTTGTTCAGGCAGGACTTATCGGCAATATCTCGAGCTATCGTCTCTATGACGGACGCATTCTCTGGTTCGCGGATTCCTACTACCGCATCTCCGCGAGCGGCGAACCCGACTTATCTAACATCGACATCGACGACACCTACGATGTTTACTACACGCTCAACAGCAAGACCATGAACATCATCAGTGTTCACGGCTTAACGGGTACAGGTCCCGAGCAGCTCGTATTCCCGCAGCTCTATACCTTCGGCAGCACGAACGGCGATGAGGACACACTCATCAGCGACATAGTAGCCGAGAACAAGGGCACCTTCGACAAGGTGTACAATGAGTACCTCTATACCGCAGCAACACGCGGCATTCCGTCGCTCATCGCGCTCATAGCGGTGCTTGTGCCGACTCTCTTCGTCGGAGCTAAGAAATCGAAGAAGGGAACATGGACTCAGACTTGTATGTTCGTCCTCACGCTCGGCGGAGTGCTGATATTCTTCATCGGATGCAGCAATACCGCGTTTTCTCCGATATTCTGGACAGTGGCGGGCTGCTCGATAGCACAGCTTGCAGCTCCCGCAAAGGAAGCGGTCCCCGCGGTAGAGGCTCCCAAGGAAAAAGCTGAGCCCAAGGCGAGTGCTCCCGAAAATAAGCCTCAGCCGAAGAAAAACAACGGCAAGAAAAAGAAGAAGTAACAAGAATCCAATAGCTTAATTATACGAAATATGAGCACTTGTTGAGGAGGAACCTTCTGAAAAAGGTCCTCCTCAAACTTTTCCTCCGAAGCATTCAGGACATCCGCAAGAAAAATACACATAAAAGCACGTATTGTCAAAGCCAGACCTGCTCATTTTTTCATTTCCGAAAAAAAATTCAAAAAAGCGCTTGACAAGCGTTCTGATTTCTGCTATAATATTATAGCAGTCAACTAATACTGTATGCGAGTGTGCTGGAATAGGCAGACAGGCACGTTTGAGGGGCGTGTGTCGACAGACGTATGGGTTCAAGTCCCATTACTCGCACCAGCGCGGATACTTTCGTATCCGCGCTTTTTTGAAAAAATTCAAAAAAGTGCTTGACAATCCCGAAATGATATGATATAATAATTAAGCTGTTTGAAAAAGCAGTACATATCGTATTCTAAAGACAGCTGGCAGGTTCATCCGTAAGTCCCGCCGAGGAATTGCAAGTGATATAAGCTATCATTGTCCTTTTCCGAGCTGTCGGCAAAGGACTTTTTTATTGCACTCTGAATACGATACCATAAATTATTCGGAGGTGAATACACTATGCCAAGCAATGCAGTTCTCGAAGCTAAGAAGGCTAAGGTAGACCAGCTCACAGACGTCCTCAAGAATGCTGTATCAGGCGTTCTCGTTGACTACAAGGGTATCACCGTTGATGAGGATACCAAGCTCAGAAAGGAGCTCCGTGAGGCAGGCGTCAACTACTTCGTAGAAAAGAACACAATGCTTCTCCGTGCATTCAAGAATGTCGGAATCGAAGGTCTCGAGGAGTCGCTCAACGGTACGACCGCTATCGCTCTCTCAAACGAGGACCAGACTGCTCCCGCTCGTATCCTCGGCAAGTTCGCTGAGAAGGCAGGCGACGAGAAGTTCAACCTCAAGGCAGGCTTCGTTGAAGGTGAGGTTTACGATCAGGCTGGAGTTATCGCTCTTTCCAAGATCCCCTCAAAGGACGTTCTGCTCGCACAGCTCGTTGGCTCTCTCCAGGGTCCCATGCAGAAGCTCGCAGCTACCCTCAAGGCAGTTGCAGACAAGAAGTCAGAGGAAGCTGCCTGATTTCTGTACCATTCATACCGCAGCTTGAATCAATGACCGTATATCGGTAAAATTAATTAAAAGGAGATTATTATCATGGCTTCAGAGAAGGTTACAAAATTTGTTGAAGATATCAAGACTCTTTCTGTTCTCGAGCTTGCTGAGCTCGTAGACGCTATCCAGGAAGAATTCGGCGTAACAGCAATGGTTGCTGCTGCTCCCGCTGCTGGCGGTGCTGCTGGCGGTGCAGAGGCTGCTAAGACAGAGTTCGACGTAGTTCTCACATCCTTTGGTGACGCTAAGATGGCTGTTATCAAGGTTGCTAAGGAAGTTCTCGGTCTCGGTCTTAAGGAGGCTAAGGAGATCGTTGAGGCTGCTCCTAAGGCTCTCAAGGAGGGCGTTTCCGAGGCAGAGGCTAACGAGCTCAAGGCTAAGTTCGAGGAAGCTGGCGCTACAATCGAGCTCAAGTAATCGTATTACTTACGCTTACAAGAGGGACTGTACATTGTACAGTCCCTTTTTTATTGCTTTTTTAAGCTGATACTTTCGTTTTGCTAAATTAAGCCTTTCCCTTTGTGACAAATGTATATGCGCGGAAGCGTTTATTGTGTATTTCTACAATTTTTCCTGTGCTCGTTGACAAGTTATCGGTGAATGTGGTATTATAATCTTGATTAGTAGTGCGGGAGGTGACTTTGCAATGAAAAAAATAGTCAGCTTTGTTATGGCTGCGGTCATTGCGGCTGTCAGCGTACCGTGTATCACTGCGGAAGCAGCAAGCATGAGCGCCGTTCCCGCTGCGGAGCAGACCGTCTCCGCCTCCGATTCCGAGCTCGCCGACTATGCCAATGAAGTGGCTGTGATAGTCAACAAGGAGCGCAGCGCAAAGGGCTTGAAGCCGCTGAGAGTGCTGCCGAAGCTGCAAAGTGCGGCTCAGGTGCGTGCGAACGAGATAACTCGTGTCTTTGACCACCAGCGTCCCAACGGCACAACGTGCTTCTCCGTCATCGAGGAATTCGGGCTCGACTACTACTACATCGGCGAGAATATCGCCGCAGGTCAGACCTCGCCCGAGCGCGTAATGACCGCGTGGATGAACTCCGAAGGTCACAAGAGCAATATCCTCGACCCCGATTTCATGTACATCGGCGTGGGAGTGGTGCAGAAGGGCAGCACCCTGTACTGGACTCAGATATTCCTCAAGTACGAGGAATTCTCGGACGCCTATATTCCCAAGGAGAAGGAAAAGCCCAAGTATACGGGCGACCTCAACTCCGACGGCAAGGTCGACGGCAGAGACGCCTCGGCTATCCTCATCGAGTACGCCGCCGTTTCGTCGGGCGGCTCGTCAAAGCTGAATTCCGAGCAGAAAAAGCTCGCGGATATCGACTCCAGCGGCATGATAGACAGCAAGGACGCTTCGTATGTCCTCGGCTTTTATTCGTATCTCTCGTCGGGAGGCAAAACCACCGACATCAAGCAATGGCTCAGACAATAACGAAAAACGGGACAAGTCCTCGGACTTGTCCCGCATTTTTTATTCCTTTTTCTCAAACTGCTCCGATATGCCCTCGTCGGTATAGAAGGTGACGTTATCGCCGTCGAGGACGAAGGTGCTGTCGCCGAGCCCGTCGATGAGGCTGCCGTCGCCGCTGCCCTCGAGCGCAAGGCTGAACTCGTCGCCCTTTTGCGTATAATCGCAGAATTCGGGCAGGCACACGATGAACTTGCCATAGCGTATCCTCAGCTTAACGTCGAAATCAGCGGTGTCGTCGCCGACGATGATTCCCGCAAGCTTCTGCTTGAACTCCTCAGTCGCGATGTCGTACAAGCCGTCGAAGCTGTCGGGGTCAGGGTCGCCAATCCTCGAAAGCTTGAGGAATTCGACCGCTTCTCCGCCGTCCTCGGCATTTGCGAATACCGTCATTGTGCTGCCGTCGTACTGCACGGGCGGATTAGTCTCGCCGCTGAGCATGAACGAGCCGTCCTTGCTCAGCATCATTACCTCGGAGATGTCGAACTCCGCCGATACCTTGCCGTTTTCCTGCAAAACGATGTCCGCCTCGTCGCCCGACCAGCGTCCCACGAGAACGCCGTCCTCGTAGTCATGGCGCTCGTGGAAGGTGGCAGGCTGAGTTTCAGCCTCGCCCGCTGCATTGGTCGGAGCCTGTGTCGTCACAGCAGCAGCTGTCCCCTTCTCGATATTTATCGGACGCGCCGATGACTCTTCCTTCTCTCCGCACGCAGCGAGCGACAGCATAGCTGCTGCGCCGATGAGCAGAGCTGTTATCTTCCTGTTCATTCCGCTTCTCCTCTCACTTCACCTTTTTCAGCACCTCCTGCGCTCCGTCCTCGTAGGTGAGCGTAAGGGTGTCGCCGTCTATTTTGTATGTGTATTTCACGGAATCGTCCGTATGCTTGACGTAGTTCATGTTCTCGCTGAACAGCTCGAGCGTGCCGTCGTTCGTCTCGAAGGAGCAGTAGTCGTTGACCGTGAATTTCAGGTTCTCGCCGTCGACAGCGGCTGTGACGCTTATCTTCTCCGTGCTGATAGCGAGGTTATACGCGAGCATATCGCGGTATGAGCCGTCGAGGAGGTCGTACTCGCCGTCATAGCTGCTGCTGTCCGCTTCTCCGCGGCGCTTCATATCGAGCAGGAGTATGTCCTGCTCGCCGCCCTCATCGACCTCCGATGCGTCGTAGTGGTGGGAGACCGTGAGCTGCGTGCCGTCGAACTTTATCTCCTCCTTGCCGACCTTTGTCGACTCCATAGAGAACGAGCCGTCGCTGTTGAAGTGAGCGGACGATGTGAAGTCAATCGGCAGTGAGACCGTCCTGTCCTCGCTGAAGATGTAGCCGCTCGCTCCGTTGCTCCATTCGCCGAGAATGGCGGTGTCTATCTCGGTGGTGCTGACGCGCACCTCCCTCGAGCTCTCCTTATCCTTCTTGTCCGAGCAGCCGACAAGGGCTGTTCCCGCCACAGCGGCGGCTAAAATCAATGCTGTTATCCTTTTCATATTATCCTCCGTATCATATCTCGTCCATCGAGAGCGTAGCTATCGCGTTGAGGCTCTCGTCGGCGGTAATGCCCGCCATGAGGTTGTAGCTTCCCTGACAGCCTATCATCGCGCCGTTGTCGCCGCAGAGGCTCTTCTCGGGCATATAGAAGCTGTAACCGCGCTTCGCGCACGCCTCCGACATCGCCGCGCGAACGCCCGAATTCGCGGAAACTCCGCCCGCGAGCGCTATCTTCTTATAGCCGAGAGCCTCCGCCGCGAGCATAGTCTTGCCCGTGAGTATCTCCGCTATCGTGGCTTGCAGGCTCGCGGAGAGGTCGTTCCTGTCGATGTCCTCGCCCTTCTGCTCGGCGTGGTGGAGCATATTTATCACCGCCGTTTTCAGTCCCGAGAAGCTGAGGTCGAACTCGTTGCCCGCTACAGCAGGGTGCGGCAGTTTGAACGCCTTCGCGTCGCCCGACTGCGCCGCCTTGTCGACGTGAACGCCTCCCGGGTACGGGAAGCCCATTGCACGCGCGCACTTGTCGAAGCACTCGCCTGCCGCGTCGTCGCGGGTGCGTCCGACTACGCGGAATTTCGTGTAGCTCAGCACCTCGATGATGTGGCTGTGACCGCCGCTCGCTACGAGGCAGAGGTACGGCGGCTCGAGGTCAGGGTGGCTGAGGTAGTTCGTGGCGATGTGTCCCGCGATGTGGTGGACGGGTATCAGCGGCTTGCCCGAGGCAAGGGCGAGCCCCTTTGCGAAGTTGACGCCGACGAGCAGGGCTCCGATGAGACCCGGGGCATAGGTCACGGCTATGCCGTCGAGGTCGGCGAGCTCGATATCAGCGTCCGCGAGCGCCTTGCGGGTCACACCGAGAATGTTCTCGCAGTGGCGGCGCGAGGCTATCTCAGGCACAACTCCGCCGTATTTTCTGTGCTCCTCTATCTGCGTGGAGATGACCGACGAGCGTATCGTGCGGCAGTCCTCAATCACGCTCGCGGCGGTCTCGTCGCAGGAGCTCTCTATTCCTAAAATAAGCATATCATACACTTTCCTTCATATTTTTGACCATTATATCGGCGTCCTCGACGGGGTCGCGGTAGAAGCGCCTCCGCGTGCCCTCCTTCCTGAAGCCGAAGCTCTCGTACAGCGCGATAGCAGGGGCATTCGACTGCCGCACCTCCAGCGCGATAGTCTCGACCTCATCGGGCACGCCCGCGAGGAATTCTCCGAGGAGCGCCCTCGCCACGCCCATTCTTCGGTAGTCGGGAGCAGTCGCTATCGTGAGCACCTCGCCCGTATCCGAGGCAGTAAAGCCCGCAAACAAGCCCGCGAGCTCGTCCCCGCAGTACGCCGCGAGGACAACTCCGCCGTCACGGTCTGCCGCGTCCGCGAACGCCTTTGCAGACCAGCCATAGCCTCCGAAGCAAGCCTTGTCCAGCGCGGACATCGCCTCAAAAGCTCCGTTCGGAAATTGAGAATTGAGAATTGAGAATTGAGAATTATTCGCCATTTCGGACTTCACTCCCCTCTCTGTAATCACGCATTGATATCAGCCCTTTGCCTCGTACCAGCTCTCGCCCTGATGAACGTCGACTGCGAGCGGCACCTTCATCTCGTACACGCCCTGCATCTCCTCCTTGAGAATCTCCGCGGCGCGGTCGGCGCAGGATAGGTCGGACTCGATGATGAGCTCGTCGTGTACCTGCAATATCAGCTCAGCCGCGAGCCCCTCGGCTTTGAGGCGGCGGTACACGTTTATCATCGCTATCTTGATGAGGTCGGCGGCAGTGCCCTGCACGGGAGTGTTCATCGCGATTCGCTTGCCCGCCGCCTGCAACATCTTGTTCGACGAGAGAAGCTCGGGAATACGGCGCTTTCTGCCGAACATCGTCGCAACAACGCCCGTTTTCATCGCATCGTCGACCGTATTCTCCATGAACGCGTTCACCTTCGGGTACTTCGCGAGGTAGTCCGCGATGTACTTCTTCGCCTGCGCGACCGAGGTGCCGATATCCTTCGAGAGCGAGAACGCTCCGATGCCGTAGATTATGCCGAAATTTACGGCTTTTGCGGCGCTTCTCATCTCGGGAGTTACCATAACGGGCGGCATATCGAACACCTGCGCGGCGGTCGAGGTGTGTATGTCCTCACCCGAGTTGAACGCGGCTATCATGTTCTCGTCGCCGCAGAGGTGCGCCATTACGCGCAGTTCTATCTGGCTGTAGTCGGCGTCAACGAGCGTTCTGCCGCTCGAAGCCGTGAAAAATTTTCTCATCTGCGAGCCGAGCTCCGTGCGGACGGGTATGTTCTGCACATTCGGCTCCGTGGAGGAGATGCGTCCCGTCCTCGTCTCGGTCTGGCGGAAGCAGGTGTGGATGCGTCCATCCTCCGCGACCTTATCGAGCAGAGCGTCGACGTAGGTGGAGTTCAGCTTCGTGTACTGGCGGTATTTCAGCACATTGTCCACTATCGGTGAATAATTGCGGAGCTCCTCGAGCACGTCCGCGTTCGTGGAGTAGCCGCTCTTGGTCTTTTTCTTCGCGGGCAGCCCGAGCTCCTCAAAGAGCACGGTTCCGAGCTGCTTCGGCGACGAGATGTTGAACTCGTGCCCCGCGTCGTCGTATATCATCTGCTTGGTCTCCTCTATCATCTCGGAGAGCTCCGCACCGAACGATTTTACGCCGTCCCTGTCTATGCTCACGCCGAAATGCTCCATCGAAGCGAGCACCTCAGTCAGCGGCATTTCGATGTTTTCGAGGAGGTCGGTCATGCCCTCGCGGTCTATCTCGGCACGCAGTCTCTCCGCAAGTCCGCGCAGGGAGACGAGGTCGGCAAATTCGCCGTTCTCGGTGCAATAGTGGACACCGTACTCCGCGCAGAGCTTGTCCGCGGCGTAGTCTGTGGCGGAGGTGTTCAGCAGATAGCCGCATATCGGGATATCCGTCCGCACATTGCGGAGCTCCCCGCCGCGAGCCATAGCATAGCGGTAGTGCGGCTTTGCGTCGAAGGTTATCTTTTCGCAGTCCGAGGCGAAAAACGCGCATATCAGCTTCTCGTCCGCGGTGGTGTAGACGGTATTGCCGCTGAGGACGGTCAGCCTCTCGTCCGCGAACAGGTAGCACACGTCCGTAAATCCCGAAATATCAGCGGCTGAGAGCTCCTGCTCAGTCACCTCTATCGGTGTGTGCTCCGCCTGCTTCACCTCGGGAGCAGCCTCGCCCGCAGAAGCGGAAATGCCGAGCTTGTCGAGCAGCTTGTACATCTCGAGCTCGGTCAGCAGGCGGCTCACACCCGCATTATCGGGCTCGCCGAGGCTGTAGCTGCCGAGGTCGGTCTCTATCGGAGCGTCGCGCACTATCGTCGCGAGCCACTTGCTCTCCTTCGCGGAGTCCTCCCCTGCCGCGAGCTTCGCCTTGACGCCCTTTGTCAGTCCCGACTCCTCGTAGCCCGCGTACACGCCCTCGAGCGTGCCGAACTCCTGAATCAGCGATTTTGCGGTCTTTTCGCCTATTCCCGCAACTCCCTTGATGTTGTCGGAGCTGTCGCCCATGAGGGCTTTCAGGTCGATGAGGCGTATCGGCTCGAAGCCGTAGTCCTCGCGGAAGCGGTCGGGCGTGTAGTGTATCGTCTCCTTGTTCGTGGCGAGCAGAACCGTCACCTTGTCGTCGATGAGCTGGAGGCTGTCCCTGTCGCCCGTGAGGATATAGCACTCGTTCCCGCTGTCCGAGCAGAGCTTCGAGAGCGTGCCGAGGACATCGTCCGCCTCGTAGCCCTCGCACTCGACCACCGTGATGCCGAGCAGTCCGAGAAGCTCCTTTATCAGCGGGAGCTGCTGTGCGAGCTCGTCGGGCATACCCTTGCGGTTTGCCTTGTAGTAGTCGACAGCCTTGTGTCGGAATGTCGGCGCTTTGAGGTCGAACGCGACTGCGACCGCATCGGGACGGACGTCGTCGAAGTTCTTCATATATATGTTCATAAAGCCGAAAATGGCGTTCGTGAAGACGCCCTTTTTGTTCGAGAGCAGCTTTATGCCGTAGAATGCGCGGTTGAGAATGCTGTTGCCGTCTATTGCAAGAAGTTTCATAGCCCGCTTCCTTTCCTGTAAGAATACATACATTATTAGTATAACACATCTGAGGGAAAATAGCAAGCATTTGAGACAGCTCAAAAAATCAGTAATGCCAACCCTGACGTTACGTCATAGTGATAGGCAGACTATCAGTATGAAACGCCGTCCCCTGCACATGAAAAAGCCTCCCTTGCGGGAGGCTCTTGTTGTATCGTATATCAGTCCTTGCTTTCTTCCTCGGGTCCCTCGACGAGCTTCGCCTTGTGGAGAGCCGAGCCTACCGCCGTCGTGATGACCGTGGATACGACCATCTCAAACAGCGCATTTATTCCGACAAATACTACCACGAACAGCAGCACGTTGCCGTTGCCCTTGGAGTCGATGAGATTCTTTACGTATTCGTCTCTGCCGAAGAGCAGAACGAGTGCCGACATGAAGAACAATGTGTTCAGGAATGCCGAGCAGAAGCCTGTTACAGCGCATGATACCTGCATACGCGTGAGCTTGTGTCCGCTGACGAGCAGATATCCTATGCAGAACAGCAGCAGAGCTACGGTGATGCAGATGTACCAGATAAGTCCGCCAGATGACATCAGGTCGTCCATGACCTTGTCACGCACCCATACCTTCTTGCCGTCGTCGCCGATGACCGAGTGCGAGAACGCGAACTGCATTATCGACAGGAACAGTGCGAGTCCGAAGAACGAGGTGACAAGTCCCGCAACTGCGTAGTACGCGCGCTTTGCCTTCAGCTTGGTCATGCCATTATAGATGAAGCCGACGAGAAGTCCGTCGAGAGCACGCGGGATAACACGCTGGATAAACGCCATGACAGGGTTTATCTCGACGAGCGTCGCACCCATAGCGCTGAGCGGTCCGATGCCGAAGCATTGCAAAAAGCTGAAAAGACCGAAGAATGTGCCGACGATGAGTCCGCCGACAGGTCCGAGCGCGATGCCTGCAATGGCAATGGGGATGATGTTCAGCGTGATAGACAGCGGTCCTATGGGGATAGTTCCGATCGGCGTCAGTGAAAATAAGAGTACGATCGCCATCAGAAGTCCCAACAGTACCATTGATCTGGTGTTGAACTTTGTTTTCATATTTGATTTTCCTCCTTGTTATTATTCCTCCGAAGAGGATACAATACAACGGAATCATAATACCATATCTTTCACGTATTGTCAAGTCTTCCCGAAAATTCGGGGATATATTTTATTTATGGCGTGATGTTGTGCAGGGGCATACCAAGTTCAAATTTTCGCTTGCTATTTCCCGAAAAATATGCTATAATCAGCGTATAATGACATAAAATCACATGATCAGGGGTCTTTATATGAAAAAAACTAAAATTGCGGCTTGTGCAGGCGTTTCAGCTCTGTGCCTCCTAATCGCGGCAACCGCCTTCGGCAGTCACTTGATCGGCGACGAGCACGACAGCTCCGAGCCCGCGACCGCCGACAGCAGCGCTCAGACAAGCACACAGAGCACAAAATCCGCGTCCGAAACCAAGACCGAGCCAGCGACCGAGTCTGCCACACAGCATATCAGTCCCGTGGAGACCGTCTCCGCTGAATGCGCTACCCAGCAGACCGTCAGCAAGACCATATCCCGCGAAAACGGCAGCAATACGCTAAAACTCCCGCTTGCGGACTTCATCGAGGAGGGCGACAAGATAACCTCCTTCACCTTCGTCGTATACTCGGGAGACGGCAGCAATATCGGCGAATTCAAGGGCGGCTGCGGTATCTCCGTATCGGAGGACTGCCCCTCCGCCACCGACAAGGGCTGGTATCAGTCGGGAGACTTCACTGCTCCCACGCAGGGCACCTACGGCGAGATAAAGTGGGACGTCCCCGCTGACATCCGCGACTGCATCACTCCCGCGGGAGAGGTGCTCTTCGGCTACTGGTGGGGAGGCGCGGGCAGCGTTCGCATAGAAGAGGTCGTCTGCACCTATACGAGAACAAGAGCTATCCCCGTTGACGGCACTGTCTCTCAACAGGTCGGCAAAAGCGTCAGCTACAACAGCGCCGATAATACAATAAAAATCCCTACAGCAGGCTTTCTCCCCGAGGGAGCTGTCCCGCAGGCGGTGACCTTCAATGTCAGCGCGGCTGGCAGCTTCCGCAAGTACACGGGAGGCTTCGGCTACAGCTCCTCCGCGGGAAGCTGTATGTCGCCAGATACGGCGTTCTTCACGGACAGCTCATCGCTCTCGCTGACGTGGTTCGTGCCCGAGGAAGCCAAAAACTACATCGCAGAGGACGGTGAGCTTGTGCTTGGATACTGGTGGAGCGAACAGCCCTCGGTCACTCTCGGCGACGTTACCGTGAAATACAGCAGCGACGGCAGCGCTCCCGCACCTGTGAATACCGCGCCCGCTGCAACTACCGACAGCAAGCCCGCTGCTCCCGCAAATACGGGCTTCCGCAGCTCGGCGGAGATAGTCGGAGATATAAAGGTCGGCTGGAACCTCGGAAACACCCTCGACAGCTATAATACGGGCAAGAAGGGCCTCTCGACCGAGACCGGCTGGGGCAACCTCAAAACTACCGAGAAAATGATAGTCGGCGTCAAGGACGCGGGCTTCAACGCGATACGCATCCCTGTTACGTGGGACGAACACATGGACGGTGACACCATTCAGCGTGAGTGGCTCGACCGCGTAAAGGAAGTAGTCGACTACGCGTACAACAACGATATGTACGTCATCCTCAATATGCACCACGACGACTACATCTGGTTCGACCCGAACGACTCCGAGTACGCGGGCGACAGCGCTAAGCTCATCAGGATATGGGAACAGATTTCCGCCGAATTCAAGGACTACGGCGACCGCCTCCTCTTCGAGGGCATGAACGAGCCGCGTACAGTCGGCAGCTCCGCCGAGTGGACGGGCGGCACTCCCGCAGAGCGCAAGATAGTCAACAAGTATGAGCAGGATTTCGTGGATACCGTCAGAAAATCAGGCGGCAACAACTCCGAGAGGACGCTCGTTGTCACGAGCTATGCCGCCTCCGCAGAGGACGCCGCGATGAATGACGTTGTCGTACCGAACGACAGCCACGTTATCGTGTCGATACACTACTACGCTCCGTGGCGCTTCGCGGACGGTCAGACTACGACCTTCGGCGATTCCGAGAAGTCGGAGCTCGACGCGAAGTTCGCAAAGATGAAGAACAAGTTCGGCAGCACTCCCGTGATAATCGGCGAGTTCGGCTGCGTGGCAGTCGCCGACGACGCGACGCGCGCGGACTACTACAAGTATTACATCTCCGCCGCAAAGGCGCAGGGCATCAAGTGCTTCATATGGGACAACGGCGTGCGCTCGGGCAAGGACGGCTTCGGCATCTACAACCGCGGCGCGCAGACCTGGAACGACACTATCCTCGCGGGGATAATGGACGGCGCTAAATAACAGCAAGGGGACATCTTAAGCGCTATACCCATACGGAAGTATTACAGGTATCTGTTGAGGAGGACCCTTTTGAAAAAGGGTCCCCGCTAACAGCGTCGGGTCCCCTCTGTCGCTACGCGACATCTCCCCGCACTGCGGGGAGTCACCTCAAACTCCTCCCCTAAAACTTTCAATTTAAATTTTGCCCCTATGGGGTACTCTCCTGATATGAAAAGAGTGAGTCTTTCTCTTTTCTGAGAGCACCCCATAGGGGCAAAATTTGGACTAAAAGTCTTTGGAAAAGGGTCTGGGGAAGAACCTTTCTTCAGAAAGGTTTTCCCCAGTAAATACCCGTATTATTTCTGTATAAGTATAACACTTACGATGTCCCCTTTTTGATGCGCAGAGATTGCTTCCAATTTGAGCCAATTATGGCGCGGTCAAAAAACTAACTGCTCATTTCCAAAATCCGAATTCTGCACACTCTCCACCTTAATATTACAAAGCGGAAAAATATTTCCGCTCCCTGTTGCTTTTTTATAAATAGTATGATATAATATTTTTATATCATACTGCCGGGCTGTAAGCACTGCGGCTCTGCGGTAAAAAACGTGTTAGGAGTTAAACTATATGAAGTACGGACATTTCGACCTTGAAAACAAGGAATACGTCATCACTAACCCCGCTACTCCCGCGCCTTGGGCTAATTACCTCGGCGACCCCGAGTACGGCGCTATGATATCCAATAACGCAGCCGGCTACAGCTTCGTCAAGTCGGGCGCTAACGGTCGTATCTCGCGCTTCCGCTTCAATTCCGATATGGCGCTCCCCGGACGCTACATCTATATCCGCGACAACGACGCAAACGACTACTGGTCGGCTTCCTGGCAGCCCGTTGGCAAGCCCCTCGACAAGTACAAGAGCGAGTGCCGCCACGGTACTGCATATACAATTATTTCCGCTGAATATACAGGCATCAAGTCAGAGGTGACCTACTACGTCCCCTACGGCAAGACATATGAGGTCTGGCGCGCTAAGGTGACAAACGCATCCGACAAGGAGAGAAAGCTCTCCGTTTACGGTATGGTAGAGTTCACCAACGAGCCCAACTACGAGCAGGACCAGGTAAACCTCCAGTATACGCTGTTCATCACACGTACAAGCTTCGAGGAGAACCGCATTATCCAGCATATGAACGAGAACACGGGCTTCGACGAGACAGGCTCCAACCACAAGGAGCGCTTCTTCGGCATGGTAGGTCAGCCCGTAACAGGCTATAACGGCTCGCTCAGCAACTTCATCGGTCCCTACAGGACCTTCTCCAATCCTATCGCTGTAGAGTCAGGCAAGTGCGACGGCGTCATGAACTACAACTCCAATTCATGCGGCGCTCTCCAGAGCGATATCACCCTTGCTGCGGGCGAGACAAAGGAGTTCGTCTTCATCATGGGTCAGCGCAACAGCGCTGAGGCTGCCGCTATACTCGACGAGTACAAGGCTGCGGGCAAGGTAGATGCCGAAATAAAGCAGCTCAAGGACTACTGGCACGGTCAGCTCGCTAACTTCCAGGTAGAGACTCCCTCGGACGAGTTCAACAATATGATAAACGTATGGAACGCTTACCAGTGCTTCATCACTTTCATCTGGTCAAGAGCTGCTTCCTTCGTATACTGCGGTCTCCGCAACGGCTACGGCTACCGCGACACAGTTCAGGACATTCAGGGCATCATCCACCTCGACCCCGAGCTTGCCGCTGAGAAGATACGCTTCATGCTCTCCGCTCAGGTAAGCAACGGCGGCGGTCTCCCGCTCGTTAAGTTCACCCACAATGCCGGTCACGAGACCTGCCCCGACGAGAACGACGAGCACAGCGTTTACGCTAAGGAGACAGGTCACCCCTCGTACCGCGCAGATGACGCTCTCTGGCTCTTCCCGACTATAGTCAAGTACCTCGGTGAGAGCGGCAACAAGGGCTTCCTCGACGAGGTCATCACCTACGCTGAGGAGGGCGGCGGAGAGGCTACCGTATACGAGCACCTCAAGAATGCTATCCGCTTCTCGCTCGAGAGACTCGGAAGCCACGATATGCCCGCAGGTCTCCACGCTGACTGGAACGACTGCCTCCGCCTCGGCGCGCAGGGCGAGTCCACATTCGTTGCGTTCCAGCTCTACTACGCTATGAACGTTATGACTGAGTTCGCTCAGAGCCGCGGCGACAATGACTACGTCGCTTTCATCACTGACGCTAAGGCTAAGCTCGCCTCCGCACTCGAGAAGTGCTGGGACGAGGACCGCTTCATCCGCGGTATCCGCGACAACGGCGTCATCGTCGGCGCTAAGAAGGACCCCGAGGCTAATATGTGGCTCAACCCGCAGAGCTGGTCCGTTATCTCGCGCTTTGCCTCCGCAGAGCAGGCTGACAAGGCTATGGACAGCGTTCACGATATCCTCAACACACCCTACGGCGCTAAGCTCCTCGAGCCGCCCTACAAGTACCACCACTTCAGCGGCGCGCTCATGCAGGTGTTCAACCTCGATACAAAGGAAAACGGCGGTATCTTCTCGCAGTCTCAGGGCTGGCTGATACTCGCTGAGGCTCTCCTCGGTCACGGCGACCGTGCATTCGAGTACTTCCTCGAGAGCTCGCCTGCCGCTATGAACGACAAGGCTGAGATTCGCGTTATGGAGCCCTATGTTCACGGTCAGTTCACCGAGTCCAAGGCTTCTCCCTATGAGGGTCGCTCGCACGTTCACTGGCTCACAGGTACAGCTTCGACTGTTATGGTCGGCTGTGTCGAGGGTATCTGCGGTATGCGTCCCGACCTCGGCGGTCTCGCGATAGCTCCGTCTATCCCCGCTTCTTGGGACGGCTTCAAGATTTTCAAGAACTTCCGCGGCAAGAAGCTCAACATCACTGTTGACAACTCCGCGCACGTTCAGTCGGGCGTCAAGGAGCTCTACCTCAACGGTACGAAGCTCGACGGCAACTATGTTCCCGCGGACAAGCTCGCTGACACCAACGAGATAAAGGTCGTTCTCGGCTAAAAACAGCATAAAAAGGCGCTCGCATGAGCGCCTTTTTGCTGTCACGCGGAGGGCTTCGCTTCTTTTTATTTGCTCTCAACCTCCGCACTTGCGCCGGTTGACTTTTTTGCATATTTATGATAGAATAATACATAATGTCATGCAGTTCTGTATGAGTTTCACAGTAGGACGGAGGTGGGCGCATGGAGCTTATCATAGCGTTGATTGTCATAATCGTCTTCTGCAAGATTCTCGGCGTGAGCAACGAAATGCTCGTTCTTGGCGGGCTCGTCCTCATCGAGCTCACTATCGTGCTGATGATGTTCATGTTCGCGTTCTTCTGCGTGTGTATGCTCTTCACCAAGCGAAAAGAAGCTAAATTCACACGCGTGGACAAGGCTCCGAAGGGTAACTTCAAGGTCGCCTACTACGAGGTCGACGGCAATGAGTGCCCCTGCATTTTCCCCAGTGAGATGATTCTAAACGACAAAATGTACCGAACCGACCGCACCTACCACGTCCTATACAGCAAGCGGAGCGGCAAGGTCTACGATATATGGACGATACTGACCTGCATCCTCGGCTTCATTTCAAGCGCCTTCGCGGTCTTCCTGACCATGCAGATAGTGTCGATAATACCGATGTTTTAAGGAGTGAGTTTATGGGAGAGCATATTTGCGGCGATAATACCGTCCATCAGGATATAGTCGACAGAGTGTCGGGCGAGATGCCTGATGAATCCGCACTCTACGACGCGGCTGAACTGCTCAAGGTCTTCGGCGACCCGACAAGGCTGAGGATTATCTCGGCTCTGTGCAGGAGCGAGCTCTGCGTCTGCGACATCGCAAGACTGCTCGGCATGACTCAGTCCGCGATATCGCATCAGCTCCGCGTCCTCAAGCAGGCAAGGCTCGTCAACACCCGCCGCGACGGCAAGACGATATTCTACTCGCTCTGCGACGAGCACGTACAGCGTATCTTCTACTGCGCGCTCGACCACGTCATGGAGTAAAATATGTCGAATTAACAATTTGTTCATATACTAAATGTAAAAAAATAACATTAACTCTATATAAATATGATATAATGATAGGCGGAACAAAATCGGCAGATGTGCCGTCAAGGAGGTGGTCGGATGAGCGATGACAATAAAAACAGCATAGTAAACGTTATCGACGAGTTCGACTACTCTACGCAGAACGACGCCTATAACGAAAAATTCAAGAAATGGCGCCGAAATAAGGACAACCACTGCGCCTTCAACTACTCCGCAAACAAGAACGAGAAGGTCTATATCGAGAGTAAGGGCTTCGTCGCGCACTCCGTTGAGGAGGCGGAAAAAGACTCCCTGACCCATATCTTCTACATCATCGGCATCGCCGCTCTGATATGGGCTGTCACCGAGGACGCCGTCAGCAAGCTCGGCATCTCACTGCTCTCCCTGCTCGGACTGAATATACATACCAACTTCTTCAACTCCTCCGTCTACGGCGGGAGCATTGAGATAGTCACCGCACTGATAGCGGTGTCCGTGCTGAAGATAGTTGTCCCCTCCATATATGCGCATATACGCTTCAAGCTCCCGCGGAAGGTCGAATTCATGGGGCGCATGAACAACAGCCTCGCCCTCGTCGGAGCAATTTCCATGACGCTCATCGTCTGTACGGCTATGAGCCTCCCGACTGCGTACTCCAGTGAATCAAAGGAGATATACGACTACTTCCGAAGCATAGATGCCGACCTCTACGTCTGGGACCAGAAGGAATTCCTGATGTATACGATTTTCGACGTCATCATCATGTCAGTGCTGTCGGAGATGTTCTTCCGCGGCGCTATGTTCGCGGCTCTGCGGCAGTTCGGCGACCCCTTCGCCATTGTCATGACCGCTCTGACCGCGGGTCTGCTCACGCAGGACTTCCGCGCAATGCCCATAACAATACTGGTATCCCTCGTCGCGGGCTATGGTATGGTCAGCAGCGGTACGATGTTCACGGCGATTTCGGTCAGCATAGTCTACAAGATGTACAGCCTCGCACTGCTCATACTCGAGACCGACCGAACAGAAAAAATGCCGCTCACACGCAATATCTTCATGATGATTGCGCTCGCGGTCGGGATAGTCGGCTTTATCGTGTTCTGGTTAGGCTTCGTCCGCAGAAAAAAGGGCGGGATAGCCCGCTACAGCTCCGAATACTCCAAGTGGAAGCGCCTCGGCTTCTCGCTCAAGACTTTCCCCTATTCGGCTGTACTGCTGATATGCCTCGCATACGCGGCAATGAGGCTGACACAATGACGGACAAGTATATGGAGCGCGCCCTCGAACTCGCACGCGACGCCTTCGAGGCGGGTGAGGTACCCGTCGGAGCGGTGGTCGTGAGAAAATCCACGGGTGAGATAGTCGGCGAGGGACGAAATATGCGCGAGGGAGCCAAAAGCGCTCTCGCACACGCTGAAATAATGGCGATAGATGAGGCTTGCAGGAGGCTCGGCGGCTGGAGGCTGCCCGACTGCACGCTGTATGTCACGCTCGAGCCGTGCCCGATGTGCTGCGGCGCGATAATCAACTCCCGCATAGATACGGTCTGCTTCGGCGCGTATGACCTCAAAAGCGGGTCGGCGGTGTCGGTGCAGAGGATGTTCGAGTACCCCTACAACTACAAGCCCGAGGTCATCGGCGGCATCATGGAGGACGAGTGCGCGGAGCTTCTGTCGCAGTTTTTCGCGGAGCTCAGGCTGAAACGGAAAAATAAGAATAAAAGCTGAGGGCGGATTTTTATCCGCCCTTTTTTGCTGCGCGCAATCGAAAGTTATTCATAGCGGAAGCTCCTTCCGCTCAGTTGGCGTGCTGTTATCTGCGAATTGCAGCCTTGCGGCTTTTCTCATACTCCACCAGCACCACCGCTGTCATCACCGCCAGTATCACCGACGGCACAGGCGACGCTGCGCTGCACACCTGCGTCGTCGCGGCGGCGGAGACCGCCTCCCCTGCGATGAACATCGGCAGCATGAGTCTGCACGCGGCATAGCTCACGGCGGCTGCTCCGAGGCGTATACCTGCGGCGGGCATCAGCGACAGCCTCCCGCGGAATATGGCGGCGAGCTGCATGAACACGCAGCCGCCTCCGAATGCGACAAGTGCCGATATCACGGGCAAAAGCGTGAAATCTCCCGCGGGCAGACTGCTCACGGCGGTGACGTCGAGCGCGGAGCATATCAGTCCCGCAGAGGTCGGGAAATCCCTCCCCGTGAGCCGCGATAGCAGCTCAGCGGCGGCGGGTATGGCTCCCGCGCGGACGAGAATCGCCGATATCACGGCAAATCCGAGTATAGCCGCGCATATCTCCGCCATGGCGCGCCCCGCCGAGGATATGCACTCGGGGAGCATCTCCGCGCGGAGTGCCACTCCCGTGCGCGGCGGAGCTCCGTGACCGTGCCGCCGCAGATACAGCGACAGCACTCCCGCACATACGAGGCTGCCTATCGCGGTCGACAGGCTTATCAGGATACCCACCCTCGCCGAGCGGTAGAGCTGTCCCGCGATGCAGCCGTATATGAAGGCGGGACCTGCTCCGAAGCACACACCCGCAAGCAGCTCCGCCTCGCGCCTTGTCAGCCTGCCCGCCTTATAGCAGGAGAGCAGCATCCGCGCTCCGACAGGATAGCCCGCGATGTTCGAGAAGAGGAAAATGAGCAGGGTATCGCCGTCCATGCCGAGCAGGAGCCTCCCCGCACGGTGTACGAGCCTGCCTGCGGCGGTGACGGTGCCGCTGCGTATGAGCAGTCCTGAGACCGCTATCATCGCAAACAGCGAGGGTATCACGGCGGTGAGGCAGCGCTGCAATGCCGCGTATACCGCGCCTCCGACCGTATCCGCGGCGAAAATGCACATGGCGGCGGCGCTGACAAGCAGGACTGCCGCCGATATTTCTCTTGCTTTTTTCATAAATATCACCCAGTCAATCATATTATTGGAGGGGTGATATTATGTTTGAAAAGCTGTCGGGCAGGGCGGATGAGCTCCTCTCCCCTGTCTCGGGCATACATATCGAAAGCAACCGCGAGCTCGTCGTCGAGAACTGCCGACGCATAGAGGAATGCGACGAGGTGTTCATGCAGTTCATATCGGGACATCTCCGCGTGCAGGTGTGGGGCAGCGGGCTCCGCGCCTATGACCACTGCACGGGCGGGCTCGTCATCCGCGGGAGGATAGAGCGCGTAGAGCTCGTGGAGAGAGGAGGTCGGCACGATGAGAGACCAGCTTCGGGGAAGCATTAAGATAAACGCGCGCGGACGCGACCTGTACGGCTTCATCAACGCCGTCCATGAGAGCCGTATCAGCTGCTTCAGGCAGTACGTCAGACGCGGCAGCTTCTGCGCGGAGATATACCGCTCCGACCTCGGGCGGCTCGGGGACATCGCGGCTGAGCACGGCGTCGAGCTGACAAGCTATGAGTACGATACGCTCTCCTCGGAGGTCATACGCCGCCGCAGACGGTTCGGGCTCGTGCTCGGAATCGTGCTCGTGATAGCCGCATCTGTCTATTTTTCGGGGACTGTCGTCACTATCGACATACAGGGCAACAAGACGGTCAGCGACGAGGTCATACTTGCGGCGCTCGATGAGCTCGACGTCCGACGCGGCACTCCGTTCCGCAGGATAAACTATATCAGCTGCGAGAACAACTTGCAGATGATGGTCGAGGGACTGTCGTGGGCGGGTATGCACAGGACAGGACACAGGCTCGTCGTGGAGGTCACGGAGGTCATCGAAAAGCCCGAAATGCGGCGCTCGCGGATACCTTGCAACCTCGTCGCAGCCCATGAGGCGGAGATAGTGGGCGTGTCCGTGCTCGACGGGCAGCTCATGCACAAGGTCGGGGACTACGTCATGCGCGGCGATATGCTCGTCAGCGGCGTGACGGGCGACGACACGGGGCATACGACGCTCCACCACGCGCTCGGGACTGTCACGGGGATTTACAGCGAGGAGGCTGTGTTCACCGGCACATTTGAGCAGGAGCGGCTCGTCCCGACGGGCAGGACAGATACGCGGCGCAGACTACGCCTGTTCAGCCTTGATATCCCGCTGTATCTCGGCAAAAACGGCTATGAGCTCCGCAGGGAGGAGTGCGCGGTCAAGCCGCTGAGGGCGTTCGGGAAAACGCTGCCGATAAGCGTTGCGCGGTACAGATACAGCGAGCTTGAGCGCTCGGCGACGGAGCTCACGCGCGAGGAGCTGACCGACGAGCTCATGCAGAGGGTGTACCTCTATGAGAAGAACTTCCTCGGAGACTGCGAAGTGCTCGGACGCGATATCACGCCGACCGAGGCTGACGGCACGCTGACGCTGACCGTGACGTACCGACTGAAGGGCGACATCTGCGAGCAGAGGGAGATACTGATAAAATAGCGGTACGGCGTCCCGCTGATTAGGCACAAAAAAAGCGCAGGTTCAGGGGCTCCCCTTCCTGCGCTTTTTATTATTGTGCAGCTGCCATGCTCGAAGCCTCGTCTATTGCCTCCTGAGCCTTTGCCTCAGCCTCGGCAAGAGCCTGCTCCGCCTTTGCAAGTCCTTCGTCAACTGCCTTGTCTATCGCGTCGCCATTTGCCTGCGCTGCTTCAGTTGCAGGCTGCTCCGCCTCAGCGGGAGCCTCGCCGCTCTCAGCCTTCTCTATCGGGAGCGACTTGCCCTCCTCGTCGAGGAAGACGATGTTGTCGACGTACATATTGCCCTCGTTCTGAGCGCCCCATCTCATGATGAGGAAGACCGCCTCGTCCATGGTCTCGTCCCAGCACTGTCCGCCTGCCGCAAGCACGAACTTGAACTCGGCATGAGCTGCGCCCGACATCTCGAAGTTGTACTCGCCGCCGCTCCATTCGCCGAACTGGTACCACTTGTCGCCTGCGACGTTAGCTCCGCCGCCGCCGCCTATCCAGCCGGGAGCCTTGAGCAGCTCACCGTCGTCGTTCTTATAGTCCGAAGCAGTAGCGTCCGCATATACGTCAAACTCGATAGAGCGCACCTTAGCCACGTTCTCATGGCTGAGCAGCTTTGCCGCGTCTATCTGTATCTTCTGAACTGTGCCGTTTGCGTGGTTCTTGCCGTCGTCGGTGAAACGGAGCATCTTGTTGCCCTGCACCTCTACGACCTCGAGCGTACCCTGTGCGGAGTCGTCATCGCCTGTCTTGGGTGAAGCAAACGAGAAGTCGCCGTCGTCGAAGGTGATAGCGTTCGGGTCGGAAGCCTCAACGGGCTTGGGCGGCTCGGGAGCCTCCGTTGTTGCCTCTGTAGCGGCTACTGTTGAGGGCTCGGTCGATGCCGTGGTAGCCTCCGAGCTCTCAGATGACGAGCCCTTGTCTCCGCAGCCCGCGGCAGCTGCCGCAAGCGTGAGTGTCAGAGCGCTCGCCAGTATCTTTTTGTATTCCATACTGATTTTCTCCTTTCTATCAGAAATGCCCCCTGCAAGCAGAGGGCATTATCCTTATAGCTTAGCTTTCAGACTAAATTAGTCCTTCTTTCTTACAGCGAATGCTGTAGCAGCAGCAAGTCCGAGTGCAGCAACAGCAACAGCAGCGCCTGCATCGCCTGTCTTAGCAGAAGCCTCGCCAGCCTTGGAAGCTGTTGTTGTGCCTGTACCTGTGCCTGATGTTGTTGTAGTTGTAGAACCAGATGTAGTTGTGGAATCACCTGTTGTAGTAGTTGTAGCCTCAGTAGTAGTTGTAGTCTCCTCAACACCGTCGTCTGTCTTTACGCTCTTGATAGTGATCTTAGCGGAAGTGTCCTTGAGGTCTCCGCCGTACTCGAAGATCGGGATATTTGTCTGAACGTAGAGGATCTGAACAGTAGCGGAGGGCTCTGCGAGCTTCCACTCAACTGTGTACTCACCGTCGCCGTTGATCTTAACGATCTCGTCAGCGGGGATCTTGCCGTTCTCATATTCGCCCATGTGACGGCTCTTGTCTGCGATACCGCCGCAGAGGAAAGCCTCGAGGTCCTTATCGGTAGCATTGCCCTCAGACTTTACCTTAGAGTCAGTGCCGATGCCTGAAACCTCAAATGTAACCTTTACATAGCCTGTGTAGGGATTGTCGTTGTCCTCGGTAGCGATATCCTTAACGGCAGGCTGAGCCCACTCGTTTACGATATTAGCTCTGAGGAGCTTGCCGTCGTCGGAAGTACCAGCGGAATTGCCTGAATCCGTGTACTTGACGTCTCTCTCTGCTGCGAACGAAGTAACGCTCATTGCGCAGAAAGCAGATGCGGCAACGACTGATGCAGCCATAGCTGCGAGGACCTTGTTCATCTTCATAATAAAAAACTCCTAACTTACGTGCGTATAAGCGGGGATAAATAGAAGAATGCGCACTTATTTTTATAAAAACATTCTAACATAAAAGCAAAACGTTGTAAAGCGGCGATTTGCACAAACTTGATAGCCATGCAAGGCTCAAAATAGGCGAATATCAACAGTTTTTCTCTGCTGCCGAGCCGATTATCCCTACAACGTCCTTCATCATATCGAAGGGGCGCTTCTTCGGGTCTATTTTTACCGATACATAGGACTTGCCCGAGCCGTTGAAGGTTATCCTGCCCTTGTATGCTGCGGACATCGCCTGTATCTGCTCTATCGTGAGATATTCCGTGTAGAAGTACATCTGCGCGTTCTTCTGCGATATCTCTGTTATGCCGAGGTGAGCCGCCTTGTTGCGGAGCAGCGACACCTCTATCAGCCCCACCACTGACTTCGGCGGCTCGCCGTAGCGGTCGATGAGCTCGTCGATGAGGTCGAGCTTGTCCTCGTCGCGTGTGACGTGCATTATCTTCTTGTAGAGGTCGATTCGCTGGTTGAGGCTGGTGATGTAGTCCTCGGGGATATGGGCGTCTATCTGTATGTCCACGAGGCACTCGGGCACCTTCTCAGGCTGCTCGCCCTTCTCCTCGGCGATAGCCTCCGAGAGGAGCTGCAAGTACATATCGTAGCCGACAGCCTCCATGTGTCCGTGCTGACTGCCGCCGAGTATGCTTCCCGCGCCGCGTATCTCGAGGTCGCGCAGGGCTATGCGGAAGCCGCTGCCGAACTGCGTGAACTCGCGCATGGCATTGAGGCGCTTTGCCGCTATCTCGGTCAGCACCTTGTCGCGGCGGTAGGTGAAATATGCGTAGCCGCGGCGGTTGGAGCGTCCCACGCGCCCGCGGAGCTGATACAGCTGAGAGAGTCCGAAGCGGTCGGAGTCCTCGATGATGAGGGTGTTGACGTTGGGGACGTCCACGCCCGTCTCGATGATAGTCGTGCAGACGAGTATGTCTATCTCGTGCTCGACAAGCTGCTCCCATATGTCGGACATCTCGTCCTCGCTCATCTGACCGTGTGCCACGGCGATTCGAGCCTCGGGGAGAAGCTGCTGCAATCTGTCCGCGCAGGAGAGTATGCTCTCGACGCGGTTGTGTATGTAGTAGACCTGTCCGCCTCTGCGGAGCTCGCGCACTATCGCCTGCACGACCGTGCCGACGTTGTACTCGATGACGTAGGTCTGCACGGGGTATCTGTCCTGCGGAGGCTCCTCGAGCACCGACATATCGCGTATGCCGCTCATCGCCATATTGAGCGTGCGCGGGATAGGTGTCGCGGACAGCATGAGGACGTCCACGCCCGTGAAGCTCTCCTTGAACTTCTCCTTGTGAGCCACGCCGAAGCGCTGCTCCTCGTCGATTATGGCGAGTCCGAGGTCCTTGAACTTCACGCTTTTCTGTATTATCTTGTGAGTGCCGATGAGGAGGTCTATGCGCCCCTGCGCGAGCTTCTTCACTATCTCCGCCTGCTGCTTCGGCGAGCGGTAGCGGCTGAGCAGCTCCACATTGACAGGGAAGTGCTCAAAGCGGCGCAGAGCCGTCTGATAGTGCTGATACGCGAGGACCGTCGTCGGCGCGAGGATAGCGCACTGCTTGCCCGAGAGTATGCACTTCATCGCCGCGCGGAATGCGACCTCGGTCTTGCCGAAGCCGACGTCTCCGCAGAGCAGTCGCTCCATCGGACGTATGCGCTCCATATCAGCCTTTATCTCGGCGATAGCGGTAAGCTGGTCGTCCGTCTCGACGTAGGGGAAGCGCTCCTCGAAGTCGTGCTGTATCTCGTCGTCGGGATAGAATGCGAAGCCCTCGCTTTTCTCGCGCTTCGCGTAGAGGGCGATGAGCTCGTGAGCCATGTCCTTGACAGCGCGCTTGACGTTGCTGCGGGTCTTCTGCCACTCGCCCGAGCTGAGCTTGTTCAGCTTCACGCCGCTGTCGTCGCGCGGACCGATGTACTTCGACACCATATCGAGCTGAGTTACGGGTATGTAGAGCTTGTCCGTGCCCGCGTACTGAATGGTGATGTAGTCCTTGACAACGCCGTCGAATTCGAGCTTGCGAATGCCGATGAATCGCCCGATTCCGTGTGCGCTGTGTACGACGAGGTCGCCCTCGGAGATGTCCGCGAGACTGCGTATCTCCTCTGCCTTGTTCTTCTTGCGGGACTTGCGCTTGCGGACGGAGTCCATAGCACGTCCCTGCGTGATGAGCACAGTCCTGTTTTCAGGGTACTCGAAGCCGCTGCTGAGGCTGCCCGACATCAGCGCCACACGTCCCGCGCGGAGCTCGAGACCGTCCGTCGCGATATCGCACGGAATGCCCGCGTCCTCCAAGTCCTGACGGATTATCGGGAGGGTCTTCTCACTGCCCGCGCAGAGCAGTATGCGGTACTTCCGCACCTTGTAGTCGGTGATGTCCTCGATGAGCTGTTTGAGCTCGCCGCCCCAGAATGCGGTCTGCATAGCCTCGAAGCTGACGAGGCGGCGGAAGTCGATGCGCTCGCCGCCCTGCACGAAGTTGCTCATGTAGAGGCAGGGCTTCTTCTCCGCGATATGCTGTATCTTCGCGAGCTCAAGGCAGTAGCCGTCCAGCCCCTTGCAGAGCTGACCGTCCTCCATGAGCACCTTGATATCCTCGTTATAGCGCGTAGTTATGCCCGCCGCGCTGTCCATCACGTTCGAGTAGTCGCTGAAGAGCACCGCTCCGTCGACGTAGTCGAAAACCGTCGAGGGCTCGCCGTAGACGAGGGGGTAATACTTCATTCCGTGCGCGAGTATCTCCCCTGCCCTCAGTCTGCGGACGTCCGCGCCGAGGTGCTCGCGAATGAGCTCCATGCGCTTGCCGCGAGCCTTCTTGCAGAGCTCCTCTATCTTGTCTGCGAGCTCCGCGCCGTCGTAGAGCATCTCGCCCGCGGGAGATATCTCCGCCTTGTCGAGCTTCACGTCCGAGCGGCGCTGAGTGTCCGTCTCGAACTCGGAAATGCTCTCTACCTCGTCGCCCCACAGCTCGATACGCAGGGGCTTGTCCGCCTGCACGGGGAAGATGTCGATGATGTCGCCGCGGACGGAGAACTGCGAGGCTCCCTCGACCTTCTCCGCGCGCTGATAGCCGCTCCGCGTGAGGGAGAGGCAGAGCGCGTCGCGGTCTATCTCCTGCCCTGCGGTCAGCTCGATGCCCGCCGCGATGAGGACTCCGACGGGGATAACGGGCTGCATTACTGCTTCTATGCTCGCGCAGATGACGCGGCATTCGCCGTGCACCGCCCTCGCGAGCGCCGACACGCGCATATACTCGTACTCGTGATTCGCGCTGTCTACGGGCGTGAAAACGAGCTCCTTCGACGGGAACAGCACCGCTGTCTCGCTGCCCGACATCATGTTGATATCATCGCAGAGCTTCTTCGCCTCAGCCTCGCTGCCCGCGATGACAAGGTCGATTTTTCCCGTATCAAGGGCGTTTATGAGCTGCGCCCTGTGTATATGCGAAAGACCCGTCACGGAGACGGGTGAGATGTTCTTTTCGATTGCCTCGCGAACGCTCTTATACCCCGAGAGCTCGCGGAAAATGTCCCTGAATAATTCCATACTTTCACCGTTTTCGTATCATGCCGTCAGCTCAATGCTAAAGGCTCTCACGAATTGTACTTGTTCATCGCCTCGTCGGTCTTGCCCTGCACCATAAGCTTTATGCACTCGCAGGCGTTGTCAGCGGCTTCCTTCAGCTTCGCCGCGTCCTCCTTGCCAAACTTCCCGAGCACCCACTTCGCGAGGTCGTAGTCGGGGTGAGGCTTCTTGCCGACGCCCATTTTCACGCGCGGGAAGTCGTCCCTGCCCATGAGCTCGATTATGCTCCTCATGCCGTTGTGACCGCCGTGACTGCCCTTGCGGCGTATGCGGAGCTTGCCCGGCTCGAGGGAGATGTCGTCGTATATGACGATGAGGTTCGCGGCGTCTATCTTGTAGAACTCCAGCGCCTGCACGACGGACTCGCCGCTGTTGTTCATGTAGGTCGTGGGCTTGAGCAGCAGACAGCGCTTGTCCCCGATAGTGACCTCGGCGGTCTTGCCCTTGAAGCGGAGGCGGTCTATCTTCTCGCCGAGCTGCTCCGCGAGCGTATCTATCGTGAAAAAGCCCGCGTTATGGCGGCTGCCCTCGTACTCGAGCCCCGGATTGCCGAGTCCTGCTATCACATACTCTATTTTACCTCTTGCCGCAGTCGAATTTGCGGAAATGCGGTCGAAAACGTCAAAAATGCTCATCAAATCTCTCCTTAATGGTAGTGCGTGCTTATTATAACACATTATCGCGCAGATTTCAAGCAGTGGTAAGAATTCAGAAAAGCCGTTAGCTTACGGTATCGTCTCCCCCTGAATCTGAAAAGGGACGTCGCGGGCGGCGTCCCTGTAAATCCGTACAAAATGAAAAGACGCTCTTCACCGACACCCTCTCAAAAGTCAGTGAAGAACGTCTCTCAGCGTCAGAATTGCGCACCCTCTATACGCATTTCCGACTACGGCAGATACAATCCGAAGTATCCATACATCCATCTGCTGTGGCGGGATGAGTTCACGATGTGTAAACCGTTTGTGAGCTGAGTTTAGGCGATCAAACATATTATAGGCATTTATGTTCAATAAACAGCTCGCTTGCCCGATTGTCTGCAAAGTCTTGGTAGTGCGAACAAAATACGGCGGAGTTTAAACCGTAAAGCAGTATGAAATGTATTTGCCGTTGATCACAGGACACAATAATCATCTTATTGTGTGTCGAACGAAAGCCTGTTTTTAGCATTTTTCCGTTTCCGACACTTGTATTATAAAATAAACTGCCAAGATAATCAACCTATAATATTGCTCATTTTTAGAACTATCTTGCGATTAAAAATCAAAACATAGTTATTGCCAAATAGTTAATATAGAATATATTTTATCCGAAAAATATTTCATTCATATATGCAAAAGTTTACTTATTGTGTACTGGTTAAATATAAATTCTATAGTTCCAATTCCTCAATATACAGCCATTAGCACTATCAATCACAAGCTCATTTTTATGGCGGTATTCATTATCACACGCTTTATCACGGTGCAGTCCCGACGTCACGGGCACACAAGTTATTATTTATAATCATCTCGCTATGTAGAAATTTTTTTGATTTCTCCGCCCTCTCCGCCAAAAAAATAAAAGCAGGAGCACACAGGCTCCTGCAATATTATTCTAAGTCATATGATACCCTGAGCGGCATCCTCTATCTGCTTCTCGTAGTAATCCTTCAGCCACGGATGCTCAAACTCGGTGAACAGCTTCATCGCGCTGCGTGCGTTCTCCACGGCGTTGTCGATGCTCTCCCTGTCGCCCGTCTTAGAGCATATATATATGCCCGTGATGAGTATTTCAAGCAGCTTAACGTCGTTCTTGCCCTGCGGCTTATAGCCGAAATTCATGAGGAGCTTGAATGCAGGCATATATTTCTTCGCTGCGCAGTCAACGAGTGCGAGCGCTATATACAGGTCGGCACGCTGCTGCATATCCACCTTCTCGGAGTGGTTCTGCATGAAGTTGATGTTCTCCGTGCGGAAGTCGACAGCGGGACGCCAGTGCCCCTGCTTGCTGAGGTTCTTGAGCGACTCGATACAGTACGCAAACTTGTCTTCGTTGCTGAGCTTCTTGTCCTTGAGCATATCAAGGTAGAACTCTGCACTGCCGAGGTCGCGTATCCTGTCGAAGAGGCGCACGGTCTGGATTATATCCTCCGCGAGCGGCTTCTTACGGTCATTGACGAAGGCGTCGGCATAATCGTTGGCGAGATTCTTGGTATAGCCGAGCTGACTGAAATCAGCGTAGAGCTCCATATATCGCTTCGTATCTTCATTTCCTCCCGAGCGGAGCGCCTTTGCGAACACGCCCTTTTTACGTTCACGTTCCTGTGGTGACAGCATTATCAACACCCCTTATCACAAGCGGCAAGTGCTCAGCCGCCGTAGTAGTTCTATAGGCTGTGCCGTTTCCCTGTTCGGCTGCCTGTCTTTACTCAATAATATTAGCATAAATCTTAAACTTAGTCAACAATTGTTTATCTATTTCAGCCAAAACTGGTGATTTGCACAAAAAACGCCTTTTATTTTTTCCAAATCAAACTATTTAACTTTATTTCTTTTAAGCTTATTTAAAGGATTTGTGGTATAATAATATGAAGGGATGACATCGCTATCCGAAAAGGAGGAATAATCATGAAACTGCTCGTTGTTGAGGACGAGATACAGCTCGCTGACGCACTCAGCGAGATACTAAAGCGCAATATGTACTCCGTGGACACGGTATACGACGGGATAGAAGGGCTCGACAACGCCATGACAGACGTTTACGACTGCATTATCCTCGATATCATGCTCCCAGGTATGAACGGCATCGACGTGCTGAAGAACCTGCGCGCCGAGAAGATAAGCACGCCAGTGCTCCTGCTGACCGCAAGGAGCGAGATAGACGACAAGATAAACGGTCTCGACTGCGGCGCGGACGACTACCTCACAAAGCCGTTCGTGACAGGCGAGCTCCTCGCACGCGTGCGCGCCCTAACCCGCAGAAGGGGCGAGATACACGACGACAACCGACTCGATTTTAACGGGGTTCAGCTCCATAAGAACACCTGCTCGATAAGCTGCGGCGCAAACGACGTCAAGCTCAGCCTCAAGGAGTACCAGATAATGGAGCTCCTCCTCGCAAACCCTAAGCAGATACTCACCAAGGAGCGCATCATCGAGAAGATATGGGGCTATGAGAGCGATGTCGACTACAACAACATCGAGGTCTACATATCCTTCCTCAGAAAAAAACTGGGCGTAATATCCGCTCCCGTGCAGATAAAGACCGCCCGCAGTATCGGATACTCCATCGAGAGCACCGAGAAATAACGACATATCGACATTTTACGGAGGTGAAAGCCTTTGTTCAGGAAGGTTCAGCTTAAATTCTTCGGAATAATTACCTCTATACTCCTCGCCATTTTCATCGCCGTGCTCGGCTCTGTCAACATCATCATGGACACCGTCATGGAGCACCAGACCAAGATAGTCCTCGAGCAGGTGGCGGCAGGCGTAGAGTACGACAAAACAGCTCATAAATTCTTCATAGAGCGTCCCGATGACGAAAACTGGCGCAAATTCGAGGACTATCAGCGCGTCGAGCCGCCCCCGAAGCCCGATGAAAAGCCGTCCGACTCCCCTACCACGCAGACAGAGGGTAACACGTCAGAGGCTCAGACCTCCGAGGAGATAACGACGACAACACATGCGGCACCGACTTCGGCAGCACCGACTCAGTCTCCGCAGACGACCGCTCCGACCGAGGCTCAGACTACGAGGGTGCAGACCACACATGCCGCTGAGACTCAGCCCACATGGGAGAGAACTACCCGCGCGACTGCTTTCAAGCCGCGGACTACTACCGAGCCGAGACGCACCGAGCCTCCGCAGACTCAACCGATACAGACTCAACCGATACAGACTCAGCCTATACAGACTCAGCCTCCGCAGACTCAGCCGCCGCAGCCCCAGCCGTCCGAGACTGCGCCTCAGCATGGCGGTCAGGGCGAGCAGCCCGTATGGGGTCCGTGGGGGCCGTGTGGTCCGTGGGGTCCGTGGAATCCGTGGATGTGGAACAGAGGCGGCGGAAGCAGCATCAATGGCGATTACAGCTCAAACAGCAGCCAGAATACGGATTTCAGCTATCGTGACCACGGCGAGTTCACCGGTGACCGCGACCACGGCGAGCATTACAACAACGACTATCAGCCTCCGCAGGGCGAGGTCTCGGGCATGGCGAACACGGGAGGTTCTCCGGTGCTCGACGGCTATACTATAATTTATAACAGTGACTCCGCGCAGACAGTGACTTCCTCCGCGGCGACGGCTGACGGAACAGCTCCCGAAGCACCTCCGCGCGAGCCCGACAGACGCAGGGACAACGGCAATTACGACTACAGCGCCGTTCCGCGAACGCTCGGCTCTATCGACTTCTTCATCATCATGGCTGACAACGACGGCAAGCTCCTCGGCATACAGAACAACGACGAGATGTCCGACGAGGTGGCTCAGGAGTACATAGATCAGATACTCAGCAAGAAGGTCAGCTCGGGAATGGCGAACAACTACCAGTTCTGCACCGAGAAGAAGGACAACGGCACGCTCTTGGTCTTCACCGACAAGAGCGCCGAGATAGACATGATGAACAAGCTCAAGCGCACGACCGTTATCGTCGGTCTAATCAGCATCGTCATACTGTCAGTAGCCGCGTACTTCCTCAGCGGTCTCATCGTCCGCCCGATAAAGGTAGCCTTCGACAAGCAGAAGCAGTTCGTCTCGGACGCGAGCCACGAGCTCAAAACGCCGCTGACGGTCATCTCCGCGAACGCCGACGTCCTCGAGGGCGAGATAGGCGAGAACAAGTGGCTCAACTATATCCAGGACCAAGCCGAGCGCATGAACGTCCTCGTCAATGACCTGCTCAACCTCACAAGGCTCGAGAACAACTCAAACTTCGTGTTGACCGAGTTCGACCTGAGCAAAGCTATCGAAAATACAGCTCTGCCGTTCGAGTGCCGTGCATTCGACGCAGGCAAGCGCTTCGACCTCAGGATAGAGCAGGGCATACGCATAACAGGCAGCGAGCAGCATATCAAGCAAATGGCTGCAATATTCATCGACAACGCACTGAAATATTCCAAGGAAAACGGTACAGTACGCGTAAGACTCTCAAACGACAACGGCAAGATTCGCTTCTCGGTATACAACACGGGAACGGGTCTGAAAGAGTCGGAGAAGGAAAAGGTGTTCGAGCGCTTCTACCGCAGCGACGCCTCCCGAAACAGGGCGACGGGCGGCTACGGTCTCGGACTCGCTATCGCAAAATCTATCATCGACAAGCATAAGTTCAAGCTCTTCGTCGACAACGCCGAGGGCAAGAGCGTTTGCTTCATAGTCACTATGACATGACAAAACGGCGCAGGGATTTACCCTGCGCCGTTTTTTAGCATCAGTCGCTGAAAGAACTTGCGCTCTAAACAAAGTTGGACGCGAAACCGAAAGTTTCGCTCAAGCCTTTTCAAAGGCTTGCAGAGTCCAGAGACAGCGTCTCTGGTCGCCGCTCACAGCTTTTAAAGAGCGGCGAAATAAAGCCGAAGGGCGCTCTGCAAGGGGATGAATTTTGAAACAGCCCAGTGGGCTGTTTCAAAAGAGGGGAGGCTCTGCAAGAGAGAGCCTCCCCTTCTGCTGTTCCTCGATTGGTAAGCCCGCGGAATTATTCCGCGCGTGATAACAATGCCGTTTGTATCTAAAAAATCGGTAGATATCATGTTCGCAAACAATTCACTGGATTGTTTGCGAAGAGAAATAATTATTTGAAGAAAGTATTTCGCCGCCATAGACGGCGACCAAGGGCTTTGCCCTTGGAACCCACCAAAGGCTCTGCCTTTGGAAACCACGAGGCTCTGCCCTCGACCCGCAAGCCTTTGAAAAGGCTTGAGCGAAACTTTCAGTTTCGCGTCCAACCATATTCAAATCGGTAGCAAACACCGCGCAACACGCTTATAAGCTCAGAATGCGCCCTTATTCCGTATCAAGCAGGCTCGGCGTGTCGTCTCCTCCGCTCGGGAGCTCCACCTTGCTGAGACTGCGGTTTATCTGACGTGTACGTGTGCCGATGAGCTTCTCGAGGTCGTCGTCCACCTGCCTGATGTGCTTCTGCGTCTTTTCGAGAGCGTCGGAAAAGTTGCCGAACTCCTTCTTCACCGAGCCGAGTATCTCCCACACCTCGTTGCTGCGCTTCTGTATCGCGAGCGTGCGGAAGCCCATTTGCAGCGAATTCAGCATCGCCGCCATTGTCGACGGTCCCGTTATGCTCACGCTGTACTCGCGCTGTAAGGTCTCCACAAGCCCGAGGTTGACCGCCTCGGCGTACAGTCCCTCGAACGGCAGGAACATGATACCGAAATTGGTCGTATGCGGCGGTGATACGTACTTTGAGCGGATATCTCCCGCGCACTTCTTTATCACGGCGACAAGAGTCTTCTTCGCGGCGTCAACGCGCTCCTTGTCGCCCGATTCGTACGCCTCCTGCAATGCGGCGTAGGTATCGCCCGGGAACTTCGAGTCTATCGGGAGGTAAATGCTCGTGCCGTCTGCCGCTCCCGGCAGCTTTACCGCGTATTCTACGTGCTCGCGGCTGTTCGGGACTGTAGCGACCTCAGTCTCGTAGAGCTCGGGAGCGAGTATCTCCTCGAGTATGCTCCCGAGCTGTATCTCGCCCAGTATACCGCGGGTCTTGACGTTCGAGAGCACCTTTTTCAGGTCACCGACGCCCGAGGCTATGCTCTGCATCTCGCCGAGGCTCTCGTACACCTTCTCGAGGCGCTCGCTGACCAGCTTGAACGACTTCTGGAGCTGTGTTTCGAGCTTTTCGTTGACTGTGTTCTGTATCACGTCGAGCTTTTTCTGGTTCTCCTCCTGAATGGAGGTGAGCTGGCGCATCATCGTGAGGCGCATACTCTCGAGCTTCTCGTTGTTCGTGGATTCGAGCGTCTTGAAGCGGTTCTCGAGGTTCGTCAGCTGGCGGAGCTGAGCCTCCGACGCCTGATTCTGGTTATCGGTGAGCAGGCGGCTGAACGTCTGCATTCCGCCGTTGAGCTCGGTAGTCATCTCGCGGCGGGACTCCGAAAGTCCGTCACGAAGCGATTTTTCAAGGGCGGCGCTTTTGTCCTCCCCTGCCGAGGCGGACTGCCTCAGCAGTATCACGATGAGCAGGACGATGATGACTGCACATAATATTATAAGTATGATATCGGGCATAGCTTGTATCTCCTTTCAATTTACAATGATTATAGCATAAATGCAAAAAAATAGCAAGCCAACCGCAAGGTTGCCCATACAAGGCAATCACGCAGGGAACGCCGCTCTCGGCATTCCACATACATATTGTTATACGGCGGACGAGCGGAACTCGCCCCTACAAAGCGTTTCCGCGGTCGTTTTCGTGAATTTGCGGGCGGCATCCTGCCGCCCCTATGGCATTGCCACGATTTTTTGTGCAATGTGTAACAAATTCAACCAAGAATTTTTACCTTATTCTATATGGCTTTTTCTTACATTTTATGGTATAATATATCTAAGTCGGAAAGGGCTCGCTTCGGTGTGCCCTGCTCCGCAAAGTTAAAAATGGAGGTATATTCCCATGGCACACAAGTATTGCTACCTTTTCTCAGAAGGTAATGCTAACATGAGAGAGCTTCTCGGCGGTAAGGGCGCTAACCTCGCTGAGATGACAAACATCGGTCTCCCCGTTCCCCAGGGCTTCACGATCACTACTGAGGCTTGCACACAGTACTACGAGGACGGCGGTATCTCTGACGAGATCATGGCAGAGATCAACGAGTACATCGTTAAGATGGAAGGTATCACAGGCAAGAAGTTCGGCGATAAGGAGAATCCGCTCCTCGTTTCCGTTCGTTCAGGCGCTCGCGCTTCAATGCCCGGTATGATGGACACTATCCTCAACCTCGGTCTCAACGAGACTGTTGTAAATACAATCGCTGAAAAGTCCAACAACCCCAGATGGGCTTGGGACTGCTACAGAAGATTCATCCAGATGTACTCCGACGTCGTTATGGAAGTCGGCAAGAAGTACTTCGAGGAGCTCATCGACGAGATGAAGGCTAAGAAGGGCGTTACACAGGACGTTGAGCTCAACGCTGACGACCTCAAGGAGCTCGCTGGCCAGTTCAAGGCTGAGTACAAGGCTAAGATAGGCAACGACTTCCCCGACGACCCCAAGGAGCAGCTCATCGGCGCTATCAAGGCTGTATTCCGTTCATGGGACAACCCCCGTGCTAACGTATACAGACGTGACAACGATATCCCGTTCTCATGGGGTACTGCTGTAAACGTACAGTCAATGGCATTCGGTAACATGGGCGATGACTGCGGTACCGGCGTTGCGTTCACTCGTGACCCCGCTACTGGCGAGAAGAAGCTCATGGGCGAGTTCCTTACAAACGCACAGGGCGAGGACGTTGTTGCAGGCGTTCGTACTCCTATGCCTATCCAGCAGATGGCTGAGACTTTCCCTGAGGCTTTCGCTCAGTTCAAGGAAGTTTGCCAGACTCTCGAGAATCACTACCACGATATGCAGGATATGGAGTTCACTGTTGAAAACAAGAAGCTCTATATGCTCCAGACAAGAAACGGTAAGAGAACTGCACAGGCTGCTCTCAAGATCGCTTGCGACCTCGTTGACGAAGGCATGAAGACTGAGGCTGAGGCTGTTGCAATGATCGACCCTAGAAACCTCGATACTCTTCTCCACCCCCAGTTCGATACTAAGGCTCTCAAGGCTGCTACTCCTATCGGCAAGGGTCTCGGTGCTTCACCCGGTGCTGCTTGCGGTAAGGTAGTATTCACTGCTGATGACGCTGTTGAGTGGGCTGCTAAGGGCGAGAAGGTAGTTCTCGTTCGTCTCGAGACATCTCCTGAGGATATCACAGGTATGAAGGCTGCTCAGGGTATCCTGACTGTTCGCGGCGGTATGACTTCTCACGCTGCTGTTGTTGCCCGTGGTATGGGTGAGTGCTGCGTTTCCGGATGCGGCGACATCAAGATGGACGAGGCTAACAAGAAGTTCGAGCTCGGCGGCAAGACCTTCAAGGAAGGTGACGCTATCTCGATCGACGGTACTACAGGTAATATCTACGACGGTATCATCCCCACTGTTGACGCTCAGATCGCTGGCGAGTTCGGCAGGATCATGGCTTGGGCTGATAAGTACAGAACTCTCAAGGTAAGAACAAACGCTGATACTCCCGCTGACGCTAAGAAGGCTCGTGAGCTCGGCGCTGAGGGCATCGGTCTCTGCCGTACAGAGCACATGTTCTTCGAGGCTGACAGAATCGCTGCTTTCCGTGAGATGATCTGCTCCGATACAGTTGAAGGAAGAGAAGCTGCTCTCGCTAAGATCGAGCCTATGCAGCAGGGCGACTTTGAGGCTCTCTATGAGGCTCTCGAGGGTAATCCGGTTACTATCCGCTTCCTCGATCCTCCGCTCCACGAGTTCGTTCCTACTGAGGAGGCTGATATCAAGGCTCTCGCTCAGGCACAGGGCAAGTCCGTTGAGGATATCAAGAACATCATCGCTTCTCTCCACGAGTTCAACCCCATGATGGGTCACCGTGGATGCCGTCTTGCTGTAACATACCCCGAGATCGCTGCTATGCAGACTAAGGCTGTTATCAAGGCTGCTATCAATGTTAAGAAGAATCACCCCGACTGGAACGTTAAGCCCGAGATCATGATCCCGCTCGTTGGCGACGTTAAGGAGCTCAAGTACGTTAAGAAGGTCGTTGTTGAGACTGCTGACGCTGTTATCGCTGAGGCTGGCGCTGACCTCAAGTACGAGGTTGGTACAATGATCGAGATCCCGAGAGCTGCTCTCACTGCTGACGAGATCGCTAAGAACGCTGACTTCTTCTGCTTCGGTACTAACGACCTCACTCAGATGACCTACGGCTTCTCTCGTGACGACGCCGGCAAGTTCCTCGGCGCTTACTACGACAAGAAGATCTTCGAGAACGATCCCTTCGCTAAGCTCGACCAGGCCGGCGTTGGCAAGCTCATGGAAATGGCTATCAAGCTCGGTAAGCCTGCGAATCCCAAGCTCCACTGCGGTATCTGTGGCGAGCACGGCGGCGATCCTACTTCTGTAGAGTTCTGCCACAAGATCGGTCTTGACTACGTTTCTTGCTCACCTTTCCGCGTTCCGATCGCTCGTCTGGCTGCTGCTCAGGCTGCTATCGCAGATAAGAGGTAAGTTCGACTCGTTAGAGTTAATGTGCACATTCGATATAACATTGGAAGAAGCAAAGGCTTTCAGAGCCGCGAACGGACAGACGATAAAACCCAAAATATGGGAAGATATCAATGTTGAAGTTCGCATATGCGGATAACTGATGTTAATAACAGTCCCCCTGAACTACTATGGTTCAGGGGGATTTTTTATGTTTGGAATTGGTCGGATCACTGGTCTGGCAGCAGTATAGGTGTAATCAGTACAGAAAAATGTAACCTGTACATCAACAAAAAGCCCTTACAGTTTTGAACTGTAAGAGCTTTTTTATTATAGTATTTCTTCTCCGCTGTGCAGAGCATTGAGCTTGTCGCCCATTATCTCTTTCATCAACTCAAAAGCAGGGATACCTGTGCAATGTCCGCTGTAAAATACGGTATCAAGCTGTGAAAGCTCCTGCGATGTCTGAATGATGACTGCTTTTTCTGCCTCGGTGTGCTCGCCCTCACGCTTCATCATGTGGAATCCTGTGATAACATAATCGGGATAGCTGTCAAACAGTTCCTTGTATCTGTCGAGGATATTGAGTATACCGTTGTGAGCACAGCCGGACAGCAGCCAGCGCTTGCCGTTCTGTTTTATTACAAGACACTGTTCATGTAGGAAGTCATCGGGGACTTGTACGCCGTTTTCCATACGGGACAGTTTTTTGTTCCCCTGTGGATAGCACCGTCTGCCTGTAATACCGCTGAACAGGAACAGCTCGTCATCAAGTTCCATATCGCCGTCAATAAGTCGGACATTCGGCAATTTGAGTATATCGGTATCAATGCCGATATAGCGTTCACCGTTATAATGCGGTTCGGTAGCCTTTCTCTGCATAATTATCTGTGCTGTATGGTTTATCTGCGAGAATGGCAGAATACCTCCCGAGTGGTCGTAGTGGCCATGACTGAGTACCACCGTATCTACTGTGGACAGGTCAATGCCGAGAGCTTCAGCATTTTTTATAACTGCGTCGGTCTGCCCTGTATCAAGCAGGAGTTTATGCTTTTCTGTTTCGATATAGATGCTGAGTCCATGCTCTGCGATACAGTTTTCAGTACCGCAGGAGTTTTCTACAAGTGTGACGATTTTCATCAGTGGTTACCGCAGCTGTGAGTGCCGCAGCCATGATCTCCGCAGGAATGACCTTCGCCGTGTTCATGGTGGTGGTCGCATGTAGGGTTCTCATTTTGAACAAGTGTCTGTGCAAGGAAAGCCTGTACAGCTTCATCAGCACTGCCCATATTTCCTCCGTAGAGTGCGATACCAGCCTCCTGCATAGCCATCTGAGCTCCGCCGCCGATACCTCCGCAGATAAGAACGTCAGTCTGTGCGTTCTTCAGAAATCCCGCAAGCGCACCATGTCCTACACCCATTGTTCCAACTACCTGCTCGTTGATGATCTTGCCGTCGGCAACATCGTACAGCTTGAACTGCTCTGTTCTGCCGAAGTGCTGAAAGATCTGTCCGTTTTCATAAGTTACTGCAATTCTCATAATTGTGCTTCCTTTCTGAGTTATCTCCTCTGAGATAGTGTTGTCAAGAGTATAATTTCCGCCTGAAATGACGATGCGTCTGCCCTCGACCAAAGCCTGTGCAAGCTTTTTTCTTGCCGTGTCATAAATCGCCGTGACAGTCGTTCTCGCCACGTTCATCTCCTGAGCACACTGTTCCTGCGTCTTTGACTGATAATCTATCAGACGTATCGTTTCAAACTCGTCAAGCGACATAACGACCGTATCGTTTGCTGTATCCTGATCGGGTGCAAAGCTCCAGTAATCGGGATAACAACAGATACGGCGTGATTTCTGAGGTCTTGGCATATCAGCATCTCCTTTCTGACTTATGTCGATTATAACACATTTATCGACTTATGTCAAGTATATTCTTGGCGTTTTCAGATATTGACTGATATTGCTTCATTTGGTATAATTTTCTGTAGGAGTGATATTGTGAATAAGAATCTTGAATTGTTCCTGACCTTTATGAAGATCGGGGCATTTACATTTGGCGGCGGTTATGCGATGATACCGCTGATACAGCGCGAGGTCTGTGATAATAAGCATTGGCTGAATGAGGATGATATACTTGAAGTTGTTGCAATAGCAGAATCAACACCGGGTCCGGTTGCGATCAATGCCGCAACATTTGTAGGATATAAGACATCGGGTTTTCTCGGTGCGTGTATGGCTACTATCGGAGTTGTCCTGCCATCTTTCCTTATTATTTCGCTTATCTCCATGATATTGACGCAGTTTCAGAGCATCAAAGCCGTACGCTATGCTTTTATGGGTATCCGTGCAGCCGTACTTGCACTGATACTGAAAGCACTATGGATGATGTTCAAATCGGTGAAGAAGAAAAAGAAGCCATTTTCCTATGCGATCATGGGACTTTCTCTTGTTCTGACTGCTTTCCTGAAAATAGACGCCGTATTTGTCATCATCGGATGCGGATTGTTCGGTCTGCTGTGGTCAATCCTTAACAGAAAGGAGCAGAGCAATGGCGCTGATTGAGTTGTTTCTTGTCTTTCTGAAAATAGGGGCGTTCACCTTTGGCGGCGGATACGCTATGATCGCTATGATACAGGCGGAAGCAGAACGTCAGGGCTGGCTGACACAAGAGGAACTTGTCGATTTTGTGGCTTTGAGTGAAAGCACACCAGGACCGCTTGCAGTGAATACGGCTACATTTGTAGGGATGAGAACTTGTGGTGTGCTCGGAGCAATCATCGCAACACTTGGTATTGTTCTGCCGTCATTTATCATTATACTCATCATTGCAAAGTTTTTTGAGAAGTATAAGAAAAGCAAGGCTGTCGGCGGTATCATGTCGGGCTTGAAACCTGCTGTTGTCGGAATGATAGGTGCAGCCTTTATATCTGTTACGAGGACAGTGTTCTTTCCGTCTGGTATCAGTATATCTGCTTTTTCTTCAGCGGGCTTTTGGATATTCCTCGGATTATTCGCCGTTACAGCCGCGCTTGCGTTCAAAAAGGTTCACCCGATAAAAATAATCCTGCTGTCTGCTGTTGTCGGTATCGGGGCAGGATATGGACTTGGATTATAAAAAAGGAGATTGACTATGACAAAAGTACAGCTTATTCCGCTCGAAGCGTCAGACAGAGAGCAGTTTATAAAGGACAATCAGGAAGCATTCAATTACGGTGCGCTCGAAGAATTTGGTCAGCGGAACGATCATTTTGAAGAAGACGGTGAGATCATCTCACGTGATACGATTTCCCGTTCGATTGACGAAGGGACAGCTTTCCGGATCATGCAGGACAATAAGCCTGTCGGCGGTGTTGTGATCAGAACGGAGTATGATCACGGCGAGCTGGAGCTGCTGTGCGTATCCCCTGCCGTTCACAGCAAAGGCATAGGATACGCAACGTGGTGTGAGATCGAAGCTATGCATCCGGAGGTCACAGTCTGGGAAACTGTTACGCCTTATTTTGAAAAGCGCAATATCCATTTCTATGTGAACCGCTGCGGCTTCCATATCGTCGAGTATTTCAATGAGCATCATTGTGCGCCGGATGATAAAGACGGCGAATTATTTGAAATGTTCCGATTTGAGAAAATACTGCCTTCCACACCGGAATCTGTACAAGAGCAGATAAAACGTATAGACCATTATGAAAAAATAATGCAGGAGACAGAAAACGGTTCTCCTGAACTTCTGAAAGCTTTATCCGACTATTATAGCAGCTCTGCGTGGAAACGAGACTATGCAGCCGATGAAGCTGGACTGCTCCCGAAAGACATGAAACGCGGCGTTCTCTCAGAGGACGGTATCTATAATCTGTTGGAAGAATAGTCTTATCATTATTATTAAGGAGAAGCTCTCAACAACAAAACTTCTCTTTTGCTTAGAAAGTATTAGAAAAATTTTCAGTTACACATTGACAACTCCCAATGTGTATGCTATAATATAGAAAATCTTCAATATGAGGTGAGAACGTGGAGTTATCAAACAAGCAGATCACGGTAATATTCAAAGCCCTGTGTGATGAAAACAGAGTTCAGATATTCAGAATCCTGCAAAACGGCGAACTATGCGCCTGTCATCTTCTTGAGGAGCTTCATCTGAGCCAGCCCACGCTTTCTCACCATATGAAGGTACTCTGCGACAGCGGTCTTGTGGTCGGTAGAAAAGAGGGCAAGTGGATGCACTACTCTATTTCGCAGGAAGGTGCTAAGATAGCTATGGACTGCCTGAAAGAGATAACAGCAGTAACTGAAAATGATTGTGAATGCTGCAATAAATAAGCCGTATGACCATACGGCTTAAAACAATATCAACAAATAGATATATCTAAATACGACTATTGGAGGAAATAAAAATGGATCATGTTTCAAAAGCGGTACAGTATTTTGAGAAAGGGTTTATGTGTTCGCAGGCGGTATTTGCTGCGTTTGCGGAGGAGTTCGGCATTACCGAAAAACAGGCATTCCAGATAGGTGCTTGTT
>Ga0310691_10001055_pt1 | contig 45103 bp, 23 predicted proteins | sample 176DNAGHGlowgp2_FD_203887 | JGI IMG/M metagenome (GOLD analysis project Ga0310691, IMG submission 203887) | Sheep rumen microbial communities from Palmerston North, Manawatu-Wanganui, New Zealand - 1766 DNA GHGlow gp2 (v2) (version 2) | ecosystem: Host-associated > Mammals > Digestive system >... | reverse complement strand
GATAGACAGTAGCCGTGTCAGCATACGAGAAGTTGGCCAGGCGCATCTTGGCGAAGTGGATGCCGCGGAAGTCCATCTTCAGCGGCAGCTTGCGTGCATACTGGCGTATGTAGTTGACCGTCGAGTTCGAGTCGGCAATGTTCACCTGTCCGGCCAGGCATAGCTCCACATAGGTGTCGGTCTTCTCTGCGCTACGGTCGATGGCCGTCACGGTGAGGTAGGTCTGCTCTTTGATGGGTATGACGTCGGCCAGGAAGCTGGTGAAGCTGAGCGAGTCAATCTGCTGTGTCTTGAACAGGTAGGCCATACGGCTTTCTTCGCCGTAGGTCTTCTTCTTGTGTGCTTCAGGCTTGCCCTCCTTGTCGTAGGTATAGTAGGTGGTCTCGCCATCGGTCAGGTGGCGGATGTCACAGGTGAAGCGCACCTTGCCCTTGTTGGCGTCGAGGCTGTCCTTCACGCCGAACAGCGGAATGGCAAAGCGTCCTTCGACATGGCATGAGTCGAAGTTATTCTGTGTAATCATCACCTTCGCCTGGTCGAGGTCGAACTCCCAGCCGCCGGCCTTGCCTGTCTTGGCTTCCATGAGGTTGAGTGCCGCGATGTCGCAGGTGATGCCCGAGTTGTCGAAGAACATCTTCTGTCCGCTAATCTTCAGTCCCTGGTCACCCTTTCCGAAGACGGCCCACTTGGGGAACTGCACGCTGACCTCGTCGACATAGACACCCTGCCAGGCGTTCCAGTCGTTCTTGCAGTAGCTGTTCACCTGCGAGGGGTCGTATGTGGCGGGCATCTGTGCGATGTCGGGGAAGTGGAAGCTGCTGCCCTGGTAGTTCTCCTCATAGCTGTGGTCGAAGATGATGTCCTTGCCGGGCGAGAACACCCATCCGGGCAGGTCCTCCACCTCGAAGGGGTCCATGTGTATGCGTCCCATCCAGTCGCCCCAGCTGTCCTTGATGGTGGCCTGCAGGTCGAGGATGGGCGGCAGGTCCTGCACCTTGCCCTCAACGACGCGCTTGAGGTTGGGAATGGTCATCGCAATCTCCACACCGAGGCCGCTGAACTCGTTGTTCTCCCACTGTATGAAGCAGCCGTCGGCAGGCTGTAGCGGCTCCTTGGGGGCAAGGAACGTCATGCTGTAGTTGCTGTACGGGTCCTTGATCTTGAAGTCGGAGAGGAGTGCCAGCACGCCGTCCTCGGGCAGGATCTGGTCTTGCGAGACGCATATCCTTGGAGCGCCGAAGATGAGTACGTCGTTTTCAAGGACGTTGCTCTCAGGGAGCGTGAACTCGCCAATGAGGTTCATGACGGCACCCTGGGGCGCATAGGTCATGCTGGCTATCTGTATGGACATGTCGTCGGGCAGGAGCGAGACGATGGTGTCGGGCAGCTCGGTGGGCATGTAGAGGTCGAGCCACTCGCCCTGTTGCCACTTGTCCCATTGCTTCTCGGCCGTCTTGAAGTAGGAATAGTACTTGCCGAGGTCGTAGCGCTCCGCCAGGTCAACAATCTCACCATTGGCCACCGACCCAACCTTGTTGGCCACGTCCTTGGGCAGGCCCAGGTCGCCCCAGATGTTGTCCAGTCCCCATGACGAGAAGAGGGAGTCGACGGCCTGCTGTGCGGTGTACTGCTGCATGCCGCTGCCTTCCTTGGGGTAGGTGACGCACTGTCCCGAGTAGACGATGTTGTCGGTGTTGACCAAGAGGTTGTCAAACTTGACGGCGACGCGCACCTTCATGTGGGCTGCCTGCCAGTTGATCCATCCCGTACCCTTCAGCGTATGGTCGTCCTTGTCGATGGTGACATCGTCGTTGAGCGTGAGTGGCCATTCGTTGACGTAGACGGTAGTGCCTGCCTTGGGCTTCTCGGTGATGGGCGTCTTGTTTTCAACGAGCGCGGTGTTGTTGCCACAGCTATAGCTCTCGTTGAAGTGCTCGGCCATGGCGAAGTCACGGTAGTTGAGCGAGTCGCCAAGCATACGTATGGACTTGGCGTTGGTCGACTTGGCGGTGACGCGCAGCATCAGGTAGTCGCCCTGCTGTACCTTCCCCTTCAGCTTGTCCCACTTGATGGTGTCGGTGAGCGTTTTGGTCTTGTTCTTGTAGATGGGGGCAGACTTGAAGATGCCCTCGGGCGTGTCGGCCGAGTTGCCTTTGTAAAGTGCCACATCATATTCAAACTTGACGGTGTCCTGCTTGCCACCGTAGCCTCCCTCGAACCAAGCCTTGCGCCACTCCACGACGATGCTGTCGCCGACGAAGACCTTGCGTGCCGTCTTGTCGCTGAACACGGGCTTGGTGAGGGTGGGCTGCTGGAAGACGTAGGCAGAGTCTTTCGAGTCATACTCAGCCTTGCCATCCTCTGCTGACAGCTCAATGCCGCCCGATGGCTTGGCAGGCTTGAAGGTGGGGTCATAGAATCGGAAGAGAAGGATGTTGGAACGTCCTTCGTTCTCTATGAGCGAGAAGTTGAGGTTGCTGGGTTGGCTGTTGATGAGGCTGTTGGCCGTCACCTGCAGGGCATAGACGGCGGTGGTGTCATTCTTCCATTGGTTGATATAGGCCTGTGGAAGCGTCAGCGTGGTGGAGGTCATCCGTGACAGCTGGTAGGCGGCGGCATTCTTCTCCATCGCCTCATCGGGAGCCAGGCCGTCGAGCCTGACCACCTTTACACTATAGTTGAAGGACACTGCCCCCGACTGGCAGCCCAGCACGGGCGGTGTCCAGGTGACTAACTGTGTGGGCTGGTTGACATTGAGCTTGGCCACGGCGAGCGAGCTTAGCGGGTCGTCTGTCAGGATGCCCTCACCCTGCAGCGATGGCAGCGGCGACAGAATCTGTGGCGGCTGGGCCACGTAGCAGATGGTGAACAGGCAGCGCCCGTCGTCAGGACGGTTCAGTTGCACGGGCTGCGTCAGTTCGGGATCCCATCGGTACACCTGCATGAACATCTGATACTGCCCTTCAGGCAGCAGGCCCGTCACCTCGTTGTTGTTGCTCTGGTACAGACGCTCGCTGATGGCGATGTCATCGATGGTGAGGTGGCTGAACAGGTTCTTCATCTCCACGGGGTTCAGCGTCTTCACCTGATGGGGTGGCAGGACGATGGGCTGGCGGGGGATATGGCCGTTGGCTGCCGTGGCCACCATCACCTGCTGGTCAGGGAACACCATGTCGGCGTGCATGCCCATGTGTACCAGCTGCTGCTCGTCGGTGTTGTTGAACAGCTTGACGGTGAAAAACTTGCCAGGGTTGGCCAGATACTCGCCAGCCTGCGGGGGCAGTATGGTGTTGACGGCAGTGACGCTAACCTCGACTTCCTGGGCATGGAGTACGCCAAAGAATCCTGCTCCCCCCTGCAGGGCGGGGAGTAAGTAGCATAACAGGAAGAGTAGCCACTTCTGCGTATGTTGTCTTTTGCTCTTCATATCTGTGTCATCTCTGTTCCGTCCTCTTTCGCTTGATTTCAAGGAGCGAGAACGTGTAGTTGTAGCCTAATGACAGGGTTACCTCGGTGGTGCCCATGGAGCTGTTGTCCGCCGTGATGTTCGTGTCGCTGTACTTGTTGAAGCCAGCGCCGAGCGAGAATACATGGACCTTGTTCAGCACATAGCCAGCCGAGAGGTCGAAGCCTATCGAGAGATTGCGTTGCTGGTTCTTGATATCGTTGTAACACAGCGACAGGGTGGCCGCAGTGTTGAGGTTTTTCTCCTTCAGGAACGAGCGTCCTGTCGACAGTGACAGCACGTCGCTGGTGTAGCGGGTCTGATAGCCGTCGCTCTGCTGGTGGCTGAGCGAGGTGGTGAACGACATCTCCCAGGGCTTGACGTCGAGCGAGTGGGAGGCGCCTATGGCGAGCGTCGTCACGTCGCTGATGCCGGTGGCGAAGTCGTTGAGGTCTTTGTTCTTGGTGAAATTGCCCGTCAACGACAGCACATGGCTGACATTGTCACGGTCCAGGGTGTACGACGGCGTGACGTAAAGCGAGTGCATGATGCGGTTGATGCGGGTGGTGTCGTTGACATGTGCCTTGCCGTCGCTCTGCACCTGGCGGTAGCCGTTGTAGCCAACGGACAGCTGCAGGTTGCGGCTCAGCGAGGCAGCGGCGGAGGCGTTATAGACAAAGCCGCGGGTGGTGTACAGCTGATTGCGGGTGATGTTGTCCTCCTGCCCTGAGAACGTGGCCATGAGGGCCACCTTCCGGAACAGGTTGGTTGAGAAGTTGATGCCTACTGACTGGTAGTTGTTCGCGGTGTAGTAGAGTCCGAGCGTGGTGTAGTCGGGCTGCACCATGCGGTAGAACAGCGAGGTGTTGAAGTTGGGGAGGCTGATGTTGGCGCTGACATCGGTGGCTATGCGCATCATCGATGTGTAGCGGGCCTCGAACACCTTGTCCCACCGGTCCAGCTGGGTGGTGTGAACCCGTTCAGCCCGCTTGTCGGTTGAGAAGGTGGTGAAGGCCAGGTTGCCGCGCAGCGACAGCCATCGCGTCAGCCCCAGTCCGCCGCGCAGGGCGATGGCCACGTTGTCCTGCGGGCTGACGCGGTTCTGCCATTCGGGGGCCAGGCTGCTTGACTGGTCGTAGGCCCGCAGGAAATAGAGGTCTATGTAGTTCAGCCCCTTCCCGTAGCCAGCCTTGAAGCCCCAGCCCAAGCGGCGATACTGTGGTGAGCGGGCGGCGGGGTTGGAGGGGTCGTCGTTGACGGCATTGCGCAGGTTGCCGTAGAAGGCACCGAAGCGCATGTCGGCAGTGGTGTATTCCAGCCCGATGCCGTTGAACGACATGTTCATGATGTAGGACGACATGGCCATGTTCGAGCGGCCGAAGTGTCCCCGCCAGTTCTTGTACGTGGGGTCGATGTGGAACGAGATATGGGGGTAGTTGAACGACGAGTTGTTGTTAGAATAGTAGAACGCAAAGGGCATGGAGATGCCGTAGAGCGAGACGTTCAGGTTGGCATAGAGCGAGTTGGCCCACGGCGAGCGGTAGCCACTGCAGAAGCTGGAGTGGTAGTAGGTGTTCTGCGTGCCGACGGCACCTGTGATGATGAGCGGGTCGCTCTGGGCGATGGTGCTAATGGAGTTTTGCGACAACGACTGGGCGGCGACCTCGCCTTGCCCCTTCAGGAAGGGGAAAAGGCATCCCCCCACCCCCCTCCATGTGGAGGGGGTGAGGAGTACCATCGTTACCAATAGTATTTTTAGGTACGCGTGCGTATGTGTGTGTCTGCCTTCCAAATCTTTTCTCTCCCAGCGGCAGAACCGCCGGGCACGGGATTAGGTGTTGCTACTTCAGCATCTTCTTGCCATCAACGATGCGCAGCTGGCCCTTGACCATCTGACGGTCAGTCGTGGGACGGCCCAGCAAGTCGTAACTGCGACCCTGCTGACGGAGGCTGGCGGTCGGCAGGTCGTCAATCGATGTGACGACGTCGTTGGCGGTCATGCTATAAGGCTGCTTGACCGTGCCGAGCATCTGCTGCATGGGCAGCTGCTGGTCGATGTCGTACACCTGTCCGGTGGTCTCGTCGTAGAGCTTGAAGCTGACGACCTCGCCGTTATTGGCATGGACGGTGATGAACAGACGGCCATCGACGGCCACGCCCTCACCACGGCACTCGTCGCCCACGAAGGCGCCAATGCTATAGTGACCGGCGGCGGGACGATTGTCGATGCTTGCAATGATGGTCATGTTGTCGCGGAAGCGAGAGGCGTCATACTTCCAGATGCTGGGCGAGGACTCCTGTGTCGCGCGTGCTGATGCCCGGCGTGCGTTGGCAGGGTTGAGCTCGTCAGCATAGATGAAGCTGCGGTTGGCATCGCCGGCATTGAAGAAGAGGTAGCTCTCTCCAGGCTGGAGCGTGGTGAGGTTGCCCGTCCATTGGCCGTTGGCATACTCAGCAAAGCCGCCTGTCTTGGACACGATGCGGTCGCCATCGACTAACACCTTATTGAGACTGAAGGCATCGCCCAGTGTCTGCACCGTCACATATGGGTTGGGCAGATAGTTCCAGCCCTTGCGCAGCGAGACGTTATTGATGCTTAACGAGCCGCCATAGAACACATACGACTTGAGCATGTCCATACCTTCCATCTTCAGTTTGAAGCCAACGTTCTGGTCCAGGAGGTCCGTGTCGCCGAAGTAGCCGTAGACGGGGTCGTTATACAGCTGACCGTTCTGGGTACGGATCTCTATCAGCTCGTTGCCGAAGACCGTCTGCAAACCGTTCAGGGCGTTGAAGTTAGCGTATGGAATGGTACGCCACTCCCAGCCTTGGTTCATAACAAAGGTGTATCCACACTCTATGACCTCGCTGGTCACTGACAAGAAGGTGCCCGCATCGTCATCGTAGTTCACCGTGAGTTCCAGTTCGCCAGGAATGTCGCAAGTTATCGTTCCGATGTACGTATTAGTATCTTCATCATAGGAGATTGACGTATTGTCCACGGATTCATTGTAGTTCAGGTAGCGGCTGGAAATGCCGATGGCGGTAGTGGCGTTGAAATGGGCACCCTGTGGCACGGGCCTCACAATGAGCTGGCTCGTCTGACCGGTAGCCAGGGTGGTAGGCCACTCCACCTGAATGCCTGTGACGCCCTGAACGACGGTGACATGCAGGGTGGCGGTGGCGTAGGTCGTGTGGTTGCCGTTGGGGTCGAAGGTCTTCATCAGACGATTGACGACAGGCAGTTTAACGGTTAGCACGGCCTCGCCGGGCTTTTTGGCGTAGGCACCCTGGTCATTGATCTCCACCACTTCGGGTTCACTCGACTCGAGGGACAACTCGTCACCCATAGTATCTCCTTCACCTAAAACCAACAACGACATTACCTCTTGGCTAATATCGACAGCCTGGTCCTTGTAAGTTACGGTCAGTTCATCCTGTGCCCAGGAAATGGTATTGATATCGTTGTAGGCAGTGACAAAGACCAAGCAGCTGATTTGCGGATTGTCCACCGAAGTTACCTTTATCACACCTGCACCTGTGGTAGTAGCCGTGATGGCGCCCGTCTCGCTGATGGCCAGGCTCTGGTTGCCTTCGTAGAGACTGAAGGTGACCGACTTGTCCGTGGCTTCGGCAGGGAGTACGGTGAAGGCCACTCCGTCAACGAAGTAGGGTGTGAGGTCGTCGCCCACGTTACACTCTATGTACGAGAAGCCTCCCGTGTCGGCATCCCAGCCATAGAACGGCGTCACGATGCTGCTCACGGGCGTCGACTCTAACGGATAGTATATCACCAGGGTGGCGGGGCGGGAGGGAATGCCCGCATCGGTCTCGCCCGTGAACAAGGGTTGCTCTGATTCGGGATTCAGGTCGAGCTCCTTTCCGGCTTCTTTGTCGTATGCCTTGAAGGTAATAGACGAACTGTTGATGTCGCTGTCACTGCCTTCAATGCGGAACCGCAGCAGATAGGGCGCAATATCATTATTGGGACACTCAATGATGGTGGCAATGCCGCGCAGCTCGTCTCCAATGAAGGCGGCGTACTCGTAGGCGTTATACTCATCGAGGGTGGAGAGCCGATGCTCTTCATAGCCGTCGGTCGTCTCGATGCCTACTTTCACGTCGGCATAGATAAAGGTCTCGTTCTTAAACTGGCCTTGCTGATAAGACCAGTGCGTCTGCTGGGCGACGGCACTGAAGGCATACGCCAGAAGACAAACTGCAAGGGTCAAACATTTTTTCATATTAAAATAGGTTGTTAAAATTTTTGGTGCAAAGATAGCTAAAACATACGAAAATGACCATGCACAATCGTGCATGGTCATGGCATAATGGCGCAAAAACGCCCACTTCATCGGTAAATGGCACATTTACGCTGTGCAGCGCCGCCTGCTCACTCCATTGTCCTGCACTGTGTTGGCGACAACCCGAATGTGCGTTTGAAGGCGCGGGAGAACGAGGTGGCATCGTCGAAGCCACATTGATAGCCAATCTCCGAGACAGACAGCTGCGTGCCCTGCAGAAGCTGTCGCCCCTTCTCAAGTCGCAGGCGAAGGACATAATGTTGGGTGGTGACACCGGTGATGGCCTTGACGCGGCGGTTCAGCTGGCTTCGTGACATGCACATCTCGCCCGCCAGGGCCTCCACCGTGAGTGTGCTGTCTGACAGTGCTTTTTCGATGGCAGCATCGAGGCGGTTCATCAATTCGGTGTCTGCACCATTAGGACTTGCAGCCGTTGCTGTCAATGGTGCGCTGTCCTCAGCGGTGTCAGTCGCCGATGACTGGTTGTCATGCTGCCGTTGGGCGAAATACTGTCTGAGGGCTCGCTCCTGCTGTTTCATGCGGCGGTGAGCCCACCACAGGGCCAGGACAACCGTGACGGCCAGCAGGACGCACAGCCCTACGACAAGCCGAATGTGCCGCTGCTGCGACTGTTCGGTCTGCTGGTGCATGGCGTTCTCCTCCTGCAGCTGACCCAGCCGGAACTCAGTGTCGTAGCGCGCTATCATCTCGGCCGTGGCGTGGGAGTAGAGCGAGTCCTTCAGCAGGTCGAAGCGTGCCATGTGGATGTTCGCGCTGTCAGGATCCGATTTGTAGAGACACTCATACAGTCCTCGCTCGGCGTGCATCTCGTTGGCCAGGTCGCCCATCTGTGTGAAGATGTGTGCTGCCTGCTTATAGTAGGGTATGGCCTCCTCGTTGCGCCCCTGCTGCAGGATGGCCATGCCCATCTTGTTGTCGGCGATGCCTAACGAGTGGTAGTCACCCACCTCGTGTAGCACGGGGATGGCCGAGCGCAGGAGGTCCTCGGCCTCGGCATAGCTGTGCAGCCCTATGAGCACCGAGGCCTTCTGGGCCTGCCGCACGGCCAGCTTGTCGGTGCGCCCCAGCTGTTGCTCAATGTCGCAGGCCTGGGTGATGTGCTCCAGCGCCTCAACGTCGTTGCCCTGGGCGTGGTACACCTCCGATGCCATGCCCTGCAGTACGGCCATGCGGGCGGGGTTGTCTGCCTTGCGGGCCAGGTCGATGGCCTTCAGGATGTACTTCTCGGCCTCCTTCGGCTGGTTGGCACCGATGAAGATGCCGGCCAGGGTGTTCAGCGACGAGCTCATGACGTCTGGGTCGCCGCTGCGCGCGTCAATGGCGTAGCAGCGTTTGGCGTAGTTGATGGCCTGTTCAAAGTTCGACTGGCGGAAACATATCATGGCCAGCAGGTTCAGACAGTCGGCCTCAAGGTCGGTGCCCTCACACAAGGGCAGTGCCTGGAGACCGTACTGATAGGCTTCGTCGTAGGACTGGCGGCCGTAGGCGGCGTCGCACGAGTCTACAAGGCTTTCAGCCTGCTGAGGGGTCATGGATGTGAAGGAAAGGGCGAGCATGAAAAGCAGAGGTATCTTCAACAGGCTCTTTGTTGTCTTCATAGCGAATCGTTGTTTATGCTTTTGTGCTGCAAAAATACATAAAAAAAACAATACGCGCAACACTTTCAGTCATTTTATGTTCTTTCATGCTCCGTTTTCTCAATCCAAGTTATTTTATACGCTTACCATTTTTTTTTTTTCGTGTGCGCGCGCGTAAGGCATGCGAGCATCATGCAACGCCAAAAAAATAAGCGCCCTGTGTGGGGGCGCTTATTGTAGGGTGGTGGGACTGGTGCCGGGCTATTTCATGGGCAGGTACCAGTTCTTCTCGTCGCGCAGTGAGACGGCGGGGTTCTTGTAGGCGAGCTTGCGGGCCAGCCACTCGCTGCCGAAGGTGGAGCTGTAAAGCCCTGCCTCGTTCTTGTGGCGTGCCATGCGGGTGAGGTCGCCGAAGCGGTTGCCCTCGAAGGCCAGCTCCAGGGCCATCTCGTCGCAGATGATGTCCTCCATGGCGTTGATGGTGTCCTGCATGGTGAACGTCTCGGGGTTGAGGCCGTACTCCGCGGTCAGCTCGCTGAGCTTCTTGCCCACGATGCTGGTGTAGCTGTAGGGCGAGAAGCGCTCCTGGGTGTAGTTGCATCCCCTGGAGTGTATGCCTCTGTTGTCGTCGAACTTCTGGATGTTCTCCGTGCTGAGGAAGGGGATGGTGGTCTGCAGCAGCTCGGCCGTTTCACGGGTGATGTAGCGTCCGAAGTCCAGGTCGGTGCTGTCGCCGCGCTGCTCGTAGTCAAGCAGGTCGGTGTTGATGCCGTCCTTGAGGATGGCGAAGGCACCGTCGGGATGTCCCATGCGGTTGAGTGCCTCGGCCAGTCGCAGATAGACGGTTGAGACGCGGTAGATGGGCACGTTGGCGCTGTTGAACTTAATCATGACGTTGAAGATGGAGTCCTCGCGTGTGCTGGGCACCACCTGCTGCATGGTGGTGTAGCGGCGCCAGTCGCCCGTTGGCACTGACCTGACGACGGTGCCTGCAGCGCTACTGCTGGCTGGCCTGTAGTAATAGTCCTGAGCGTTGCTCAGCGCGATGTAAGCCGGCGAGGCATCAATCTGCCGCTCAGACAGATAGCGCTGATTGCTGTTGACATCGCCGCTGTTGGTGCTGTAGAAGTCGTAGCCGAAGTAGCGTGGCAGGTCGGTGACGACACCGCGCAGGCGGTTGGTAGCCAGGGGGATGTAGGTGATGATGTCGTGGGTGCTGTTGCCACCGAAGATGTCGCGCCATGAGGGTGAGTAGGAGGTGTAGACGAAGTCGCTGGGCATGATGTCCTCAAACTGTTGCATCATGGTGCTGCTGGGGTTGGCGTAGTAGCTTCCGGTCTGCACCCTGTTGTCAATGAGGTACTGTGCATAGTGCTTGGCAGCCTTGTCATACTGGTGCGTCTCAAGGAAGAGGTCGCCCAGGACGACGTCGACAGGCATCATGGCATAGCGTGACTGTACCTTCTTTATCTGCGGTGTCTCGCCTTCGCTGCCATTGAGTTCGCCGACACTGATTTCACCATAGTTAGGCACGGGTGTGCCGCCATCGACGGTGAGTCCACTGTACTGGATGAGCTCAGGTGTGAGGGCATCGACGATGTACTTCAGGTCCTTCTTCTCCAGCGTGCGGTTGGCATCGCCGATGCTCACCAGCGGGTCGGTGTAGAAGGGCACGTCGCCATAGTTCTTGCACAGCTGCATGTAGGTCCATGCCCTGACGGCCAGTGCCTCGGCATACTCAGGGATGGCCACACGGACGCTACCGGTGCGCAGCGTGGTGTCGCGGTGGGCGATGTAGTAGTTGCAGTTGTTGATGATGCGGTAGTAGGCATAGGCCGAGTCGAACTTGTTGGCGGCGGTGGCCGTGAAGCTGGCCAGGTCGCGCAGGTCGGTCTCCGTGTACTGGTTGGTCATCACGAGGTCGCCGCGCATCTCGCCCGTCATCACATACTGGTCGGCAATCATCTGCACGCCCTTCAGGATGCCGAGGGTGTAGAACATGGAGTCGGTCTTTTGGTCGAGTGCGGGGTCGAAGATCTGACGGTCGGAGTCAGTCTCGAAGAAGTCGGAGCAGGAGGTGAAAGCCCACCCAAGCCCTCCCAAAGGGAGGGATGCTAAGACAGATAACAGCCAGGATGGCATCGTCTTCTTATTCGTCGAAAAGACTTCCTTTATTTTTTTGATAATCATGGTTTCGTGTTTTTTTATGTAGATACTCTATTTAGACATCCCTCCTCTTGGGAGGGCTTGGATAGGCCGCTTACAGGTTGATGCGCATGCCGAGGGTGAAGGTGCGGCCCAGTGCCACGTTGCCGGCGTCGATGCCCTGGTAGAGGACGGCGTTGGCCACGGAGGCCTCGGGGTCGTTGCCTAAGTAGTGTGTGATGGTGACCAGGTTGTTGGCCTCGGCCCAGATGCTGAGTCCCTGCAGCCAGCTGAGGTTGACGGGCACCTGATAGTTCAGGCGGACGGTCTTGAGGCGGAGGTACGAGCCGTCCTCAATCCAGCGGTCGCTGAAGCGCGAGTTGCCCATGGGGTCAGCATAGCTGATGCGCGGCATGTCGGTCTGCTGTCCGTCGGTGCGCCAGCGGTTGGTCATGGCCGTCGTCTGGTTGTAGAAGTTGTTGCCGGCCTCGAGCAGGTAGCGCTGGTAGTTGAAGATGTCGTTGCCCAGCGAGTAGTTCAGTCCTACGTGCAGGGTGAGCTGCTTCCAGTTGAGCGTGGCGAAGATGTTGCCGTAGATGTCGGGGTTGGGATTGCCAATGATGGTCTTGTCAGCCAGGCTGATTTCTCCGTCGCCGTTGATGTCGACGAAGCGCATGTCGCCAGCCTCGAAGTTCTGGGGTGCGCCGGTGGCATCGGTGAGGTAGAGGTAGCCGTACTTGCCAGCCTTGGCAGCCTCGGCGTCTGAGGTGAGCACGCCGTCGGTCTTGTAGCCGTAGAACATGCCTACGGGCAGGCCCACGATGGTGGCGATGTTGTCAGTGCCGTAGATGCTGGAGGTGTAGCCCTGGGCCGTGAGCTCGCCGCCGACGTAGATGCGGTCGTCGTTGGGCAGGCTCTTCACCTTGTTGACATAGTGGCCCACGCTGGCCCCCACCTCTAAGGAGATGTTGCGGGCAGCCACAGGCTTGCCGCTGAGGGTCAGCTCAAAGCCCTGGTTGTCGAGCGAGCCACCGTTGCTCCAGTAGTTGTTGATGCCGGCCACGGGGTTGTCGAAGGTCTTCAGCGTGAGCAGGTTGCTGGTGTGGTGGTAGAAGTAGTCGAAGTCGACACCCACGCGGTTGTTGAGCAGTGCAGCCTTCAGACCGATGTTCAGTTTGCCGGTCTGCTCCCATGAGATGGCCTCGTTGCCGATGTTGTCGAGCATGGCGGCCGTCGACTGATAGAGGTACTTGCTGACGCCGAATGAGGTACGTGCGGCATAGTTGTTGATGTCGTCGTTGCCGCTGATGTCGTAGCCAGCCTTGAGCAACAGGTAGTTGATGCCCTTGTTCTGCGGGAACCACGCCTCGTTGCTGATGGCCCAGCCCAGCTGCAGGCTGGGGAAGAGGCCCCAGCGCACGCCGCCGAGCTTCAGTCCGTCGGCCTCGGTGCCGAAGCGGCTGCAGCTCTCCATGGCCATGGTCAGCTGTGCGAAGTAGCGGTTGCGGTAGTTGTAGTCGGCATTGGCATACCATGTGAGGCTGCGCCACGAGTCGTTGGCGCCGGTGGCCTCGGTGAAGCCCCTTTCAGCGGTGATGTTCGGCATCTTGTCGTTGCCGTCTGTATACTGTCCGCGCGGCTCGTTGTCGTCGAAGGAGAAGGAGGTGAAGCGCAGTCCGCCGTAGACGTTGAGCGAGTGCTCCCTGAACTGTTTCTTCCACTCTAAGCGTGTGTCGCTGCTGACGGCCGTCTCCTTGGAGAACATTGACACGGCCATGCTGTGCACGACGCCCACACCGTCGATGAGGAACGGCGGTATGCCACCCTTCGGGCGGTAGTAGCGCTGCGACACACGGTCGAGGGTGTAGCTGAAGGTCTCTGTCAGTGTCAGCGAGGGGCTGAACTCATAGCGTGGTGCAATGACGGTGTTGAAGTGTGTGGCCTCCATGCGGTTCTTGTTGATGGCATCGCCATTGACCAGCAGTGCCGTGGGGTTGCCCAGGGTGATGTCCTCGTCAAGCATGGTGAGGAAGTCGTCGGCCTCGGAGAGCGTTGACGACAGCTTGCCCGTTACATTATTATATGTATAGGGGTTGAGGAAGGGCGACTTGACCATGGCGAGGAAGGTGGGCGAGGAGATGGTGCCCGTAGTTAGGTCCTGTGGTGCGCCGTTGTCGAAGACATCGCGGTTGAGCTTGGTGTAGGACATGTCGAAGCGGGTCGTCAGCTTGGGTATGATGCTGATGTCAGTGTTGAAGCGCACGTTCAGACGGTTGAAGCCGTTCCTGCGGGCAGTGCTCTGTCCGTCGGTGTAGCCCAAGGACAGGTTGTACATGCCAACGTCGTCGCCACCCTGCACGTTGATGTTGTAGTTCTGGTTCAGGGCCGTGTGGTAAACCTCGTCCTTCCAGTCGGTCTCGTTGTGGAACTTGGTGTAGTAGTACTTCGAGGGGTCGTCAATGAGGAACTTGAACGTGTTGGGGTCGGTGTAGTTGTTGATGCCAGGGTAGGTGCCGAGCATCTCAGTTGCGTAGAGCCTGTACTGGGAGGCATTCATGACGTCGGGCGTGCGTGGCACCAGCGTGACGCCCACGCCGATGTTGGCATCGATGCGTGTGGCCATGCTGCGGCCGCGCTTGGTCTGGATGAGCACCACGCCGTTGGCACCCTTGGCACCGTAGAGCGACGTGCCGTTCTTCAGGATGGTGACGTTCTCGATGTCTTCGGGGTTGATGTTCAGCAGCATGTTGGTGTAGTCGCCGTAGTGCAGGGCTGAGCGCGTCTGCTGCAGGTCCTGTACCACGCCGTCGATGACGAACAGCGGCTGTGCGTTGGAGTTGAGCGAGTTGATGCCGCGAATGAACATGGCACCGCCATAGCCCGGTCCGCCAGACCGCGTGATGGTGCGCACGTCGGCACCCAGGATGTTCTCAATGTCGGTCTCGATGGTCTGCGATGTGGTGTTCGACATGTCGGCCGTGGCGATGGCTCCGATGCGGGTGTCCTTGCCGTACATGGGGCGGAACTTGTCGCTGAGCAGCTCGATGTGCAGCCTGGCGTCGGCGCGGCCGATGCCCACGTGCTGGCTGAGGTACTCAGGCGAGTGGACGTAGAGTGCCGTAGCAAAGGTGGGCACCTTGATGGTGAAGGAGCCGTCCTCTTCGGTCATGGCTGAGTAGCTGGCGTGGCCGAGTGCCTGGATGAGCACGCCGGCCAGGGGCTGCTTCGTGGCGGCGTCGATGCAGGTGCCGCTGACTTCCATGGTGGGGTAGGAGGGGGTCTTCACCACTGGCTTCCTGACCGCGGGTGCCGGCTCTTCGGCGTTGGTGTATACCACCTCGTCGTCGTCCTGAGCCGTGGCCATGAACACATTGAAGAAAGAAAAAAGTAGGATGATGTATCGTCTCATAGCTGTATTCTCTTTTGCTGATTCATCTTCAGGTTAGTAATTGCCCCGGTCATACTTGTAGTCGGGGTGCGCCTTGAGGTAGTCGTCGAGGTCCTTCGGGCGCAGGATGATGCAGTCGAAGCGCAAGTTGCGGTCGTAGGTGTCGCGCAGGCTTGACGACACCCTGCTCTCCAGTCGCAGGTAGGGGAAGTAGTTGCCTGTGCCATAGTAGGACACGGGGAAGGTGAAGTCGCCTATATAGATGGTGTCCACGCTCAGCGTGTCGCTGTCGAAGGTGCTGCTCACTGTCCAGTCCTTTGCTGCCTTGACAGTGTTCTTGCCTGTCTCTTCAACATACTCCATGCTGGCGTTGAAGTGGTAAGGCTTTGACTTGAAGTTAGAGCTGGTGATGTTGGCCGGCACGGTGACCACATAGATGCTGTAGGTGGTGCTGCGCACGTTGGGCAGACGGAAGTACACCTTGGGATTGGTGGAGCTGCCCAGTGGCGGCAGGTCGAGGTAGCTGTTGTTCGACACATGGCCGCTGACCTCGGGGTTCTGCGTGCCCGGCGTGACATAGATGCGCTGTGCCCCGTCGGTGGTGACGTTCTCAGTGTAGCTGGCATGGCTCTCGGCCTGGATAATCAGCTCAGGGTTCCATGAGCTCCACGGACGCACGCGCAGGCTGTCGGTCACCCAGAAGGCACCGTTGCTCTTGTCCACGCGGGTGGCTCCCTCGAACAGCCGTGCGGCATCCTCGGTGTAGAGCTTCGTGTAGGTGGTGCTGTAGAGCGAGTCGCAGTTGAGCGTCTGTCCCGTCTGAAGGGCGTTGAGCTTCTTGTTGTCGTAGATGTTGCTGTTGTAGAACAGCTCGCGCATCAGGTTGTGCTTGATGGTGGCGTTGGTCAGCGAGTCGATGTCGGTCAGCGTGATGGTGGTCGTCCTGTCCAGGTCGTAGTCCTTGAATTCGAAGGTGGGCAGGTAGTGGAAATACTGGCTGAGCTGCGTCGTGGCCTTCTTCCAAGCCTCGTTGGTGGGCACTATCATGGTGTAGTTGCTGTCCTCCTGGTTGATGTAGGCATTGTACAAGCCATAGAGGTCGTTGCGCTCAGTGAAGATGGAGTCGAGATAGGTAATCTCGCCGTTGAGCATCGGTCCCTGCACGCTTCTGAACTCGTCGAGCTTCCGCTCGTCGAAGCTGTGGTAGAAGTCGGCAACCGAGTCAATGGGGTAGTCCAGGTTGTTGAGCGACTCGTAGATGTTGGCGCGGAACGGGATGATGCCGTCGAGTGTATGGATGGTGCCGTTCAGTCCTGCCACGTTGGGCTTGCTGATGGCGACATCCTGGATGGCGAACTGTCCGGCAGCGTTTCTGCCGAAGTTCATCATCTTCTCGTTCAGGGTGTAGATACGCTTGGGCTGCGTTCCTAATGCCTGGTAGTTGTTGCGTGCGATGTGGTTGTCGATGAACTCTTGCTTCAGTCGGCTGCTGCTGTAGGCTGACAGGCGGTTGTAGTCGAAGGTGCCGTCAGCGGGTGCCCACACGGTATATGTCTGCGAGGCGCTGAGCACCTGGTCGTAGCCGCCCTTCTTCAGCAGTTCGGCGAACTGCGTCAGGCTGGGGTTGGTCGCAATGTTCTCCCACAGTGTCTGGTGCTGCGTGCTGAGCAACTCGCTGTCGGCATCGTAGTGGTCTGTCCAGTCAGAACAGGCGGTCAGCAGCGAGGCTGCAACGATGTTGCAGCAAAGGAGACAGGTGGCAGAGGTTTTTCTTATCTTGGTAGTCATAGTAATTGTCTTTACACTTATTACTTTACACTTGTTACTTTACACTATTCACCTTAGAACATGTCCTCCAGGTACTGGGTGTTGTTGAACACGCTCTCAGGGCAGAACTCGATGTAGTCGAGGTGGAACTCGCCCTGTGGGTTGTCAATCACGCTCTTGCAGCGCACCCAGTATTCACCCTGCTTGAACTCCTGGCGGGTGATGATGCGGCGCAGGTCCTGTGGATGGCTGCGTGCGGGGTTGCCACGGAAGGTGTAGAAGAGGGGACCGCGCATGTAGCCGAGGTTGCGCATGTTCTGGTCGCTCTCGATGCCCAGGTCGTCCTGGTTGTTCCAGTTGCACCAGCCGGTGATGATGTCGGTGTTGTTGACTATCAGCTCGGGGTGTGCGCTGTCGAGCGGCTTGTGGCGCATGTCGAGCGGGATGTCGAGGGCCCTCATGGTGGTGAGGTCGCTGCTGGTGCCGAGGTAGAACTGCAGCATGCCTCGCTCGGGGTCTTCGGCGGTGTAGCCGATGCGCAGCTCGTAGGTGCCGTCGGGCATGGGAGGCAGACGGAAGGCAAAGTCGTAGTTGCCCATGCAGTTGAACTCGTCAAACTGGTAGTTGCTCCAGCCGTCGTCCAGGTGCGGGAAGTAGTAGAAGCGCGTGTCCTCGCCGTTATAGATGGCCAGGTTCTTGAAGAAACGCGGCGGGAAGCGGATGTAGTCGCAGTTGCCGTGACGTCCGTCGGTGCCCGACTTTCCGCCGTTGAGTGCCTTCACCTGCTCAGTGCTGATGCCGCGTAGCGAGTTTGACATCATCTCGCCGAAGAGCACGGTGTCATCCATGCGGATGCGCTCGTGTAGTGCACCGTTGGGCACGCGCCATTCGTAGGCGAGCATTCCCTTCACCGGGTGGATGTATCCGTTGAGTGCCGAAATGTGGTAGCGGCTTCCCTGCAGCTCGATGCCGTCGAAGAGGACGGTGTGCATGCTCGGCGAGCCCAGCTCGGCCACACGGTCGGTGAGCGAGTTGTTGGCTATCCAGCGGTTCACCATCAGCTTGCCGTTGTTACGCGTAATCTTCAGCAGGGTGTAGGGCAGCATCGTCTCGTGGTACTCCACGGGGGTGACCATGCCACGCTCGTTGCAGCCATAGCGCACCAGCATCTCGTAGGGCACCTTGCACTCCAGGATGTGGTAGCGCACAAACATGCTCAGGGTGTTCCAGGGGTTCTTGTAGTCGGTGCCGGTGCTGATTTCGATGCGGTGGTTGCGTGCGTAGTCGTACCATCCTGAGCCAGGCTCGGCACACTTGCCGTAGACGCTGTCGGCGTAGGCCTTCAGCCCTTCGATGTCGGTGATGCCGTGTTCGGCCAGCACCTGGTCGGTCTCAGCCAGAATGGTGTAGCCCAGCTCACACTTCTCAGGTACATAGAAGCCGCGGGCGTTGTCCACCTTGTCAAAGTCGGTGGTGCTGATGTTCGTCAGCGAGTCGGTCAGGCCGGTGAGCTTCAGCGCCTGCGAGAAGATGGTGTACTCGTCGGGATGGTTCTCCATCTCGCCTGCGATGAGCATGTTTGAGCGCCGTATGACGCAGTCAATCTCGTGCAGCACGCCGTTCTCCAGCTCGTTGTCCATGCTGGTGACGGCTGAGGCACGGCTGATGAGCAGCGCGCCCGTCTCGGGGTCGATACTGGTGTTGATGTCGCGCCCCAGCATGGTCTTGATGGTCATGCCGTTGCCCATGTCCACACCCATCACCTTGGTGTTGAGCAGGTGGAAGAGGGCGATGTCCTCACAGAGCGAGTCGGTGAGTCCCTCCAGTCCCGGTGCCGTCATGCCGTTGTGCGGCAGGTCGGTGTTAACGGGGTCGTTGTAGAGGCTGTCAAGATACGCTGCCACAGCCTCGTTGGTAGGTGCGAAACAGGTGTAGGTGCCGTAGGCTGAGAGGATTTTGTCATAGCCGATGCGCTGCAGGATGTAGTTGAAGCTGCTGAACTGCTCGCTGCGGTTGGACAGGTAGTCCTCGATGGTCTCGCCGGTAAAGGTATATAGGTTTGACTCGTCGATGTCCTCCTTGCAAGAGGTGAAGAGCGGCATGGCGGCCATGATGGCACAGCCGAGCAGTCCCTTCACGATGTATGTCTTTGTCTTGCTGTTCATAGTTCTATGGTCTAATAAAAATCTCAATTCTCAATTCTCAAATCTCAATTCTTAGAGGTTGACTTCTCCTGTATGTAGACGGGGTTCTGCTTCAGCAGTGCGTTGACTTTCATCTCGCTTTCCTGCACTGGCCAGTAGAGGTAAGGCTCGCTCTTCATCTTGTACGATACGGCGTCACCGCCTCCGTCGGCATACTTGCGCACGATGAGTTCGAGCATGGGCTTGTAGAGTGCGGGCCATGTACCCTGGTCAGCCATTGGCACGCTGATGTTGACGCCCTCCATGTGGCGGTAGCAGTAGCGCATCAGGTCCCACCAGCGCTTGCCCTCGAAGCAGAGCTCGCGTTCACGCTCGTCGAGGACAAGCCTCTCGAGTGCGCTCTTCGACTTGTAGTCGTCATACTTCAGCGTGTCGGTGGCCGTCTCCTTCATGGAGCGCTTGTTCACCACCTGCACCAGGTCGAAGGCGTTGCGCAGTGCTACCTGGTCGCTGTCGTTGGCAGCCGTCTCCACCAGCGCCTCAGCCTTCATCAGCATGACGTCGGTCAGGCGATAGACAATCCAGTTCTGCTGGAATTCCTTGAAGGCGCGGCTGGTGCTCTTTCCCCTCTGCTCGCCTTGCTCGCCCTCGAAGTATCCAGAGCCATTGTAGACCATCTTCCTCACGCTGAGCTGGTCGGCCTCCATGTTGTTGGCATCGAAGACATTGTTCCAGAAACGGTAGTCGTTATCAGACATGTAGACCTTCTTGCCCGTCTTGTCAACGCTGTTGAACAGCAGCGAAGCCATGAAGGTGCTGGTGGTCTCGTGCTTGTCGTCGTTGCCTCTTTCGTAGTAGTAGTTCTCCAGGGCTGTGTTGCTGTTGGGCCTGCCATTGTACTGCCATTCGAGGATGCTCTCCCTTGAGTTGCCTCCCTCTCCGAAGATGGACGACAAGGCCTGGGTGCCCCTGTAGAGGTGGTAGATGTCTTCCTTTTTGTCCGACGTCACGGTGATGGTCTTGTGCTGCTCATAGTAGGCATGCTTGGCGTTGATGACCGAGTCACAGAAGGCAATGGCCTGCTGGTAGTCAGCCGTGCTGTGCGTCATGGCAGCGCGCCATAGGTAGATGTCGGCCATGATGGCGTGTACGGCATCGCGTGTGATGTAGCCCTTGTTACGCCAGTCGTTCTCGCCGAAGGCACCGCTGCGCATGATGTAGCGCCTTGACTCCTCCAGGTCGTTGAGGCAGTTCTGCAGCACCACGTCGGGTGCCAGTTGCGGCATGGGACCCACCTGTGTGTCGTCCTCGAAGGCCTTGTCGCTGTAAGGTATGTCGCGGAAGGTCCTGACGAGGTAGAAGTAGCACAGTGAGCGCAGTGCCAGCATCTGTGCGCGCACCACCTGATAGTCGCCCATGGTGAACTCCGGGTCCTCGGCCATGACATCCTCAGCATGGTTGAGCACGATGTTACAGAAGTTGATGACTTTATAGAAGTCGCCCCACGATGTATAGCGATTGGTGGGCAGCAGGTTGACGGCCGCGATATTGTCGAGTGTGTTGTCTATGACGTCGGTGAACTTCACCAGCTCGTCGGAGCGGTAGCCGCCCCATACGATGGTACGCTCCATGACGTTGTAGTCCAGCATGGCCTGGTAGCATCCGTCCACCATCTGGTCCACGTCGCTCTTGGTCTTCCAGAAGTCATCTCCCACGATGCGGTCTGTGGGGTAGATGGTGAGGAAGTCATTGCAGCTGGTAAGGGCCATTGTGCCTGCAACGATGTTGCAGCAAAGCAGACAGGCAGCAAAGTTTTTTCTTATCTTAGTAGTCATAGTAATGATATTTCACTGATTACTTTTCACTATTCACTTTTCACAATTCACTATTCACTCCTCAGAATCCAACCTGGATGTTCATCGTTACCGACCTGGAGCGTGGCGTCTGTTCCCGGTCGTAGGCGATGCCCCACGAGCCTGGTGAGTGCTCGGGGTCGGTGCCACTGTACTTGCTCCACACAAAGAGGTTCTGTCCTGAGAGGCTCAGCTGCAGTCTTCTGAGTCCGAGGCGCTTGAGCGTCTCCTTCTTGAAGTTGTAGCTCAGCTGAACGTAGCTCATGCGTACGAAGGAGGCGTCCTCCACGTAGCGGTCGCTGCCTAACCAGTTGTAGGCGGTGTTGAACATGGCGCGCGGAATCTCCGTCACGTCGCCGTTCTTGCGCCAGCGCCAGTTCACTGCCGAGCTCTGGTTGTCAGCGTTGTACATCTTCTCCAGCTCCATCTTGGCTGAGTTGACAATCTTGATACCCTGGCGGTAGCTGAAGCTGGTCTTCAGTGACCATTCGTCGTACTGCAGGTTGAAGCCGAAGCCGCCGTTGATGTGCGGGTTGGAGTTGCCTAAGTAGACAATGTCGAGTGAGTTGATTTGTCCGTCGTGGTTGATGTCCTCATAGATGACGTCGCCGCCCTGGAACTGGTAGGTAGGTGTGCCATCATCGAAGTTGTAGACCTGGCGGATGGGGTAGCCACGGGTGTCCATCATCACCTTTCCGTTCTCGTCGATGGCGATGGGCGCCGTCTTTCCGCTGGCCAGGAAGTCGTTGTTGATATAGTCGCGCAGCTTCTCGCCGTCCCAGCGGTTACGCTGTTTCAGGTTGAGGAGGTACTCGTAGGTGTACTGATAGACACCCTTGTAGCGCAGACCATAGATGGAGCCGAGGGGGTTGCCCTTCTGTATGCGGTTGAGGTACGAGCCGCGGCTGTCGAAGTTCCACTCGCTGTTGATGCTCTCCAGCACGCTCTCGTCCATCTCCACAATCTCGTTGAAGTTCTGCGAGATGTTGAAGTTGGCGCTGAACGAGAACTTACCAATTTTGATAATCTTGTTGGCTGAAAGGTTCAGCTCCCAGCCCCTGTTGGTCATCTCGCCCACGTTAGCCGAACTCAGCGAGGCGAAACCTGTCGACGAGGGAATGCGCACGCCACCCATGAGCAGGTCCTTGGTGCGCTTGAAGTAGTAGTTGAAGTCACCGGTGATGCGGTCGTCGAAGAATCCGAAGTCGCCGCCGACGTTATACTGTGTGGTGCGCTCCCACTTCAGCTTGTCCAGGCGCAAGCCATCTAAGCGGATGGTGTTGCGCGTGTTGCTCATGCCTCCATAGACGCCGTTGGCATCGTATTTCGAGTACTGCAGGTACTGGCTGCCGGGCTCGCGGCCTACGATACCCCATGAGGGACGGAAGGAGAGCATGGAGAGCCATTTCTTCGACCACTTCATGAAGGGCTCCTGGCTGATGTTCCATCGTGCTGAGATGCCGGGGAAGAAGCCCCACTTCTTGTCGCTGCCGAACTTCGTCGTGCCGTCGGCGCGTAGCGAGAAGTCGAAGCTGTAGCGGCCTCCCTTATAAGAGATGTGTCCGGTGTAGATGCCCGACATCGAGCGCCACTGTCCGTTGCCTGTTGACATGCTTTTGATAACAGCGTCTACGGTCGGCGACGTGGTGCCGTTGGGCTTGTTGTAGTTCACCACCCTTTGGCTGTTGTCGTTGCCGCTGGTCATCTCCCAGCGCATCAGCATGGTTGAGAACCAGTCCTCGTTCTTGAACTTCGGCGTAAAGGTGAGCGTGTGGCGCGTGGTGAAGGCCAGCGAGTTGTAGTCGTACATCTCCGAGCGGTTGTAGTTGCTGTTGCTCCATCCTGGATCGCTGAGCGATGCCGGTGTAAACAATGCACCGGGCCAGTACTTCGGCTCGCTCTTCGAGAAGATGTCGATGTAGACCAGTCCTGAGTAGTTGAGCATCGTCTTGCTGTCGTCCTTGCCTAAAAGGTAGTAGTCCAGTCGGAACTCAGGCGAGATACGGTAGGTCTTCTCGTCGCGCCATGCCATGTTGGCAATGGCCACGGGGTTGCCCTTGTCGCGCATGGACTTGAGCTGTGTGGCCGACGTGCCTGCTGCTGACGAGCCGGCGGCATCGTTGGCGCCTGGAGGCAGCATGATGTAGAACTCGTTGGTGTTGTTGCCCAGTGCGTCCTGGCGGTACACCGACATGTTGGGCGACAGCTTCTGTGCACGGCCCAGGATGTTGTCGTCGTAGTTACGATGGTTGGCGGTGTAGGTCAGGGGGAAGGTGGTGCGGAAGGTGATGCGGTCGCTGACGAAATAGTCGAGGGCCAGCTTTGTGGTGAAGCGGTCCAGTCTCTGCTTGATGATGGTACCGTTCTGGTGGTCATAGCCGGCCGAGACGCGGAAGTTGGCCTTCTCGCCGCCACCGGAGATGGTGAGGAAGTGGAACTGGTTCCATCCCACCTGCTTGACCTCCTTCACCCAGTCGGTATTGTTGTTCCAGTTCTCGAACTCAGCCCACGAGCGGTTGTAGTTCACCTCGTTGATGTTCGTGGTGGCGTTGGCGCTCTGCGAGGGGTTGTAGTACATCTCCTTCAGCATCATGGTGTAGTCGTCGCCGTTCAGCAGGTTATAGCCATCGGGCTGCCAGGTGGTCTGCACGCGCAGCGAGTAGTCCACCTTCGTGGCACCGCGTGCACCGCGCTTGGTGCGAATCTGTATGACGCCGTTGGCACCGCGCACACCCCAGACGGCTGTGGCGGCGGCGTCCTTCAGCACCTGTATGTCCTCGATGTCCGAGGGGTTGACCGAGAGCAGCGATGCGTAGGTCTCCTCGTTGGCGTTCTGGAAGTCGAAGTTCTCGTCGGGGTTGTCGAAGATGTTGCCGTCGACGACGATGAGCGGCTCGGCGTTGCCGTTGATGGAGGTGACGCCGCGCAGTCGCATGCTGGTGCCAGCGCCGAGGTTACCCGAGTTGGCCACGATGTCGAGGCCGGCAATCTGTCCCTGCAGTGCCTCGTCGGCGGTGGTGAAGGCCAGGCCTTCCACCTCGCTCATGTTGAATGTCTGTGCGGCCACTGACACCTCGTTCTGCGGGATGGCCAGACCGCCCTGGTTGAACTTGCGCTTGGCCACGACGGTGACCTCCTTGATGACGTTCTCGTCCTGCAGGCGGATGTTGAACTTCGTCTTGGTGCCGATGGGCAGCAGGGCGGTCTTGCAGCCCACGTATGACACCTTCAGCCTGTTCTTGGTGTTCTTCACCGTCATGGAGAAGTTACCGTTCAGGTCTGTCTGCGTGTAGGAGACGTTACGGTTGTTGGCGTCCACCTCTACGACATTACAGAGCATGACGGGTCCCGAGGCATCAGTAACGGTGCCTGAGATGCGCGCCTCCTGGGCAAAGCTAAATGAAAAGTGACAAATGATAAATGTCAAACTTATCAGCAGTCTCTTGCTTATCTTGTTTCTCATAGCTTTCTGTTTCAATAGCGTTTATACAGTCTTTCCTCAAATAGCTGGCGATATGCCTTCAGCCTTGCTGCTGCTCCGGGCTTCGTCCATGCGTCGTCGTAGCGCTGCGTGCCGGCGTGCGAGCACAGCGGCGTGCTGATTTGGTGTACCACGGCGAATGACGATGTCGAGAAGGTGCGCTGTGTGGCCGTCACCCTGCCGTTGAACACGTAGTCGCGTGTCATCTGGTTGGTCAGGGTGTGCGTGTCGTTGGCGTCGATGGTGACGTTCTGTCCGCTGGCGTCGGTGACGACGATGCGGTTGTTGCCGCCGCTCACCGTCAGGCGCTCGCGGATGCCGAGGGTGTCAGAGCAGGCCGTAGAGAACTCGCCCGTGTCGATGACGTTGTCAGCATAGATAGAGTTGTCCTGGAAGTGGTAGCGCACGAAGGCGTTGATTTCTTCCACCATGGCCAGTGCCAGGTCGCGGTCCTTGGTCAGCGCTGCCTTCTCCTCGTCGGTGAGCAGGGTGCTGTTGAGCAGGATGGTCCACGGTGACAGCAGGATGTTCTTGCCGTCGACGACAATGTTCTTCTTCTGGCCGCTTAGGTACTCCTCGTTCTCAGTCACCTTCGGCATCCACTTGTCGAAGAGCTCCCTCACCTTGGCCCATGAGGGCAGTCCGCGCTCGTAGGCCACTGCCATGGCCTCGTTGTCAGGCGCATAGACGGTGTAGTTGTACGAGCTGAAGTAGTTCACGTTGTCCGTCAGGCCGTTCTTGTCGGCAAAGGGATGGTAGGCCTCCATGTACGTCTTCTTCGTCATGTCGTTCTTCTGTATGAACCTGTCGTTGGCGAACTCCATGAGGCTGTCCATGTCCATGTCGGTACATATATCGAGGAAATCCTTGAAGCAGGCATTGTCCTCCAGCACGTTCAGCACCGAGCGGTGTGGCGGCTGAATGACATGGTCGATGGCGTAGGCCGTTCCGTTGGCCTGGTTGTAGGTCTGTGTCAGCATGGATGGCGGCAGCTTGCCGTCAATCTGGGCACCGCTCATCACGCTGTTGGGTGTGAGCATGATGGCGCCGCCATGCTTCGTCTTGTAGTACTTGTTGGTGCCCAGCTGCTCGCCTTCGCCTAACACGATGGTGTGATAGTTCAGGATGTCGATGAACAGCTGACGGAACTGGTTGGGGGTGACGCGTCCGAGCGAGTCGTCAGGCGCTGTGCCCACGGTGCCTGTCGCTGGGTCGTACTTCCATGCCGAGCAGTACACGTAGGGCTCCTTGTCCTGATAGTAGAACTTCAGTGCCCTGGGCTGTGCGGTGTTCAGGTAGGCGGGGTCCACATAGTAGCGGCCGAAGGCTTCGTCGGTGGGGATGAAGAAGCCGTAGTTGGCGCTCATGGCCATCAGGTAGGCATAGTAGTTCTGCGACAGGTTCAGGTTCTTACGCTTGCCACCGTCGTTCACGGCCTCGTTCATGATGCGCATGTTGCTGCTCAGCGTGACAGGTGCCGAGACGGCAATCAGCGAGGGCGGTGCGAAGACCTTGTTGAGCATGTAGACGACGCCGTTGTTGGCTATCTTCACGTCATACTGGCCATTGGCGTTCTTGTTCAGCACGTCCAACGACAGGCCCATGGGGTCGTTGGCCTCGTCCATCACGCGGCCGAACTTCGAGGGCACGGTACCCACGAAGGAGCTCTGCATGAGGTTCGAGACTATCTGGTTGACGTTCTGCAGGGGTATGGAGTCGATGTTCTCCTCCAGATTCTCCAGGGTGTTCTCCTTCTTTCCGAAGGCCTCGATGAGGAAGGCACCCTCGCCGCCGGGCAGGAAGTAGGTGCGCATGGCCTCGTCGGTGGGTACGAACATGGCAGCGATGTCCTTCAGCGGGTTCTCGCCCGTGGCACCGTTGTTATAGTTGTTCCATCCCGGGTCGTAGGGCAGGGGCTCCTTGATGCTGAAGTTGTCGGGGTCCCTCATCGAGCCAGCCGTTGAGTAGCCCTCCGAGCGGTTGCTGAGGAAGCGCTTCTGGTAGATGACTTCCGGGTGTGGCACGCCCGTGAGGTCCACGCCAGCCTTTTGCTGCTCCTCGTACCAGTCGTTGTATTTCTTGGTGACTGAGTTCGGGTTGTCGGCTCTCTCAGGGAAGGGTGCGCTGAAGCGGTCCAGCATGCGGCTGAAGAGGTTGCTCTCGCCATTGGTGCGAATCACCTCGGCCATGTTGCCGGGAGGCACCAGCACATCCTCCATCTGGTGGATGTAGCCGTTCTTACAGGTCACGTCAGAGCTGATAATCTTGTTGCGGAAGATGTAGGCTGAGTGCTTCTTCTCGTCGTAGGGTGTGCCCGTGATGACCTCGAAGTCACTGTTCTGGCCCGTGGTGGTGATGTTGTTGGCCGTCATCTGCTCCTCGGTGAAGTGCACCATCATGGGCAGCGTGGCGTCCATGACAACATAGATGCCCTGGTCGTAGTACTTCTCCCAGTAGCTGTTGTTCGCCGGCATGGCCTCCCTGTTGGGCAGGAAGGTGATGGTGTCGATGACGCTTGAGCCAGTGGTGTGCTTCATGGCCTGTCCCTGCATCACCTCCGTGCTTCCGTTGCTGATGTTCGAGAGCATCTCCACCAGGATGGCGTTGTCGAGCATCGACCCATAGAGCAGCTGTCGCTTCATGGCGTCGGTGAGGTCCTCGTAGCAGGTCACGCCCCATGTGTTGTTTTTGTAGAAGCGCTCAAAGGCTTCATCGTTGGCGGCGAAGACGGTTTTCGAACCGGTCTTTCCCAGTGTCTCGGCGTAGCCCATGTCATCGATGAGCCGCAGGTAGTTGGTGAACGTGCCTTTCAGCACGCTGACCGTGTCGGCTTGCAGGGCCTCAGGGTGTTTCAGTGCCTCATAGATGCTGCTGCCTAACCACGACGGATAGTTGTCGGGGTCGTCCAGCTTGTAGTCATCCGTACAGGCAGTGAAGACGCCACACGCCGAAGATAGGCAGAACACCATAGAGAGTCTGCCAACTTTTTTCAAAAAGCGGTGTGTCATATTAATATTTTTTTAGGCTTTTGTTAGTTCTGGAGTGCAAAGTTAAGGCTTTTAAGCCAAACGGCCAAATAATCGTCAAGGTTTTTTAAAAAAAATAAAATTATGAGACAAACGCTGATGAGGCAAACGCTAATGAGACTTACGCGCGCGCACATATGTAGAAAAGCCGTCAGGTGCTTGCACCTACTTGCACCTGGGGACGCCAGCGGTGCAAGCAGGTGCAACCTCAAGTGCAAGCAGGTGCAACCAAAATAGTTTTTGTAACTTGCTGACTTGCAAGTGGTTGTAAATCAGGTGCAAGTAGGTGCAAGCACCTGGCAACTTTTCGCTTATGCGCGCGCGCACGCGAGAAAAGTCGCGACTTATGACAGCCAGGCATGGAGATAATTTCGCCAGGCATTGAGTTATGACAGCCAGGCATGGAGATAATTTCGTAAAGCGGCTCCTGGCTGACATAACTCATGGAGTTATTCCCATAAAGTGGCCACTTTTTTCCACCATTCGGCCACTTATTCACTTCATTTCAGTCGATGATACGCTAAAGCGTCTTTAAGAAAACAAAGGAAAACCAACAAAACCAATAAAAACAAATTGTTTTTTTCTTGTTTTACCTGTTTTTATTTGTTTTTTCAAGACGCGTAGCGTTTGTGTCAGCATATTTTTTCGGCATACGTTTAAACCTTCGGGCGAAGGATGCGTCAGAAGAATAGTTGCAACACAAAAAACATTCATTTATAACTAACCCCAAAAAACGAAAAAACAACCATGATGAAGAAAGCAATGATGGCTATTGCAGCCGCACTGATGATGAGTGCCACGATGGTGGCCCAGACCGAGGAACAACCACAGGCCCCCACGATGGACAAGGCTGAGATGGTGAAGGCACGTACCGAGCAGATGGTGAAGGACTATGGACTGAGCGAAGAGCAGGCCGGCCAGCTGCTGGCGCTGAACACAGAGTTTGCTGACAAGCTGCCCCCGATGATGGGCGCTGGCCGCCGTGGCTTCATGCGTCCGCAGGGTGGCGAGGGCCGTCCGCAGGCCGGTCAGGGCCGTGGTGAGCGCCGTCGTGGCAACGGTGAGGCCCGTCCTGAGCGCGGTGAGCGTCGCCTGCAGCCCGACAGCGTGCGCCACCTGCGCCGCATGGGCGAGGGTCAGCCCTTCGACCGCGAGGCCATGATGAAGGCGATGGAGGAGTATAATGCTGGCATAGAGAAGATTTTCACCGAGGACCAGCTGAAGAAGTATAAGGAGAACATGCAGCGTCGCCGCCCGCAGGGACCGCGTGGTCGTCGTGGCGAGCGTCCTGTGCAGCGCCAGGAGCAGGAGCTGCAGCAGTAGGCTGTACGTTGCTGACAGCCTTGGTCTTACGGGCCGGCGTGGTGGCGAGGAACCGCTCCACGTCGGCCTGTAGCTTGATGAAGAGCGGGCACTGCTGGTAGCCCGTGTTCTTCTTCAGCATCGTCTTGATGTCCTGCCGCGAGTTCTCGTAGCACGACATCTCGTTGCGTTTCTGCGTGTGGTGGGCCTGGGCGTGGTAAATCTCAGACTGGCGCTCCTGCCGCAGCAGGTTGCACACCTTCGTCAGAATGGGGGCGGTGACGGTGTCGAATAGGTGGTGACCCTGTATATATAAATAGGTGTCCTGCGGCCGCACCCCTAACAGCCTGATGTCGTCCTTCGTGCGCAGATACTCCTCCTTGGCGTTGGGGAACTGCCGTTGCAGCTCGCGGATTTTGACGCCTACCTTGCGCTTCAGGTTGTTCAGGCATGCCTCAGGCTTCTGCACGGTGAAGCCGCCCGGGTCGGCCACACGGTTGAAGTCGGTGATGGAGAAGCGGGGATACTGCCCATTGCGGTACATCATAATGCTCCACACGAAGAGCGGGAAGACAATCTCGGAGAAGCGGGCGAAGAACTCGCGGAAGTCGAAGATGCGGTGGTCGTTGAGCGTCACCGCCACGCACACATCGTGCAGCGACGGGGCGTAGCACTGGTAGTTCTCGATGGCGTAGACATAGGTGTGGAACACATAGGGACTCTTCAGCACTTTCTTCGACTGCTCCGTGGCGCCCTGCAGCAGGTAGTCGTAGTCGGCGTCCACGCAGGCTATCATCGCATCGCCTAAGGGGGTATCACCTCTCACCTCTTGCCTCTCACCTCTTGCCTCTTGCCTCTCACCTCTAATAAGATTCATCAGCACGGACTTCTTGCCGCGTGTGAGGTTCATCTTCGAGGGCAGCATCACCTCGAAGTATCGGTGGTCGTCCTCGAACCGTGACAGCACCGTGCGCCAGAAGTAGATGTCGTCGTAGCTCTCGACGTATGCCACGATGCGCCGCCGCGCGTTCTTTCCGCGCAGGGCGTTGGCGGCTTCCACCCACTGACTGCTGACGTTGTCTTTTAAACGGTTGCTCATATCTATTGCTGTATCTTTGTACGAGGCGGTGTGCAGCCTCACCCGTATAAGGCTTTGTACACAAAGTCTTTCAGGTTCCCTACAGACAGAACATCGTATTTGCCTTTGTCAAACTTCAATCCTATCATCGACTCACCTGACTCCATTCTTTTAGCCTCTTCACTGCCCATCTCCTCCGCCAGTTTTTCAAAAGTCGGGAATGGAATTAAGGATGTAGCCTCGTCCTTCACGCTTTCGTACTCGCTTTTGCTCTTAATGATGTAGCAGCAGTTTTTCAGTATCGGTGCACTTTGCTTGATTTCCCAAATGCAACTCTCACGGTCACTGACCAGAATGAAAACAGACGATGCTTTCTCCATCAGTTCCTTTACGTCCTCTTTCCACGTCTCGTCGCCTACGTAAACACGGTCGGCACCATAAGGGGCATCCACTTCCTTGGTCATTCCAATGGCACACATCTTCTTGCCACTCTTTTTCTTGACAGCCTTTGCCAGTTGCATTTCAAATGAAATTTTTCGGGGGTCTCGGGTGTAATAGTCAGTGTCAAAAGCGCGCAGGTAGAGAATGAATCCGTCTCCGTGTTTCTCCAAATACTTTTCCTTGCTGAATGACTGGACATTTCCCACTATTCTTTTATAGCCAGAAATCATCGAAAAAGCAATGAACATACCTATGTCACGTCCCATGGCGTTACTGCCATTAATCGTTTCATTCGTTGCATCGTTACTTACATAAATCCAAATGATAAGCACACATGAGGCGATAATAAGCAGCACCGACCAGAATCTTCTGAACACTTTCAGCCGTTTCCGGGCTTTCAGGCTTTCCTCCACACTGGTTGACTGCTTGATCTTGTTTCTGAAAGGAATGTCAAGAAGCCACATAAGTCCTTCAAGGGCAAAAAAATACAAAATAACTAATAACATGGCATAGCAACCCTACTTCGTGTCGGGCACAACTTTTTTTTATAATAAGTTGATAATAAAAACTAAGGATAGACCTTATTTCAAATACGAGCAACAAACAGAATTCATCTAACTCGTGATGTCGCTCACCTCGGTCACGGCGTCCACCCAGCCGTTCATCACCACTGCGGGCGAGTGGGTGGTGAGGATGATTTGCACGTTGGGGTTCAGCTCAAGGATAAGGTCGATGAGACGCTTCTGCCACTCTATGTGCAGGCTCACCTCCGGCTCGTCCATGAAGAGCACGTAGTGCTGGTCGTCCTCGACGAGGACGGTGAGCAGGATGATGAGCATCTGCTTCTCGCCGCTGCTGAGCAGGTAGGGCGTAAGCACCTCGCCAATCTGCGTGAAGCGAATCTCGTTCTCCGTGCGGACGATGCGCTTGCCGGTGTCCTGGAACAGGTCGTCGACCATGTCCTGGAAGCGTGTTTTCTTCTGCGACAGCTGCTGGGCAGCATCGGCGTGCCCCTGCTGCAGCTCGCTGATGATGCGGTTGCCAATGTTCACCTGATAGTCTAAGTACTTGCGCTGCAGGTGGTAGAGCTGGAAGTCGAGCAGGGAACCGCCGCCGCCCTTGATGACGGGCATCACCTGGCGCAGCAGGCCCTCCTCGTCGGCGAACACCTGTGACAGACTGCTGTCAAGAGAGCGAATCATGTCATAGCGAATCCACTTCGCGTCCTCGGGCACCACGTCAAGGCGCACACCCTTGAGCATGTGGCTGGGGAACTCGCCCCCCGCCGACAGGCCCTTCACCACCTTGTTCAGGATGGTCGACTTGCCCTGGCCGTTGATGCCGCTGAGGATGTTCACCCGTGGGTCCAGCTCCCACACGATGTGTTTCTTACCGCTCCAGAGCGAGTCAATCTCTATCTTGCTGATATAGTCGGCAAACTTTTGCATAGCGTTTTAGGTTTTTATTGGGCAAATTTACGAAGATTTTCTGAAACGAGAAAAGAAAAGTGCGTTTTTTTTCGTTTTTCTTTTCACTTCTTTGTACCTTTGCAACGACATTTATTTATCATTTAATTTATTACGACAATGAAAAAAGTATTATTCGTAGTAGTGGCCATGCTGGCCTTGATGACCACCGCTTGCAGCGGTAACAAGTCGCAGAAAGAAGGTGCCGCCGAGGCTGGACAGACCGAGGCCGAGCAGAAGTCAGCCTGGCAGACCTACACCAACGACAAATACGGCTACTCCATCGAGGTGCCCGGCGACATGACCAAGCGTGAGACGATGACAGAAGAGAACGGCACCATCTTCTCGTATGATGGCGAGGAGGGTGTCACGCTCAACCGCATCGACATCACTGGCAGCGAGGACATGTTCGGCGATGAGTACACCCCGGAGCGTATCAAGGCATACTACGAGGATGAGATTGCCAACAAGGACGTGACCTCCAGCGAGTGTGGTGACAACTACTATACCTATTCCATTCTGGGCGGCGAGTATTGTGACCAAATCAATTATTATGTTTACAATGGCTCCCGTTGTGTGTCCGTCGTGGTCTGCTACGAGAAAGACCATGCTGACAAGTTAGGCGGCGAGGTGGCCGAGCATGTGTTCAAGTCGGTGAAGTTCAAGTAAAAAACGCATCATCACCATGCACAGCAGCACTATGTGGCTTGCAGTAGGCATGACACTCATCGGGTCGGGAGCCGCCATGGCGGCCCCCGATGCCGTAGTGGATGAGCCGGCGACGAGACAGACCGTGGAACTGAAAATCATTGAGACCAGCGATGTGCACGGCTACTTCTTCCCCTACGACTTTGTCAATGGGCGTGAGCTGAAGGGGTCGCTGGCCAGGGCCAACAGCTACATCAGGCGTCAGCGCCAGCAGTATGGCGACCGCCTGCTGCTCGTGGACAACGGCGACATCCTGCAGGGTCAGCCCTGCACCTACTGGTCGAACTACGTCAACACCGGCGAGGAGAACCTCGCTGCACAGGTGGTCAACTACATGGGCTACGACGCACAGGTGGTGGGCAACCACGATGTGGAGACTGGTCATGGCGTCTATGACAAGTGGATGCGCGAGGTGCACTGCCCCGTGCTGGGCGCCAACATCGTAGACCGTGAGACGCAGCTGCCCTACGTCAGGCCCTACACGGTATTGACGGTTCCATTCTCGGCAAGGATAGGAGGAGACTGCCCTTCTGATGGCGATTCCGCCACCAAGACTATATATTCCCCTCCCTGCAAGGGAGGGGCCAGGGGTGGGTCTTCAATACGTGTCGCCATCCTCGGCATGCTGACGCCCACCATTGGTGCCTGGTTGAACGAGAGCCTGTGGCAGGGACTGGAGTTCCAGGACGTGGTCGGCAGTGCCCGTCGCTGGGTGAGGTACATCCAGCAGGTAGAGAAGCCCGACCTCATCATCGGCCTGTTCCACAGTGGCTTCAACGGTGGCATCACCATGGAGGACGGCCTCGTGGAGGATGCCACACAGCTGGTGGCACAGCAGGTGGATGGCTTCGATGCCATCTTCTTCGGCCACGACCATCAGGTGCACAACGACGTGCTGAAGAGTCCGTCGGGCCGCGACGTGCTCTGCCTCGACCCCTCGTGCTTTGCCCGCAACGTGGCTGAGGCCACCATCACCCTGACCTATGACGACGGCCAGCTGGTGGACAAGAAGGTCAGCGGCCGCATCATTGACATACGCGACGAGGAGGTGGACGAGGAGATGGTGGCCCACTTCCAGCCCACCATCGACCGCGTCAAGGCGTTTGTGGAGCGCCGCATCGGCACCTTCGCCAATGGCTGCTCAACGCAGGACGCCTTCTTCGGCAACTCGGCCTTCATCGACTTCGTGCACCAGCTGCAGCTGCAGCTCACGGGGGCCGACATCTCGCTGAATGCTCCACTGTCGTTTAATGCCAGCATCAGCAAGGGCCCCGTCACCGTGGCCGACATGTTCAAGCTCTACCGCTTTGAGAATCAGCTCTATGTCGTCAACATGACGGGGCAGGAGATAAGACAGCACTTAGAGATGAGCTACGACCAGTGGGTGAACACCATGACAGGGCCCGACGACCACCTGCTGCTGCTCAACGATGCCACCACCGGCGACCAGCAGCGCATGGGCTTCAAGAACTACACATTCAACTTCGACTCTGCCTCGGGCATCGACTACGAGGTGGACGTCACCAAGCCCAACGGGCAGAAGGTGCGCATCCTGCAGATGACGGGTGGACAGCCCTTCGACGAGGACAAGACGTATAAGGTGGTGATGAACAGCTATCGTGCCAACGGCGGTGGCGACCTCATCACGCATGGTGCAGGCATACCGCGCGACTCGCTGCAGGGCCGCATCATCTATCAGAGCGAACTCGACCTGCGCCACTACCTCATGGAGGAGATAGAGCGCAAGGGCACCGTCAGGCCCAAGGCCGCCAGCAACTGGAAATTCGTGCCTGAGCGGTGGACCAAACCGGCAGCACGGCGCGACCGCCAGCTGCTCTTCGGCAGGAAGCCGCTTTAGGGGCCTCGGAGGTACGGAGGTTCGGGGGTACAGATAAACCAACCAAATAAAAAGAAAAGAATATGTACGACAAAGAACACGGGTTGTATATCGCCCATTGCTCGGACGGAGCGCTGAGCATCATTGGAAAGATGGCCAACCGCCACGGACTGATAGCGGGAGCCACGGGTACGGGAAAGACAGTCACCCTGCAGGTCATCGCTGAGTCGTTCTGCCAGGCTGGCGTGCCTTGCTTCATGGCCGACATGAAGGGCGACCTCAGCGGCATCTCGCAGCAGGGAAAGATGAGCGGGTTCATAGAGAAGCGTTGCAAAGAATGGGGGTGGCAGGTTGAAGGTGACGGGTTGAAGGAGGATGCTGTTGCCGATGAGACAAATCTCAATCCACCCTCCACCTTCCACCTTCCACCATTCCAGGCCTGTCCCGTGCGTTTCTTCGACGTCTTCGGTGAGCAGGGACACCCCATGCGCGCCACCGTCAGCCAGATGGGACCGCAGCTGCTCAGCCGACTCTTAGGACTGAACGAGACACAGGACGGCGTGCTGAACATCACCTTCCGCATAGCCGACGACCGCGGACTGCTCATCCTCGACCTCAAGGACCTGCGCTCCATGCTCGACTATGTGTCGAAGCATGCCAAGGAGTACACCACGAAGTATGGCAACATCTCAGCACAGACCGTGGGAGCCATACAGCGTGCCCTGCTGCAGTTAGAGGCACAGGGGGCCAACGACTTCTTCGGCGAGCCGTCCTTCGACATCTACGACCTGATGCAGACCGAGCAAGGCAAGGGCGTGATGAACGTCCTGGCCGCCGACAAGCTGATGATGCAGCCGAAGCTCTACAGCACCTTCCTCTTGTGGCTGCTCAGCGAGCTTTACTCGAAGCTGCCAGAGGTGGGCGACCTTGACATGCCCAAGCTCGTGTTCTTCTTCGACGAGGCTCACATGCTCTTCGACGGAACGAGCAAGGCGCTGCTCGACAAGATTGAGCAGGTCATACGCCTCATACGCTCAAAGGGCGTCGGCATCTATTTCATTACGCAAAGCCCGAGCGACATTCCCGAGAACATCCTCGGACAGCTGGGCAACCGCGTGCAGCATGCACTGCGTGCCTACACGCCGAAGGACCAGAAGGCTGTGAAGACCGCCGCCGACACCTTCCGTGCCAACCCGGCCTTCAAGACCGACGAGGCCATCATGGAGCTGGAGACCGGCGAGGCACTCGTCAGCTTCCTCGACGCCAAGGGTGCGCCCAGCATTGTGCAGCGCGCAAAAATCCTGTTCCCGCTGAGCCAGATAGGGGCCATCAGCGAGGCCCAGCGGTCGGACATCATCAAGCAGAGCCGCATCTATGGCAAGTATGACACGATGGTGGACCGCGAGAGTGCCTTCGAGATTCTCACCCGCGAGAGCGAGGAGGCCCAAGACTCCCAGCAGTCCCAGGATTCCCAGAACTCCCAGGACTCCCAGAAGTCCCAGGACTCCCAGAAGTCCGAGAAGAAGAAGCCAGGCATTCTGTCGAAGATTTGGAAGGCCATCCTCACCGCCATCACATCGACCTTCGCTGCCATCCTCGGCACATGGGTGAGCGACAAGGTGACGGGCAAGAAGACGAAGAGCCGCACGTCGGCCACGGGCCGCGTGGTGAAGAACGCCACCAGCGCCGCCACACGCGCCGCCACACGCGAGCTGACGCGCGACATCCTTGGAAACCTCAAGTAGTCTTTTGGGGCATTTTATTATAATAACACAATGAAGAAAATCATTTCACTGGGCATCACCGTGGCCATACTCGTTGCCATGGCCCTCACGTGCCCGAAAGAGAAAGACCATTTTGAAGTCATCAGCTCTAAGTTCGCCGACTACGCCGGCATTGCCAAGCCTCTGGTGAAGCTCGTTAGCGACAAGGGGGTAAAGGGCGTGGTGAAGGTTACGGACTGCGTGCTGTTCAGCATTGGACAGAACAGACTGGACGATAACAAACTCATGTCCGTAGGTGTCTTCGGACATGTGTTCGTGTTCTGATAACTGTTAGGGGTTATCCTGGAACATGCGTCTGTGTTCTGATAACAGATGGGGCTACAGCGTCTTGGAGAATCCCAACAAGACGCTGTGGCTCAGCACGTGCTGCTTCAGGTTGTTTACACGCAGCTGCTGGTAGTCGCCTAAGTAGCCAATAGAGAGCGTCAGCCGCGGGGCGATGCGCTGCGTCAGGGTAAGCATCTGGCGGAAGGTGGGCTGCGAGACGAAGGTGGTGGGCACGGCGTTGTGGTCGTAGTTGCCCTGGGCAAATATCTCGTAGTACGACTGGCCGTAGTTCGGACTGAAGGCAATGCCTGCCAACGGCACGTCTACTTCATAGCGCAGACGGCTCTTCCCAAACTTTTCAGTGAAGTTAGGCCCCAGCAGTCGGAAGTCGTAAGTGGCGATGGCCGACGGCATGACCAGCAGTGATAGCCGTGCCTGTGCAGGGTTGTTGCTGTTGCGCGTGTTGTAAAGGCCCCCCACGCCGAGGTTGGCCACACCGCCAGCCTGCAGGCGCAGACAGTCGGCAAACAGCGTCCATGAGCGGTAGCGGCCCACCATGAGGTTGTAGGTGCCGCCGAGCATCGACTCGTTGTCATCGCGGTCTTTCGCCGTGAACAGCTGTAACTGGCTCTGCACCACCGTTGACCACTTCGCTGGCATCGTCACCGTGGAGGCGTCGTCCTGCCCACTGACGGTGATGGTCTTGCGGTTCTCACGCACGTTGAGCAGCGTCAGCACGTCGCCGCGGAACTTCTCCTGCGAGAGGTAGGTGTCGAGGATGTCCACCGACCCGCTGCCGATGAAATAGGTGGACTGTGCCGCTGCCCGCTGAAGACCGGCACCGGCAAGGATGAGCAGCAGGATGAGACCTGCATGTAGTTGACAGTTCTTCATGATATAATCATAACGTTGAAGATGCCTTTTTGTTGTGTGCGTTGTGCATTTACATATTGCCGCCAAAGCCACCGCGATTTCCTCCACGACCGCCACCACGCCCGCCACGCGGACCGCGCTCGCCGTCATCACCCCTGCCGAAGCCACGTTCACCGCCACCGCGCCCGCCGAAGAAGTTCAGGCGATAGCTGACGTGTAGCATGGCATAGCTGGTGATGGCGTTCACCTCGCTGTCGCGCCAGCCGTTGGCATTGACGCTGCGGCTGAAGTTGGTCTGCTCGTGCAGGATGTCGTACCACTGCAACATGACCACGAGACGCTTGCCCCGCAGGAAGCCCTGGCTGAGCTGGGCGTTCCATATCAGTTCGTCGGTGTTCAGTGTCTCGTCGCTGTAGCCACGCTTGCTGTAGCAGTGGAAGTCGGTGCTGAGGCTGGTGCCCCAGGGAAGGGTGATGCGGGTGTTGCCGCCGTAGTTGTAGTTCCAGGTGGTGAGGTTGCGCGATGCTTGCAGCTCGTTCTCGGTCCGGGCGTAGGTGGCACGCCCGTTCAGCGACACGTTGAGCCACTTGTTGCGGAAGCTGAGCGACACGTTGGGCGTGAAGTTATAGGTGTGGGTGACGTTACGGTCGGGCGTTGCCGTGCGGTTCAGGTTGACGTAGCCGATGCGGTGGTTGTAGCTGCCGTCAACGCCGCCGCTGACATCCCAGCGGTTCAGGGTGTCCAGGCCGATGTTGAACGACGCGCCGCCACGGACGTTCCAGTTGCCGTTGATGTTCTCGGGTCTTGTGATGCGGCCGCCGGTGCTTTCGTTGTAGGTCACGATGTTGCCTATCGAGTTGGTGGTGACCTGCCAGCTGCCGTTGGTGCTGAAGCTCCAGTGGCGCTGGGCCTTGGGAACCTGGAAGCCCAGGCTGTCTTCGACGAATCGCGGTGCGCGCTGCTTCTGGAAGTTCATCTGCAGATTGGTGCTGAACGACGGCTTCAGCCCAGGGTTACCCATGGAGATGCTGAGCGGGTTGGTGTCGTCGTAGATGTCTAAGAGCTGGGTGATGCTGGGCTGCTGCGTCTGTCCGCGCAGCTGCACCTGGAGGTTGGTCTGCTGGTTGAAACGATAGCGCATGTTCAGCGTGGGCGACATGTTGGTGACGGTGCGCACCGTGTCAACGGGGACACCCAGGTACTGCTGTATGTAGTGCGACTTCTGCGGCTGCACGGTCACACCCACGTTCATGTTCAGCTTGTCGCGTACCATGCGCAGCTGTACGTCGATGTTCTGCCCATGCTCTGTGCGCTCCGAGTAACGGCTCAGACGGTCGCTGAGGTACATCTCGTAGGGGTTGTCGAGGTAGCCGAAGAGGGCGGCCCATTCGCGATAGTCATTCAGCACGCTGAGGAATCCCTCGTCGCTGTAGTCGGGGAAGTCGTAGGTCGAGGGGTCGTTCTTCTGGTGACTGTAGCTGTAGCGATAGTTCAGCTGCAGGAACAGCCCCTGTGCCCCGAAGGAACGCTGGCGCTGGCGACCGCCGCCGAAGGGACCGTTGCCTCTTCCGGCGGGAAAACCGCCGGGCACAGTGTCGGCGGGGTCGGGCTTGGGCTTGAAGGTGAACAGCGGCTCCGTGTAGGTGGCACCGATGGAATAGCTGAAGTTGTTGTTGTCCGACAGCGTGTAGCGGTTGGTCTGGTAGGTGGAGTCCTTGCCCTGGGCGTTCTGCGTCTGGAAGAGATGCACGGCCGAGAGGTTGGCGTTGCGGTTGTTGCCGCTGCTGTAGCGTATGTTGCTGCTCAAGGCTATGTTGCGCCCAATGTTGCCCAGCCTGCGGTAGACTTGCAGCTGCGAGTTGATGTTCTTGCTCTCGCCGTAGCCTAGCGACTTGTTATGCCGGCCGTTCACGATGATGTCGTTGAGTGTTGATTGTTGAGTGTCAAGTGACTCTTGGTCGGTGTCGGAGATAATGTCACTCAACACTAAGTTCTCAACGCTGAACCTGGAGTCATAGTCGAAGGGGTTGGCGTTGAACGAAGCTGAGGTGGAGAAGCCACGGCTGTCGTTGGTTGAGAAGTTGATGTCGGGACGGAACGACAGGGTGGTCAGCGAGTCGATGGTCCACTGCAGGTTCATGTTGCCCGTCCAGCCGTTGTTGCGCTGATAGCTTTGGCTGACGCTGTTTGAGAAGGCTCCGCCGCGCGTGTTGACGAAGTTCTCCGAGCCGTTGCGGCTCCAGTTGTCCACGTCGCCGTGTGTCCAGGTGACGCGGCCGCTGGTGCGCAGCTGTCCGCCGTTCTCTTTCCGTCTGCTCTCGTAGCTGATGTCCAGGGCGCCCGTCTTTGTCTCGCGCTGCCCCTGTCCGTTGCCGCGCCCACGTCCGCCCCGTCCTGAGAAGTTGCGGTCGTTCACGTTGTTGGCATTGCCCATGAAGGTGTAGCGGATGTCGCCGAAGGGCTTCATCGCCGTCAGACGGATGCCATAGCGGTGGTCGGTGCCGTAGCCCACGTCGGGGTTGGCCTGCAGGCCACGCCGCGCGCTGCGCTTGGTGACGAACTCCAGCACGAAGTCGTCGTTGCCATCGTCCACGCCCGTCATGCGACTCAGGTCGCTCTTCTCGTCGTATGCCTTCACCTTGTCGATGACATAGGAGGGCAGGTTTTTCATCACGGCATCGTTGTTGCCCGTCATGAAGTCGCGCCCGTCCATCTTGAATTTCTTCACATCCTTGCCGTTGATGCTTATCTTTCCATTGTCGTCAATCTTGGCGCCGGGCAGCATCTCGACCAGGGCCTCGATGACCGACCCCTCCGGCACGCGGTAGGCATCGGCATTGTAGACCACGGTGTCGTCCTTGATGACCATTTTCGGCAGGTTGGCCGTGGCCACGGCCTCGCCCAGGACGATGGCTTCAGGCTCTAACAGTAGCGTGCCGATGCTGAGTGGCTGGCGGCCGGGCTTGCTGAACGTGTGCCGCAGCTCCTTGTAGCCCACGAAGGAGGCTTTGAGCAGATAGCTGCCAGCAGCAGCGTTGCTGAAGGCAAAGCGCCCTTGGTCGTCGGTCAGCATGCCTGCTACGTAGGTGGTGTCGGTCTTCTGCCGAGTGGTCGTCAGCCTGTAGAGCTGGATGGTGGCCTTGGCCATGGCCTCGCGGCTGTCATGGTCAAGGAGCGTGCCGCTGAGGGCAGGGGCCTGTGCCGACAATGGTGTGCTCAGCCAGCACATCAGGACGGTCAGGGCAAGGAGGTGTTTTGTCAGAGTCAAGTCTTGGTTCTTTTTTGCTGTTGGTGTATCATTCGTCGAAGTCAAGCCGCAGCTGGCCTGTCATCTCGTCAATAATCTGCTGGCGGCTCTTGCCGGCGTCAGGGTCTTCTGGGAGTTCTGGGGCTTCTGGGAGTTCTGAGTCTTCTGAGTCTTCTGGGGCTTCGGGGAACCTTACGGGTTCCAGCTCCACAATGCTCTCTATGTCGTAGGTGGTCAGGCGCTTGCCCTTGGCCTTGTAGCCCTTCACGGCAATGAACTGCTCGGCGTCGAAGTCCTCGCTGCCGCGGAACTCGTCCTTGCCACCATAGACCACCTGCACCAGCGGGTAGACCTGGTCGCTGAGTAGCACCATCTTCGACAAGGTGTTCTCGCCCAGGAAGTTCTGCTTGCGCTTCGTGGCTTCCATGAGGAAGCGCTTCATGTAGGGATAGCCCTGGTTGTCGGCATCGAAGAGGACCGCCGTCCACACCTTCTCCGGCTGGTATTTCTCTATGCGCAGGATGTTGTCCTCGTAGTGGTTGTTGGCGTCGAAGTTCGTCAGGTAGTAGTCGCCGTTCTTCAGCACCACGAGAATCTGGTCATTGTCGAAGAACTCGCCTAACAGCTGTCCGTGCTCGTCGTAGTTCAGGCGGTTGACGTCGGGGTCGAACCACACCTTGCGTCCGCCCAGGGTGCTGTGGCCCAGACTCTTCAGCGCTATGCGGTGTACGGGCTTCTTGGTGAGCAGGTTGCCCTTTGAGGCACGTCCCTTGATGAGAATGTCGGCAAACGAGCGCTCCAGGAAGATGTTTGCCCTGGGGTTGGTTGCCTGTACCGAGGCATCGAGCGTCACCTTGATGACCTCGGCCTCGCCGTTGGGGTTGGCGGTGAAGTAGAGGACGCGCGAGCCTGGCGTGCCCTGTGTCAGGTCGTTCTCGCGGTCGCGGGTGATGCTGGTGATGTTGAAGCGTTTCATGTAGCAGGGGCCCGACTTGCCGTCGCGGTATACAACATTATATATAGTACGCTTGTCGCTCTTCTTGAACACTCCCAGCCACAGCAGGTTCTTGCCCACGAACAGCTTCTCAGCCACACGCACCACCTTGTACTTGCCGTCGCGGTAGAAGATGATGATGTCGTCGATGTCGGAGCAGTTGCACACGAACTCGTCCTTCTTCAGCCCCGTGCCGATGAAGCCCTCCTGGCGGTTGACGTACAGCTTCTGGTTGGCCTCGGCCACCTTCGTGGCCTCGATGGTGTCGAAGTTCTTGATTTCCGTCAGCCTGGGGTGGTCTTTTCCGTACTTGTCCTTGAGGAACTGGAACCATCCGGCCGTCACCTCCACCAGGTTGGCCAGGTCGCGGTCAATCTGCTCAATCTCGGCACGGATGCGCGCCATCAGCTCGTCGGCCTTCTCCTTGTTGAACTTCAGGATGCGCTGCATCTTGATTTCCAGCAGTCGCAGGATGTCGTCCTTCGTCACCTCGCGCACCAGCTGTGGGTAGTAGGGCGTCAGACGGTCGTCGATATGCTCGCACACCTTGTCAATGTCGGGAGCCTCCTCAAACTTACGGTCCTTGTAGATGCGCTCCTCTATGAAGATTTTCTCCAATGACTGGAAGTGCAGCTGTTCCAGCAGCTCGTTCTTGCGTATTTCCAGCTCCTGGCGGATGAGGTCCTTGGTTCGCTCCACGCTGTGCTTGAGCACGTCGCTGACGGTGAGGAACTGCGGCTTGTCGTCCTTGATGACGCAACAGTTGGGCGAGATGCTGATTTCGCAGTCGGTGAAGGCATAGAGTGCGTCGATGGTCTTGTCGCTGCTGATGCCGGGCATCAGGTGCACCAGTATCTCCACGTTGGCCGACGTCAGGTCGTCCACATGTCGAGCCTTAATCTTGTTTTTCTCAATAGCCTTCCTGATGCTCTCGATGAGGGTCTCGACAGTCTTCGAGAACGGCAGGTCGCGGATGACGAGTGTCTTCTGGTCCAGCTTCTCTATCTTCGCCCTCACCTTCAGCACACCGCCGCGCTGGCCGTCGTTGTATTTCGACACATCGATGCTGCCACCCGTCAGGAAGTCGGGGTAGAGGTGGAACTCCTGGCCGTGCAGGTAGCTGATGGCGGCATCGCAAATTTCGCAGAAGTTATGTGGCAGAATCTTCGTGGCCAGACCCACGGCGATGCCTTCGGCACCCTGTGCCAGCAGCAGTGGGTACTTCACGGGCAGCGTGATGGGCTCCTTGTTGCGCCCGTCGTAGCTCAGCTGCCACTGGGTAGTCTTGGGGTTAAACACCGTGTCGAGGGCGAACTTGCTCAGTCGGGCCTCAATGTATCGTGGTGCGGCGGCGCGGTCGCCAGTGAGGATGTTGCCCCAGTTGCCCTGCGTGTCGATGAGCAGCTCCTTCTGGCCCAGCTGTACCAGGGCGTCGCCGATGGAGGCATCGCCGTGAGGGTGGAACTGCATGGTGTGGCCCACGATGTTGGCCACCTTGTTGTAGCGCCCGTCGTCCATGCGCTTCATGGAGTGCATGATGCGTCGCTGCACGGGTTTGAAGCCGTCCTCGATGTGGGGGATGGCACGGTCGAGGATGGAGTAGCTCGCATAGTCCAGGAACCAGTTCTGGTACATGCCGCTCAGGTGGTGCACGGCGGCAGCGTCAAACCTGTTCACAGGCTTGTAGTCAGAGTGGCTTTGCGGTGCATCGCTCTCATTCTGTTCCTCCAGCGTTTCTTCGTTCTTTTCCAGTATCTCGTCTTTTGTCTCGTCGTCCATTATTTTAGGCTTTTCGTATTTTGAGGGCAAAGTTACAAAATCTTCGAGAAAAAAACGACGGCGAAGTAGTTAAAGGGAGTTAAAGACATCGTTCTTATGCTATTTTTTAGTACCTTTGCCCTCATGAAACAGGAAGAATGTGTACAGCTGCTTGCCAGCCACGGCATACGCCCTACCTCCAACCGCATCGTCGTGCTGCGCGCCCTTGCCTTGTCGGCGCGTCCCCTGACGCTGGCCGAGCTGGAGACGAAGATTCTGTCCATCGACAAGTCGGGCGTCTTCCGTGCGCTCACCCTTTTCCGTGAGCATCATCTGGTGCACGACGTCGAGGACGGCAGCGGCTCCATGCGCTACGAGCTATGCCATAGCCACAGCAACGATGAGGATGACGACCTGCATGTCCACTTCTTCTGCGAGCGCTGCCAGCGCACGTTCTGCCTCGATGGCGTGCCAGTTCCCGAGGTCAGCGTGCCGTCGGGCTATGCTGTCACGTCGGCCAGCCACATCGTGAAGGGCATCTGCCCGGAGTGTGGGGTGGGGAAGTGAATACGATAAAGCCTAACACTAAATCTCTAAATATTACTATGGAAAAAGGACACTTTGTTTTGAATGCTAATCCCCTTGTGGCGGCTCTTGAGAAGCCTGCCGCTGAGTTTACCAAGAACGACATCATCAGCTATATCGTGAGCCATGGTATCCAGATGGTGAACTTCATGTATCCTGGCGGCGACGGTAGGCTGAAGACGCTTAACTTCGTCATCAACGACCTGGACTATCTGGAGACCATCCTCACCTGCGGCGAGCGCGTCGACGGCTCGAGCCTCTTCTCGTTCATTCAGGCGGGTTCCAGCGACCTCTATGTGCTGCCCCGTTTCCGCACGGCTTTCGTCGACCCCTTCGCTGAACTTCCGACGGTGACGATGCTCTGCTCGTTCTTCGACAAGGACGGACGGCCATTGGAGTCGTCGCCTGAACACACGCTGCACAAGGCAGCCGAGGCCTTCCGTAAGGTGACGGGCATGGAGTTTGAGGCGATGGGCGAGCTGGAGTACTATGTCATCAGCGACGACGAGGGCGTCTTCCCGGCCCAGGACCAGCGTGGCTACCATGAGTCGGCACCCTACGCCAAGTGTGGCGACTTCCGCACCAAGTGCATGCAGTATATCGCCCAGGCCGGCGGACAAATCAAATACGGCCACTCGGAGGTGGGCAATTTCTCACTCGACGGGCGCAACTATGAGCAGAACGAGATTGAGTTCCTGCCCGTTCCCGTGGAGCAGGCTGCCGACCAGCTGATGCTGGCCAAGTGGATTATCCGCAACCTCGGCTATCAGTTGGGCTATGATGTCACGTTTGCACCGAAAATCACCACGGGCAAGGCCGGCTCAGGCTTGCACATCCACATGCGCATGCTCAAGGACGGTCGCAACCAGATGTTGGAGAACGGCATCCTGAGCGAGAGCGCCCGCCGGATGATTGCCGGCATGATGGACCTCGCACCCGCCATCACCGCCTTTGGCAACAAGAATCCAATGAGCTACTTCCGCCTCGTGCCCCATCAGGAGGCTCCTACCAACGTCTGCTGGGGCGACCGCAACCGCTCGGTCCTCGTGCGCGTGCCGCTGGGCTGGGCTGCCGATGCCGACATGTGCCGCCTGGCCAATCCGCTGGAGTCTCCGACGGCTTACGACACGAGCATCAAGCAGACCGTGGAGATGCGCTCGCCTGACGGCTCCGCCGACCTCTACCAGCTGTTGGCCGGTCTGTGTGTGGCCTGTCGTCACGGCTTTGAGATGGCTGACGCACTGGAGGTAGCCGAGCGCACCTATGTCAACGTCAATATCCACGATGCCGCGAATGTCGACCGTCTGGCCACGCTGGCTCAGCTGCCCGACTCGTGTGTGGCTTCGGCCGACTGTCTTGAGCAGCAGCGTGCCGTCTTCGAGGAGCACAATGTGTTCTCGCCTGCCATGATTGACGGCATCATTGCCCAGCTGCGCGCCTTCGACGACCGCACCCTGCGCAGCAACGTGGAGAGCTATCCCGAGGAGATACTGAAGCTCGTCAACCGCTACTTCCATTGCGGTTGACGTGTAATTTATAATTTTTCTTAATTTGTGAGACCGTTGTTCGCCCGTCCCGGTGGAAAGTAGTATCTTTGCATCTCCATTTTTTT
>Ga0310691_10001054_pt1 | contig 45162 bp, 44 predicted proteins | sample 176DNAGHGlowgp2_FD_203887 | JGI IMG/M metagenome (GOLD analysis project Ga0310691, IMG submission 203887) | Sheep rumen microbial communities from Palmerston North, Manawatu-Wanganui, New Zealand - 1766 DNA GHGlow gp2 (v2) (version 2) | ecosystem: Host-associated > Mammals > Digestive system >... | reverse complement strand
GGTGGATCCGAGAGTAAGACTTAATTAATATAAAGGAATTTAGGTAACATGGCTTCTTATAATCTGAATGAAATGTTAAAAAACAGAAATAACGAATCTGCCGGCGAGTCTGAAGTTAAACTCGACGATGTGGCCAGAGTAAAAGTACTCTCGCCCGGACGCCAGGTTTTTAAGCGTTTTATACGTAACAGACTTGCAGTATTCGGTTCAGTTCTTTTGATCACGATGTTTCTTTTTGCATTCGTGGGACCTTTGGTATACCCCTACGGACAAAAGGAGATATTCTACAAATACGATACGCAGAACGTAAACTATGCCCTGGCCAAGGAGATCACATCTTATACGGGATATGATGTCAATGCAGATATAGAAGTGCCTAAGTCTGTTACAACATCCGTAAACAGCCTTGCAAAAAGAATGATAGCGTCCGGTACGGACGATGCGCTTATGGGCACGGGTTCCGAGGCGTTTTTACTTGAAAGATTAACCGACGACGTATTTTTACTTCAGTCAAGCGAAGCTTTACCGGTTGCTTTGATGGGTGAAGGAAATGCCAAGATAGGTACATACGATCAGATCAAAGATGAGATCAAGTTTTCGGGTAAAGAGATCGAAGGGTTGAAAGATGCTCTTACCAAAAACTTTAATAAAACGGGTGGAGAGTTTACTTTTGATTCCGTTAAATACACATATAAAAAGGGGAAAGCCAAATCTTATGATATCTATGCCGAGTTAGACGGTATTCAGTACTATGAAGATGTCGATGACGCAGGATTTGAAAGTGCTTTCGAAAAGGCTGTTAAAGCCAAGGCATTTTCTTTTGCCTCACAGGGAATGACCTATTATCTTTACGAAGGTGATACGGGTTACGAGGCGTACAGAGTCCACATGGCAACTCCCGCCAAGGTTTTTTCAAGGCTTACATTTAACTACTTCACGGCGGGAAATACCGTTTCCGATGATGTCAAGGCTCAGGTCTTCTATAATATCGGAGAAAAAGAGTTTGAATATAACGGTAGCAAATATTCGATCGAAGCAGGGGACAGTGTAACGGTTCTTAAAAAAGACGGTCAGGATCTTGCGGAACTTACGGATTTCTCGATCAAGAGATATACCGGTGAGGACAGCGTAGACTACGACCTCAAGGAAGAACTCACCAAAACGATCCGTGCGATGGATGAGCGCGGTGAAAAGAGCGGCGAGCTTACATACAATCTTCCGATGCAGCAGGAAGACGGAAAATACAGCTACGATGAAGACGGAAATCTTCAGTACGCCGAGACCAGGATGCTCATCACCAAGCGTGATACGGGAGAGTACCTTATAAACTGCGATCAGATAATCTACGTTATCGATATGTTCTCACTTTCTTCGGAAAAGCACATACTCGGTACCGACGGTGACGGATTTGACGTTCTTGCACGTATCATGTATGGCGGACGTATCTCTTTGATGGTCGGTTTCGTGGTAGTGTTCTTAGAGATAATACTGGGCGTTATCATGGGCGGTCTTGCCGGATATTACGGCGGATGGGTTGATAACCTTATCATGAGAATGGTTGACGTATTCTACTGTCTTCCCAGCCTTCCGATAATGATCATCTTAGGTGCCATGATGGATGCTCTCCGTATGGATACATACATCCGTCTGATGATAATGATGGCAACGCTCGGTCTGTTAGGCTGGGCCGGAGTTGCGCGTATGGTCCGCGGTCAGATCCTTTCCTTAAGAGAGCAGGAGTTCATGGTTGCGGCTGAAGCGACAGGTATCAGGGTCAAGGATCGTATATTCAGACACCTTGTTCCCAATGTAATGCCACAGCTTATCGTAATCGCTACAATGGGTATGGGTTCCGTAATACTTACCGAATCCACGTTAAGTTATCTGGGACTCGGTGTTAAGCATCCTCTTGCAACATGGGGGACCATCATCAACTCGGTTTCTTCATCGACGGCGATGGCCCATTATCCGCATATATGGATACCCGTAGGTCTCTTGATCTGCCTTACCGTTATAGCATTCAACTTCGTGGGTGACGGTTTAAGAGACGCATACGATCCCAAATCCAAGCAGTAAGAAATAGGAGCAGTTATGGCTGATAAGAAAACGGGAAGCAAAAAATCTTCCTACATATCGGGAAGAGAGTCCCACAGGATAACAAAATTTAATCGTAAAGTTACGCAGAAACTGGAAAAAGAACGCGCAAATTCCAAAAAGGACCAGTCTTTATACATCACCAAGATGAAAGACGAAAACAATGTTGTGGAATTTGACAACGTTTGTACATATTTCTTTACCGAAGTCGGAGTTGTAAAAGCTGTCGACGGTATCAGTTTTGAGATACCCAGATGTTCGACGGTAGGTGTCGTAGGTGAATCCGGCTGCGGTAAGAGTGTAACGAGTCTTTCTCTCATGCAGCTCCTTCAGCGTCCCAGCGGACAGACCGTCGGCGGTGAGATAAGGTTCAATATGGGAGACGGACAGGCCTATAATATCGTCAACACTCCCACTTCTAAAATGCAGGAAATACGCGGAAACCGCGTTTCAATGATATTCCAGGAGCCCATGACGAGCTTAAATCCCGTATTTAAGATCGGTATGCAGGTAAACGAAGTTCTTGAGCTTCACCATCCCGAGATGTCACCCGAGCAGATCAAGGCCCGTACTCTTGAGATGCTTGACATGGTCGGCATAGCCAACAAGGAAGGTGTGTATGAGATGTATCCTCACGAGCTTTCCGGCGGTATGCGTCAGCGTGTCATGATCGCTATCGCACTTGCATGTAAGCCCGAGCTTATAATCGCGGACGAGCCTACGACAGCGCTTGACGTTACTATCCAGGCGCAGATACTCGACCTGTTAAGAGATCTTAAAGATAAGATCAATTCTTCGATCATGCTGATAACCCATGACCTCGGAGTTGTTGCCAGCATGGCGGATTACGTAGTAGTAATGTATGCGGGACGTGTGGTTGAAAAAGGAACCGCAGACGATATATTCCATCATCCCGCTCATCCCTATACGATAGGACTTATGAAATCAAAACCTGTAGTAGGCAAAAAGGTTGACGCCCTTTATAACATAGAAGGTAACGTTCCAAACCCCGTAGATATGCCCGACTACTGTTATTTCCGTGATCGTTGCGACCAGCATTGTGAACGTTGTACTGCTAAGGTCGGCGATGCGGGAGCCGATTATCCGCCGGAGATAAAGATTTCGGATACTCATTTTGTTTCCTGTTATCGTTTCTACGACGAAGGAGAGGTACTCGGATATCCCAGGCCCGTTAATGTGGAGGATCTTTTGAAATGAGTGATATAAACAACAATGTACCCTTTGGCGGTGCCGAAAACGAAGCGGATAATCTTTTGGTGGTAAAGAACCTTAAGAAGTATTTCCCCATCAAATCCAGTTTCTTTAAAATGACGATCGGAAGCGTAAAGGCTGTAGACGGTATTTCTTTTGCCATCAAAAGAGGAACCACGATGGGCCTTGTGGGAGAATCGGGTTGCGGTAAGTCAACGACCGGACGTACGATCTTAAGACTTCAGGATAAGACAGAAGGTGAAGTTTACTTTAACGGACAGGATATTTTCAAATTGTCCAAAGAAGAACTTCGTAAGATACGTCCCCAGCTTCAGATAATATTCCAGGACCCCTATTCGAGCCTTTCACCCAGACTTCCCATCGGTGAGATTATCGGTGAGGCTGTAAGAGAGCATAATATCGTGCCCAAGGATGAGATCGATGACTACATTACCAAGGTTATGGAAGCATGCGGTCTTCAGGAGTGGCACAAGAACAGATATCCGCACGAGTTTTCGGGCGGACAGAGACAGAGGATATGTATCGCAAGAGCGCTTGCGCTTAATCCCGAGTTCATACTCTGCGATGAGCCGGTATCCGCACTTGACGTTTCGATACAGGCACAGATCATCAACCTGTTAAAAGACCTTCAGAAACAGTTTGGACTTACTTATCTGTTTATTTCCCACGATCTTTCGGTTGTTGAACATATCTCCGATACGGTCGGCGTTATGTATCTTGGAAACATGGTTGAGTTTTCAAATACCGAAGAGATCTATTCAAACCCGCTTCATCCTTATACGGTGGCACTGTTTTCGGCAATCCCCGTTCCGGACCCCGATTACAAGATGGAGAGGATAGTGCTTAAGGGAAGCATTCCTTCCCCCGCTAATCCGCCCGCGGGTTGTAAATTCCATACAAGATGCGAGAAATGTATGGATATCTGTAAGAGTGTCGCACCTGAAATGAAAGAAGTAAAACCCGGACATTTCTGTGCTTGTCACCTTTACGATTAATATGCATTACGGCAATAAATTCTTATTGCACGAGATATATAATTGTGTTATTATGATAATCCGTGATGATTAAATTCCTTGCTCCTGTAAGAAGCGTGAAAGCTCAGGAAACAGGGGCCAGAGACCAAAAGGAGGTAACCGAGCATGAACAAATACGAGTTAACGTTAGTTGTCAGTGCGAAGATCGAAGACGATGAAAGAGCCGCTACGGTTGATAAGGCCAAGGCTTACGTCGAAAGATTCGGTGGAAAGATCACGAATGTTGATGAGGCAGGTAAAAAGAAACTTGCTTATGACATTCAGAAGATGAGCGAAGCTTTCTACTATTTCGTACAGTTCGATGCAGAATCGACAGCTCCCGCTGAGATCGAGAGCCGTGTCCGCATTATGGACAATGTTCTCCGTTACTTGATCGTTCGTACTGACGAACAGTAGAATTGATAATAGGAGAAAAGAGAAGATGAATAAAGTTATTCTTATGGGAAGGTTAACAAGAGACCCCGAAGTCAGATACAGCCAGGGAGACGGATCCATGGCGATCGCAAGATATTCGCTTGCGGTAGACAGAAGAGGCAGAAACCAGGACGGAGATCAGAACGCTGATTTCATTAACATAGTTGCTTTTGGCAAGTCCGGTGAGTTTGCCGAGAAGTATCTTCACAAGGGAACCAAAGTATTGGTTACCGGTCGTATCCAGACGGGTTCTTATACCAACAAAGACGGTGTAAAAGTTTACACCACGGATGTAGTTGCCGAGGATCAGGAGTTCGCAGAGAGCAAGAGTGCAAACAGTTCAAACGGTGGGGGATTCCAGGACAATGCAGGTCAGGCTCCGGTTCCCGCAGGTGACGGTTTTATGAACGTACCCGAGGGAATTGATGAGGACCTTCCTTTTGCACAACCCGGCAGATAATACGAAGGATGCACAGGCATCTTTCTGAGTAAGGAGGCAAACCATGGCATTTAATAAGTCTGAAAAAGGCGATAGAGCAGATGCACCCGTCAGGAGAAAGGGTGGCATGCGCAGACGTAAGAAAGTATGCGCATTCTGTGGCAAAGACAGCGAGATCGATTACAAGGACGTAAACAAGTTAAAGAGATACGTATCAGAGCGCGGTAAGATTCTTCCCAGAAGAATTACCGGTACATGCGCTAAGCATCAGAGAGCTCTTACCCTTGCTATCAAGAGAGCACGTCATATCGCTCTTATGCCTTACCAGCAGGATTAATCCAAAGATTACCAAAACCGCCTGAAACGCAGTACTGCGGAAACAGGCGGTTTTTTTATCTGCAAAAAGTACACTGTGGGGATTTTTACTCGCGAAAACCAAAGATATGAAGAGAGTTGATATATATAAAAACTGTATATTGTGTCCCAGAAAATGCGGTGTAAACAGATCCTGTGGGGAGACGGGTTATTGCGGGCAGACTGCCAAACCCCGTGTTGCAAGGGCGGCACTGCACTACTGGGAAGAACCTGAACTGTCCGGAGAAAACGGTTCCGGAACGGTCTTTTTTGCAGGCTGCAATCTGGGATGTGTATATTGTCAGAACTATAAGATCTCGCGTGACGGACACAGCTCAGATCTTCAGTTGTCATCGTACAAAAACGAGGATGCACCGCAACTTGCGGATACATTTTTGCGCCTTCAGGGAGAGGGAGCGTTAAACATTAATCTCGTGACCGGTGTTATGTTTGTTCCCACGATTCTTGACGCTATAGATGATGCAAGATCGCGCGGGCTTAATATTCCCATTGTTTACAATTCATCGGGATACGAATCGGTCGATACGCTTAAAATGATGAAGGGATATATTGACATATATCTTCCGGACCTTAAATATCTTACTCCGGAACTTGCATTGAGATATTCAAATGCAGCCGATTATCCCGAGGTCGCAGTAAATGCGATAGCGGAAATGGTATCACAAACAAAAACGATAGTGAGACATCTCGTCCTTCCGGGCCATACGGGCGAATCGGGGAAAGTTTTGGAATATCTTCAAAAAACATACGGTCCTGCGATAACAGTAAGTATTATGAGCCAGTATACACCTGTGGAACAAATACTTAAGGATCATCCGGGACTTAACAGGCGGATAACAAAGAGAGAATATGACAAAGTGGTGGATCACGCTTTGTCGCTTGGCATCACCAATGCATATATACAGGAAAGAAGCGTGGCATCGGAAAGCTTCATACCGGATTTTTAAAAACGTTTTTTTGTGGTATAATATCATTTATCGGGGTGGAATGCGGCATAGTGAGGGGCCATATGAAAACTAAAGTCAAAGTCAAAGGCAGAATAAAAAGATATCTGTATGCATCGATCATCCTCGGACTGATCCTGGCACTTCTGAATATCTATATCTATTTTTTGAACATCCCTTCAGGAATAATAATATCGGTATTTCTGGCAGCATATTTTGCGATAATATGTTTTCTTTTGTACCGCAATACGCCGGGACTGGTATACGAACTCGTAAGTTTTGCAACACAATACGGACAGGTTCAGAAACAGCTTTTAAAAGCGCTTGATCTCCCCCATGCCATACTTGATGAGAACGGTAAGATAGTTTGGGCCAACACCGAATTTGAAAAGCTCACAGGGCATCAGAAAGGCTTTGACAGATCTATCGAAGCATTCTTTCCCGAGATCACTCCGGACAAGATCCCGGACGGTGTTGATGATTTCAATGAAAACGAACTTGAGATAGAGTACGAAAACGGCGATTATGTATGCCGTATGAAGAAAGTATCTCTTAAAGAAATGGCGGAAAAGTCAAATCTTATAGAGACCGAAAATTACGAGGGCTATCTTATTGCCCTGTATCTGTTTGACAATACGGCCTTAAAGCTTGCGTTAAGAGAAGTTGACGATCAGAGCCTTGCAGTCGGTCTTGTATATCTTGACAACTATGACGAGGCGATGGCGAGTGTTGAAGAGGTCAGAAGATCGCTTCTTGCGGCACTCATTGAGCGTAAGATCAATAAATATATGGCTTCGGTAGACGGTATCACCAAAAAGCTCGAAAAAGACAAGTACATGATCATACTTCGTAAGAGTGCGGTCGGTGTATTAAAAGAATCGAAATTTGACCTTCTTGAAGATGTTAAGACCGTCAGCATCGGTAACGATATGGCCATCACGCTGAGTATAGGTATAGGACTGGACGGTCTTTCATATGCACAGGACTATGAATTTGCGAGAGCCGCCATTGACCTTGCCCTCGGACGAGGCGGCGACCAGGCTGTTGTCAAGACTCCGGACCAGATCAATTATTACGGCGGAAAGAGTCAGCAGGTTGACAAAAATACACGTGTTAAAGCCCGTGTTAAAGCTCATGCCCTTATGGAGATCATTACCAGTAAAGATCAGGTATTTATAATGGGACATAAGCGTGGTGACGTTGACAGTTTCGGTGCAAGCGTGGGTATTTACCGTATAGCCAAGACTCTTCAGCGTAAGGCTTATATCGTTCTTGATACGGTCACCACTTCCACACAGCCAATGGTCGATATGTTTGTCGGTAATCCCGATTATGAGCCGGATATGATAGTAAATTCCGACAGGGCGCTTGAAGAAGTCGGCAACAACGCGGTTTTGATCATAGTTGACGTCAATAAGCCCAAGATGACGGAATGCGAAGAACTTATAAGACGCGCGAAGTCGATAGTTGTACTCGATCACCACAGACAGGGAGCAGAAGTGGTTGAAAATGCGACACTTTCTTATGTTGAGCCCTATGCTTCATCTACATGTGAGATGGTATCCGAGATCATGCAGTACACCACCGACAATATCAGGATCCGCAACGAAGAAGCGGACTGTCTGTATTCCGGTATTATGATAGACACCAACAATTTCAACCAGAAGACCGGTGTTAAGACATTTGAAGCAGCAGCATTTCTTAAGAGAAACGGTGCGGATGTTGTGCGTGTCCGCAAGATGTTCAGAGAAGAAGCCATAGAATATAAGACGCGTGCCGACTGTGTCAGCGAAGCGGAGATATACAGAGATTATTATGCCATTTCCGTATGTTCTACGGAAGGCATTGCAAGTCCTACCGTGATCGGTGCTCAGGCCGCCAATGAACTGCTTAATATCAAAGGCGTTAAGGCTAGCTTTGTACTTACCGATTATCAGGGAACGATCTATGTAAGCGCCCGCTCCATCGATGAACTAAATGTTCAGATCGTAATGGAAAGAATGGGTGGCGGCGGACATATGAGTATCGCCGGGACACAGGTTGAAAACAGTACTGTCGATGAAGTGATAGCAAAGCTTAAGAGCACTCTCGACGAAATGATAGAAGGAGGAGAAATATAATGAAGGTGATATTGCTCCAGGATGTAAAATCTCTTGGTAAAAAAGATCAGATAGTAGATGTAAATGACGGTTATGCACGGAATTTTATTCTTCCCAAGAAACTCGGTATCGAAGCATCTCCCCAGAATCTCAATACTTTAAAACTTCAGAAGGCCAATGAGGCCAAGATCGCGGCCGAAAACTTGCAGCATGCCCGTGAATTTGCCGAAGAACTTTCAAAACTTACGGTTATCGTCAAGATGAAAGCCGGTGAAGGCGGAAGAGCTTTCGGATCTGTCTCATCCAAGGAGATAGCGGAAGAGGCTTTAAAGCAGCATAAAGTTGAGATCGACAAAAAGAAGATCGTGCTTCCCGAACCCATAAAGGCTTTCGGAGCATATGAGGTGACGGTTAAACTTCATCCCGAAGTACAGGGCAAACTTAAGGTAAAGGTTGAAGAAGATGGCTGAGGAATGGCAAAAGAGAGTTCTTCCGTATGACGCCGATGCCGAGAAATCGGTTCTGGGCGCCATGCTGATGGATAAAGATCAAATAACGGTAGTTTCCGAAATAATAACAGGCGAAGATTTTTACATAAATCAGAACAGAAAACTCTTTGAAGCGATCACGGAACTGTACAATGAAGGAAAACCGGCGGATCTTATAACGGTCCGTGACAGATTGCGTGAAAAAGAAGTTTCACCCGAAGTATCCGATATGGCTTTCGTATCGGATATATTAAACACGGTCCAGACATCCGCCAATGCCAGGTATTACGCAAATATCATAATGGAAAAATCGACTCTTCGTAAACTTATAAAAGTGTCTGAAGATGTCGCCAATGCTTGTTATGTTGCAAAAGATCCCCTTGATACGATATTGGACACCACGGAAAAGAACGTCTTTAAGGTAGTTTCAAAACGTAATTTCAGCGATTACGTTCCGATAAGCGTTGCAGTCAACAATCAGCTTGATAAGATAGCTGCGGCAGCCCGCAGTAAAGGCCCCGTAACCGGTATCGCCACAGGCTTTGTGGATCTTGATTATAATACGGCAGGTCTTCAAAATTCCGACCTGATCCTTGTGGCTGCCCGTCCTTCAATGGGTAAAACGGCTTTTGCGCTTAATATAGCCGAGTATGTGGCCGTAAAATCAAAAACACCGATGGTTATATTTTCTTTGGAAATGTCCAAAGAGCAGCTTGTAAACCGTATGTTCTCACTTCAATCCGGCGTTGATGCGCAGAAGCTCCGTACCGGTAATCTTTCCGAAGCGGAATGGGAAGAACTCGTGGACGGCGCAGGACGTATCGGTGAATCAAAGCTGATAATCGACGATACTCCGGGTATCAGCATATCGGAACTTCGTTCAAAATGCAGGAAGTATAAGGTTGAATACAATATATCTTTGATCATGATAGACTATCTGCAGCTTATGACAGGTTCCGGAAAGACCGATTCCAGACAGCAGGAAATATCGGATATTTCAAGAGCTTTAAAGAGTCTTGCAAGAGAGCTGTCGGTTCCGGTAGTCGCATTGTCACAGTTAAGCCGAGCGGTCGAACAGCGTCCCGATCACAGGCCCCAGCTTTCGGACCTTCGTGAATCCGGTGCCATCGAGCAGGATGCAGACGTTGTAATGTTTATTTACAGAGAAGATTATTACAATAAAGATACCGAAAGAAAAGGTATTTCCGATATCATTATCGCCAAACAGCGTAACGGCCCCATAGGAACCGTGGAACTTGCATGGCTTCCCGAACTTACCAAGTTTGCGAATCTTGCAAAGAGCGACAGAAGCAGAAATTAAGCAAAATAAAAAGCCGTGTTATCTTCTTTGCCGAAATTTCGGTAAGGAAGATAACACGGCTTTTGGATTCCGGAAAATTATTCCTCAGAAATAGCGCCTACAGGGCACTGTCCTGCGCATGCTCCGCAAGAGATGCATGTGTCGGGATCGATCTCGTATTTGGAATCGCCTGCTGAGATAGCGCCAACAGGACACTGAGCTTCACAGGAACCGCAGCTTACACAGCTGTCACCGATACAAAATGCCATAACAATACCTCCTTTTAAAAATGCTCTACTGATATAATACTATAATTATAATAGAAAAGTATAAATAATCAATTAAATTTTCTCGTCGGCTCTTCTTTCCTTAATACCCTTAAGAATGACTTCCTTTTTCTCGAGAGCCTCTTTCTGAGTCATTGCGGGAACACCCTTTAACTTGTAATCCATTCCGAGTTTTTCGTACTTAACCACACCCATTGTGTGATAAGGAAGAACATCAAGTGCTTTTAAGTTCTTAAGACCACCTATAAAATATCCGAGCTTTTCAAGATATACATCATCATCCGTAAGTCCGGGTACTACAACGTGACGGATCCACACATCTATATTCTTGTCGCTTAAATACTGTGCGAAAGCAAGAATGTTATCGTTGTGCTGTGATGTAAGTTCAAGGTGTTTCTCGGGATCTATATGTTTGATATCAAGCATTACAAGATCCGTAACTTTCATCAATCTGTCGAATTTTGCCATAAGATCGGGATTTTTAGGATTAAAAGCTATACCCGAAGTATCTATGCAGGTGTGAATGTCTTTTTCTTTTGCCTTTTCAAAAAGATCGATCAGGAAATCAATCTGCATAAGAGGCTCGCCGCCTGTAACGGTAATACCGCCATCCTTGTAGAAAGGTTTGTTGCGTTCAAACTGTTCGATTATATATTCGGGCTCCATCAGTTCGCCGGCGTTCATCTCCCAGGTGTCGGGATTGTGACAGTAGGCGCATCTCATGGGACAACCCTGTACAAATACAACATAACGGACTCCGGGACCGTCAACGGTTCCGAAACTTTCAAGTGAATGAATTCTTCCCTGCATATTTTTCTCCTTTAAAAAACGGACCCGAAGATCTTGATCTCCGGGTCCTGTCATAGTCACAAGACGTTTGATTAGAATGACTCGTGGAAAGTACGGGAGATAACGTCTGCCTGCTGTTCGGGAGTTAACTTAATGAAGTTAACTGCATATCCTGATACACGAATCGTGAGCTGAGGATAATTCTCGGGATGAGCCTGAGCGTCAAGAAGAGTCTCTCTGTTTAATACATTTACATTAAGGTGATGACCACCTTTTGTAACATAACCGTCAAGTAACGATATAAGGTTGTTAACCTGTGCTGCACTGCTAGCCATATTTTTGTCCTCCTGTTAGTTTTTTATTCGTAATCGTCAAGTCCCTGGTGTAGTGTCGGAACACTGCATGCCAAGGGAGTTCTTGAGCAGTCGGTGCATCCCATGGTCTGAACTGTCTTACCCTGAGAAGTTTCGTCGAAGTCAACATTGACATGTCCTACACCGGCACTCATATCGGAATCCAGCATTTTTACAAGATCATCAATCATTGCGTTTGAATCCATGGGAACCACCTCCTGATTGTTTTACATTATTTGTTAAGATCTACCTCAATGTCGCCTGCGAAGATCTGATCTTCCTTACCGAGTGCTCCGGGGATGATCGTGAAGGTATTTGAAATACCATCCTGAGAATCCATGAAAGGAAGCTTAGCTACGGATGAAAGTGAAGCAACCGCACCGTGGGTATCACGCTGATGCATCGGGTTAGCACCGGGAGCGAAAGGCTGTCCTTTTCTACGTCCGTCAGGTGTGTTACCTGTTGCCTTACCATATGTAACGTTTGAAGTAATGGTAAGAACTGACATGGTCGGGAATCCGTCTCTGTAGGTGTGATGTCTTCTGATCATGGTCATGAACTTGTGAACAAGCTCTGTAGCGATGGAGTCAACTCTGTCATCATCGTTACCGTATTTAGGGAAGTCACCGGTGGTCTCGAAGTCGGTGATGATACCGTCTTCGTCACGGATTACTTTAACCTTTGCATACTTGATAGCGGATAATGAGTCAGCTACAACCGAAAGACCTGCCATACCTGTTGCGAAGTAACGGCGAACGTCTCTGTCGTGAAGAGCCATCTGAGCTCTCTCGTAGCAGTACTTGTCGTGCATGTAGTGGATAATGTTAAGAGTGTTAACGTATACATCTGCAAGCCATTCCATCATGTCGGTGTATTTAGCCATTACATCGTCGTAATCAAGGTAATCGCCTTCAACAGGACGATACTTGGGACCAACCTGCTTCTTGGTAACTTCGTCTACACCACCGTTTAAAGCGTAGAGGAGGCACTTTGCAAGGTTAGCACGAGCACCGAAGAACTGCATTTCCTTACCGATTCTCATGGAGGATACGCAACATGCGATACCGTAGTCATCACCGTGAGTTACACGCATAAGGTCATCGTTCTCATACTGGATGGAAGATGTGGTAATAGAAATCTTAGCACAGAACTTCTTGAAGTTTTCAGGAAGTCTTGTGGACCAGAGAACGGTAAGGTTGGGCTCGGGAGCTGCACCTAAGTTCTCAAGAGTGTGAAGGTATCTGAAGCTCATCTTTGTAACCATGTGACGGCCGTCAACACCAACACCACCGATCGATTCGGTAACCCATACGGGATCGCCTGCGAAGATCTGGTTGTATTCGGGAGTACGAGCGAACTTAACGCAACGAAGCTTCATGATGAAGTGATCAACGAATTCCTGAATCTGTTCTTCGGTGAAGGTTCCGTTCTTTAAGTCTCTCTCTGCGTAGCAGTCGATAAATGTGGAGGTACGTCCGAGTGACATAGCTGCACCGTTCTGCTCCTTAACTGCTGAAAGGTATCCAAAGTATGTAGCCTGGATAGCTTCCTGTACGTTTGTAGCGGGCTTAGAAATATCGCAACCGTAAGAAGCTGCCATTTCCTTCATAAGCTTTAACGCTGTGATCTGCTCGGAGAGCTCTTCACGAAGACGGATAACATCATCTGTCATAACACGTCCGGTGGAGTGCTTCTGATCGATCTTGTCTTCGATAAGTCTGTCGATACCGTAAAGAGCGACACGTCTGTAGTCGCCGATGATACGTCCTCTTCCGTATGCATCCGGAAGACCTGTGATAACGTGAGATGAACGACATGCTCTCATTTCATCATTGTAAGCATCGAAACATCCTGCATTATGTGTTTTTCTGTGAACCGAGAAGAATTCGCTGATCTCGGGATCTACTGTGTAACCGTTGTCGGCACATGCCTTTTCTGCCATACGGATACCGCCATAGGGCTGCATGGAACGCTTGAAGGGCTTGTCTGTCTGGAAACCAACGATGGTCTCTTTGCTCTTGTCAAGATATCCGGGGCCGTGAGAAGTAATGGTAGAGATAACCTTGGTGTCCATATCAAGAACGCCGCCTGCTTCTCTTTCCTTCTTACTAAGCTCTGTTACCATTGCCCATAAGTCTTTTGTGTTCTGTGTAGGTCCTGCAAGGAAAGACTCATCACCGTCATAAGGATGATAGTTCTTCTGGATGAAATCACGAACGTTGATCTCATTTTCCCACTTGCCGCCTACAAAATCTGTCCATTCCGGTCTCATTTGAAACGCCTCCTGTTTGTATTTTGTACATTCGGGACCATTCCCGAATCAGTAACTTTGAGTGTAAGACAATTATAGATGCACATAAGGTTTCGGTCAATAATACAAAATGTTCTTTTTTAAGTACATTGCGATTGTATTCACTTTAGTACAAAAGCGTTAATAAACCGTTATTTATTAATAAAGAATAAAATGATGAAACAACCGATTGCATAGTTGGATCAAAACGGGTATAGTGTGAATTGCATTGAAAAAGAAAACGTATTAACTCACAGATCAGGAGGAAACAATATGAGCAACATTACGAAAGAAATGACCATAGGCGAGATATTAAGAGTAGCTCCCGAGATCGCTCCCATTCTTATGCAGGCAGGCATGCACTGCCTCGGATGCCCTTCGGCACAGGCTGAAAGCCTTGAAGAAGCGGCAATGGTACACGGTTTGGATATCGATGAACTTATGAAGAAGATCGAAGCAGCTTAAAAAGCCATTTGCGAGATTTAAACAGAAACGGCTGTCACACAAGTGACAGCCATTTTTTTGTCTTAATATGTTTTTAAAGCGAAGCCGCGATCTCAACGGCATCTTTGGGACAGATCGCTTCGAAATGCTCTTCAAGGAATGCCTCTCCGAGTTTTGAGCCGTGCATCGGTCCGCCGAATTCGCTCACAAGATTGCATACCTTTATAAAATCGAGCATATCCATCTTGCCGCGCTTTAATATAAGAAGATACTTTCCGGATTCCTTGTCGAGATAAAGTCTGCTTTCATCACAGTAAACATTCCTGATGCTTCTTGAAACCTTCGATACTTCAGCCATTGAGTCAAAAGAAAATGCCATTCCTTCGATCTTCACATCACTGCTCGAAAGTTCTTTGGACTTCTGCTCAAGAGCATCTTTAAATCTCTTGAAGAGATCCGAGATACCGGTCTCGTCCGAAGGAGAATCAAATTCTTCTTCGTCATCCTCTTCAAAATCATCTTCCTCGTCATGAACCCCCGGAGCAAATTTTGAAAATCTTGCATCAAGTTCATCGGGATCTTCTACCTTGGTGATGATCAGAACGATACATTCCGAGTTCATTGGAATTGCTTCGATCATAAGAGGAATATTGTCCGCTTCAAATCCGTATTCGAAATTGGCCATTTCCATCATATCGCGGAAAAGATCTTTGGCCTTTTTGGAACCGTAAGCGAGTTCGCTTAATTTAAGTTTCCTGGAGGCCAGGTCCTCCCGCGTAAGAGTACAACGGATCTGAGAATCGTTTACTTTTTCAATTTTCATGGTGGCCTCCTCCCTTAAGTTTCTTTGTTATAAAGAATATAGTATTTTCACTTCTTTTAGTCAAGTAACTCACAGTTTAGTTTATAAAAAAATAAGATGTTTGGATTAACGATGTGTTACGATATTTCGCCGTAAAAAGAAAACATTCGCCTCATCAAGCATTTGGTTGTGCAAAATATACAAAAAAACCTCAAAAAAGACTTGAAAACGATTTAAAATTTGTGTATTATTACCATAAAGGCCTCCCGTCAGTCTGCATTCGGAAAGGGGGAGATGGGGGTTACAAGGTTTTAAATATCCGTCGACCTAAATAGACGGATATGCATTTCAGTTCTTCTTATTGTTATATTATCATCTGTCTGTCCGGACAGTTCAATGTGAATCGATTCCGGAATCATCTGCAGATCATAACAAATAATTCACCTTAAACTTATATAATTTGTATTAAAATATCCTGTTTACAGGTAAGTGTCTTACGTAAAGAATGCGGACGGAAAGCCTTTTTAAAGCATGCCCGGCATGCGATCATCACGGTATTTTTATAATTGAGGAGGTAATCATGGATCGTTTTGAAAATCTGGCTGATAAGTTCAAAAAGCTTAAAGCCTATGGTGTGCTGCTTAAGTTTAACGGTAAGACCGTTACGCCCGAGTGGCTGGCCGGAAAGGTAATGAAAGATCGGGACAATGTTCACCCGTACTTTTCATATACGGATTACGGTAATCTGTCAATGCTTGAATACAAACTGATGGCTTGATATAAGGGGGCGCGTGGTGTGCGGCTCTTTGCCGGATGATATGTGCTTTCCGCCGGTGCGGAAAGCACTTTTTTATTGTTTTTACGGGTTTTCTTAATGTTTCATTAAGGCCCGGATTAATTGGACGGAACATGAAATGTTTGTTATAATTATGGGCGGTCAGGAGGTAGAGGTATGAAAAAAGCCATCCCGGTGATCATAGCGATCATCTTGATAATAATTATCTTTGCGGCAAGTTTTGGAAAATCACTTTATGACAAATATTCCTACGGTCACGACTATGCCGACTTAAACGACTATTTTGAAATATTCACGGCCAACGATGTTCCCATAATATTGCAAAATGAAAAGATATCAAAGTCAGGCAAGCTGTTTGAATCGGTTTGCTATTTTGACCTTGATACGATCGAGGATCTTTTTACGATAAGGTTCTATATCGATGAGAACGAAGGGCTTTTGTTGTATTCAACACCCACTACGACATTTGAGAATGTTATCGGCACAAAGACGGTGACCGATGTTAAAACCGGCAGTTCCGAGAATCTGGATTACGTTCCCGCAAGACAGGAAGGGGAACAGTTTTATATAGCGGCCGACTATGTAAAGAGATTCGTTAATTTCTCATATGAATTGTTTAAAGATCCCAACAGGATGCAGGTCTATACCGAGTGGGGAACACGCAAGATCGCTACCGTTAAGAGCGATACGGAAGTCAGAAAGCTCGGCGGCGTAAAGAGCCTTATCCTTACGGATATTTCGGCCGGAACAGATGTCGAGATACTTGAGCCTATGGATGACTGGACCAAAGTTAAGACCGACGACTGTTTCATAGGTTATATCGAAAACTTCAGATTAAAAGATGAAAGAAGCGATACACTCACACCCGTTACGGATGTACCCGCGGAAACTCCCGTTTTCCTTACAAGAGATCATAAGATCAATCTCACATGGCATAATATTGAATTTGCTATGGGCGGAAGCGAGTTAAGAACCGCGGTTGCCAATACCAAAGCACTTAATGTCATTTCTCCCACATGGTACTGGCTTACGGATAACGAGGGTTCTTTTACACATGTCGCAAATGTTGCCTATACCGAGGCCGCTCATGAGTTGGGACTTGAAGTGTGGGCTTTGATATCCGATTTCCATTCGGGAGTCGATGTCGATACATATGAAGTTCTGGGTTATACGAGCAAAAGAAGGCAGCTTGTGTCAAATCTCGTAAGCTCAGTGCTTGAATACGGTGCGGACGGTATCAATGTAGACTTTGAGCAGATCAAGTCAAAGTGCGCACATCACTATGTACAGTTTATACGCGAGCTGGCGATCGAGTGCCATGCAAACGGTCTTGTGCTGTCGGTCGACAATTTTGTTCCCACCGAGTATACGGCATATTACAACAGACGCGCCCAGGGTGAATTTGCCGATTACATCATTATCATGGGATATGATGAGCATTATAAGGGAAGTCCCGAAGCGGGTTCCGTTTCTTCGGTTCCGTGGATGCAGAAAGGTATTGAGGATACTTTGAAATATGTGCCCAAGGAAAGAGTTATCAATGCGGTTCCTTTCTATACAAGAGTCTGGATGACCGAAGGAGAAGAATTAAAGTCCGAAGCGGTAACAATGGAAACATCGCAGGATTTTTTGACACGTAACGGTTTAACGGCAACCTGGAATGAGGCAACTTACCAGAATTATGCGGAAGCAACTATCGGAAATGTGTTCTATCAGGTCTGGATGGAAGACAAGGACTCCATGCAGGTAAGGCTTAACGTTATGAAGCAGACTGAGATTGCCGGTGTGGCTTCCTGGAAACTCGGTCAGGAAACACCTGATATTTGGGATCTGATGGAATTATATATGAGTGAATAACTTGTATCTGCCCAACCATTTATTTATAATGAAATTTAGGGGTTAATGCAGTTCTGACATACCATTATGAATACGGAAATTGTTACTCTTGACGAAAAAGAAATAGATCCTGTTATTATAGCCCGCGCAGGCGAGATCATCAAAAACGGCGGTCTTGTCGCTTTTCCCACCGAAACGGTGTACGGACTGGGCGGAGACGCGTTTAACCCTGATTCTTCAAAGAAAATATACGCCGCAAAAGGGCGGCCTTCGGACAATCCGCTGATAGTTCATATAGCCGACACAGAAGATCTTAAAAAAGTTACTCCGGAAATTCCCGTAAGTGCGCAAAAACTTGCCGATGCTTTCTGGCCGGGGCCTCTTACGATGATATTTAAAAAGTCACCCGATATTCCGCGTGAAACGACCGGAGGACTTGATACGGTAGCCGTAAGGATGCCTTCGGACAGGATCGCGGCAGAATTTATTAAAGCCGCAGGCGGGTTTGTAGCCGCTCCGAGCGCAAACCTTTCGGGAAAACCGAGCCCGACGGAAGCCCGGTATGTTATAGAAGACATGAACGGGCGGATAGATATGATAATCGATGGCGGTGAGTCACAGGTGGGTCTTGAATCGACCATTGTCGATCTTACGGAAGATACGCCCGTTATCTTACGCCCCGGCTATATTACCGAAAAAATGATATCGGAAGTACTCGGCAGCGAAGTGATCTTTGATAAAGCGATAGTTGAAGTCGCTTCGGATGTCGCTCCCAAGGCTCCCGGAATGAAATACAGACATTACGCACCAAAGGCCCCTCTTACCATCGTTGAAGGCGATCCCGGGGATGTGGTCGCAAAGATAAATGAACTGGGAAATCAAGACAACGCTTGCGGTAAGAAAGTCGCCGTTATCGCTTCAAGCGAGAATATCCCGGGATATGACGGATCTTTCATCATAAAAGATGTGGGATCTTTCGATCACGAAGAGGAAGCCGCTCACCTTCTTTTTAAAACATTAAGAGAACTTGACGATCAGGGAGCAGATGTTATTTATTCAGAAGCATTTAAAGAATCGGGTGTCGGATACGCCACTATGAACAGGCTGATAAAAGCGGCGGGACATCATATTCTTAAGATAAGAAGATAAAAGGAGAGTCGGTATGATAGCTATTGCGAGTGATCACGGCGGATTTGAGTTAAAAGAAGCCGTAAAGAAACATCTTGAAAAAAGAGGACTGGAATACAAGGATTTCGGAACATATGACATGAAATCCTGCGATTATCCCGACTTTGGACGGCCGGCTGCCGAGGCGGTTGCTTCGGGAGAATGTGACAGAGGTATCGTTATCTGTACGACCGGAATAGGCATTTCAATGGTTGCGAACAAAGTCAAGGGCGTACGCTGTGCCCTTTGCTCCGAAAAAACATCGGCAAGACTTACGAGAGAACACAACGATGCCAATATGCTTGCCATGGGAGGCGGTCTTATCGGAACGCTTCAGGCGCTTGAGATCGTTGATACTTTTCTGGACACACCGTTTTCCGGTGAAGAAAAGCACGTTAGAAGAGTATCCAAGATAGAACAATAATAAATATTTTTATAGAAGGATCAGGAGGGTAATATGGCAAAAGTAGTAGTAATGGATCATCCGCTCATTCAGCACAAGATCGGTTATATCAGAAGGAAGGACACCGGAACCAAGGATTTCAGACAGACCATTTCGGAGATCGCACAGCTCATCTGTTATGAAGCAACAAGAGATCTTGAACTTTCGGAAGTTGAGATCGAAACCCCTATCTGCAAGACGGTAGTCAAGGAATTAAAGGGTAAAAAGATGGCGATCGTGCCGATACTCCGTGCGGGACTCGGAATGGTGGACGGAATGCTTACTCTCATTCCTGCGGCAAAAGTAGGACATATCGGTCTTTACAGAGATCCCGAAACACATGAACCTGTGGAGTATTACTGCAAACTTCCCGCAGATTGTGCGGAACGTGAAGTATTTGTGGTAGATCCCATGCTTGCAACGGGCGGTTCCTCAGCAGCCGCAATACAGATGCTTAAAGACAAGGGCTGCAAAAAGATCCACTTTATGTGCATAATCGCAGCACCCGAGGGGATCAAGCGCATGAGAGAAGCTCATCCCGACGTCGATATGTATATCGGAGCACTTGACGAGAAGCTCAATGAAAACGCATATATAGTTCCCGGCCTCGGAGATGCAGGTGACAGGATTTTCGGTACCAAATAGTATAAAGCGTTTTTTATCGGAGGGTTAAATGAAGAGAAGCGATTATATCTCATGGGACGAGTATTTTATGGGGGTATCCGTTCTGTCGGGAATGCGTTCCAAGGATCCAAACACTCAGGTCGGAGCCTGCATAGTAAGCAGCGACAATAAGATCCTTTCAATGGGTTACAACGGCTTTCCCAAGAACTGTTCGGATGACGAATTTCCCTGGGACCGCGAGGGTGATACATTAAATACAAAATATCCCTTTGTGACTCATAGCGAGTTGAATGCGATACTTAACTATCGCGGCGGAAGTCTTGAGGGAGCCAAGATATATGTTTCGCTGTTTCCGTGTAACGAATGTGCCAAGGCCATCATTCAGGCCGGCATCAAAACAGTGGTTTATGACAGCGACAAGTATGCCGACACACCTTCCACCAAGGCATCCAAGATGATGCTTGATGCTGCGGGAGTTGAGTATTACAAATACGAGAGAACGGGCAGAAAGATTGAGATCGAACTTTGATCACGGAGAAAGAGACCGATGAAGAGACTGAAAAGACTCGCGGCGATCGCGATGGTGACTGCAATAGCCGTCACCTCGGCGCCGTATGCGGCCGAAGCTACTCAGACAACAAAACAGCAATTGGATGAAGCCGAAAAGAACAAAAAAGAAACTGAGCAGAAGATAGAAGAGGACAACAAGAGTCTCGACGATCTTAACAAGAAACAGTCTTCGCTCAGAAAAGAACTGAACGGGCTAAATTCCGATCTCGAAGAGATCAGCGCACATCTTGACGATCTTTATGAGCAGATCACTCAAAAAGAAGCTGAAATAGCACAGACGCAGCAGGAACTTGCAGAAGCGCGGGAACGGGAAAAAGTTCAGTACGAAGCCATGATGAAGAGGATCAAATTCATGTATGAAGACAGTGAAACTCTTTACATGGAGATCATCTTTCAGGCCAAGTCTTTTTCACAGCTGATAACCTTAAGCGATTACGTCGATCATCTTGCATCATACGACAAGATGAAATTTGAGGAATATCAGCAGCACCGCATAGAAGTCGAAGACCTTGAAGCCAGACTTCAAAGCGAAAATGTCGAGCTGAATGTGTTAAGAGAAGAAGCCGAAGAAGAAAAAGCAAATGTCGTAACGGTTATCAATAAAACATCGGCCAAAGTTTCGGAATACGGTAAACAGATAGATGAATATGAAGCTCTTCTGGAAGAAGAACAGGCGTTGCTGGCCAAGCAGCAGGCCGATGTGGAAGCGCTTCGCAAACAGTACGAGGAAGAATTAAGACTTTCAAGACTGTCGGCCAATTCGGTATGGAGAGATATTTCGGAAGTTTCGTTTGATGACGGAGACAGATATCTGCTGGCGAACCTGATATATTGTGAAGCGGGCGGAGAACCGTATGACGGACAGGTAGCGGTAGGATCGGTAGTTATCAACAGAGTATTGAGTCCGGTATTCCCTTCGACGGTATCCGGTGTTATCTATCAAAAGTTCCAGTTTTCGCCTGCGGGAAGCGGCAGACTGGCATATGCTCTTTCCGTCAACAAGGCAACCGCAAGCTGCTACAGAGCCGCTGATGAAGCGATGAGCGGCTACTCAAATGTAGGCAACTGTGTATTTTTCAGAACTCCTATCGAGGGACTTTCGGGTACCCAGATCGGACATCACATTTTCTATTGATGCCTCGAAAGCCTGAAAATACGGCAAAAAACAAGGCTCTGAAAGAAAACTTGCAGAACCGGAAAACAGTGAAATTATCGTGCCAAGTGGCAAGTAATTGTATAAAATAGTATATATAATTCAGACAATTCAAGTGCGATCGCGTTAATTGATGCACGTTGGTCTGTTGTAAAATGCCGGGAATAAAAGGGTGCCAAGCATCTCTTTGTGCGATATCATGTATCGCAATGCCGGCATTAACTTTTTAAATAACACAAAGTATTTTATAGGGATAATGAAAGACTTTAAGCAACTGATAACCGGTCTTATAAATGCCGGAACAACCAAAATATCGCTTTCCAAGCCTTTTAACAAAGAGGTGCCCGCAAACGTCAGGATACGTCCCGTATCGATAAAGGGAAAAACGTTGTACCAGGTAACAACTCCTATAGGTGATAAGCGGGAAAACACGTACAAAGAGATCCATGAAAACATCGGACTTACGGAGCTTTCGGACAGGATTTCCGCATGGTTTCCCGCAGGCTACGGACAGATCCTGATAGAAACAGCCGATGAAAGCTACACTATGCTTGCGGGACGTAAAGGGAACGTTACCGTTATAAAGAATAAGGCCGTTTCCAAACAGTCATCGGTTCCTGCCGGTATGCACAATAAGGAAAAGCAATACCTTATTAAGGAAGGTACTTATGTACCGTTCCTCGAAGACCTGGGAATAATGACAAAAGATGGTCGTATTGTTAAATCGAAATTTGATAAATTCCGTCAAATTAACCGCTATCTTGAATTTGTTGACGACATTTTGGACAAACTTCCGACAGACAGAAAAGTGACGATAATCGATTTCGGATGCGGACGTTCTTACCTGACTTTTGCGCTGTATTATTATCTTTCTGTAAAAAATAACAGGAGTATTCATATAATAGGTCTTGACCTGAAAAGTGATGTCATAGCAAACTGCAACAGGCTGAGAGACAAATACGGATATGACGATCTTGAGTTCATACAGGGTGACATAGAACATTTCAATAATGACACGCATGTCGATATGGTCATATCGCTTCATGCATGTGATACCGCAACGGACTATGCGTTATTTAAAGGTATTAAATGGAATGCGGAAGTGATCATGGCCGTGCCGTGTTGCCAGCATGAACTTAATTCCGTCATTTCCGGTCCCGAGATCGACGGTGTGCTTCAGTACGGTATTTTAAAAGACCGTCTTTCCGCGGTCATTACCGATGCAATGAGAGCCAATATACTTAAGGAATGGGGATATGATACATCGGTACTTGAATTCATAGATATGGAACATACGCCCAAAAATATAATGATCAGGGCGGTTAAGAGAAACGGAATGACCCGCAAGGGCATAAGTGAAAAAGAGGAACGGCTTGAAAAACTTGCCGGTGCCGATATAACACTAAAAAGACTTCTGGAAAATGAAAAGAACGATACTTAAGATCTTAACTTCTCTTGCCGTATTTATCGTGACTCTTTTTGTGTCGGGATATTTTATGAACAAGGGCAACGTGAATACCACCCGCAGCATGGAAAGAGCAACTCTTCCGATAGTGTATATGAATGTCGGCGCCACCACGGTCAATGAACTTCACGGATACACTCAGGATATGGATGTTGCACTTTTAAGGGATTCTATTACACCTCTTGATGAAAACAGAGGGGTTTCTTTTCGTATTGTCAAATACAATGCTCTCATAAAATCCGTAAATGTAAAGTTAAGGACGGTAGAAGGCGGCCGGCTTATAGAAAGCATAGATATTACGGATTATGAAGAAGATGATTATTCCCTGTCCGCAAATGTAAATTTCAAAGGACTTATAGATCCCTACAAAGAATACTGTATGCAGATCTATGTGATCACTTCCAATGATACCGAGGTCATGTTTCATACAAGAGTCATAGATGCTCCTTTATATTGTGCCAAAGAAAAACTTGCGTTTGTACTTGATTTCTTTGAAAAAGAAGGATCTGTTGAGACAAACGTTGAACTTAAGAATTACATGGAATCAAACTATACGGGCGACAATTCGACGCTTGCATATGTCAATATACACAGTTCAATGGATCAGCTTGCCTTTGCGGGACTGAATGTGGAGCATTTGACCGAGCCCGTTGTAACCTTCAAGGAACTCAATATCGAAACGGCGGTCTTTACGATCGATTATGTTGCGGGGGTTAAAAACGGTAAGGAGAGCAGAAAGTATTTTGTACAGGAATGTTACAGGATAAAATACACGACGGAAGTCACGTATCTTCTCGATTATGAGCGTACGATGCGCGAGATAACCGACGAACTGGATCCCGAGATGAATGAAAGCACATGGACTCTCGGAATTACCGATACCGATCTCGAAATATCCGAGAGTGAGGATGGGAATATCTTTGCTTTTACAAATTCGGGCAAACTGTTTTCGTATAATATATCGGAGAACAAAATTTCCAAACTGTTTTCTTTTTACGACGACAGCAATTTCGACAAGAGGACGATAAACAGGAACCACCGCATCAAGACGTTGATGACTGACGAGGCCGGAAATGTATGGTTTCTGGTATACGGTTATATGAACCGCGGAACGTACGAAGGAAAGGTCGGTGTAACACTTTACGAATATAACGGTCTTAACAATGTTGTTGAGGAAAAACTGTTCATAGCTTCCAATAAGTCTGTGGAAATGGTCATCCGTGATATCGATGAGCTGGCATATCTCAACAAGAATAACATGTTCTATTTTATGCTTGACCGATCGGTATATTCGGTAGATCTTAATACACTCGACACCGAGGAGATAGTAAATGACTTAGAAGACGATATGTATTCGATATCGCGGTCGCACTCGATGTTTGTATGGCAGGTCGGTAAGGATATAAATTCGTCCGAAAGTCTGATGGTAATGAACTTAAATACCGGACAGATATCCACCATCAATGCACCTGACGGAGAATATATAAAACCGTTAGCCTTTATGAACGAGGATCTGATCTACGGATTGTGTGTTAAAAAAGACGTACTGACCGACTCGGCAGGCAGGACCACATTCCCCATGTATATACTGAAGATACAGAATGAATTCGGTGAATTGTTAAAGACGTACGGTGACAAGGATTTCTATATAACCGGTGTCGAACAGAATGAAAACCTCTTAACGTTTTACAGAGTTACCAAACATGACGGTGATGTGCTGCGTTATGATGCGATAGAAAGCGATTATATGACCAATAACCAGCCACGGGAAGAAGGTCAGAACAAGATCGAGACACCGGTCGACAATCTGTATGAAACGATCGTAAGAATAAAATTCAGTCACGATACAAAGGGTAAGACCGTGTTACTGACTCCGGAGCAGGTAATATACGAAGGAAACAAGGAACTGTATCTGGGTGATACCGTTTCGGGAAAAGCGCACTATTATGTATATTACAAAGGAAAGCTTCAGGCCGTTTGTACGCGTGAATCCACAGCGGTCACCAAAGCCAATGCCAATTACGGAACAGTATTAAATGACAGCGGTTATTATGTGTGGTACAGGGCCAACAGAAGCCTGAGAAATCAGATAATGGATCTTTCTCCCGATACGGTCTTAAAAGAGGAGAAGAGCAATACCGCATGGTGCATTGACAGACTTCTGGAATATGAGGGATCGGTCAGAAACTCCGAATACCTCATGGGAAAGGGAGAAACCGTTCTTTCGATACTCAACGAAGCACTCGAAGGCTGCAATGTTCTTGACTTAACGGGCTGCAGCCTTGACAGTATACTGTACTATGTCAATCGGGACATACCCGTACTTGCACTGACAAACAGCGATAAAGCTTACCTGATAATCGGATTTAATCAACTGGCTGTAGTGCTTTTGGATCCCGATAAGGGATGGTACAAGATCGGCATCAATGAAGCCGAAGAGATGTTTGAAAAAGAAGGCAATCAGTTCATAACCTATGTACCGAACTCTTAAAATAAAAACCCGCCCGGGCAGATATGGCAACATATCGATATCGGGCGGGTTTTGGTTTTTATGAGTAATAATATTACTGCTCGGGATTGGAGAGATCTTCTCCCATCTTGTATCTGTTAACGGCACGCTGGATACGTTCAACGGGATCGAGAAGATCGCTGATAGAAGTATCGTGGTTGAGCGTATCGATGATATATGCGATGTATTTGCTCATATCACAGCTTACATACCAGGGGCGGGACAGAAGTTCGGGCGACTGGTAGATAAGATTTGTGGTAAGAACCTTAGTGATAATGCCGTCGTTGTAGGCTTTGTCAAATCTGTCGAGTCCGCTTGTGAAAAGTCCGAAGGAAGCACATACGAAAATCTTGGAAGCATTGCGGGACTTAAGGTTATTGGCTACTTCGAGTACGCTTTCACCCGAGGATATCATGTCATCCATGATGATCACATCTTTTCCTTCAACGCTTGAACCTAAGAATTCGTGAGCCACAATGGGATTACGTCCGTTTTCTATACGTGTGTAATCACGTCTTTTATAAAACATACCCATATCAAGACCGAGGACGTTTGCAAGATAAATCGCACGTCCCATACCGCCTTCATCGGGGCTTATGATCATCATATGATCGGAATCGATCGACAATCCTTTTTCACTGTTGAGTAACCCTTTTATAAACTGATATGCGGGCTGGATCGTTTCAAATCCGTGAAGCGGGATCGCATTCTGGACTCTGGGGTCGTGAGCATCGAATGTGATGATGTTGTCAACACCCATCGACGTGAGTTCCTGTAAAGCCATTGCGCAGTCAAGAGATTCTCTGGAAGTTCTCTTGTGCTGGCGGCTTTCATAAAGGAACGGCATGATGACCGTGATCCTGCGGGCCTTACCGCCGACTGCGGCGATTATTCGCTTAAGATCCTGATAATGATCGTCGGGAGACATGTGATTTTCATATCCGCCCATTTTGTATGTCAGAGAGTAGTTGCAGACATCGACCAACAGATAAAGATCGATACCGCGGACAGATTCAAGTATAAGACCTTTGGCTTCGCCCGAACCGAATCTGGGAACTTTGGCCTTTAAAATATACGAGGGACGCATATATCCGGCAAAAGCAAGACTTTCTTTGTGCTCGTTTTCGCGTTCCTCACGCCACTTTACCAGATAGCTGTCGATCATTTCGCCGAGTTCTTTGCATCCCTCAAGCGGAATGATTCCGAGTGAACCTACCGGAATAGTCTCAAGATTTCTTTTTTCTTCACGACTTCCCATTAAAAGGTGCCTCACTTTCTTTGTGCGATTGTTTTTCGGATACGGATATCGTCACCGGTCAGCTTGATGATCTCAAAACTGTTGACGATACGTGAAAAAATACGGTCAGAATATATGTCACGGATCTGTTCAAGAGAAAGATTCGTGGAGATGATCGTGGATTTCTGACGGATGATACGCTCATTTAAAAGGGCAAAAAGTTTAGATGCCACAAACGAGTTGATGTTTTCCGTTCCGAGATCATCCACTATCAGCAAATCACAATTATATAGGTAATCATAGAGATTGTAAAGGTCTGCACGGTCACCGTTCTCGGGGTGGAATGTACCTTTTGCTATCGTTTCGAACAATGAAACCGAGCTGTAATAAATACAGTTATAGCCTTTTTCGATAAGCTCTTTGGCAACACATCCGGATAAAAATGATTTACCGGTTCCTACGGTTCCGTACAAAAGAAAACTCTTTTTGTCATTTTCGAAATTGTCGATCAGATCTTTTAATCTGGATACGGCATTTTTAAGCTGTTCAAGAGATTCTCCGGAATGATATTCGTAAGTAAGAAGGGAGAAATTGTTGTTTTTTATAAAATCACGTATGTTTGAGCGATCATAGAGGATGTCGGTCTCACGCTTTATAAAGCAATGACACTTTGATCCGTCAATATAACCCGTATCTTTACAGTCGGGACATGTATAGATAGGGTCAAGATAATCTTCGGATATACCGGCATTTCTTAAAAGCTCGGCCTTTTGCTTTTTGTAAGAATCGATCTTTTCGTGAAGGTCGTCACAAGGATCGGCGTTACCCGCAATGCGCTTTCTGGCACTTTCTACCGATGCGTCGATGATGGCTTCGTCAAGTTCTTTAAAGCCGTTAACATGAGAATAAACATATTCTCTTCTTTCGTCGAGAATACGTTTATTGTTCATGCGTTCATAATCATATATTCTGATTATCGAGTCATATTGGGAATTAGTAAGTGCCATAAAAATCCTGTATTGAATGTCGCCCGTTCTAATTGGAAAGAATCTTTTCGAGTTCGGCAAAATCGTAATCGTGCCTGTCAAACTGCCCGAATGTACCGCTTGCCCTGGAAGCTGTTTCCTTGGCGCGGTTTCCCTTGAATGCGGCATCGACGGCTGCGATATCTTTCACGTGATGTACGCCGGCTTTTTTCCAAGCCAATAATATTTTATCACAATATTCGAGCCTGTGCGAATCCGTTGCGATAACGGTACGCTTGCATGCTTCAAGTATGATGTCGAGGTCAAAACCGTACTCTTTGTACCATTTTGTAACCATATCGGCTTCGGGCTGTTGGGGAATGTTTGATTTCCCCAACGCCTTCAATGCCGTGTAGACATATTTCTCGTAATGCGCGCCCGCAAGCTCCTTGGCCTGTTTGGGCGTGGTGATCCCGGACTGTGCCCAGTTTATCGCCACTTTCTTGATGTAAGAGAAATTGTCCTTGCCTCTGTCCAAGCAATACTGAAGGAGATAATCCGTCATTTCGCACGTGAATTTAAGCTCGTCATATATGAAATACAGAGCCTGAATGTCGGAAGTCGTAAGCGTGCGTTTTAAATACTGCTCGGCTACAAAGACGATCTGCGAAGTTTCGCCGTTTTCCTTGAATGCCTTGAGCTGATCTCTTGTATAAGAGATGTTCTCGTTGAATCTTAAAACGGATTCGTCATCGGGAACAACTTTTAATGCTGCCTGAGGGGCAGGCCGGTAAGCCGGTGCTTCGGCGGTACTCACACTGTCGATCTGGCGGAATCTGATACCCGTAAGCTGTCCCGAATGGTTGTATTCAAGACTTAACAGGCCTCGTTTCTGCCAGTACTCCAGAGAGCGTACAACTTCCCTCTCGGTATGGTTGAAAAGATCGGCTATTTTTGACACATCAGTGGGAAGACCGGCACTCATCATCCTTAAGAGATAAAGATAGATCTTGATCTGTGCGTCATTGGCATCCTTCATATACTCATCTATAAAAAGATTCGACACGACGGTCGCTTCAGCTTTATCTTCACTCGTTACATTTAAATTCATCCAAACGTACACACCCCTATGTTTATTAACACGTTGGATTGTAGCAAAAAGATTGATAAAAGCAAATAGAAAAAATGCCGAAAAACAAAGGCTTTGTAAGCCTTGTCCGCCACAGTCAAAAAAGTGGAAAATGTGGATAAAAAACCGGAATCCCGTATTATAAACATTTCCCGGAAACAAGAAATCCACAAATTTTAAGTTACATAACATACCTAAAATTTGTGGACAAAGTGGATAACTATTTTGAGGTCAGCTTGTCTGCGATTTTAACAACATCTCCGGCACCGAGCGTTATCAACAAATCTCCGTTGATACAATTTTTGTACAAATGTGACAAAATGTCTTCAAAAGTTTTTAGATAATAACAGTCGGTTCCCGTTTTTTGGATCTCTTCATAAAGATTTTGTGAATTGCAGCCGTAAATGTCTTTTTCTCTTGCAGGGTATACAGGAGCCAGTACAACATGATCGGCCGCCGACAGCGCTTCGGCAAATTCGTGTAAAAATGCCTTGGTGCGCGTGTAGGTATGTGGCTGGAATACGCACCAGAGGTCTTTATGCTTTATCTTCCCTGCCGCTTCGAGCGTTGCCTTTATCTCGGTGGGATGATGGGCATAATCGTCTATTACCTCAACACCGTTAAAACTTCCCCTGTGCTCAAATCTTCTTTTCGAGCCGCTGCATTTTTTAAGCGCCGCACAGATCGTTTCGGGTGTTATATCAAGATATCTTGCCACTGCTATTGCAGCCAGCGAATTGTATACATTGTGGATACCGGTCACGGCAAGCGTCACATCAAAGCTTTCACCGGATCGTTTGTCATGATATGTATATGTGGGATGGGCATTGTCGTCAAATGTGATATTGTCGGCATATACGTCATACTCGTCGCTGCTTCCGTAAGTGATGACGGGACACTTTACCCCGTCAAGAACTTTTTCTATGGCGGGTATCTCGCCATTTATCACCAGAAGGCCGGTTTCGGGATTGATCTTTGCAAATCTGTTAAAAGAACACCTTATCGCATCAATGTCTTTAAAGTAATCAAGATGATCTTCTTCCACATTCAATATGATGCTTATCTTGGGGAAGAAGTGCAAGAAGCTGTCGGTATATTCGCATGCTTCAAAAAGAAAATAGTCGTCTCCCCCGGCTCTTGTGTTTGTACCGATACTTTCAAGCACACCGCCGACCGAAAGAGTCGGATCCGTATCCGCTTCAAGCAGTATTTCCGACAGCATTGAAGTCGTGGTAGTCTTGCCGTGTGTTCCGGATACTGCGATCGGGGTCTTGTAATTCTTCATCAATAGCCCCAGGAATTCGGCCCGGGACATGTTTTCAAATCCCTTTTCGTTCATATATATATATTCGGGATTTTCTTTTTTGATCGCAGCGGTGTATACGACCAGATCGACATCATCTTCGATGTGATGAGTGGTCTGATCGTAGTATATTACGGCACCTTCTCTCTCAAGAGACCTTGTAAGTTCGCTTTCGGCCGGATCGGATCCGGAAACTTTGAAGCCAGCTTTTAACATTATTGTCGCAAGTCCCGACATACTGATGCCGCCTATGCCTATAAAATATATGTGTTTGGGGGCGTTGTAGTTAATTTCCATATCGTATTCGCTTTCATGATCGTGCCTTTTTGATTTCCAGATCATTATAGCCCACGTCATCCGCATCGTCAAAAAAACCGTCCTTCTCTTTAAATCTTCCAAACCGTGAGTATGCGTCGAAAGTCAAAAGAAACAAAATAATAGGTTTTTTTTGTTTAACTTGCACAAATTTATGTAAATCAGTTTGCCTTAATAGGTAAATAGGTATAAACTTAACAATGTATACACTATAAAGGCGGACTGCGTCCGTAAAAAGAGAGGATTTTTAAATGATCAAAAAGGAAATGATCGCCATGCTCTTAGCGGGAGGGCAGGGAAGCCGTCTGGGCGTTCTCACATCCAAGATGGCCAAACCTGCGGTATCTTTCGGCGGAAAATACCGAATCATTGACTTCCCGTTGTCAAACTGTATCAATTCCGGTATCGACACGGTCGGTGTCCTTACTCAGTATCAGCCTTTAAGACTTAACACACATATCGGTATCGGTATTCCGTGGGACCTTGACCGAAATATCGGCGGTGTTACGGTGCTGCCTCCCTATGAAAAGAGCGAGAACAGCGAATGGTATACAGGTACGGCCAACGCAATATATCAGAACATAGATTATATGGAAACATACAATCCGGATTATGTTCTTATATTGTCGGGCGATCATATATATAAAATGGATTACGAGGTGATGCTTGATTACCACAAGGCCAACAATGCCGAAGTGACCATAGCCGTCATGCCCGTTCCGATGGAAGAGGCCAAGCGTTTCGGAATCATGATAGCCGATGAGAACGGCAAGATCACCGAATTCGAAGAAAAGCCCGAGCATCCCCGCAGCAACCTTGCTTCAATGGGTATCTACATATTTAACTGGAAGACGTTAAAAGAAGCCCTTATAACCATGGCAGATCAGCCGGCCCTTGACTTTGGTAAGCATGTGATCCCGTATTGCCACAAGAACGGCGCTCCTTTATACGCATATGAATTTAACGGATACTGGAAAGATGTCGGAACGCTCGAATCGTACTGGCAGGCCAATATGGAGCTTATCGATATAGTTCCGGAATTCAACCTTTATGAAGAATACTGGAAGATATACACCAAATCAGACACGCTTCCGCCTCAGTACTTCAGTAACGATTCGGTGATCGAAAGAAGTATCGTGGGTGAGGGCAGTGAGATCTACGGAAAAGTTTACAATTCCGTTATAGGATGCGGCGTTGTCATAGAAAAGGATGCCGTTGTACGTGATTCAATAATCATGAACGAGACACATATCGGATCGGGAACGGAGTGCAACAAGGCTATAATCGCCGAATCCGTTACGATCGGTTCCGGTTGCAGTATCGGCGTCGGACAAGAAGCCGAAAATGAGACAAGTCCCAAGATCTACAATTCCGGTCTTGTTACGATAGGCGAGAAAACAGATATTCCCGATGGAGTGACCGTCGGCAAGAATACGGTGATCTTCGGACATACCGAAGCCTCCGATTATGAAAACGGCCGCCTCGACAGCGGACGGACTCTTGTAAAGGCAGGTGATTGGGAATGAGAGCCATAGGAATCGTGCTGGCGGGAGGTAACTCAAGCCATCGTATGAAAGAACTCGGCATCAGGCGTGCAGTTGCCGCAATGCCTATCGCCGGCAGTTACAGAAGCATAGACTTTGTATTAAGTAACATGTCAAATTCCCACATCCAGAAAGTGGGAGTATTTACGCAGTATAATGCGGGAAGCCTGGGTGAGCATTTAAGTTCATCAAAATGGTGGGATTTCGGTCGTAAACAGGGCGGACTTTTTGTGTTCACCCCTACCGTAACCGCGGAAAACAACTACTGGTACCGCGGAACCGCGGATGCGATATATCAGAACCTTTCTTTCCTTCGAAATTCCCATGAACCCTATGTTGTTATCGCATCGGGCGACTGTGTATACAAGATCGATTTTAATAAACTGCTTGAATATCACATCGACAAAAAGGCCGATATTACGGTAGTCTGCAAAGATGCCGACGATATCTCCGGACTCGATCGTTTCGGAACCGTCAGGATGAACGAGGATTACAGGATCGAGGAGTTTGAAGAGAAGCCCGTTGTGGCCAAGTCATCAACAATATCATGCGGTATCTATGTTGTCAGAAGACGTGCTCTTATCGAAATGATCGAGAAGTGCGCCGAAGAAGACAGATACGATTTCGTAAGAGACGTACTTATAAGATTCAAGGATATCAAGAGGATCTACGGATACAAGATCAGAGATTACTGGCGTAACATCGCTTCGGTTGACGATTATTACGCTACCAATATGGACTTCTTAAAGCCTGAAGTACGTAATTTCTTCTTTAAGCAGTATCCCGATATCTATTCCAAGGTAGACGATCTGCCCCCGGCGAAGTACAATATGGGAGCGGTTGTCCACAATTCACTGATCGCCAGCGGAACCATCGTAAACGGAACCGTAGAGAATTCCGTGGTATTCAGGGAGACCTACATAGGTAACAACTGTACCATTAAAAATTCGATAGTGCTCAATGACGTTTATATCGGCGATAATACTCATATCGAGAACTGTATCGTTGAAAGTCACGGCACCATCAAGCCCAACTCCTTCTTTAAGGGAGAGGACGGTATCAGGATAGTGATCGAAAATAATGACAGATTTGTCATTTAGCAATAACACATGATATCACCAGGGGATGTCTTACAGGCATCCCCCTTTTGAGGTATTAAAGGATATGTTTTTGATAGCGGGGCTTGGCAATCCGGGCAAAGAATATGTAAATACAAGACACAATGCCGGATTTATGGTCATTGATAAACTGGCCGAAAAAACCGACAGTGCTTCTTTTTCCGTAAAACACAAAGCGCTTATAACAAAAGTTATTATCGACGGGAAAAAGGGCATACTTGCAAAACCGGTGACTTTCATGAACGCAAGCGGTGAAAGTTTAAGGGAACTTGTTGATTATTATAAGCCCGACAAACTTATCGTGGTATATGATGACATCACGCTTGATGTCGGAAGCATAAGGGTACGCAAGCACGGAAGTGCGGGCGGTCATAACGGGATGAAGAGCATCATATCGTGTCTTAATACCGAAGAGTTTGAACGTGTCCGCGTCGGGATAGGGGAAAAACCGCCCAGGATGGATCTTGCCGACTGGGTTTTGGGTCATTTCCCCAAAGAACAGCTTTCGGACCTTGACAAAGCTACCGATGCTGCGGTAAATGCCCTTCACATGATGCTTGACGATAAGACCGATGAAGCTATGAATTTATACAATCACAAGGTAGAAAGGGATCAATGAGAGTCCTTACAGAGCCTTTAAAAGAACTTGAATGTTACAAAAGAGCGGAAAATATCCTTTCTCGTAAGGGTACTTCGGCTCTTATTTCAGGTTGCGTGGATGCACAGAAGATAAATGTTGCATGGGGGCTTTCGGAGAAATTCCCGTCACGCATCTTTGTGACCTATTCGGATATCCGTGTCCGCGAGATATATGAAGATCTAAGGATCTACGATAAAAATGTCTGTGCTTTTCCGGCCAAGGACGTTATCTTTTACGAAGCCGACGTTCATTCCAACAAACTCACCCAGGACAGACTTATGCTCATAAAGCGCTTAATGTCGGGACTTGACGTTACCGTTGTCACGACTTTTTCGGCACTTATGAATGTAATGCCCGGTCTTGAACTGCTGGGAAAGAACATAATTTCCTTAAAAGTGGGTTCCGTGATCGATGAAAGCGCACTTTCAAAAAAACTTACCGCTATGGGTTACGAAAAGACATATCAGGTCGAAGCCGGCGGTCAGTTTTCAATAAGAGGCGGTATAGTCGATGTATTCGATCTTACCTCGGACAATCCCGTAAGATTTGAACTATGGGGTGATGAGATCACGGATATCAGAAGCTTTGATGTTTTAAGCCAGCGCTCCATAGAAAAACTCAGGGATGTCGATATTTTCCCGGCAAAAGAGCTCCCGCTTTCCACCGGTGAACTTTATGACGGACTTGAAAAGATAGAGCGTGACGCCGAAAAGGCGATAAAGAAGTTTGAAAAGAACGTTGAACCCGAGGCCGCACACAGATTAAAGGTCGCGCTTGCCGAGATAAAAGAAACTATCACGGAATTCCCATGGAGTTTTAATGCCGACGGATACGTGCGTTATTTTACCGATAAACCCTCAAGCGTTGCGGACTATTTTTCAAATGCCCTTTTTGTGATAGATGAACCTTCAAGAACTTTCGAACACGCCGATGCGGTGGAACTTGAATTCAGGGAAAGTATGAAGGTCCGCCTTGAAAAGGGATACATAGTTTCCGGCCAGGCCGACATTCTTTTTACCAAAAAGGAAATACTTGGACGCCTTAAGGATTCCAACATCCTGTTTTTAAGCGCTGTAGAAAGCCGTATCAAAGATTTTGCTCCCGATGAAAGTACTTTTGTAAGTGCCCGTAACATTCCGGGATTCAATAATGATTTTGCCGATCTTATCAAAAATCTTTCGGCGTATTCAAAGCGCGGTTACAGAGTGCTTATTCTTTCGGGTTCCAGGACACGCGCCGAGAGACTTGCGGGTGATATAAGGGATTACGAAGTATCGGCGTTCTTTACCGAGGATCGTGACAGGATACTTGCGCCCGGAGAGATAGAGACGATGTACGGATTTGTATCAAAGGGATTTGAGTATCCCGAGATCAAATTCGTGGTGATACCCGAAAGCGACATTTTCAAGACCGAAAAGAAAAAGCGCAAGCGGCAGCAGTATGAAGGAAGCCGTGTCAACAATATCGGCGATCTTCATGTCGGCGATTATGTGGTACATGAACGCTACGGCGTAGGTATATATAAAGGCATAGAAACGATAACCGTAGGCGGAATATCCAAGGATTACATGAAGGTCGATTACCGTGAGGGCGGTGTTCTCTACGTTCCGGCTACCGGCCTTGACTGTGTCATGAAATATTCTTCCGCCGAGGGCAGAAAGCCCAAGATCAACAAGCTCGGTACCCAGGAATGGTCCAAGACCACCTCAAAAGTCAAAGAAGCCGTTGATGTGGTGGCGAGGGAACTTGTGGAACTTTACGCAGCAAGAAGCTCACGCCCGGGATTTTCTTTTTCCGAAGACACACCGTGGCAGCGGGAATTTGAGGAACTCTTCCCTTACGAGGAAACACACGATCAGCTTGAAGCGATAGAAGCCACCAAGGCCGATATGGAAAGCACCAAGATCATGGACAGGCTCATATGCGGTGATGTCGGATACGGCAAGACAGAGATAGCCATACGTGCGGCTTTCAAGGCGGTGACCGACGGCAAGCAGGTCGCATTTTTAGTGCCCACCACGATACTCGCCGAGCAGCACTACAACACTTTCATGCAGCGTATGAAGGACTTCCCGGTGCGGGTAGAACTCTTAAGCCGTTTTGTCCCGCGTTCCAAACAGCTTAAGACGATAAAGGACCTTGAGGCCGGCATGGTCGATATAGTCATAGGTACCCACAGGCTTTTGTCCAAAGATATCGTATTTAAAGATCTGGGCCTGCTGGTAGTTGACGAGGAACAGCGTTTCGGTGTTACTCACAAGGAAAAGATCAAGCAGATCAAAGAAGACGTTGATGTACTGACGCTTACGGCAACACCCATTCCAAGGACGCTTCATATGAGCCTTATCGGAATAAGGGATATGAGTATTCTTGAAGAACCGCCGAGTGACAGGCTTCCGATTCAGACTTATGTCATGGAATACAACGAGGAGCTTGTCCGTGAAGCGATAGTAAGGGAACTTTCAAGAAACGGTCAGGTCTATTACGTATATAACCGTGTGAATTCGATAGCGGATACGGCGGCGACGATCCAAAAACTCGTGCCCGAAGCAACGGTTGCTTTTGCCCACGGTAAGATGAATGAGGCGGAGCTTGAACGTATAATGTATGACTTTATCCGTGGCGATATCGACGTTTTGGTGGCGACCACCATTATCGAGACGGGTATAGATATACCGAACGTCAACACCATGATAGTTCACGATTCCGATAATCTCGGTCTTTCGCAGCTTTATCAGTTAAGGGGACGTGTCGGAAGGTCAAACCGTACGGCGTATGCGTTTTTGATGTACAAGCGTGACAAGACTCTTAAAGAGATCGCAGAAAAGCGCCTTCGCACGATCCGTGATTTTACGGACCTCGGAAGCGGTTACAAGATCGCTATGAAAGACCTTGAGATCCGTGGCGCCGGAAATATCCTCGGAAAGTCGCAGAGCGGTCACATGGAAGCCGTCGGATACGATATGTACTGCAAACTGTTAAATACCGCGGTGCTGGCCAGAAAGGGCGAGAAGGTCGCCGAAGAGTTTGTAACAAGCGTTGATTTTGACGTGGATGCCTTTATTCCGCCGGACTATATATTAAACGAGATACAGAAACTGGATACTTACAAACGTATCGCGGATCTTAAGAGCGATGACGAGATAAAGGAAATGCGAGGGGAACTCAAAGACCGTTTCGGCATGATACCCGACAGCGTGGATAATCTCTTGTCGATAGCCGCCATCCGTATTGCTGCGAATGCGCTTTTTGTTTCGGAGATCAAAGGACGTTACGGCGAGATAAAACTTACCTTCAAGCCCGATGCGGACATAAAAGTGGCCAACATAGACGCGCTTTTAAAACAGCACGCAAAGAGCTTAAGGCTTGAAAACTATACGGTTCCGACATTTGTGTACTATTACACCCCCACGGGAGAGGTTTTGTCGGATGAAAAGAAACTGCTTGAAACAGCGGCTTACATTCTTAAAGAAATGAGCGGATTTTTACTGTAAAAGCAAACATATCGTTAATATGGATAATGTATAATCTTCGTTGATTGTTGCGGTATTTTCTGCTAAAATCACTTGAGTGGGGTTAAGGTATCGATATGAACGTAAGGCGCGATATATTACAAAAACTGGCATTGCTGACGCAACTCGGACTTTCGTTCATCATGCCGACCCTTTTATGTGTGGGTCTTTGCTGGTTTTTGTGCGACAGATTTGCGATAGGTTCATGGATTTATATACCGGGTTTCTTTTTCGGACTCGGCGCGTCTTTTATGACGGCATACAAATTTTATCTTGCAGTCATTAACAAACAGAGCAAGGAAAAGAAACCGAAAGCTTCGTTTAACAGACATTGATTCCCCCAAATATCTGATATTAAGAGGATTACAGTTTACATGGGTTCTGAGGGTAAGATCTCTCCCGCGGTCAAAAAGGAGACGATCAATATACTTATTTATACATGCATAGGCACCGTTTTGATGTGGATCGTTTTGTTTGTGATCAACAAAACGATCAAGGACTTTGTTCCTTTCGACTATACCGTGATACTTGCGGGTGTGGGCGGCACTGCGGTGGCAACGCTCAATTTCTTTTTGATGGGGCTCACCATTCAGAAGGTGGCATCCGAAGAAGACGAACAAAAAGCAAGGTCCATGATGCGGGTAAGCTTCACGAGGCGTATGCTTTTACAGATTTTGTGGCTGATAGCCGTGTTGGCGGCCCCGTGCTTTTACTGGGTTGCCGGGTTTGCGCCTTTGCTCTTCCCGAGTATCGGTATCAAACTCACCGGTATCATAAAGTTTAAAAAGAAAACATCAAACATAAAGGAGGTGGACGGGCAACAAGATGAACATTGACATCAAAGGACCCAAAATATTATACGAGATTCCGTTTGATATTCCGGTTCTTGGCAGGATCCAGATCAGTGAGACACTTGTGGTGAGCTGGATAGTCATATTGTTGATCACGCTTTTGTGTATATGGCTGACACACGATCTTAAAGTCGAAAATATCACAAAGCGGCAGGCATTCGCCGAAATGCTCGTGGAAACGGCCGATAAATTCGTTATCGGTAATATGGGACCGAAATTCAAATATATGGTTCCGTTTGTGGCGGCCCTGTTTTCAACAAGCCTAGTGTCGAATCTCATAAGCCTTACGGGTCTTAGAAGTCCCACGGCGGATCTTAGTACCGAAGCAGCGTGGGCGATCGTGGTATTCACAATGATAACGGCCCAGAAGATTAAGACAAGCGGTTTCGGAGGATACTTAAAGGGGTTCACACAGCCGATACCTGTTCTGACGCCTTTCAACGTATTATCGGAACTGGCAACGCCCATAAGTCTGGCATGCCGTCATTTCGGTAATATCCTGTCCGGTATAGTAATCAACGGACTGCTCTATGCGGCACTTGCCGTTGCGAGCTCAAAACTTCTGGGACTTATACCCGGAGCGGTGGGAGCCGTGTTATCGCATGTACCGATACTTGATGTCGGTATTCCCGCGGTACTGTCGGTATACTTCGACTGGTTCACGGGAGTCATGCAGGCCTACATATTCTGTATGCTGACCACCATGTATATCGCCAATGCAGCCGAAGGCTAGCACAAAGGCAAAAACGGATCTTAATTTTGTAAAAACACAAGTTTAAATAACAGGAGGAAATTAATATGGATTTTACAGTACTTGCAAAAGGTATTGCCCTTGCAGGATGCGCGATCGGAGCAGGTCTTGCACTTATCGCGGGTATCGGCCCCGGTATCGGTGAAGGTAACGCGGTTGCCAAGGCACTTGAAGCTATCGGACGTCAGCCCGAATGCAAAGGTGATGTTACTTCAACAATGTTACTTGGTTGTGCTATCGCAGAGACAACAGGTATTTACGGTTTCGTTACCGGTCTTCTTTTGATCTTCGTTGCACCCGGTATGTTCTTAGGAAGACTTTAAGAATTCGGAAACATCATTTTAGACAGGAGGTTATGAAGAGTGTTCATATTGCTCGAAACAACACAAAATCAAGAGCTTGTTACTCTTATACCATGGACCTTCATAGCGCAGATTTTAAACCTTTTTCTTCAGATGTTTCTGATCAAGAAGTTTCTTTTTAAGCCGATCAGGGAAGTGCTTGAAAAGCGCAAAGCCAAGGCTGATGCCGAGATCGGTGAGGCTACAAAGGCCAAAGAAGAAGCTTTGGCAATGAAAGAAGAATACGAACAGAACATGTCTGAGGCAAGAGACAAGGCCAACGAGATTCTTGCCAATGCACAAAAGACCGCTACGGTTAAGAGCGAAGAGATCTTAAAGGAAGCTTCCGAGAACGCCGTATCCATTAAGGCCAAGGCCGAAAAGGATATCGAGCAGGAGAAGCGCAAAGCGGTCAATGAGATCAAAGATGAGATCGCAGGCATGGCGATGGAGATCGCCGGTAAGGTTATTGAGCGTGAGATCAGTGAAAAGGACCATGCTAAACTGATAGACGAGTTCATAGAAAATGTAGGAGTGCAGTGATCATGACAGAATACGCCGGAGTATACGGCGGAAGTCTCTATGATCTTGCCGCCGAAGAACATTTGACAGAGGCTATAAAAGATGAGCTTCTGACGGTTCGGGATATCTTCAGGGAAAATCCCGAATATATAAGACTTTTGTCCGAGCCTTCCATCGCCAGGGAAGAAAGGACCAAGATGATCGAGGATGCATTCGGAAAAGATGCCGAACGTTATCTTGTTAACTTTCTTAAGATACTGTGCGAGAAGGGGATACTCAACGAGTATGAAGGCTGCGTAAGAGAGTATGTAAAGCGATTTAACTCAGATAACGGTATCTGTGAAGCGATCGTTACCAGTGCGGTAAAACTTACAGACGCTCAGATCGACGCACTCAGGGCAAAACTCGAAAAGACAACGGGAAAGACTGTTTCCGTCGAGACAAAGATCGACCCTTATGTTGTGGCCGGTATCAAAGTCGAGATCGAAGGAAAACAGTTAGACGGCACCGTATCGTCCCGTCTGTCGGAAATTTCACGTAGAATCAACGAAACTATACTATAAGGATGGATGGATTATGCAATTAAAACCCGAAGAAATATCCAACGTCATCCGCAGTCAGATCAAATATTACGAGAACACGATCAAGCAGAACGAGACCGGCACGATATTAAACGTAGGTGACGGTATCGCAAGAGCAGGCGGACTTATCAACTGCATGGCAGGCGAACTGCTTGAATTCGAGGACGGAAGCTTCGGTATGGCTCAGAACCTCGAAGAAAACAGTGTATCGATAGTATTGTTCGGATCGGATGAAAATATCGGTGAAGGTCAGACGGTTAAGCGTACCGGAAAGGTTGTATCCGTACCGGTAGGTGACGCCATGATCGGCCGTGTAGTTAACGCACTCGGCCAGCCTATAGACGGAAACGGTCCCATTGTAACCGACGAATTTCGTCCGGTTGAGAACACCGCTCCCGGTATATGTGAAAGACAGTCCGTATTTGAGCCTCTCCAGACCGGTATCAAGGCTATCGACTCCATGATCCCGATCGGACGCGGACAGCGTGAGCTCATAATCGGTGACCGTCAGACAGGTAAGACTACCCTTGCTACGGATACTATCATCAACCAGAAGGGCAAGGACGTTATATGTATCTATGTAGCAATAGGTCAGAAGCGTTCTACCGTTACAAACCTTGTTGAGAATCTTACAAGAAACGGAGCAATGGACTACACGATAGTTGTAGCCGCAACCGCTTCCGAGGCAAGCCCCTTACAGTACTTAGCACCCTATTCAGGATGCGCAATGGGCGAATATTTTATGAATAAAGGCAAGCATGTGCTTGTGATCTACGACGATCTTTCCAAGCATGCGGTTGCTTATCGTGCATTGTCATTACTTATCCGTCGTCCGCCCGGACGTGAGGCTTATCCCGGAGACGTATTCTATCTGCATTCAAGATTACTGGAACGTGCGGCAAAACTTGATGATGCTCACGGCGGCGGTTCACTTACCGCTCTTCCCGTTATCGAGACTCAGGCAGGTGACGTATCCGCATATATTCCCACGAACGTTATTTCCATTACCGACGGACAGATCTTCCTTGAGACAGAACTTTTCCACTCGGGTGTTATGCCGGCAGTTAACCCCGGTATCTCCGTATCCCGTGTAGGTGGTAACGCTCAGATCAAGGCCATGAAGAAAGTAGCCGGTACCCTTAAGCTTATTTATTCACAGTACAGGGAACTTCAGTCATTCGCACAGTTCGGATCTGACCTCGATGCCGATACAAAGGCTCGTCTCGATCAGGGTGCCAGGATCGTGGAAGTTCTTAAGCAGGATCAGAATGCTCCCGTACCGGTTGAAAAGCAGGTCGCCATCATTTATGCGGTTACCAAAAACTTCCTTACGGATGTAAAGGTTGAGGATGTCAAGGAATACGAAGCCGAGCTTTACGATTATCTTGATGTCGACGTAGACGGTACCGCCGCTATGCAGGCAATCGTTTCCACAGGCAAACTCGAGGAATCCACCGAGGAAAGCCTTAAGAACGCACTTACGAAATTCACCAAAGAATATATCGATAAAAAGTACGGAAATTAATCAGTTAAGGAGAAGGCTATGGCTGCAAACATGAAAGCGGTAAAGCTGCGTATCAAGAGTGTTGAAAACACTATGCAGATTACCAAAGCAATGGAACTTGTGGCATCCTCCAAACTGCGCAGAGCCAAGGAACGTTCGGACAACTGCAGGCCTTATTTCGAAGAGCTGTACGATACGCTTAAGACGATAGCTGCCGGAAATACCGACTTTTCATCGGTATATGCCAAGGCAACCGAAGCCGAGAAAGTGTGCTATGTCGTGATCGCGGGTGACCGCGGACTCGCAGGCGGATATAACGGCAACCTTTTCAAATGTTTTGAAGCAGATGCCAAAGGCAAGGACTATTCGGTCCTTCCGATAGGCAAAAAAGCCGTTGAATACTTCAAGCGTAAAAAGGCTGATATCTTAAGCGAAGAATTTGCAGAGATCGCACCTATTACAGTGGGCGACTGCTTTGAGGTTGCAAGACTGTTGTGCAATGAGTTTAAGACGGGAGAGTACAAGCACATAGAACTTGTATATACGGAATTTGTTTCGATGCTGACACAGCAGCCTCATTCGGTTCCGGTGCTTCCCTTATCGGAGCTCACAGATTCCGAAAACAGGCAGGAGATCAGAAATCTCATACTGTACGAACCCCAGAGTGAGGAAGTTTTCGATGCGATAGTTCCCGAATATCTTGCGGGAGTCGTATTCGGTGCGGTATGTGACAGTGTGGCTTCCGAACAGGCAGCCCGCAGAACTGCCATGGAATCGGCAACCAGCAATGCCGAGGAGATGATCGGAAAGTTAAGTCTGTTGTACAACCGTGCACGTCAGGCCAGCATAACGCAGGAGATCACCGAAATTGTCGGAGGAGCCGAGGGTATCTGATACCCTTAGTAAATATAAAGGAGATTCGTAAATGAGCGAAAGACACATTGGCGAAGTAGTGCAGGTTACGGGACCCGTTCTTGACATTCGTTTCAAGCACGACGAACTGCCCGCATTGTTAAATGCCATTGAAATCGATAACAACGGCGTAAAGCTTACGGCCGAAGTTGCCCAGCAGATCGGCGACAATACCGTAAGGTGTATCGCCATGAATTCAACCGACGGTCTTGTAAGAGGCATACAGGCGGTTGATACCGGAGAACCGATCAAAGTTCCCGTCGGAGAGGCGTGCCTTGGTCGTGTGTTCAACCTTTTGGGAGAACCCGTTGACAACCTTCCCGCTCCCGAGACAGAGGAGAGGTGGTCGATTCATCGTCCCGCACCTTCATATGAAGATCAGGCTACATCAACCGAGATACTTGAAACAGGTATCAAGGTAGTTGACCTTATCTGCCCTTACGCAAAGGGTGGTAAGATCGGTCTTTTCGGCGGTGCAGGTGTAGGTAAGACGGTTCTTATCCAGGAGCTTATCCACAACGTTGCTACCGAGCACGGCGGATATTCGATCTTCACAGGCGTTGGTGAACGTACCCGTGAAGGTAACGATATGTACAATGAAATGAAAGAAAGTGGAGTTATCGAGAAGACCGCTTTGGTATACGGTCAGATGAACGAGCCCCCCGGAGCCAGAATGAGAGTAGGTCTTTCCGGACTTACGATGGCCGAGTATTTCCGTGATGTCAAGAATCAGGACGTGCTTCTGTTCATCGACAACATATTCAGATTCACGCAGGCAGGTTCGGAGGTTTCAACACTTCTCGGACGTATGCCTTCGGCCGTTGGTTATCAGCCTACGCTTGCAACCGATATGGGTACTCTTCAGGAGCGTATCACTTCCACCAGAAAGGGTTCCATCACATCCATTCAGGCTGTATACGTACCTGCCGATGACTTAACCGACCCCGCACCCGCTACAACATTTACCCACCTTGATGCAACCACCGTTCTTTCGCGTGATATCGCAAGTATGGGTATTTACCCCGCAGTGGATCCTCTTGATTCCACAAGCCGTATCTTAACACCCGAAGTTGTGGGAACCGAGCACTACGAAGTTGCCCGTGACGTTCAGAAGGTGCTCCAGAGATACAAGGAACTTCAGGATATCATCGCCATCATGGGTATGGACGAACTTTCCGAAGAAGACAAGATGACCGTTAACAGAGCCAGAAAGGTTCAGCGTTTCCTGTCACAGAGCTTCTCGGTTGCAGAACAGTTTACCGGACTTGAAGGTAAGTATGTTCCGTTAAAGGAAACCATCAGAGGTTTCAGAATGATACTTGACGGCGAATGCGATGACATTCCCGAGAGTTGTTTCCTGATGGCAGGTACCATCGACGATGTATTCGAAAAAGCAAAGAACAAGTAAAGGAGGCTGTCTATGAAGACATTTCCGATACGTATCGGTACACCGGACGGCCTGTTGTACGAGGGTGAGATCGAGCGCGTGAAATGCCGCACCATAACAGGTGATGTTGAAATATTGGCCGGTCACACCAATTATGTGACGGCTCTTGGTATGGGCGAGGCATTCATAAGGCTTGAAGACGGAACCGAGAGATATGCGGCCTGTATAGGCGGTATGTTAAGTGTTATGGACGGTTCGTGTCATCTTTTGGCCACTACATGGGAGTGGAAAGAGGATATCGACAAGGAACGTGCTCTCAGGGCAAAAGAACGTGCCGAAGCCATCCTTGCGACCGAAGGCTTAAGCGACAAGGATTTTGCGCTTGCCAGGGCCAAACTTAACAGAGCACTTGTAAGATTGAGTGTAAAAGAATAAAATATCAATGATGAGGGAACGCTGAGACACTCAGCGTTCCCTTTTTGGTTTGCGCGCCATGGGCGCGCTCTAACGGGTGAAAGTCCCGAGTACGCGTAGGCAACAGCGAAGTACATAGCTGAACAGCAAGGGTGTCCATCGCGAGGTGGAATTCGAAGGAAGCTGTAA
>Ga0310691_10001053_pt1 | contig 45186 bp, 40 predicted proteins | sample 176DNAGHGlowgp2_FD_203887 | JGI IMG/M metagenome (GOLD analysis project Ga0310691, IMG submission 203887) | Sheep rumen microbial communities from Palmerston North, Manawatu-Wanganui, New Zealand - 1766 DNA GHGlow gp2 (v2) (version 2) | ecosystem: Host-associated > Mammals > Digestive system >... | reverse complement strand
AGATGGGGGCTGGGGGGAAGGAAAACAAGAGTTTTCCTTCCCCCATTTATCCATAACATATTCTTCTTTTTCAGTATCTGTATTTTGAAGAGAAGGACTTTATCGACAGGCTGGAGCCTCCCGTTCATTGAAGCGGGAGGCTTTCGTTTTTCCGGATTATTTTTGCCGAACCGCAAGTGCGCAGATCAGTTTTTGCAGGGATGTGCTGTCGGCGGGAAGATCGCGCAGCAGGGCAATTGCTTCCTCAGAATATCGCTGTACGGCATCCTCTGCTGCCTGTGTGCCGAACAGTGTCACATAGGTCGTCTTGCAGTTTCGTTCATCGCTTCCGCCCGCGCCTGCCGTATCCGAACAGTCAAGGAGATCATCCCGGATCTGGAATGCGATCCCGAGCCGGATGCCAACCTGCTCCATCACCGAGACAGCCCGGTCATCTGCGCCCGCGAGAATCGCACCGATCATGAGCGATGCGGAGATCAATGCCGCAGTTTTCATCTCATACAGCGTCAGCAGCTCCTCCGCAGAGAGCGCGGCACCGCTTTGCGCCGTATCAAATGCCTGCCCGCCGAGCATTCCGGATACGCCGGATTTCTGCGCGAGGACATACATCGCACGCGCGGCACGCTCCGGGTGCGCGGCGTGCATGACACCCGCAGCAGCGGTTTCAAAAGCATGATGCAGCAGACCGTCTCCGGCGAGAATGCCCATGCACTCGCCGTACCGGTGCCATGTTGTCTCTCTGCCGCGCCGGATCGTATCGTGGTCGAGTGCCGGCAGATCGTCATGCACGAGCGAATACGTGTGCAGCATTTCCATTGCAGAAAGAAACGGCGCGAGCTCCTGCTCCTGCCCGCCGAACATCGCAAATGCCGTCTGCATCAGGCGCGGGCGAATTCGCTTGCCGCCGGTAAAGACGCTGTACCGCATTGCCTGCGCGAGCACTGCTTGCATCCCCTGCGGCTCCGGCAGATCACGCGCCAGTATTTCCTCGAAATCCATGCTGTTTCTCCGTTTCATCAAAGGCTGTTTCGGATTGCATCCGCTTTCCTGTTCATTATAGCAGATAAATGCAGATCGGTCAAGCGGGGGAGCGCACAGCAAAGCCAAAGTATTTCTGACAGAAATCAGAAATACTTTGGCTCAACATTTGCATATTTACGCCTTAAACACGGCGCGGAAGAAATTATAGAACAGCGGAATGCCGACGCTGCCGTCGTGGGTGCCGCCGGGCACTTCTGTCCAGAGATGTGTTGTGCCGCTTGCCGTAAAGAGATTGTGATACTCCTTCGGATATGTCCCGACAACCATATCGTTCGTTCCGCCGGCAATCATCAGAAGATAGGGGAGCTGATCGCCTGCGATTTTGAAGTCGGCATTCGTCATGCGGCGGTTCGTGCCGTAGAGGTAGCTGCCTTCATGCGTCATATAAGTGTCGCGGGTCGGGACAATGCCCGGCGCCGGGGACGATGCGCAGACATAGCCGAACAGATCGGGGCGGCTCATGCCGATATAGAGCGATTCTCTGCCGCCCATAGAAAACCCTGCGATTGCCGTGTTTTCTTTGCCGGTTGCGACGGAATAGTGCTCCTCGACATACGGCATCAGGCTTTCGGTCAGATCATAGAGAAATGCATCGTAGCCGTCCATTGTATTCATATCGAAGCCGCCGGGATTTGCCGAGGTCTTGCTTGAATACATCTGCGTAAACACGATGATAAACGGGACAGCCTCACCCTTTGCGGCAAGCTGCGAAGCCATTTCCTGAACTGCAAAGCCGCTCAGCATAGAGGTCTCGTTGCCCATGACGCCGTGGTTCATATAGAGAACCGGATATTTTTTGCTTGTGCTGTATCCTGCGGGCAGCCAGACAATCGCCGGCTTATTGCGGCCGCAGTGCTTGGAGTAATACGAGATCCGGTCTTCGGAGCCGGTGTTGCCGCGCTGCACATCGGCGGGTACATCGCTCGTTCTGACCGCAGTATATTTGCTGCTTACTTCTTCCATATATTCTTTCGGTGTTTTGTGTTCGCCGGAGTGCTGCGGCTCGGTGACGGTCGGGCTTGTGGTAGTCTCTTCCGGCGGGGCTGTCAGAATCCGCTTTAGGAGCGAAAGATCGGCTGCATTCAGCCTGCCGCTCTCATCGAGGTCGGCGCCGCTCAGATTCACCGTGACATCGCTGCAAAGCAGATATTGCTGCATTGTCTTCGCATCAGCAGCATCAACCTTTCCGTCCTGATTGACGTCACCGCGCTTTGCCTTGATTTCCGGCTGACCTGCGGTGATTGTCACGCCGTCTGCGGCAATCGCAATCTCATCGACAAAGAAATCGCAGGTAGATTCCGCAGTTTCGATATACAAAACCGGATTGGCTGCGCCTTCTGGAATCGTATACGAGGTGTTCGCGAGCTGCGTCCATGTGCCGGAGATCACGCTTTTTTCGGCGATGCTGTCATAGACAGCGTTGCCGCCGGAGCTGTACTGCAAAGAGAATTTGAAGTTCACGGCAGCCGGTGTGCTGTTCTGCATCACCATGACGCTGAAGCTGTACGCGCTGCCGGGCTTATAGGTATCGGTGCTGAGGCTGTGCGCAATGCCGTTCCATGCAGCGGTTCTGCCGGAGACCTTTGCCGACTGTTCACCCGTACAGTAGGCATCGGCGGTTACGGCGACAGTCTCGCCGGATCTGGCGCCCCAGCCTTCGAGTCCGGATTCAAAATCTGCGCGGAGAAAATACTCTGCCGCAGAGGCGGGGAAGCTCACGGCTGCCTGCGTCAGTATGCAAAAAGCGGTCAAAATAGAAATCTGTTTTTTCATGGTAACAATCCTTTCAGTATTTTTGAATCCCCCTGAAAGAATTAGTTTGTATTTGACCATAGTGTCTATCTATCTGATGATATCATAGCAGATTTTCAGATGAGTTTCACTAGAAAAAACATAGATTTTCCGCACAAATTGCATGTTATTCCGATTCGGTCAGCTCCTTGCGGATATTGTCGATATCCTCTGTCGTGCCGCCGCCTGTATCATCGGCAGCGCGCATTTTTCCCTGCTCCACAAGCCGCATGAAGGCATCGACCACCTCGGCGGCGAGCTGTGTGCCGCGGCATCCCTTGATGATCGAGACCGCTTTGTCAAAGTTCATGCGCTTGCGGTACGGGCGGTCGGAGTACATTGCATCGAAGGTATCCGCGACGGCTATGATCTTCGCTACAAGGGGAATTTCCTCCTCCTTCAGTCCCTTCGGGTAACCCTTGCCGTCGGGGCGCTCATGGTGTGCGCCCGCGCCGATGGCGAGCTCCGGCATAATGCTGATATCCTTGAGCGCATTGTACCCGAGCTCGGGGTGCGACTGAATCACATGGAATTCCTCGTCATCCAGCTTGCCGTTTTTATTCAGAACCTGCGCCGGTACGCCGATTTTGCCGATATCGTGCAGCAGCGCGATGCAGTAATAACTGCCGATCCAGATAAAGCCCTCGGCAGTTTCTGCGATTGCATTTGCCTCAGAGGTCGGCAAACCGTTGTATTATCGTACAGCACGGCAGAGTATCCCTCGCCCCTGTTGCTCAGATCGACCGCAAGCCGTTCTTCGGTATGGACGGCGGCATCCTGCTCTGCATTACGGTCCACTTCCTTTCCGGATCACATATTATAACATAGATTATCAGAAAACACAATGGGAGCCGGAGAAAAAGTATTTGTGAGATAACAGAGCCGGAGATTTTTCAGCCATATTCCCGGTATCCGCGCAGCGGTGAATTGCCGCACGGTTTGCGATACCGGATTCTGCCCTGACAAACAGAACCCCCGGTACTGCATCATCGTACCGGGGGCTTGTCTGATATCCTGTTTACGGCTGCAAAATATCCTCCAGCTCGCTGAGCAGCAGCATTTGCTCGCGGCGGGTGCCTGCGCAGATGCGCAGACCGTTCGGGAAGCAGCGGACGGAGATTCCCTTTGCAAGGAGCTGCTCAAAAATCTCATGTGCATAGGCTGTTTTGACAAAAACAAAGTTAGTGCGCGGCGGATATACCGTTTCCAGAACCTCCGGGAAACGCTGCACCAGCGCATTGATCGCGGTATAGAGCCGCTGTGTCTGCACGATGATTTCATCGCAGCAGTGCCGCATCAGCGATTGCTCTTTCAGCACCGCTGCGGCGATTGCCTGCGTGACGGCATCGCAGTTGTAAGGCGACTTGGCGGCACGCATCAGACCGGTTTTGTAGGGATCGGTGACCGCAAAGCCCATACGCAGCGACGCCATGCCCATTGCCTTTGAGCAGGTGCGGAGCACGATCAGATTGTCATATTTCGTGACAAGATCAAGCACGCTTTCGTCCCAGAAATCCATGTATGCCTCATCGACCAGCATCAGGCAGTCGGGCGCAGATTCAATCAGCCGGATGATTGCCTCACGCGGCTCGCCGAGCGAGGTCGGATTGCAGGGATTTGAGAACAGCACTGCGTTTGCTTCCTTTGCGGCGGCAATCAGCGCATCCATGTCAATTTGCAGATTGTCCTTCTTCGGGACGGTTACAACCTCAAGCTCTGCAAGCTCTGCGTAGAGCCGGTACATTGAAAAATCCGGCGAAACCGTGACGATTTTGCTGCCCTTTGCAAGAAAGCAGTTCAGCAGAATTGTAATAATCTCATCTGAGCCGTTTCCTGCCGTGACGCAATCCGGAGAGATGCCGTAATATGCAGCAAATGCGTTGATAACCTCTGTTGCGATCGGGTCGGGATAGCGGTTGAAGGCAATCTGCTCAACCTGATCGGCAATTTTCGCTTTCAGCACAGAGGGCAGATCAAAATAGGACTCATTTGCATCGAGCCGAACCGGATAATAGCCGGTGATCGGGTCATAGGGCTTTAGTTTGGTCAGCTTTTCGGGTAAATTCATGGGAGTTACTCCTTTGTTTCATCCTCAAACCGCACGGCGATTGCATTGGCGTGTGCAGTCAGTCCCTCCTTGTTTGCGACGAGAATAATATCATCTTTTGCCGCACGCAGGGCATCCTCGGTATAATAAATATAGCTGGAGCGCTTGATAAAGCTGTAAACGGAAAGCGGCGAGAAGAACCGCGCAGTGCCGGAAGTCGGGAGAACGTGGTTCGGACCGGCGTAGTAATCGCCGAGCGGTTCGGAGGCGTATGTGCCGAGGAACACCGAGCCGGCATTATCGAGCTTGCCGATGTATTCGAGCGGATTCTGCATCAGAACCTCAAGGTGCTCCGGTGCGACCTCATTTGCGAGTGCGACTGCCTGTTCCGGTGTGTCGCAGATCAAGATAGCGCCGAAATTGTCAAGTGAGCTTTTGATGATCTCTCGGCGGGCGAGATATTCCATCTGGCGGGTGAATTCTGCCTGCGTTTCCTTCGCGACGCGTTCCGAGGTCGTGACGAGAATCGCGGAGGCGAGCTTGTCGTGCTCCGCCTGCGACATCAGGTCGGCGGCAACATACTTCGGATTCGCGGTGTCATCCGCCATAACGAGAACCTCGCTGGGACCTGCCACCATGTCAATATCGACAACGCCGTAAAGCAGGCGCTTTGCCGTAGCAACGAAGATATTGCCCGGGCCGACGATTTTATCGACACGCGGGATCGAATCGGTGCCGTAAGCGAGCGCTGCAATTGCCTGTGCGCCGCCCATGAGGAATACGCGGTCAACACCGCAAAGTGACGCAGCTACGAGAATATCGGGATTCGGCTTGCCGTCCTTGCCGGGCGGGGTCACCATAATCAGCTCCTTGACGCCGGCAATTTTTGCCGGAATTGCGTTCATCAGCACAGAGGAGGGATAAGCAGCCGTGCCGCCGGGAACATAGAGTCCCACACGCGCCAGTCCGCGGAGCCGCTGACCGAGGATCACGCCGTCAGCACGGGTATTGACAAAGCCCTGTTCCTTCTGGCGATTGTGAAAATCGGAGATATTCTCGATCGAATTGAGCAGCGCCTCAACGAATTTCGGGTCTGCTGCTTCGAGCGCATCAGAAATCGTGTCGGCATCGACCTCGAACTGTTCGGGGCATTTGCCGTCAAATTTTTCGGTATAGGCACGCACGGCGGCATCGCCTTTTGTGCGCACATCTTCGAGTATGGTTGTGACCGTCTCGACGACCTTCGGGTCGGGGGCGGTGCTTCTTGCGCGAAGCTGCTCGAAAAATGCAGCTTCATCTTTACCGTTGCAGCGGATTACCTGCATTTCGGGATTCCTCCTTATATGATGTATTTTTTGTTACGGAACGGCAGAGCAGGTTACTCTGCGTTTGCAAAATACTGTTCGATTTTTGCGATCAGCGCTTCGAGTTCCGTCTGCCGCAGCTTCATGCTGACGGTATTGGCGATCAGCCGTGCGGAGATGCCGCAGACATCCTCATAGACCTCCAGCCCGTTTTCTTTGAGGGTCGTGCCGGTCTCGACGATATCCACGATGCCGTCCGAGAGCTCCAGCAGCGGCGCCAGCTCGACAGAGCCTTCAATCTTCACGATATCGACATCCATGCCCTTGCCCTCAAAGAAGCGGCGGGTGACATTCGGATACTTGGATGCGATTGTTTTGACGCCGTAGCCGCTGTAAAAATCGGTGCCCTTTTTGACGGCGAGTGCAAATTTGCAGCGCCCGAAGCCGAGATCGAGCAGCTCATAGAACTTGCCCTGCATCTCCAGAATCGTATCTTTTCCGACGACGCCGAGATCGCAGACGCCGTGCTCGACATAGGTGATGACGTCATTTGCCTTTGCGAGAACAACCTCAATGCTGCCGTCTCCGATCGGAAGAATCAGCCTTCTGCCCTTTTCATGTACAGCGGTACAGTCGAGCCCGAGCTTCTCGAACATGGCGACGGTATCTTTTTCGAGTCTGCCCTTTGTCAGGGCGATGCGAACCGGTCTCTGCATGGGTCACACTCCTTTCCCGCTGTCTGCCTGAATCTGTGCTTTTGCAATTTTGATCGGCAGCACGCTGTCAATGCCGTGTTTGGCGGCATACTGTTCGGCTTCCTCAAGTGTCTCCGAGAGAGAATGCTCGACGATCAGCCCCTTGCTGCGGAGATTCCGTGCCGCCTCAACGGCATCGGCTTCGCAGCCTTTCGCAGCCCAGATCAGCACATTGCTGACAGGAAGAACACTTGCAGGGGAGTCGCCCTGCTGCCGGCTCAGCACCTTGACGGCAGCGTCAATATTGACGGCAAAGCCCGTTGCGGGGACATCATAGCCGAATTCTGCAATCAGTTTGTTGTATCTGCCGCCGGAGAGAATTTCCTCGCCGTAGCCGGAGAGATAGCCGCGCAGGATCATGCCGGTGTAGTAGTCCGTGCGGTGCATCATGCCGAGATCGACGCGGACGCGGTCTTTTCCGGCAAACTGTTTGACTGCGGTATAGAGTGTATGCAGCTCGTCGAGAATTGCCGGGAATTTGCCGCCGGTGCAGAGCGCAGCGGCGCGGGCGAAGACCTCTTCGCCGCCGAAGAGCCGCGGCAGCTTCCGCAGCACCTTCGCTGCATCCGATTCCGGAACAGTGTCCAGCAGATCATTCAGGGCGGGGTAGTTTTTGCTCTCGATGCAGTCGCGGATCATCTGCTTCTGCGAATCGTCTGCGGGGAGATTGTTCATCAGCTCGCGGAAAAATGCCGCATTGCCGAGCTCAAGCGAATATTCCCCGCCGCAAGCCTGAAGCGCATCAACCGCAGCGGCGATGACCTCGAGATCTGCCATACGCGAATCAGAGCCGATCAGCTCGATGCCTGCCTGTGAGATCTCGTCATCCCTGCCCTTGAGCGAGGGGGAGATCACATAGATATTCTGGTTATAGCAAAGGCGGAGCGGAAGCGCAGCCTCACGCAGCCGTGTCGCGCAGACACGCGCAATCGGAACGGTATTGTCCGGGCGCAGCACCATCAGTCTGCCCTTTGCGTCGGTCAGCTTATACATCTGCTCCATCGGGAAGGGCTGTGAGTCCCGGTTGAACACATCGTAAAATTCCACTGTCGGGGTGATAATCTCGCTGTAGCCGCGCGCGGTGAAGAGCCCGTGCAGGCGGTTTTCAATCTGCCGGCGGAGTGTGCATTCCGCAAAGAGCGCATCTCTTGTGCCCTCCGGCGTAATTCTGTCATACTTGTTCATGCATTCTGCTCCTTCATATCGGGAAGTCGGAAAATCATTCGCTTTAGCTTGTTAGCATGATAACATGATAACATATTATCAGGAAAAAGTCAAGTCAGAACAGAGAAAGCTGATTGGATTTCGGAAGATTTCCCAAAGCACCGAGTGCTTCCAGCGCATCTATTGTTGCTTTTGACGCGCCGCTCTGCGCCTGAAATTCGTCAACCGAGATATAATCGCCGTGCTGTGCGGTCTCATAGAGCTTTTCGGCAGCCTTTGTGCCGATTCCGCTGATTGCGCCGAACGGAATCCGCAGCTTGCCGTCTTCGATCAGATAATCGGTTGCGTGCGAGCGTTTCAGATCGACCGGCAGGAAGAAATAGCCGCGTGACATCATTTCATTGACGATTTTGAGCAATTCGAGCAGGTCGGTTTCTTTTTTCGTGCGCTCCTTGCCCTTGCCGTTCAGTTCAAGAATTTTATTCCGGACGGCAGCAATGCCCGCAACAGCGAGTGCGGCATCGAAGTCTCCGCCGCGGACGGAGAAATAGGTCGCGTAATATTCCAGCGGTTTATAGAGCTTAAACCATCCGAGCTTGATTGCCGCGGTGACATATGCAGCAGCGTGTGCCTTCGGGAACATATACTTGATTTTCAGGCAGGAATCAATATACCACTGCGGAACATTGTGATCGAGCAGCATTTGAATCCGCTCAGGGGTAAAGGTTTTCGGCGCCTTTCCCTTTCTTGTGTCCTCCATGATCTGAAACGCCTGCTTCGGCTCAACATCGTGATAGAGCAGGTAAGTCATGATCGAGTCACGCGTACCGATGACGTCGGAAATCGTACAGGTTTTGTTCGCAATCAGCTCCTGTGCATTGCCCAGCCAGACGTCTGTACCGTGAGACAGACCGGAAATCTGCAAAAAGTCGGAAAACAGCTTCGGTTTTGCATCCAGCAACATCCCGATTGTAAATCCGGTTCCCATCTCCGGGATGCCGAGCGAGCCGGTTTTGCAGAAGATATCCTCTTCAGTGACGCCGAGTACGGAGCAGTCGGTACACATCTGAAAGACCTTCGGGTCGGTCGTCGGGACATCCGCGATTTTGATGCCGGTCAGGTCTTCGAGGTGTTTATAGAGCGTCGGGACAACGTGACCCAGCTCATCGAGCTTCAGAATGGTATCGTGCAGCTTATGGAAATCGAAGTGTGTTGTGATAATCATATCGGAGTCGTCGGATTCATCGGGGTCTCCGGGCTGCTGAACCGGGGTAAAATCAAAGATATCGAATTCCTCCGGGATGACGACCATGCCGCCCGGATGCTGACCGGTGGTCTTTTTGACGCCGACACAGCCGGCAACAAGCCGGTTGATTTCGCTGTTGTTGACGGTGATGCCGCACTCATCAAGATAGTGCTTGACATAGCCGTAAGCGATTTTATCCTGTACGCCGGAAATCGTGCCCGCCTTGAACACGTTTGCTCTGCCGAAGAGTTCCTCGGTATAGCGGTGCGATTCCGACTGATATTCGCTGGAGAAATTCTGGTCAATATCCGGCGCCTTGTCGCCGTCGAAGCCGAGGAAGGTCTCGAAGGGGATATCGTGGCCGTCGCGCTTCATGTCGGTGCCGCACTTCGGGCATGCCTTCGGGGGCAGGTCAAAGCCGGAGCCGACAGAACCGTCAGTGATGAATTCAGAGTATTTGCACTCCGGGCAGACATAATGCGGCACAAGCGGATTCACCTCGGAGATGCCCGCCATTGACGCGACAAACGACGAGCCGACAGAACCTCTTGAACCGACCAGATAGCCGTGTTTTTCGGAGTTTGCGACGAGCTTCTGTGCGATCATATACAGCACAGAGAAGCCGTGACGGCAGATCGAATCGAGCTCGCGGTCGAGCCGCTTCTGCACGAGCTCCGGCAGCGGGTCGCCGTAGATGCTCTTTGCTTTTTCGGTTGTGATGCGGATGAGATCCTCCTCTGCACCGGGGATTGAGGGTGTAAAGGTTCCCTTGGGGATTGCATGGCAACGGTCAATTTTATCCGCGATCAGGTTGGTATTCGTCACGACAACCTCATAGGCGCGGTCGGCGCCGAGGTAGTCAAATTCTTCGAGCATTTCATCGGTTGTACGCAGATAGAGCGGCGCCTGATTGTCCGTGTCGTCGAAGCCGGAGCCCTTTTGCAGAATCTGCCGGTAAATGCCGTCGCGTTCGTCCATGAAATGCACATCGCAGGTTGCGACGACAGGAATTCCGAGTTTATCGCCGATTTCAAGCACCTTGCGGTTATAGTTTCGCAGATCCTCTTCCGTTTCCGCAGGAAACTTATCGCTGTTCAGCATGAAGCGGTTGTTGTCGAGCGGCTGAATTTCAAGGTAATCGTAGAATGAAGCAAGGCGGCAAAGCGTTTCATCGGATTTGCCGTCCACAATCGCAGAGAACAGCTCACCCGCCTCGCAGGCGCTGCCGTAAAGCAGGCCCTCGTGATGCTTGACCAGCAGAGACTTCAGCATCAGCGGCTTTTTATAGAAATAGTCGAGCTGGCTGTATGAGACCAGCCGGTAGAGGTTTTTGATGCCGGTCTGATTCTTCGCAAGGATAATCTGGTGATGCGAGCGCAGCTTTTTGGGATCGCAGGGCGGGAGCAGGCTGTTCAGTTCGCCGAGCCTTTTCAGCCCGTACTCCTTTATGATGCGATCAATGAGCTTTAAGTAAATTTTTGCGAGCATGAAGGCATCGTCTGCGGCACGGTGATGCTCAAATTTGCCGAGTTTCAGGTGTTTCGCGATGGTATCGAGCTTATGGCGCCCGAGCTCCGGCAGAACCGAACGGGACATCGGCACCGTGTCGATTGTCACAAACGGGAACTGAATCTGATGCCGCTCGAATACGGCGCGGATCATAGATGTATCAAAAGGCGCATTGTGTGCGATCAGGACAGGGTTTTCGCCGCAAAACTGCAAAAAATTCTCGACGGCTTCCCGCTCCTTCGGCGCATCGGCAACCATATCGTCCGTGATATGGGTCAGCTCCTGAATCCGCTGCGGAATCGGGCGCTCCGGATTGACAAAAATATCGAAGCTGTCGATGACCTGCAAGCCGCGCACCTTGACCGCGCCGATTTCGGTCAGTCGGTCGGTTTTCGGAGAGAGGCCGGTTGTTTCGACGTCGAACACGATGACTTCATCCTGCGGCGTGCGCGGGTCATCCGTGTCGATGATCCGCTGCATTTCAAGATCGTTGACAACATACGCTTCGCAGCCGTAAATAACACGGAAATCATCCCATTTTGCCGCAGCATTCATCGCCTCCGGGAACGCCTGCACGACGCCGTGATCCGTGATTGCAATGGCGCGGTGTCCCCAGTCATGAGCGCGCTTCACGAGCGCTTCTGCGGAGGTCACGGCGTCCATTGCGGACATATTCGTATGCAGATGCAGCTCGACGCGCTTGACCGGCGCATCGTCTGTGCGGCGCTCGGGGGTGTAGCGGTTGATTGCCGCCGGCTTGATGACAATATCGCGGTCGTAGGTGTCATACTGGACTGAGCCGTAAATCAGCAGAGATACGCCCTTTTTGAAGGCATCGAGAGGAAAATCCTCCTTCTTTTTCTCATCAAGAAAAATCTTGACAAGCAGAGAACCGGTGTAATCCGTAACAGGAAATGTGATAAGCGTTTTGCCCTGTTTCAGCTCGCGGGAATCGGGACTTGAAAAGACTTCGCACGCAATTGCAAATTTTTTTGCGGAATTGGAGCCCGCGCCGAAATCGCTGATCTGCGAGATGACGCTGGCGATTGTGACGGGCTTCTCCTTGACCGCTCTGCCGTATAGGATTTCGAGTGATTCCTTGTCGGGGCGGTCGGGCTGAATCGGAGCGGCATCGGGCTGTACCGCCGAGAAGGAATGCTCCTCCGGCGGGGGCGTGTTGTCCTCCGGAATCTGATAGCGCTCCTTCGGCAGCTCCGCGAGAATCTGCTCCTGCATATCGGCGTGCGCCTCAGCGGAAATATGCAGCTCGCCGGCAAACTGCACCTCCAGCGTGACGCCGTAGATCGTCTGAATTGCCCGGGCGAGCTCTGTGCGGAAATGTGTCTGCTCCAGAATATCGGCGCCGCCGTGTGCGAGCGAGACGGTCAGAATCCCGTCATGCAGCGCAAGCCCGGCGTCTTCGAGAAAGCCGTTCATCATCGGCAGATCGCGGCGCAGTGAGAAAAACAGCTCCGGCAGCACCTCGACGGAAAACAGTGCGGAAGGGTAGCGGCAGAGAATTCGCACTGTGCTGAGCTTCAGGCGCACAGCAAGCTCCGATTCCGCCGCCGAAAGATCGGCAAACGGAACCGGCGCATCATATTCGGTTTCAAAATAGAGTTTTGTGCGGTCACGGTTTGCAAGCACGCGCCGGAGCCTGCCTGCTATGACATTCTCCGGCAGCTTTGCCGCGTATTCACGCAATAATTCTCGCAGTGTCTGCGTCATAGACTCAAATCCTTTCGGGGTATGTCGGGTTCATTCGGAGCATCAGCAGAGTCGGTATCTGCGGGATACAGAATTGCATCCGCGATTGCTCTGCCGTTGATGATTCCGGAAACCAGCAGGACGGTGCCTGCGCCGCCGAGGATACTCATGATATTGGCAAAAGCAGCCCCGCCGATGAGCGTCGCATCCTGATAAAGCGCATTCAATGCAAAATGCAGCAAAAATGCAAGCGGAAGCCAGCGCGTCAGAAATCTCGGCTCCTGCATTTTTTTGAAAATCAGCATGGTCAGCGCAATATGAAAACAGAAATTGGTGACGGCATTCATGCAGCTCAGCAGGCTGACAAACAGGTTTTGATCGGCAAAATCCTGAAGCTGCTGTAAAATCTGCTTTGTCTGTGCCTCTGTTTTCCCGGTGAGCAGCGGTGCGGTGCCGCGGCTTCTGACCCTGACGCACAGCCGTGCAATCTGAAAAGAGCGAATGCTCCGCATCATGCACTCCATGCCGGCGTGCCCGATGCCGAGGCAGACCGCGTGGCTGTCACGCCGGATATCGGTCAGCGGATATTTCATCGCAAGCCAGCGCCCGGTCTCCTCGAAAAAGCCGACAAATGCAATCGCAAGCGCGGTTTTCATTGCAGCGGAAGCGCGGGAAAACAGGATCATGACGGTGAAATCGCAGAGCTTGACCGACAAAAAGTAAGTAATCATGCCGACGATGACAGAATAAAGCCTTGCGGCGCGGTATCTGCGCATCAGGAGATACGCCGCTGCCGGAATCAGGAGCGAGACCAGTCCCGCAAGGCAGAATCCGAAGACTGTACTGCCGGAAAAGACGATATCGGATGTCAGCCCGGCAGCTTCCTCGGGCTGCGGAATCACAGCTTTTCGATTTCCGCGAGCAGCGCCGGAACGATTTCCGATTCCGGCACCTTGCGGATCACCTGCTCGCCCTTGAACAAAACCGCGCAGCCGTCGCCGCCGGCGATGCCGATATCGGCATTTTTCGCCTCACCGGGGCCGTTTACAACACAGCCCATGACCGCGACCTTGATATTTTTCTCGCAGCCGCGCAGCGCCTCCTCAACGGCATTTGCCGCAGAGATCAGGTCGATGCGGGTTCTGCCGCAGGTCGGGCAGGAGACGAGCTGTACGCCGCCGCGCTTGCCGATTGCCCGGAGGATATCCTGTGCCGCAGCGATTTCGCGCACCGGATCCGCCGTCAGGGAAACGCGGATTGTTTCCCCGATGCCGTCGCAGAGCAGCGAGCCGATGCCTGCCGCCGATTTGATGAGCCCCATGCGCTCGGTGCCGGCTTCCGTGACGCCGAGGTGCAGCGGATAATCGCAGGTCTCGGCAGCGAGCCGGTAGCAGGCGATCATATTCTGCACATCGGAGGATTTGATCGAGATGACGATATCATGGAAATCGAATTTTTCCAGCATTTTCGCGTGATTCATCGCACTCTCAACCATTGCCTGCGGGGTCGGGCCGCCGTATTTTGCCAGCAGTTCTTTTTCGACCGAACCCGAGTTGACGCCGATGCGGATCGGAATATGCTTTTGCAGACACTTCTCCGCAACTGCCTTGACGCGGTCCATGCCGCCGATATTGCCCGGATTGATCCGGATTTTATCAATTCCCGCGTCCGCAGCGGCGAGCGCGAGCTTATAGTCAAAATGAATATCCGCGACGAGCGGGACGGAGACCGCCTCCTTGATCGCGGGGATCAGTGCCACTGCCTCCGCATTCGGAATCGCCGCACGGATAATTTCGCATCCGGCAGCCTCAAGCGCTTTTGCCTGCGCAACAGAACCGGCGATGTCGTCCGAGCGGGTGTTCAGCATGGACTGTATATAAATATGTTTGCCGTCGAGCACACACTGCCCGACGGTCACAGGATGCAGATTTCTCATGATTTTACGTCCTTTCTGTTGAAGATACAGTGCGAAACCCTGCCGCAGCGGACAACCGTTGCGGTTTCGGGCTCCGGCAGATTGCGTCTGTAAGGCAAAAGATATTTTCCGTCCGGGAGATAAACAACCGCCTTCTGACCGGTCAGGCGGCGCTCCAGATGATGCACCGGCAGCTCAGTCACGACGGCGGTCTCGTCAATATTGGAGCGCAAATGCATGATGAACGCCGCGATCAGAAAGACGACCAGCGTCAGAATCAGCGCGATGCCGATGCGGTATTGTTTCATCAGAAATGCCGGCACTGCCATGATGCCGAAAAGCAGGATGCCCTCCAGCATGACCTTGACATTCTGGTTATTGTCTCCGCGCACCTTTGCCAGCAGATCGGGTGTGACCTCCTTCAGCTCCGGCATATGCGCCGCATCGACCAGCGCGCGGTCTTCATCGCTCAGCTTTTTTGTGATTCTGCGCGTAAACGGCGCTTTCAGCATCGCTTTCATACATTATACACTCCTGAATGTTCAGATTTTTTCAATCGGTGCGCTACCGGTTGAAAATATGCGCGACATCCTTGAACATCAGCGCAATCATCAGCACGATGAGGATTGCAAAGCCCGCGAGGTGAATCGACGCTTCGACTCTGGTCGGGAGCTTTTTCCGCCGGATGCCTTCGATAACCAGAAGGACGAAGCGGGCACCGTCGAGCGCCGGGAATGGCAGCAGATTGAAAATGCCGACATTGATTGTGATGAAGCTCATAAGGTCGAGGAGTGTCATGACCTTTTCCTGCAATGTTTTGCCCTGTGCAACGACCTCGGTCGTGGTGTCGATGATGCCGACAACGCTGGACATATCGTTGAAGCCGTATTTGCCGCGGATCAGATCGCGGAAGGAAATCCAGATCAGACGCGCCGTCGAAACGAATCCGCGTCCGGTATAGGAGATGAGATTTGCGGGGGTCTTTTCTGCGCCGGTTACATAGAAATCGAAGGAAACCTTGACATTTTCGTCCTTGATGCGGCTGTCGCGGAAGCGGACATTTTCGAGTGTGACCTCCCTGCCGTCGCGCTCGACAACTACGGTGAATTCATAGCAGTCGTCATTTTGCAGTGCATAGGAGATATCGGTCGCCGTATAGATTTTCAGACCGTTGATTGAGACAAACCGGTCGCCGGGGCGGAGCCATTCCTCGGAGCTGGCAGTCGAAACGCCGAGCTCATTCTGATGAAAGCTGTCGATTGTCGTGGTTGTGATTTTTTTGTCCATGCAAAGGACAATCAGGATCAGCAGAAGCCCGAGCACAAGATTCATGAATGCACCCGCAAGGGTCACGAGCATCCGCTTCGGGACAGAGGCATTGCGGAAAGCGCGCGGATCCGTGCTGTCTGAATCCTCGCCCTCAAAGGCGCAGTAACCGCCGATCGGCAGGAGGCGGACAGAATACATGGTTTCGCCGTGCTTTTTGGAGAACAGTGCGGGACCCATGCCGATGGAGAATTCCAGAACACGGATGCCGCATTTCTTTGCGACGATAAAATGCCCGAATTCATGGATCATAATGATGATGCCGAAACAAAAAATTGCTGCCAGAACGGTCAGAAAAGTCATGTGAACAAGCTCCTTTCGCTTCAGGGAAAGACCCTGTAAGCGTATCATAACCGAAAAAGGTGGTGTGAACAGATCAGTTCTGTGAAAATTCGGGGAAATTTTCCGCAATTACGCAGAAATGCCGCTCTCCCGCATCATCTCCGCAACGAATGCGCGCGCACGGCGGTCGGCAGTTTCGACATCCTCAAAGCAGGTCAGCGGGCTTGCCGGGATCTGATCGAGTGCGGCGGTTACCAGCTCGCCGATCCGCAGGAACGGGATTTTGCCGCCGAGAAATGCGGCAACGGCTGCCTCGTTGGCACCGTTTGCAATGCAGGGTGCGCTGCCGCCGATCTCGCTTGCACGGATGCAGGCGGTAAGGCAGTCAAAGGTCTCGTAATCGGGCTTTGCGAAGGTCAGCGTGCCGTAATCGGTCAGCGAAAGCGGCTTAGTCGGGCAGGGGAGTCGCTCCGGGTAAAGCAGCGCATACTGAATCGGGATTTTCATATCCGGCACGCCCATCTGTCCGATGACGGAATCGTCGTCATAAACAACAGCGGAATGCAGTACGCTCTGACGGTGGACGACAATTTCGATCTGCTCGGGTGCAAGGTCAAAGAGCCAGCGCGCCTCGATGAACTCCAGCCCCTTGTTCATGAGCGTGGCAGAGTCGATCGTGATTTTGCTGCCCATGCTCCAGTTCGGGTGGTGCAGTGCTTCCTCGACGGTCGTGTTCCGGAGCTCTTCCTTTGTTTTGCCGAAGAACGGTCCGCCGGATGCCGTCAGGATGATCTTTTTGAGCTGCCCGCGTTTATTTCCGCGCAGGCACTGGAAAATTGCAGAATGCTCGCTGTCGATCGGCAGAATCGGGACGCCTGCTTCCTCCGCTGCCTTCATGACCAGTGCGCCGCCGGCGACGAGGGTCTCCTTGTTTGCGAGCGCAATCGGTTTGCCTGCTGCAATACCGGTCAGTGTCGGGAGCAGCCCGACCATACCGACAACGGAATTGAGCAGGGTTTCGGTGGATTCATGCTGTGCGATCTCACAGAGACCTTCCGTTCCTGCCAAAAGACGGCAGCCAAGACCGGCTGCCGCTTCTTTTAATGCAGAGTAACGGGATTCATCTGCGATGCACAGCAGCTCCGGGCGCAGTTGCCGCGCCTGTTTCACAAGCTCGTCAACGCGGGTATTGGCAGCGAGAGCGGTCACGCGCAGATTGTGCATCTGCGCGACTTCAATCGCCTGTGTGCCGATACTGCCGGTTGAACCGAGAATTGCAACGCTGTTTGTCATGTTATACGAATCTCCTTTTATGTCGGCTCAGAGCTCGAAGAAGCTGGTCGCCTGAACGAATGCCGTAAAGAACGGGAGCACCAGCAGGACGCTGTCGAAGCGGTCGAGGATGCCGCCGTGTCCGGGCATCGCGCTGCCGTAGTCCTTGATACCGAGCTGACGCTTCAGTGTCGAGGCGGCGAGGTCGCCGAGTGTGCCGAGAACGGCGCAGACCATTGCGATCAGGATTGTCGCAAACCAGTTGACGTGCATTGCAACGCCTTTTTTCGTCATCACAGAGAGGTAAATGCCGCAGAAGACCACGAAAAATACGACGTTGGAGATCAGTGCGCCGATAAAGCCGACGATGGTCTTTTTCGGGCTGATTTCGGGACAGAGCTTTGCTCTGCCGAAGAGTGTGCCGATGAAATAAGCGCCGGAATCTGCGATCCAAGCGCCGCAAAGCGCGAGGATGAGGTATGCAAGACCGTGCTGCTCATGGGTATTGTTCAGCGTGACGGCAGTTGCCATTGCGGGCGGGATAATCAGCATACCCGCGGCAATTGCGAAGAAGGTTCTGTCCTCCATGCGCTTCTTGTGCCGGACATAATCGTAAAGAACGCCGGTCACGGCGATGACGGTGAGCATGGAGCGGTATCTTGCCTCAATGCCGGTTTGCAGCATCGGCAGCAGCAGCGCATAAGCCAGTGCGCAGACTGCGGAGAGATGATAGCGCAGCAGGTTATTAACGTGCATGAATTCAAACAGCATACATGCAGCAATCAGTCCGACTGCGAGGGGAAGCAGGAATGTGTTGTGCAGAATCAGGACGATCAGTGCGACTGCAATCCCGATTCCGGCTGTAATCAATCTAGTGCCCATATGTGTTTGCGGCAGAGGATGCCTGCCGCGCCTCCAATCCAAATGAAAAAATCAAAGTCCGCCGAAGCGTCTGGTACGTCTTGCAAATTCTACGATTGCCTTATCGAGTTCCTTGCTGTCGAAATCCGGCCAGAGCGTGTCGCAGAAATAGAATTCCGCATAAGCGCACTGCCAGAGCAGGAAGTTGGAAAGGCGCTGCTCGCCGCCCGGGCGGATCATCAGATCGACATCGGGCATACCCTTTGTATAGAGGTGGTCGGAGATCAGCTCCTCGGTGATGTCCTCCGGTTCGAGCTTTCCGTCTTTCACAAGCTGTGCAATCTGCCTTGCCGCGCAGGTGATTTCATGGCGCGAGCCGTAGTTTGCGGCGATGCCGGCGGTCATCTTTTCAAAATCGCCGGTATCCTTTTCGATATCCGTGAACTGCTGTTTCAGGTCCGCTTCAAAGTCCTCGCGGTCTCCGAGCAGAACGACGCGCACGCGGTCATCGAAATAGTCGTATGCTTCCTTCAGATATTTGCGCATCAGGTTCATCAGCGCGTGAACCTCATCGTCCGGGCGTTTCCAGTTTTCGGTTGAAAACGCATAGAACGAGATGTATTTGACGCCGATTTCCCTGGCATAGCGCAGCAGCTTCCGGAAGTTCCGGGCGCCCTGGATATGTCCGTAGGTACGCGGCATACCGCGCTTTTTCGCCCATCTGCCGTTGCCGTCCATGATAATCGCGATATGCTGCGGCATCATGTCTGCGGGAACGGGCGCCTCATATTTTTTCTTTGCCATGCAATACTCCTTGTATCAGAGCAGCTTTCTCCGGGAAATCCGGGCTTAGATGCTCATAATCTCCTTTTCCTTTGCGGCGACGAGCTTGTCGATCTCCTCGGTGAAGCGGTCGGTCATGGTCTGCACCTTTTTGTCGGCGCTTTTCTGATCGTCCTCGGTGATTTCGGAATCCTTCTTCATCCTCTTATACTTTTCGAGCAGATCGCGGCGCTCGTTGCGGACAGCGACCTTTGCCTCATCGCCGTACTTTTTGACGGTTTTTGCAAGCTCTTTGCGGCGGTCCTCGGTGAGCTGCGGGAAGACGAGCCGGATTGCCTTGCCGTCATCGGTCGGGGTGATGCCGAGCTCAGAGGCGAGAATCGCCTTTGTGATCGGGCGGATCATGGAGGGATCCCACGGCGTAATCAGCAGCATTCTTGCCTCCGGAACGGAGACAGCGGCGACCTGATTGATCGGGGTCGGTGAGCCGTAGTAATCAACCGGGATCTTATCGAGCACGGAGGGGTTTGCCCGTCCGGCACGGATGGTTGCAAACTCATTCTGGAGACGGTCGATTGTTTTCTTCATCGCCTTTTCAGAGGCATCGAGCTTTTCTTTCATCAGTTCGTTCATGAGATTTCACTCCTTAATATAATATAGTGACCGGCAGAAATATGCGCCGGTCCGGAACGGATCATTCCGGCAGGATCAGGGTGCCGATGGATTCGCCCATGCAGGCATCATAGATGTTGTCCGGCCTCGAAAGGTCAAAGACGAGCATGGACATGCCGTTATCGCGGCAGAGAGCGGCTGCTGTGGAATCCATCACGCCGAGCTGGCGGTTGACGACCTCGGTAAAGGTCAGGGTCTCGTACTTCACGGCATCGTCATACTTATTCGGATCCTTGTCATAGACGCCGTCTACCATTGTTGCTTTCATGAGGATGTCCGCTTCAATTTCAGCGGCACGAAGCGCGGCAGCGGTATCGGTTGAGAAGAACGGGTTGCCGGTTCCGCAGCCGAAAATGACGATTCTGCCCTTTTCAAAGTGGCGGATTGCGCGGGAGCGGATATACGGCTCGGCAACCTTTGTCATAGTCAGAGCGGTCTGGACGCGCACTTCGCAGTCGAGATGCTCCAGCGCATCGGCGAGTGCGAGGGCATTCATGGCAGTCGCGAGCATACCGATATGGTCGGCTCTGGTTCTGTCCATTGCGCCCGAGGAGCGCCCGCGCCAGAAGTTTCCGCCGCCGACTACAATGCCCACCTGAACGCCTGCATCGGTGCAGCGCTTGACTGCGCGGCAGATCGGGGTGATGACCTCGTAGTCAAGGCCTGTCTTCTTGTCGCCGGCGAGTGCTTCGCCGCTGAGCTTCAAGAGAACACGTTTGTATTTCAAATCCATAAAGAAAAATACCTCCGGAAAAATGATATACAATAACTATTATACACGATTTTCTCCGATATGTAAAGAGGAAACGGGAAATTTTTTACTTTGTTTCCTATTTTTCCGCGGCGGGCTGCATTCGGGCGGGGATGGGCTGCCCATTTGTGCCTGTGCTTCCAATGTCTGCCCAAACCTGCCCGGAGTCTGTCCGGGCGGTGCCGGATTCGGGGGCAAATTTTGCCGGAATCCATATTTAGTGGTGATAGATTCGTTCCGTCACTGTATCTGGGAAAAGGGCCTGCGAATGTTTGTTTCTTGGCAAAATGCACGAAATTCGATGTGAAATTTCGGCATCTTGCAAAAATGGAATTATTTAACAATGCTTGGAAGATTGCAGTTTTCTCGCAGATACGCCAATTTTGCGGCGTTGTCGAAAACGGTCGAAAAACTGCACACGAAAATTTTGAAAAGCGCTGAAAACAACGTAAATACGGGCAATCTGAAAAAGAAACGAATCCACCCGCGATCAGAATTTTGAAAAAATCGTGAATTTGGCTCTTGACATTCTTTTCGGCATGGGTTATAATGACTGTGGTAAGGATGGACAGCCAAACCGCTGGCGAGCCACAACAGAACTACAAGAAGGGCACCTCGTGGACAGCGAGGACTCAAAATTAGGAACGCACGTTCGGCGGATATAAAAACGGCGGCATTTTACCGTGTAGAACAAGAGATCAGATCAAAAATTGCGGAACAAAGGAAAGGAAACACAGCCGGATGATGGTACCACCCTGCTGACACACCGGAAGCGCCGGAAACGGCATCCGGTGTGCTTTGCCGCTTTATTCGTGCGTGCGCGTATGCGCATGCGTGCTAAAGAAACGGCAGCCCTCAGCATGGGCATCTCCTGCCGCGCGCACTGAATTTGTGCCGTGCGGAGAGGAGGCGCTGACCGATGAGTGTGGAAACAATGTCCGGAAGACAAACCGTGCTGATGGATCAGCGCGGCAGAATCAGTTTTCCGGCTGCATTCCGTGCAGCAATCGGAGATTCGCTGTTTATCTCTCCTGCGGAAAATGACCGCAAGATTCTCGTTGTCCGCTCGCTCGCGGGCTTCAACGCAGAATGTGACCGGATCCGCGAGGAGTTTCGCAGCCGCGGCTTTGACGAGGAAGATGTCAACGACGAGGTTCGCGATTTCTCCAGCATGACACAGAAGGTCAGCCCCGACAAAAACGGCAGAATCACAATTGACGGGGATCTGATCCGATACGCAGAACTGAAGGATAAGGTTGTTGTCGTCGGTATGCAGAGCTTCGCGGAGCTCTGGGACGAGAGCAGACTCCTTGAGCATGAAGAAAAGCGCAAGCAGCTCAGACAGCTCCGCCGCAGACAGAAGGAAGCGGAAAAGGCTGCGAGACTTGCAGAAAATGACGTTGAGTGAGGCATCACATATGGCGGATATCGGTGTATATCATGTCCCGGTCATGCTGCATGAGGTGCTCGATGACCTCGCGGTCAGACCCGACGGCATTTATCTGGACGGCACGGCAGGCGGCGGCGGACATTCCTCCGCAATCGCAAAGCTGCTGACACAGGGCGGCAGGCTCATTGCAATGGATCAGGATCCTGATGCAATTGCCGAGGCGGGCAGGCGGCTCGCAGGGCTGCCGGCAGAGCTCGTTCATGCAAATTTCACCGAAATGGGGCGCGTTTTGACAGAACGCGGACTGAAGGCAGACGGCATCCTGCTGGATCTCGGCGTCAGCAGCCATGAGCTTGACGAGGATACGAGAGGGTTTTCGTATCACCGGGATGCGCCGCTCGATATGCGCATGTCGCAGGAGGGCAGGACAGCAGCCGATCTGGTCAATACGCTTCCGGAAGCGGAGCTGAGCCGGATTATCTTTCAGTACGGCGAAGAAAAATTTGCCAGACAAATCGCATCGCAGATTGCTGCGGCGCGTGCCATAAAACCGGTTGAGACCACGCTGGAGCTTGCGGAGCTGATAAAAAAGGCAGTTCCCGCTAAGGCGCGGCGAGACAAGAACCCCTGCAAAAAGACATTTCAGGCAATCCGGATTGCGGTCAATGATGAGCTCAACTGTCTCAGCTCCGCACTGGATACCGCCTTTGCATCGCTGAAACCGGGCGGCAGGCTTGTGATTCTGACGTTTCACAGCCTCGAAGACCGCATGGTCAAGCAGGCGTTCGCAAAGTGGAGTAAAGGGTGCATCTGCCCGCCGGAATTTCCGGTCTGTGTCTGCGGACACAAGCCCGCCGGAAAGCCCGTTCACCGCAAGCCGCTTACGGCTTCGGCGGAGGAGCTTGCGGTCAATCCGCGCAGCAGAAGCGCAAAGCTCAGAGCAATCGAAAAGCTGACCGAAGAATAAAAAAGAACGGCGGCTTCTCCTATATGCATTCACAGAACAAAGGATCAAAAGAGCAGGAATCACGGCGAATAAGCCGTATCCGCAAAAGAAAAGCAGACACATGACGAGTGTGCGGAGCTGTGGCTGACGGCGGGCAATATACAGAAAACGTGCCTGCTGTCGGCCGGCAGCGAAGTGCCAAGAAAGAGACTGGTTCTCGGCAGAAAGAGGGTGAGCCGGATGATGGACGATTATACCGGATACTACTTCGCCGAAGACGGCTCTCTGACGGCGGAAGAGCGCAGAGAAATGACGCTCGTCAACCTCGCAAAAAGCAGAGCCTCGAAGGCAAAACGAAAAAAACAGCGGAAGCAGAAGGCTGCCGCAAAGAAAATTACGGAGGCGGAACGCCGCGCACAGGAGCAGCAGCGCATCAAAGAAGAGCGCGACCTGCGCCGGACGCTGAGTGAAGCGAACCGCCGCAGCGCCGGTATGGATCAGACTGCTGCCCCGCAGCCAAAGCCCGAGCGCGAAACCGAATTCATGCCGCCTGTCAAGGCAGAGCCGCGGCAGGGCGATGAAAAGAGTATTGATATCGCATTGCCAGGCGAGAAGAAGCCGGAGGCAAAGCCCAAGTCCCGGACCGCCGTCAGCGGCAAGCTCGCTGCTGCACAGCCCCGCGCAAAAGTCGGAAGGTTCTCTGCCGCGGCTGCGGCTTCGTCGCATCCAAACCGGATTACCGCAGGCAGCGCCGTGATGTTCGGCGTGCTGACAACCGTACTGATCGGGCTGGTCATCTACGGGCGCGTGCAGACCAATGAAGCGTATACCGAAATTGCGGAATTACAGGCGGAATACGACGATCTTGTCGCACAGAATATCAGCATGAAATCGGAAATGGAAGGAAAGATGACAGTCAAGAACATTGAGGAATATGCCCGGAATGTTCTCGGACTGATGCCGCTGAACCAGTCACAGATCGAATACATCCAGCTCCAGACAGAGGATGAAGTCGTCATCACAAAGCCGAAGGAGAGCTTTTTTGTGAAGGTGAACGATTATCTGACGCGGTTCTGGGAATTCCTGAGCGGCAGCTAGCATAGATATAGAGTAATACTGCGGAAATGCAGATGGTTCAATACCGAAATGTGCAGAACAAAAGAACAGGCAGATGCGCGGAGAAGATAAAAAACAATCTGCGCTGCCGGATGCGCCGGAAAAAGGCAGGCAAACACAGAAAAAAGAGATTGCCGCCGCCCCTGCCGCATCCGTCTCCGTGATGCCCGGAAAACGGGCTTGCGGCAATGCCTGTAAAGAGACAACAGGCGGGGAGCGGATTTTGCTTGCCGCCTTTTTTCTGCATTTCCTGAAAGGAGTGGGTATATGCCGGAGAATGCAAGAGGCAAGATGAAAGCCTCGAAAAACCAGACATGGAAACGCGGCTTCCGCTCAAAGGGTCCCTCTACGAGCATGAAAATCCGCGCTAATGCCGTGATCCTTTCCGTGATCCTCGGCTGCGCGGCGCTGCTGACCGTCAATCTGTTCCGGATCATGATTATTCAGCATAAAGAATACACCGACAAAGCAAATTCCCGTCAGTTCAATACGGTGACGCTCCCTGCGGCACGCGGCTCAATCTATGATGCGAACGGCGCCGTGCTTGCACAGAGCGCAACCGTTTACCGCATTTTCCTCGATCCGACGCTCTTCCGCAAGGAAATGGAGCTGATTGAGGAGCGCAACAAGGAGCTTGAAGAAACTGCTGCGAAAAAGCGCAGCGCAGGTGAAGAGGCGGAAGCGGATACCGTCGATCCGGCGGCTGTCAAGGCACAGCTCATCGCGTATCTCGCGGAAACGCTTGAGCTGGAACAGGATTTTGTTGCCTCGGCATTCGAGGATACCGGCAAGTATTTTGTCCTGAAGAATCAGGTTGAAAAGAGCCGGGCAGACCGCATTCTGGAATATGTCAGCGACATCCGGGTTTCCGGCAGTACGCGGAGCATCAGGCTCTCGTCTGTCAGCCGCGAATCCGATACCAAGCGCTATTATCCGCAGAATGAGCTCGCTGCCGCAGTCATCGGCTTCAACAACGCCGCCGGTCACGGCATCTACGGCATCGAAGCCTATTATGACAGCTATCTCTCCGGAATCGACGGCAAGACCATTACCGCGCGCGATGCAAACGGCAATGAGATGCCCTACCGGTATTCCAAGACCTATGCCGCACAGGACGGCGACGATGTCTACATGACCATTGACATGACCCTGCAAACCTATCTTGAAAACGCGATGAACGATATGGTCAAAACCTATAAGGTCGCGCAGCGCGGCGCGGGCATCATGCTGAATGCCAAGACCGGCGCGGTGCTGGCGATGGCGTCGGTCGAGGGCTTCGACCTCAACGATCCGTACACAATCTATAACCCGGAAAAGGCTGCCGAGATCGACGAAATCACCGACAAAGACAAGCGCCTCAAGGAACTGAACAAGGCGCGTGAGGCACAGTGGCGCAATAAATGCGTCACGGAAACCTACATCCCGGGCTCTGTGTTCAAGGTTTATACCGCATCGGCTTCCCTGGAAGAGAACAAGGTCGATTATTACAACGACCAGTTCAACTGCGTCGGACACGTCAATGTTGCAGGCACGCTGATTCACTGCTCCCGCACAAGGGGGCATGGTGTGCAGACATTTGAGGAGATCCTCAAAAATTCCTGCAACCCGGCGTTCATTGAACTCGGTCAGCGGCTCGGAAAGGACGTCTTCTGCCGGTACTTTGAGGCATTCGGTCTGACGGAGCGAACCGGCATCGACCTTCCCGGTGAAACCAGCTCGATCTATACGCCGCTCGAAAAAATGGGACCGGTTGAACTTGCGGCGAGCTCTTACGGTCAGAATAACTCCATTTCGCCGATTGAAATGGCAACGGGCTATGCGGCGGTCATCAACGGCGGCTACCTGCTTCAGCCGTATGTGGTCAGCAAGATTGTGGACAGCGAGGGCAACACGGTCCTGACGAACGAGAAAACCGTCCGCAGACAGGTCATTTCCTCGGACACCTCTGCGGAAATGCGCAGAGCACTGCAATTCGTTGTCGATAACAACGGCGGCAGCAATGCCTACATCAAAGGCTACAAAATCGGCGGCAAGTCCGGTACATCCCAGAAGCTCATGGGCAATGTCGAAAAGGGCAAGGAGCAGTTCGTCGCATCCTACTGCTGCTTCGCACCGGCGGACGATCCGGAGATCGTGCTGCTGATTCTTGCCGATGAGCCGGATAAGAGCATCACATATTACGGCTCGACGGTCGTTGCGCCGTATTCCCGCTCCGTACTGGAAAAAGCGCTGCCGTATCTCGGTTTCTATCCGGAATATACGGCTGAGGAGGCGGAGCACCTCGATGTGACCGTACCGCTGCTGATCGACATGGACGTTGACAGCGCGAAGAAAGCACTGTCGGATCAGGGACTGAAGGCAGAGGTTGTCGGAGAAGGCACAAATGTCAATATGCAGTTCCCGATCACCGGAACCGGTGTGGCAAAGGGCGGTACCGTCCTGCTCTATACCGGCGAAAGCAAAACCTCCGATACGGTGACGGTGCCGCTGCTTGCAGGCTCGACGCCGGAAACCTCCAAAACGCTCGGAGAGGTCAATGAGATTCTTGCCGAGGCGGGGCTGAATTATGTCGCGAAGGGCTCCATGCTCGAAAACAGCATTGTGCTCAAGCAGAGCATTCCGGCAGGAACAAGAGTAGACAAATGGACCGTCATCGAGCTTGATCTCGGCAATGCCGAGGATGCGGGATAATCCCGCAGAATCTGCGAACACCGTACAATCCTTTCTGCCTGTCAGGCAGGCGGTATTCGGTCTGCCTGACAGGGCTCTGTTCAGGAGCGGAGAGGATATACTGACATGATAACAGGGCGGATTCGCCCGGCAACGGAGAAGAACATGAAACTGTATGCTTTGCTGGAAACGCTGCAAACAGCGCTTCCGGATAGGGAAATTACCGGTGTGACGGATGACACGCGGGAACTGAAACCCGGGATGCTGTTCGTCTGCATCGGCGGCGCCCATTTCGACGGGCATGACAAAGCAGCGGAAATGCTGGAAAAGGGTGCGGCAGCGGTTGTCTGTGAGCGCGATCTCGGTCTCGGCGACCGTCAGATTCTCGCAGAGAATACCCGCAAGGCATTCGGTGACCTCTGCGCTGCATGGTACGGGCATCCCGAGCGGGAAATGCAGCTGATCGGCGTGACCGGCACAAACGGCAAGACCACGACTGCGACACTTCTCAAAGAGATGCTCAAGCGCGCCGGAAAAAAGGTCGGGCTTATCGGAACGGTACAGTATGAGATCGGGGACGAGGTTCTGCCCTCGGTCAATACAACGCCGCTGACCGATGCCTTTTTCGCGCTCCTGCGGAAAATGGCGGATGCACACTGCGAAACGGTCGTGATGGAGGTTTCCTCCTTCGGGCTGGAGCAGTACCGCATCGGGCCGGCACATTTCGCTGCTGCCGTGTTTACGAATCTGACACAGGATCATCTCGATATTCACGGTACGATGGAGAATTACTATCAGGCGAAGCGGATGCTCTTTGACCGCTGTGATTTTGCGGTCGTCAACGGAAATGACGATTACGGCAAGCGGCTGTTCGGTGAGATTTCATGCAGAAAATGCACCTACGGAATCCGGACGGGCGAAGCGGATGTGCTTGATGTCTATGCGGAAAACATCTCCCTCAGCACCGAGGGCACGACGTTTTCGCTGACAATGCACGGCAAAACACAGGAGATTTTCATGCGGATGACCGGCATGTTCAATGTCAGCAATGCGGTTGCAGCGATGACTGTCGGCGCAGAGCTCGGGATTCCCGATACCGTGATGACCGAGCTGCTGCTGGAATACACCGGAGTGCGCGGACGCTGTGAGGTCATCCCGACAGCGCTCGATTTCACGGTGATCTGTGATTATGCCCATACACCGGATGCACTTGAAAAAACATTGCTGAGCCTGCGGGAATGTACCGTCGGGCGGCTGATTGCAGTCTTTGGGTGCGGCGGCAACCGCGATGCGGCAAAGCGCCCGAAAATGGCACGCGCTGCCGCAAATATTGCGGATATGCTTGTGATTACATCGGATAACCCGCGTGACGAGGATCCGCTGCTGATTATTCAGGATATTTTAGCAGGGCTGGAGGGTACGGAGATTCCGTATCAGACAGAGCCCGACCGCGCAGAGGCGATCTATCTTGCAATGGCACAGGCGAAAACCGGCGATGTGGTTGTGCTCGCGGGTAAGGGACACGAGGATTACCAGATTATCGCGGGCGGCGTGCATCTGCATATGGATGAGCGCGAGCTGGTCGCGGACGCGGCAAAGCGCATTTTTGCAGAGCGCTTACAGAGCTGATCGGAGGAACACAATATGCCAATCTGGCTGACACTCAGCGCCGCACTGACTGCGGCGGTCATCGCGGCAATCGGCGGATTCATTCTGATTCCGTTCCTGCGCCGCATCCATTTCGGGCAGACCATTCTCGAGGAGGGTCCCGCGTGGCACAAGTCCAAGCAGGGCACGCCGATCATGGGCGGCTTCCTCTTTATCATCGGCAGCTTTGCCGCAACGGCAATCGGCTATATGGTCTGGCGCATCACAGGCGGTGTGGATATTACGACCGACGAGACGAATAATCATGCACTTCGCCTGCTGACCGTAATGCTCTTTGCACTGCTCTATTCACTCTCCTGCGGTTTCACCGACGATTACATCAAAGCGGTGAAAAAGCAGAATCTCGGGCTGAATCCAAAGCAGAAAATTTTGTTTCAGATTGTATTTTCCGGCGCCTTTCTGGCAATCCTATATCTGCTCGGCGACAGGGAAACGACACTCGATCTGATTTTTGTGAAGCTGAACCTCGGCTTGTTCTATTATCCGCTGATGATTGTGTTTATGATCTACATAATCAACGCGGTAAACCTGACGGACGGCATCGACGGACTCTGCGGCTCGGTGACGGTGATTTCCATGCTGGCGATGACGATTGTCTGCTCACTGCCGGAGAACGGACTGCCGGAATATTCGCTCTATGCGATTACGGTTGCAGGCGGCTGCATCGGATTCCTTGTCTGGAATCTGCACCCGGCGAAATGCTTTATGGGCGACACCGGCTCAATGTATCTCGGCGCAGCGTTTGCAGGCCTCGGCATAGCGTGCAGGCTGCATCTGCTGCTTGTGCTGATCGGCATTGTCTATGTGCTCGATGCGCTGAGCGTCGTGATTCAGGTTCTTTATTTCAAGTATACAAAAAGAAAATACGGTGAAGGCAGACGTATCTTCAAAATGTCGCCGATTCACCACCACTTTGAGCTGTGCAAGTGGAGCGAATACAAGATCGTGCTGGTCTTTTCGCTCTGCGGCATGATCGCGGGAATCGCGGCAGTGCTGATTCAGCTCTGAGCAGAGCTATGATAGGATTGGAGCGGTACATGATGGCGGCAAATGCTGGTACAAAAGGAATACAGACCCGTCCTGCGATCCGGCCGGCGGGCAAGGGCAGAAGGCTGATCGACAGCGAAGCGGACGGCGTTCTGCTCGGCACGGTCATCGCGCTGCTGGTCATCGGGCTGCTGATGATGTTTTCCGCCTCCTATCCCGCCGCGATTGAGGACGGTCAGCCCGGCACATTCTATGCGGTGCGCCAGCTTGTTTTTGCAGGCGCGGGGCTTGTGCTGATGGGCATTCTGAGCTTTGTGAATTACCATATCTTTGAAAAGCTGTGGATTTCCGGTGCGGCATTTGCGGTCGCGGTCGGTATGCTGGTCGCGGTACTGATACCGGGCGTCGGGCGGAATGTCAACGGCGCAACGCGCTGGATCGGCATCGGCGCCGATGCAAACGGAAACGGCGGTATCACATTCCAGCCCTCAGAGTTTATGAAAATCGCGATTGTCCTGTTCTTTTCAATGCTGATTGTCCGGAACGGACACCGGATGAAGAGCTTTTGGTACGGCATTGTGCCGTATATGGCGATGCTGGGCGTGATTGCCGGGCTGATGATGGCGGAGCCGCATCTTTCCGGTACGCTGATTATCGGCACACTGGCGCTGACGCTGATTTTCGTCGGCGGCGCAAGGCCGCTGCATTTCGGCATCCTGATCGGTGTCGGCGTGCTCGGCGTGACCTGCGTCGTGCTGTATCTCATGTACAGCAAGGGCATCGGCTATTTCCAGAACCGTATTCTCTCATGGCGCGACCCGTTCAATGAAGCATATATGCAGAATGAGACATGGCAGACCTGCCAGTCTCTCATCGCGATCGGCTCGGGCGGAATGTTCGGGCTGGGGCTCGGTGCATCGCGGCAGAAGTATCAGTATCTGCCGGAGGCGCAGAACGACTTTGTATTCGCGGTGCTCTGCGAGGAATTCGGGTTTGTCGGCGCGGTAACGGTTATTCTGCTGTTCTGTCTGCTGGTGTTCCGCGGATTCTATATCGCCGCAAAGGCAAAGGATAAATTCGGAATGCTGGTCGCAGTCGGCTTTACCATGCACATCGGCTTGCAGGCGCTTCTGAATATCGCGGTTGTCAGCAATGCGATTCCGAATACGGGAATTTCACTGCCGTTTTTCTCATACGGCGGTACGGCGCTGATGATGCAGCTTGCGGAAATGGGCGTTTTGCTGAACATTTCCCGTCAGGCAAAGCTGAATCAGTAAGATATCGGATAAAGGAAGAGACAGTATGAAATTTCTGATCGCGTGCGGCGGCACCGGCGGGCATATCAACCCCGGGCTTGCCATCGCAGGCATAATCAAACAGCATCTGCCGGATGCGGAGTTCCTCTTCGCGGGGACGCCGGACGGCATGGAGGCAGAGCTGATTCCGGCGGCAGGCTACCAAATGGCACATGTCAAGGTCGCCGGCATTCAGCGTTCGGTCAGCCCGCGGAATCTGATCCGCAATGCTAAGGCAGTCGGCTATCTGATGACAGCAGGCAGCCGTTCCAAAAAAATCGTCAAGGATTTTCAGCCCGATCTGGCGATCGGGACGGGCGGCTATGCGGCGGGACCGGTGATCCGGGCGGCACAGCAGCTCGGCATCCCGACGGTTGTGCATGAGCAGAATGCCTATCCGGGCGTGACAAACAAGCTGCTCGCAAAGAAAGCGGCGGCTGTCATGATGACCTTTGAGGCGGCGAAGCAGTACTTTCCGGAGGGAACAAAAACCTTCCTGACCGGACTGCCAGTGCGCGGCGGCATGACCCGCTGCTCCGCTGAGCAGGCAAAGCGCAGGCTCGGTTTCCCTGAGGGCATGACCGTTTTGTCATTCGGCGGCTCGCAGGGGGCGAAATGCCTGAATGATCTGATGCCGGAGATTATGGAGTGGCATCTCAGCGAAAATTTGCAGATCAATCACATTCATGCCTACGGAAAATTCGGCAGAGACACGTTTCCGCAGGAGCTGAAAGCACGCGGCATTGCTGAAAACAAGCGGCTGCGCGTCAGCGAATACATACACGATATGGATATCTGTCTGGCGGGAGCCGATCTTGTCATCAGCCGCGCCGGAGCATCCACGCTGAGTGAGCTTGAGGCAGTCGGCAGGGCGTCGGTTCTGATTCCGTACCCGACGGCTGCGGAGAATCACCAGTATCACAATGCAATGGTGCTCGGCAAGGCAGGCGCCGCAATTGTCATAGAGCAGAAAGATCTGACCGCGGACAGGCTGAAAGAGGCAATCCGCGATTTGAGCGAACACCCGGCAAAGCGTGCTGCAATGGGACAGCGTGCCGGTGCGCTCTTTGCGCAGGATACCGACGAAAGAATCTGGAACATCATCGCGGATGTGCTGAATATCCGCTGAAGGCGCACCATATGACCGAATTCTGCATATGCTGAAGGCAAACGGCAAAAGCCGGGTGCAATTGAGGTGATGCAGCATGGCAGAGGAGATTCTGCGAATAACGGGCGGGCACAAACTCCGCGGCGATATCACGGTACAGGGCGCAAAAAACAGTGCGCTGCCGCTTATGGCGGCGAGTATGCTCTGCGAGGGAAAAACCGTCCTGCACAATATCCCGCAGCTGACAGATGTCTATGCAGCGAGCCGGATCCTGAACAGACTGGGCTTTCGCTGCACAATCAGCGATCATACGGCGGAGATTACCTCCGGCGACGGCGATACCGAGATTCCGGACGAGGATATGCGCGCCATGCGTTCCTCCGTCATGTTTCTCGGCCCGATGCTCGGGCGGCGAAAACGCTGCGTGATTACAATGCCGGGCGGCTGCGAGCTGGGTCCTCGCCCGATCGACCTGCATCTCGAAGCGATGCGGCAAATGGGCGTGCAGATCCGTGAGCAGCAGGGGAAGATTGTCTGTCAGGCGGAGCGCCTGCACGGGGCGCGGATTCCGCTGCCGTTTCCGTCGGTCGGCGCAACAGAAAATGTCATTATGGCGGCAGCGCTCGCAGAGGGCGAGACCGTTCTGACCAATGCGGCAAGAGAGCCGGAAATTGCAGATCTTGCGGGATTTCTCAATCGCTGCGGTGCAAAAATCGCCGGGGCGGGCGAGGGGACTGTGGTCATCTCCGGCGTCAGAAAGCTGACCGGGACGGAATACCGCGTAATGCCGGACAGAATTGCCGCATTTACGTGGCTTTGTGCGTGTGCGGCAGCGGGCGGAACCGTCTGCATCTGCGGCACCGAGCCGGATGATATGGAAAGCTGCCTGTCTGTTCTGACGGCGGCGGGCTGCCGGCTCGGCATATGCAGGGACAGAATTTACTTAGACTGCGGGCATCCGCTTCGGAATGTCCGTTACATCCGCACCATGCCGCATCCCGGATTCCCGACGGATGCGCAGGCGCTGATCTCGGCGGTGCTCTGTACCGCATCCGGCACGGGCATGATTGAAGAAACCGTGTTCGAGAGCCGGTTTAAGCATGTCGGCGAGCTGCTGCGCATGGGCGCGGATATCCGCGTATCCGGCAGAACAGCGGTGATCTCCGGCGTGCCGAAGCTGCACGGTGCGGAGGTCGAAGCGATGGATCTGCGGGGCGGCGCGGCACTCGCGGCAGCGGCAGCAGGTGCGGAGGGCGAGACCATCCTGCGCGGACTGCGCCATATCGACCGCGGATATGACCATTTTGCAGACACTTTCAACAGCCTCGGCGGGACGGCTGTCCGCAGCGTGATTTCGTCGGCAGTACGATGAAAAACGGCTGAAATGCGGAGAAATGTTGAAAACTCTGTGGAAAGGGTGCAAAACTGTTGAATCCGGCAGAGGGAGAGACGCGGTTTTCGGCGTCAAATCAGCATGGAAGTGTTGAAAACTCTGTGGAAATTGTGGGAAAGCAACCGGTAAAAGCGCCGCTCCGTTTTCCACAGCCGGTTCGTGCAATATTGTTCTAAATTTGGAAAGGGAGGGTGAATACCGTGCAGGATGTTGTCAAGGAAAGCGTAAAACGGCAGCAGAGCTCCAAGCGTCAGCGCCGCCGCAAACGACGCCGCAGAGCCTATCTGGCACTGGTGATTCTGCTGGTCTGCGGAATCGGACTTGCCCTTTCCATGACTTTGTTTTTCAATGTGACGGGCATCACCGTTCAGAATGAGACGGATACGCCGGACGAGGAAATCGTAGAGCTCAGCGGCATTCAGTACCGCGACAATCTCGTTCGGCTGGATACGAAAGCTGCGGAGAAGGCGATCACGGACGGCATCGCATATGCGGAGAACGTGACAGTCAAAAAGAAATTCCCTTCGACGGTCGAGATCACGGTACACAAGGCAAAGCCGGTTGCGAATATTTCGCAGAGCTACGGCTATCTGCTCGTCAGCGGCTCGAACCGCATCCTTGAGGAGCTGCACGGCGACCCGCGCCCCGACCTGATCGTGATAACCGGGTACAACCCCGCGCAGGGTACAATCGGCAATTATTTGCAGTCTGAGGACGAAAAACGCGACAATGTGCTGAAAACACTGACCGCAGCCGTCGAAGAGTGCAACAATGAGCAGATCAAATCCATCGACATGACCGATCAGAGCGACATCATCGTGCAGTTCGGTGAGAATTTTGTCTTCCGCATGGGCAGCAGCGCCGACGCGGTCTATAAGCTGCGCCTTGCCGCAAAAACGATTGAACGGCTGAATGCGGAAAAAAAGTATCAGCTTACGATGGTCGGAAACAATCAGATTTCCGTTCTTCCGCAGGAATCGTGAGCGGACTGACCAGAATTTGTATACGGGAAACCGTGTCAAATATATGTAAAAAATGACAGCGAACGCCGGGATAATCAGACGGTAAATTGTAAAATATCACAAAACTGACAAATTAACTTGCAATCGCCGAAAAACTGTGCTACAATGAAGTATATGCTTTTAGGCGGCACCGTCGTCCGATAACCGGGCTGTCCGAATGGAGGAACTTTGATGACTGATTTTATTTATGAAGAATTCGATCCGCAGGTGAATATTAAAGTCGTCGGCGTCGGCGGCGGCGGCGGAAACGCACTGGACTGCATGGTGCAGGCGGATGTGAAAAACATTGAGTATATCGCGATCAATACCGATGCGAAGGCGCTGCATAATTCCAAGGCAACGACCCGTATCCAGATCGGCACAAAGCTCACAAAGGGCAGAGGCGCCGGCAACCGTCCGGAAGTCGGCAGACAGTCTGCCGAGGAAAACCGCGATGAAATCAGCAACGCACTCAAGGGCGCTGATATGATCTTCATTACTGCCGGTATGGGCGGCGGCACCGGTACCGGTGCAGCTCCGGTCGTCGCGCAGATCGCACAGGAGCTCGGCATCCTGACCGTTGCGGTCGTTACAAAGCCGTTTGCGTTCGAGCGCGAGCAGAAAATGCTCCAGGCTGAGCGCGGCATCGAAACCCTCAAAAAATATGTGGATTCGCTCGTCATTATCCCGAATGAGCGCCTGCTCGTCGGTCTGGACAAGCCGCTGACTATGCGTCAGAGCTTCGCAATGGCGGACGATATCCTGAAAACCGGTGTGAAGTCGATCTCCGACCTGATCGTCGAAGACGGCTATATCAACCTCGATTTCGCCGATGTTTCGACGATTATGAAGGGCGCCGGTTATGCGCATATGGCAATCGGTCACGGCGAGGGCAAGAACAAGGCGGAGGAAGCTGCAAATGCAGTCATCTCCAGCCCGCTGCTTGAGACCTCGATCAGCGGTGCAAAGCGCCTGCTCATCAATATCGCCATGAGCGAGGATGTGCTCTCCTCCGATGTCGATGCCGCAACTCAGAAGATTACCGAAACCGCTTCGCAGGGCGTCGAGGTGATCCTCGGTACCGCGTTCAAGGAAGACATGAATGACGAAATGGTCATCACCGTGATTGCGGCAGGCTATGACGATTCCAGCGAGAAGATCGACGATATTCCGGTCGCGGAGACCCAGCCGGCTCCGGCAGCGATTCCGGTCGAAAATCCCGCAGTTGAGGGCTTTGTCCCGGTTGCGCCCCGTAAGCCCGCGCAGCAGCGTCCGGCAGCGGCAATCCCGCGTCTCGACGATGACGACGATCTGACAGAGATCTTTAAGATTCTCGACAAGAAATAATTTGAACAAATACAGAGCAGCAGACTGTCCGATTGCGACATTCTGCTGCTTTTTTGTCTATTGTTCCGGAATTTGGTTATCATATGTAGTGAAATTGCACGAAAATCAACCGAATAATTCTACGCTCAGCGCATTGAAAAATGTTTCAAAATATGATATCATATAATATGTGAGTATGGGGGATGTTCCATACGGCAGGATCCGATGCTGCGCTGTGGTCCGCGAACAGCAATGCAATGCCCCTGCTGCGGAGGCTTCAGATTCCGGAATGACGCCGCCGCTCTCATAACACGCGCACACTTATTTCATTTTGTCTGCGGAGGATTGGAGCGTAAATATGGCTGAGCCAAATGTTTTGAGAACCACAAAAATCGGTGGCGGATTTGTCAAAGAAGATGTCCTGAACTATGTCGATGAACTCAATTCCAAAAACTATCTGCTTCAGGAAGAACTGGATAAGCTGAAGAAGCAGATGGAAAGCGGCGGCGGTCTCAGTGATACCAAGGAAGCTGAGTTCGAGGCAGAGCTTTCCCGTCTTCGCGGAGAACTGGGCACAACCAAAAATCAGCTCCGTGCAGCACAGGATGAACTGAAAAACAGACCGGTCATTGAAGTTGACGGACAGGGCGGCACCTCTGAGGATGTCACCGCGCTCCGCGGCGAACTGGAAACAGCAAGGCAGGATGCAACCGATGCACGCGCCGACCTCGCTTCTGCACAGGCAGAGCTTGAGCTCGAGCGCGAGGAGAAGACCGATCTCAATAATAAGATTACCGAGCTGGAAAGCCGGCTGACCACGCTCAATGAGGACAATGAGTCCCTGCGTGCGGATCTCGCAAATCTTTCTGCTCAGGCGCTGACAGGCGGCGATTCCGCTGAGCTTTCTGCCAGAATCGCAGAGCTTGAAGCAAAGGCTGTGGCTGCCGATCAGGAGGTTCAGACCCTCCGCGGCGAGCTCGATGCAAAGAATGCTATGATTGAGGAGCAGGCAGGTCTCTCGAATGAAGCTGATCTCCGGAAACTCGCCGAATATGAGGCACAGCTCGCTGAGCAGAGCAGCGCACTCGCAGAAAAGGATCGTGAAATTGAGTCCCTCCAGCAGCAGGTCGCTGACCTCAAAGAGAGCGGTACCGATTCGAGTTTCGATATGAGCGCACTGTTCATGGAAGCTCAGATGACCGCGAAGAAGGTCGCTTCTGAGGCAAGACGTGAAGCGGAAAAGAAGGTCAAGGACGCTACCGCTCAGGCGGATGCAATCGTCGCAGAAGCAAATGCCAAGGCGGAGGAGACTGTTTCCTCTGCAAACAGACAGGCTGAGCAGACCATCGCGGACGCCAACAGACAGGCGGATGAGACCATCAACAATGCCAATGCGGAGGCGGAGAGAAAGCTCAACGATGCCGATGCGCAGGCAATCAAAACTGTCGCAGATGCGGAAGAATCCGTGCGTTCGTCCCTGGCGGATGCAGATCGCAGAACCAAGACCACAACCGAGACTGCCAGAACAGTCCGTGCTCTGCTGCGCTCAGAAATTGACAGCGTTTCCAAGAAGTTCAACGAGATTTCTCTCGTGCTCGATAACCTGACCGGTCAGGCGAACAGCCGTCTCTCTGAGGCGAAGAATGTGATCTCCGAGGCGCGCAATACCGTCAATGATGACGATGATCTGCCGAGCTTCGAGAGCTTCGACGAGGTCGCGAACAAGGCATTCAGCAAGGTGAACAAGGGCGAATTCAACTTCGATGACCTCGCTGAGAGCGCCGGTGACAGCGGCAGCAGCTGGAAATAAGCTGCATGAACTACACATTGCAAGTCAGCGATCTGCCGGCGATTGTCAGGGAACAGAAAGCCCTGCACGCCGGCGACCGTGTGATTCTCTCCGGAACCGTCTATACCGCACGAGACGCAGCACATAAGCGCCTGACCGCTGTTATGCGGGAGCAGGGCGCGGATGCACTGCCGTTGCCGCTGCGGGATGCCGTGATCTATTATGCAGGGCCGACTGCCGCGCCTCCCGGGCGGCCGATCGGTGCCTGTGGGCCGACAACCTCCGGACGAATGGATCCGTATGCGCCGATGCTGCTTGACGCCGGACTCATTGCCATGATCGGCAAGGGCGAGCGCAATGCAGCCGTCTGTGAGGCGATCGTGCGCAATTCTGCCGTTTATTTCTGCGCGGTCGGCGGCGCGGGCGCACTTGCTGCGGCACATATCACCGCCTGCGAGGTGCTTGCCTATCCGGAGCTCGGTTGCGAATCCGTCAAACGGCTGACCGTTTCCGAGTTTCCGCTTCTCGTCGCGATTGATGCACACGGCGGAAATCTCTTTACCGAGGGCAGAAATGCTTTTGGTGCCAAATAGGCAGAATTTGTATGAGATGCCGAAAAACCGTGTTGAAAGCTGTGAAAGATGCCGTTTTCTTCCGGATTGCTTGACAAATATTCGGCTTTGGTTTATCATATAATAGGTTATGTTCTGCTGTTTCCCGGTTCTGCGGGATTCAGCAGATGTAACGGTGCAGGGCAGATATGCTGCCGATCGGTCTTTTTTGCGTGAGGAGGCTTCCCCGATGGAATCTGTTTCAGCTGAGATGCTTTCCGAACTGTCAGACGAAGACCTCGTTGCGGTCATGCATATGCAGCCGCAGGCGTTCTCTGTCCTTCTGGAGCGCTGCCGTTCTATGGTCGTCCGTATGGCAAATTCGCTTGCTGCGAATTCTGCGGATGCCGAGGACTATGCGCAGGAGGGGCTGCTCGGACTGCTTGCCGCCGCAAATTCCTATCAGCAGAATTTCGGCGATCATGCTGCCAGCTTTCGCACCTATGCGTATCGGTGCATTCGCAACCGGATGCAGAATGCATACCGGAAGGATCATGCGCAGCTCCGGCTCTCCGGCAGCTCGCTCGATGATCCCGATGCCGCACTGAGCGAGCAGCTTTCCGACGGCGCCGACAGCCCCGAGCAGGCGTTTCTGAATAAGGAACGTGTTTCAGAGCTGTATACCGCGCTGAAGGATGTGCTGAGCAAGCAGGAGATGGATGTTTTGTCCGAGGCAGCCTGCGGTTATTCCTACCGGGAAATCGCAAAGCGCCTTCAAATCTCCGAAAAAAGCGTCGATAACGCCATGCAGCGTGCAAGACGCAAGCTCCGTGCCGTCAGGAGCCATGCTGATATCTGACGGCGGCCGGTATATGCAGAACCCGTATGCCGCCCGTGCAGCCCGACCCCTGGCTGCCCCGACCAGAAGGCGGGTTTCTCCTTCTGCAATCACAATGACCCGGCAGCATTTTTCCAGCGCGTGCGAACGATTTACCTGCAAACCGCTTTCGCTTCAGGGCTTTGCGCCCGCAGGCGATCATGAAGCAACAGTGATGGCGTAAATCCCGTCGAGGTCCAAATTTCAAGAATCGAGGAAAAACCACATGTACGAAGACAGAACCTTAGTATGCAACGAGTGCGGACAGGAGTTCGTATTCACCGCCGGTGAGCAGGAGTTCTACGCTGAGAAGGGTTTTGCAAATGACCCGAAGAAGTGCAAGGCATGCCGTGACGCAAGAAAGAACGCCGGCAAGACCGAGCGCGAGTATTTCACTGCAACCTGCGCAAAGTGCGGCCGCGAGGCACAGGTCCCGTTCCGCCCGCGTGAGGATCGCCCTGTTTATTGCAGCGAGTGCTACGCACAGCTCAAGAACGAGCAGTAATTCCGGTTGAAACAAGGGGCGCGGCGGTTTTGCTGCGCCCCCGTTTTGCTTTCCCGAAAGGAGTTTTTTTTCAAATGGAAATCACAAAAGAAACCTGTATCGGCGATATTCTGGATGCTTATCCGGATACCGCACCGTATTTTCTCGAAATGGGTATGCACTGCCTCGGATGCCCGGCATCCCGCGGCGAATCCGTTGAGGAAGCGTGCATGGTCCACGGCGTCGATGCGGACGAGCTGGTCGCAAAGCTGAAGGCCAGTGTTTGATAACGTGAAAGAATGCCGTCGGGTGACTGCTCGGCGGCATTCCTATGCAAATATAGAAATAAGGAGACTGCTGCATGAATCGCAAGGAACTCAGTGAGATCCGGAACCATTTTCATCCGGATGCCAAATATTTTACAATGGAACGCGTGCTGACTGCGTTTGTCGATACGCAGCGCTGTGTACGCGGCGTGTGTATCCGCAATGCAACATCAATTCCCTCGCCGGAGAGTCAGATTCTCTATGAGACCATGAAAAAGGTGCTGAATGTCAACCTCGGCAAGCAGAGCACCGAGCTGCCCTTCCGCGACCATGCCTATTCCGAGGACGGCGCGCAGACAAGGCTCTCTGCGCTGCTGAAATCGGAGCTGAAACAAGAGGACACTGTGCTCGAATTTCTCGGACAGCTTGCCGCAGAGGCGGATTCCGATTCGCCTTATGCTGTGCTGATGGCTTACTGCACCTATGCGCCGCCGAAGAAAAACAAAATGGACGAGATCGACGAGGACGGGATTTCGGATAACGTATTCCGCTACATCGTTGCGGCGCTCTGTCCGGTCAAAAAGACAGAAGGTGCGCTGGTTTATAACCAGTCTGATGACGAGATTCTGCGGCAGGAGAATCCCAACGCGGTCATCAGCAAGCTGCCTGCGGACGGCTTCTTCTTCCCCGTTTTCTCAGACCGTGCAACCGATGTTCACCATATCCTCTATTATACAAAGACGCCGAATACGCCGAATGAAAAGCTCGTAGATGCGTTCTTTGAATGCGATGTTGAGACGACTGTCGAGGAGGACAGAGCCGATATGAAGCAGGTGCTCGACACGCTGCTCGGCGATGACCTGACCTACGAGACCGTCACGACCGTCAACGAAAAGCTCAATGAGATTGTCGCGAAGAATAAGACCGATGATGCCCCGACGGAGGTCACCGGACGGATTCTGCGGCGGATGCTCTCGGAGGCGGGCGTGCCGGAGGAAAAGCTCGTCAATACGGAAAAAGTATTTGAGGAGACCGTCGAAACGACCCTGAAACCGGAGCGCCTTGTTCAGGCGAAAACTGTCATTAAAACGCCCGAAATCGTCGTGAATGTCAAGAATGAGGCAAAGGATAAGGTGCGGCTTGATAAGATCAACGGGCGGCACTGCATGGTCATTGAGCTCGACGATGCCGTGATTGAGGTCAACGGCTATGATCTGAAGGTGCCGGGCGTGCTCGACCCCGCGCAGGATACACCGTGGAATCCGTGATAAAACCGCAAGTTTCCCCTTGAAAAATTCATGGAAATGCGGTATAATAAACCGTGAACAGAAGTCTGCGCAGAGAGGGGGCAGCACAGTGGAAATCGACCGGAGCCGGAATCCGATGTTTCTGAATGATTATCTGACCTATCTGGATGTGATCCGCGGAAAGGCGAAGCGGACGGTGAACGAATACTATCAGGATACGGTGCTGTTTCTGCGCTGGATGCACTGCATCAACTGCGGGCTGCCCGTCTCGGAGGTCGGGGATATGGAGATCGACGATGTGACCGACTCGGAGCTGAAGGCGGTCACGGTCTCGGTTCTGTATGATTACATCCGCTATCTGCGCGATGTCCGCGGCAATACGCCGCGCTCGGTCTCCCGCCGCATGAGTGCAGTGCGGAGCCTGTTCCGGTATCTGACCAAGACAAAGGGGCTGCTTCCCGCAGATCCCTGCCAGAGCCTGGAACTGCCGACCGTGAAAAAGAATCTGCCGCGCTTTCTGACACTCGAAGAAAGCCAGCGGATGCTTGAAAGTGCGGAGAGTGAAAAAAGCGGCGATGTGCTGCGCGATTACTGCATTGTGACCCTGTTCCTGAACTGCGGCTTCCGGCTGGCAGAGCTGGTCGGGATGAATGTCGGGGATGTGGATTTCTTTAACCGGCAGATCCGCGTGCTCGGTAAGGGCAGCAAAGAGCGGATTGTCTATCTCAATGACGCCTGCCTTGCCGCATTGCAGGAATATCTGCAATCGCGGGAAAACCCGCCGCAGGAGCCGAATGCGCTGTTCCTGAGCAGGAATCACCGCAGAATCAGCCGGCGGCGCGTCCAGCAGATCGTTGAGAACACGCTGACGGCATCCGGGCTTGCCGGGCGCGGACTCTCTACACACAAGCTCCGCCACACCGCAGCAACCCTGATGTATCAGCACGGTCATGTCGATACGCTGACACTCAAGGAGATTCTCGGGCATCAGTCCATCGCGACAACCGAAATCTATACGCATCTCTCCAGTGAGCAGCGGCAGAACGCCATTGACAGCAATCCGCTCGCCGGCGAACACAGGAAGAAATAACGGAGGATCATCATGGAGAAACGGGAAGTTTATACGATTATTCTGGCTGTACTCGGCGTGTGTATCCTGATGGGCATAATCGGCATGATCCGCGGCGACAAATCGGATGCCTCTTCAGAGGTTTCTATGCCGGAGATCAGCAGTATTGTCCTGACAACAAAGACCGATTACTGGGATTATCTCCGCGAGCAGCAGGCCACTACAACGACGACGGATATCACAGATGAAACCGGAATTTATGATGAGACCGGGCTTTCCGATCAAACGGGTCTGCCGGAGGGCGGCACCGGTATCAGCAGCGAGAGTGCATTCAGTTCCTTGCAGAGCTCCCAACTGAACTCCGGATCACAGAGTCAGAGCAGCTCGACAACCTCTGCAACAACACTTGTCACCTCGGCATCGCAGGGCGGCTACACCCTGATTATTGAATAAAAAAGGGGGCGAAGCCATGAGGCTGCTGATGTTCGGCGATGTCGTCGGGGAACCGGGATGCGCCTGCTTCCGGCAGTATGTTCCGAAGCTGAAACGCGATTTCGGCGCTGATCTGATCGTCGTCAACGGCGAGAATTCTGCGCCCGGAAACGGAATCACAGAGCAGTCGGCGCAGCAGCTTTTCTCCGCCGGCGCCGATGTCATTACAACGGGCAATCACTGCTTCCGCCGCCGCTGTGACCATATTTTCTCCGATTCCCGCATTCTGCGTCCGGCGAATTATCCGGAGGGCGCACCCGGCAGCGGGCTCTGTGTGCTCGATTGCGGCAGGTTTTCCCTCGCGGTCATCAATCTCATGGGCACCGCGTTTATGGATGCGCTCGACAACCCGTTTTCCGTGATCGACCGGCTGCTTGAACAAATCGAAACACCGAATATTCTCGTCGATTTTCATGCCGAGGCAACCGCCGAAAAGCGGGCAATGGGCTGGTATCTTGCGGGGCGCGTCTCGGCAGTCATCGGGACGCATACGCATATTCAGACCGCTGACGAGGAGATTCTTGACGGCAAAACCGGCTATCTGACCGACGCCGGTATGTGCGGCGGCGAACGCTCTGTGCTCGGGGTGCAGATCAAAGAAGCTGTCGAAAAGCAGCGCTTTCACCGTCCGGTGCAGTTTACGGAGGCGGAGGCGCCTTGTATGCTGAACGGGGTGTGTCTGGAAATCGACAGCAAATCCGGCATATGTACCAAAATCGAGCGCATTTTTATGAGAGAATCCACAAATTCATTCTGAATGCTTGACTTTTTTCGTGAAATGTATTATACTAGAAAATAGCAGTACAACATTATACCCCAAACCGTATTAACAATTTTGCAGATTCATGAACTAAGGAGGTTTCCAATGGAAGTATTAAAGGTATCATCTCACTCTACACCGAATTCCGTTGCCGGCGCGATTGCCGGTGTCATCCGTGAACAGCGCGTTGTCGAGGTACAGGCAGTCGGCGCGGGTGCAGCAAATCAGGCGATCAAGTCTATTGCGATTGCGCGCGGATATCTTGCGCCGATCGGCATTGATCTCGTGTGCATCCCCGCTTTTGCAAGTATTGAAATCGACGGCGAAGAACGTACTGCTATGAAGCTCATCTGTGAGCCGCGCTGAATAACGAAAAGTATGCCGCATTCCCTGAAACCCGGGAATGCGGCAGTTTTTTATGAGAAAATGACATCCTCAAGCTCTGTGCGCAGGCGCTTGATGATCTTTTTTTCGAGGCGGGAGATGTAAGACTGCGAAATGCCGATTGCGTCGGCAACCTCCTTCTGGGTTCTCTCGCGTCCGCCGCATAAGCCGAAGCGCATTTCCATAATCTGCCGCTCCCGCGGGTTCAGGCGGCTGACCGCCTCCCGCAGCAGCCTGCGTTCCGACTCATTCTCGAGATCACGCGAGACCACATCCTCATCTGTCCCCAACAGATCGGAGAGCAGCAGCTCATTGCCGTCCCAGTCCACATTCAGCGGCTCATCAATTGAGATTTCTGCGCGGTACTGCGAAACTTTCCGTAGATGCATCAGAATCTCATTTTCAATGCAGCGGGAGGCATATGTTGCGAGTTTAATGTTTTTTTCCGGATGAAATGTGCTCACGGCTTTCATCAGCCCGATTGTGCCGATGGAAATGAGATCGTCGAGCGTGACATTCGGTGACTCGAATTTCTTTGCGATGTAAACGACCAGCCGCAGATTGCGGACGATCAGTGTCTCCCGGGCAGCGGGGTCACCCTGTGCCAGTGCTGCGAACGCTTGCTCCTCCTCGGCACGCGTCAGCGGCGGCGGAAGCTGATCGGCGCCGCCGAGATAGTATACCGCCTCGTCTTTTCGCAGCTCCGCGAGCGCAAGACGGAGCGTCAGGAAGATTTGTGCAAACAGATTCATAGTGTTCCCTCCGTTTTCAGGATATGACATATGCCGGTACGATTGCGGGGGATGTGATACCGGGATCCTCCGAAATCGCAATCAGCAGATCAACCGGAAATGCGGCAGAAGGCGCATCGGCGCGGCAGAGAGTGACGGAATCCGGCTGAAACAGCGGCAGCAGCCGTCTGCCTGTAACCGTTTGCACCGGCTGCATCCGGAAGCCCTTGCAGGAGGCCGCCGCTGCGACGGCATCCGGGTAGCCGCGGAGCCATGCTGAGAGCGCATTTGCCGTACAGACCGCGACCGGCTTCCCCGTGAAAGCATCGCGCAGGGTGTTGCCGGTATCGGCGAGCGCGGGCAGGCTGATGCATATGCCCTGAATCTGCAATCGCAGACGGAAATTGCGGCTTTGCTGCCGGATCCGCGCCCGCGCCCGGTAAGCGCTCCATGCGGAGGCTGCTGCCGTGCCGATCAGAAGCGTCAGCAGCGAAACATCTGCATAAACAGCCGTATTCTGCACATAAAACCCGACCGGCTGCCAAAACTGCGAAAGCAGATAGACTGCGCCGCAGAATCCCATGCTGACGCTCAGCAGCAGCACGGTCTGCCGGAGCAACAGCCGGAGCGGGCGGATGCCGAATGCCGCGGCACACATTGCAAGCGCCAGCAGCAGCCGCATCAGCAGCGAAACCGCAGCCGGCATCGGCGGAAGCAGAATCACAAGTGCGCTGACCGCACCGAGCATTGCCGCAAGCAGGCAGCGCCCGCGTTTCAGCGGAACATGCGTCAGAGCGGCGACCGCGTGAAGCAGGGCATAGTCCGCCCAGAGGTTGGAAAGCAGCAGGACATCCAGATATATCACCATACCGATCACCGGTTTCAGTATAGCACAGCCCGCATGAAAAAGCTGTCGAGACCGGGACATGACCCGAAATGTTTTGTCCCGGCGAAGATAAAAAACGGCAGGAACAAATGATGTTCCTGCCGTCAGACTGTCGATAAAGTGTCTCCGACGGATTCAAAATGGGGGCGCCCCTCGCTTCGCTGTGTCGAGTTTGCTGCGCAAACATCGAGCCCCCATACCCCCGCTTAAGGGCTACTCCCTTAAGAATCCCATTTATAGAAGAAAATGAAAAATCACGCATTTTCTTTCATTTTGTTTATAATGGGATTCCAAAGGGACAATGTCCCTTTGGCGGGTTTGGGC
>Ga0310691_10001051_pt1 | contig 45268 bp, 36 predicted proteins | sample 176DNAGHGlowgp2_FD_203887 | JGI IMG/M metagenome (GOLD analysis project Ga0310691, IMG submission 203887) | Sheep rumen microbial communities from Palmerston North, Manawatu-Wanganui, New Zealand - 1766 DNA GHGlow gp2 (v2) (version 2) | ecosystem: Host-associated > Mammals > Digestive system >... | reverse complement strand
CTTCCTCTTGATATGACATATTGATGCAGAACGAAAAAACTAGTTAATACATCTACTTTAAAAAAATGTGTTTATGAAGAAAGATTGGTTTTTGTTACTGATGGCAAGCATGATGATGGGCTTGCAGGGGTGTGGGAGTGTGCAGACCGGGCACTCTCGCGATTTGGTGGTTATGGAGCATACTGATACTATCCGTGGTGCTCAGGAGTGGAATAATTACGAATGGGCTTCATTTACGGTCGATGTGCCTGTTGATGGCCCGAAGGCGCTTGTCGATTCGGTGAGGGTGTTCGTCAACCGGGAATTGTATCATTCCTGTGAGATTGGTTCCCATTTCGATGACAGTGTGGTGACGTTCAAAAAGAGTGAAGTGTATTCTCATGACGGCGAACAATTATTTAGCCATTTTATGGAGAAATATAAACCCGTGCTTCAGGATAGTCTGTGGAGTTCTTACGGATTGGAGTTAAAGATGGAGGCTCAGACTGACAAGTATGTCACGTATGGTCTGGAGTTCTTCCATTGTGGAGCCAGTTGTGGCTCGGAGAAATACTTCTATACTTTTGACAAGCGTGACGGGCATTTTGTAAGGAATATCATCAGTCATGAGAACCTTGTGCGATTCTTCAAGGATTATCCTGAATATGCATCAATAGATGATGACCCGTGGTTTGGTAGAGCAGGATGGCAGTTCATGCAAGAAGATGCTCAGAGATATGATTATGGTCTATTAGACGACCATTTCTCACTTGCTATACAGGGGTGTGGTAATCACTACTTACTTCCATGTTTCCCTTACGGCCAGATATTCTCCTATCTTTCCCCGGAGGCACAGGCTTTGGTGGAACGACATGAGGAGAATGTGCCAATGCTCCCTGCTTATCTTTCTCACAGGAATCCAGAGGTGAATTTAGAAGTAGATACAGTTAACTATGCCTTGATTGGATGTGTGAGTGTAGCAGGAGGAGAAATCCGAGATACGCTGTTGCATTATGATCCTGCACTGGAGGTTTATCCGAAACAAGTTTATTCTATTAGCGCAGAATTAGACTCACCACTTTATCTGTTGACTTATTCTTTTGGTCATCTTCTGTATCGTGATGAAGCCATGGCATGCATTTATAATGACGACCATCATCTTCAGCCAGTACCTCTCTTTTCGGTGGATGGTCAGAGAGATAGTGTTATTTGTTGTTTGTGGTATGATCAACTTGTAGAAGCCAGTGAGGGCTTCCCGTTTGACGAGTTTGATAAAGACCGTTTCGGTCTTCATTTTGATTGGGTTTCTAATCGTTTGTATTACCCCATTCTTGAAAGTCATGACCAAGATTCAGAATTTGCCAATACGAGTTATTTGCGATACACAGGACGTTTCGAGGTTCTCCAGTTCAATGGTAAAGAATTTGTGCTAACAGATGATGATGGAGCATGGTGGTTGAATAAAGATCTTCGCAACTATAAGTGTACTGTCAGCAATAAGAAGAGTGCTGACGGCATAGAGCAGATTGACCTCATGCCGGATGGAACTTACCGTCGTGCTTTCTGGAAAGGAGCCAAGACGCTCGATGACCTCCGCAAGAATCCTGATGAATTGAGAGTTAGTAAGAATATAGAAGTATTATAACACCAGATTCAATATGAAACAGATTTGGAAAATCTCAGTGATTATATGTTTGCTGTTGGGAAGCAGTTCTCCACATGGAATGGCGCAAGAATCCCAACCAGACCCTGTAATGCTTGCTTCAATGATGTTAGCAGAAAAGTCAACAGGAGATGTTGATGATACCCCTTACCTGGCATATCTGGATTCTCTCGGTTTTCAGAAGAGTGACACAGACTTAGTCCTTGGGAAACTGAAGCTTGGCGGTAGATTCTATAAGAAAGGGATTGGAAAGGATACTGTGCAGGTTGAGGTTCGCTACATGGAAATCAACAAAGACAAGATATCCAGAAGCGTCAAAATCAAATCGACTTCTGATTCCATCTTGTGTATGATGGTAGAACAGTTGCAGGCTTTTGGAATGGAAGAAGTTGAAAAAAACAATATCATGTTGGGATTTGCAGGTAATGGAATCTATGCTGGTCATGGGGATAAGATCCTAATCATGAGATGCGCGTTTCCACCATCCCAATCATATATGGAGAAAGCAATAGTATCGGATGATGGTATAGCAAGGATGGACACAATAAACAACTCCATTGTTTGCCGTATTGAGACCGATAATCAGGTGTTCATAGATACCCTGATATCATGTGAGCCAGGAATTGGGGTATACCCCAAGTTTGTCTATTCACTTAAAGGCAAAGGAGGATGCACGATATACCTGATTATATATTCAAAGGGACATCTGTTCTTCTATGATGAGGTTGCCGTCTTTGCTGTTAAGAAGGATGGGGACGTAGAACGTCGAGAGTTTATTATCAAGGATGAAAAGGATACTACGGTTGGATGTATGTGGTGGGATCAGTTGGTTGCTGCCAGCAATGGCTTCCCTTATGATTATGAAGATTCGCCCGACGAAGAGAGATTCGGTATCCATTTCGTCTCATCATTGCGGAGTTTGTATATTCCCATAATGGATCAGCACGATCCTGGTTCGGAATTTGCAAATACGAGTTGTTTACAATATACAGGGCGGTTCAATGTGTTCAGGTTTAATGGAACTGATTTCTGGTATGATGATACAGATGGTGCCTGGTGGCTGTATCCTGATTTGCGGAACTATAAGCGTACTGTCAGCAATAAAAAGATTGCTGATGGCATTGAGCAGATAGATATGATGCCCGATGGAACCTATCGGCGTGCTTTCTGGAAAGGAGCCGATACTCTCGATGATCTTCGAAAGAAACCGGATGTAGTTAATAATAGCAAGGAAATGTTCAAATGAAGAAATTGTTTTTTATATTTGTAAGCATATTAGTGACGACAGGTCACATAAAGGCCGCTCCGACACATGAAGATTCTGGAATCAGAGAGATGGTTGGCAGCCTGACACGCCAGGAAATGTCTGATGCAGGCTGTCATAAGGGTCTTGTGTATGTTGTTGAGACAAAAACCGGAAGGTTGATAGCACATACATCGTTAGAGGGTACAGATTGCATCGTTCCCTTTACCGACTCATTCTATAAGGAAGCAGATTATGTGCAGGGAGCAGTTACATACCTCGCCCTGCTTTCTACAGGAAAAATCACACTTGATACAGAAATCGATACAGGAAATGGGCAATATGTAAAGCCCAATGGCGAACTTGTCAGAGACCACAACTGGCATAGAGGCGGTTATGGCCTTATCAGTTTGGAGTCTGTTCTAACACATCGCTCCCTCGTTGGTTATGCCAAGGCGATGGATTTTGTATATGGAAATAATATGGCCGACTACTTTTTAAAGAGAAGGGATTATACAGCTGGTATTCCTGAAACATTGATGGGGCTGTTGACGTTTTATAATGCCATCGCCAACGACGGGTGTATGGTAAAGATATGCGATTCGGAAGACAGCACTGCTACTGTCATCAACGGACAAATCGAATCCATAGAGCATATCCACATGCTGCAGCTGGGGTTGGAACATTGTGTGTCAGAAGGTTTGTACAAGAAAGCAGGTAGCGAGCATATTGATGTTGCAGCCTGCGGACGGAGACTTCAAATTACTGATACTGTTTACAGACTAGAGCTTTGTGGCTACTTCCCAGTGAAGAATCCCCAATATACTATTATGGTAGTCATGGAAAAAGAAAATCTGCCAGCCAGTGCAGGAGGGATGTGCGGCCCACTTTTCAGACGGATTGTAGAAGGACTGCTACCTTATATTATACGGGAATAGGTGTTATTTTTGATTGATGATCTGTTACGAATTACACATTTATATACCTCTATTTATGTAAAGCGACTTTAATTACAATATCAAACAAATAAAGTTATGAAGAAAGTGTTATTTATTATTGGATTATGTATGCTTGTTTTGTTACAGTCTGCATGCACAAAAGAAGAGGAAAGCGAAGATAATTTCCTTACCTTTCATAATGGGGACACAATCAATGTCAATGTGCCTCCAGCACTTGATGGTCTATCTGATATAGACTCTGTGGAGTTTTATTGGGACAAAAACTATATAGCAACAGAGTATCGTATGCCTTTTACTCATAAAATCCAACTTAAGCAGGTAAGTAAAGGTAGTCATAGATGCGATATTGTTGTTTTTTATAAAGAAAACGGGAGTCGCTATCGCCACAACTGGTACTATCAATACGAAATAAAATAATGTAGAATGCAGTGAGAATATTAATTAACAACTATCATTAACAACTTATCAAATTATGGAAAAGATTAAGAAAAGAAAGCTGTTACGCATCTTTATTGAAATGAGGGAACTCCTTCAGGTTCTCGCTTTTGCAGTCTGCTTGACTGTAGGTGGTTATTTGGGTTATACACTTGGAAAAAAACCTGTTAATTATCTTGTGCATGGCATCATCCTTGATGACTTGTACGATGATTACACTGATTGGACTTGTCTTAGTGACGATGTTACCTACTACGAGAATGGCCAGCATGGGTATATTACAGGTGCTGACGGTAAGAAAGTGTTGCATGATGTTAAGCAGGTTATGGAACCTGAAAATGGCTACCTTGCATGGTTTAAAAGTAAAGGGCTTCGTGGTTACCTTGATGTAAGAACTGGTAAGGCCGTTATTCCTGCCAAATACAAAAAAGCATGGCTGTTTTCCGAAGAAGGATTAGCATGCGTCATGAAAGAAGACTCGACTTTGGAGTTTATCGACACTCTTGGCCAAGTTGCAATCGCTAGCCATATGATGAGCAACATCAAATATGAGGAAGCACATAAGGATTATTACATGTTCCATGACGGACATTGTCCTATTATGCATGGAGGGAAGGTCAATCTGATTGACATCGATGGAGGCTTCAATCTCCCGGACTTCTACGATAGCATAGTTTATGAGGAAGGCTATTGGATAGCAAGGGATTCCTGCCTCTGTAAAGTGTTTGAAAGCAAATCCATGAGGGAGATTATCCTGCCCAAGGGCTGCATTGACGTTGATATTGAGGATGACAAGTTCATAATCAACTATTCAAACGGGACAAAGGCTGTTTTGGATTCCGAAGGTAAGATACTCTACCGAGCAGTATATGACTATGTTGATCGCCTAACATATCAGGAGGGCGACGAAACGACATTGAATGCAGAGTGTTATGAATACGGAATAAACGGGAAATATGGGCTTTTAGACGGAAATCTCAAGAGAATAACAGGACCTATATATGATTGCATTACTGCATTGGACAAGACTCATTTCCAATGTCAAGTCATAGATGGAGTTTACGTAATACTCAACAATAAAGGAGAGATTGTAAAATAATAGCAAGATTCCATTTATTTCTTAATTTACAATGAAAATACTGTAAATATGAGTAAGAAAAGTATCTTCCCTATATCTGAGCCCTATGCCGTGCTGAATAATGACAATACAGTGCTGACATTTTATTACGATGGCCAGAAAAAGACCCGCCATGGCCTAGGCATCGGTCCTTTCGGTCAAGACTGTGTGCGTTGGGGCGGTCATGCAGGTGAAATTAAGACTGTCGTTTTTGACAAAACCTTTTCAACTTGCACTACCATTACAAGTATTGCCTTCTGGTTTGCCGGGTTTGCAAGGCTGACAAATGTTAAGGGAATAGAAAACTTAAGGACAGACAACGTTACGGACATGAATAGTGCGTTCTATGGATGTTCCAAGCTTACAAGCCTTGACTTGAGTGGTTTCAAAACGGATAAGGTACTAATCATGCATGCCATGTTCTTTGATTGTGCTAAACTTAGACAACTCGACTTGAGCAACTTCAGAACAGGTAATATGAAAGTCACCGGGTACATGTTTAAGGGCTGTTCGAGTCTTAAGCATGTTAACTTGACAGGTTTCACGACTGATAATGTCCAGCTGATGGATGGAATGTTCAGTGGTTGTTCTGACCTTACAGAGCTTGATCTGAGCAACTTTAATACGGATAATGTAAGGAGTATGAACTGGATGTTCTACAAATGTTCCAAATTGAGGAAACTTGACCTATGCAAATTCAATACTGCAAATGTAACATCCATGGAAAGTATGTTCGAGGGATGCTCCTGTCTTGAGAACCTCTGTGTAAGAGGCTTTGTCACAGAAAACGTGACCAATATGAAATGTATGTTCGAAGGGTGCTCCAGCCTGAAGAATATTGACGTGAGCAATTTTGTCACTGGCAAAGTGACCAATATGAGCTGTATGTTCTGTGGATGTAGCAAACTTATAGATCTTGACGTGAGCGGCTTTGCGACAAGCAATGTAGAATATATGTACTTCATGTTCGACGGTTGCTCAAGCCTCCTAGACCTTGATGTCAGCAATTTCGACACATCAAGTGTAACTGATATGTGCCATATGTTCGCTTTCTGCGAGTCTTTAAGGAAACTTGACGTAAGCAGATTCGTGACGAATGATGTAACGGACATGAGCTGTATGTTCTATATGTGTTCCAAATTGACGAACCTTGATGTAAGAGGGTTCAATACTTCGAATGTAGAGGATATGAACGGAATGTTCAATGGCTGTTCGGGCTTGACAGAGCTTGATGTCCACAACTTCGACACGTCGAACGTCACAGACATGAGCGATATGTTCTTTGGTTGTTCAGGTCTCACAAATCTTGACCTAAGTTCATTCCACACGAGCCACGTAATGAATATGAGTAGTATGTTTGCTTTCTGTTCTAATCTTAACAGCCTTATTGTAAACAATTTCACCACTGATGCAGTAACTGACATGAGTAGTATGTTTAGTTTCTGCTGCACTTTGAAGATTCTGGACTTGAGCAATTTTGATACCCAAAAGGTGAAGGAAATGTGTTGGATGTTCGAAAGCTGTTGCAATCTGACGACATTAGATTTGGGTGGTTTCACTACGGATTATGTGACGGACATGGAAAGGATGTTCTTCTGTTGTTCAAGTTTGAAGAGTATTTTTGTGCGTAACGAGTGGCGAATGCCACAACTCAAATACATGGACGATATGTTTGCAGGGTGCTATAGTCTTGTAGGAGGAAACGGTACTGTGTATAATGATGAACATATCGATTATGAATATGCACGCATAGACAAAGTGGGTAGGCCTGGTTATTTCAAAAGAAGTGGTGTTGAACTATAATTTGGGCTTAAGGCTAGGGGTGTTCTATTTATGAGCACCCCCTCAATCATCAATTATGTTTCCTTCTTTGTCTATTAGATAATGGTTAAAGTCCTCATCTTGAACTTCTGCCACACCGTTTTTAAAAGGGCTTGCAGTCAGCCATTTAAAGGGAATAGCAACATTACCCTCTTTGTCAATATATCCAAAGTCACTATCCCAATCACAAACACAAGCGAGTCCTTCACTAAAGTCGCCAGCATCTTCCCACTCAATCGGTGTTACCAGCATTCCTTTCGTGTCAATAAACCCTATAGAATTATTTTGGTAAACCCTTGCCCTGTCCTCATGGAAGTCTCCTACCTTTTCAAAATGTTTTATACGCTCATTAAATACAGATTTCTCTATGAGGGATATTTCTTTCTCTAATTTCAACTTTTTGGAATACCTATCTTCCATAGCTGTTCCTCTGTCTTTCAAATACTCCCATGTAAGCATAGAATCTATTAGTTCCATCAGCAAGTCTTGCTGTAAACAATAGACCTCATGCTCCCTCATTTCATGGATTCCCCTGTCTGCCCAGAAACCATCATTGTCATGTCCTAGTACTTTTAAAACAATTTCAGGCTCGTTCTGAAGATTCATCTTCCATTTTTTTGAGAAATCAAAGAAATAATCTGTGCCAAAGGTTGATTTCACATTATATTTTTCAGACGTAATGAAAAGGCGTGTAAACAGATTCCAATCATAGTTTTCTGTGCAAGGGAATTTAGGTTGAACGATCTTAAATGGCAAGTCAATAGAACATAACACCTCCTTGATATAAGGTGATTCGTATAGGTCAAAATCGGAGATGGGACCATATGTTTCCTCAAACTTCCAGAATAGAATCTCATCCCTCTGGCTCTTTCGTGAATTTTTGAGTTTCATAAAGGCATCTTGGAAGTTGAATGATTCAGAAAGAGTCCGTCCCAACATCCGCAATAAGGCATTAATCGTTTGATTAACAGAACTCTCGCCTGGCTGAATCACATTGACGTTGGTGAAGAGGAATCGTAAATCTTCTGGCAGAGGTGACTTGTCTGTCAATATAGGAATAACATTTTGCCCACCTTTTTCTTGGAAAGCAAAAGTTACCTCTTTCATTGTCCAAATTGACTGATAGGCAGATATACTGCCTATAAAAACGAACACTTTACAAGATATAATCTCCTTAGATATCGTTTTAATAAAATGATCTCCTCCTGTTATGCCTTTCCTGTCTATAAAATAAGAAATACCGACTTTGTCCATCTCTCTACAAAGACGGTCTGCTACTTTATAATCCTTTCGGCTGTAACTAATAAAAACATCCATACTATTTTTAAATTAAACTTTACCTATGCTCATATATTGGCAGAATTCGTTGACAAAGTTACAAAGATTTTTTGATATACAGTTATGTATGCAAGCTTTTTATTAATATTTGGATGTTTAGCAACATCAGATGTCAGAATTACACTATAATTAATAACCGATAATAATATAGACAAATTGGATGTTCGATATAGAAAAGTGAAACTTTTATCCTTTTTCGGTACCTTATTGAAATAAAAGCTTATGATAGAAAACAGTAATGATGATTAGAAAGGGATTAAGAATATGTTTATGGACAATGGGATTTGCTTTATTAGCAAGTCTTGTCATGCTATATGTTTGCAACAAAATTGTTACGAAGAATGCTCAAGGAAAGACATTCTCTGATATCGATAGTATAAAATATAATAAGGTTGGACTATTATTGGGAACGATACCAAGAACACGCATTGGGAATCGTCCAAATCCATTCTTCGCGTATCGTATTCAGGCTACCGTAGAATTGTACAAGGCAAAAAAGATAGATCTTATATTAGTTAGCGGTGCCGAGCATGGTCCAAATGGCTTTAATGAACCAGAGTGTATGAAAGACTCGCTGAAGGCTTGTGGCGTTCTTGAGGAAGACATCATTCTTGACGGTAAAGGATACAGAACCATTTTGTCTGTTATCAATGCCAATAGGGTGTTCGGCTTGGAGAGTTTTACTATTATCTCACAGCAGTTCCACAATGAAAGAGCATTGTATCAAGCAGAACATCTTGGGCTAAATTTAAACGGCGTGCAGGCGTATAATGCCCAAAAACCTATTTTAAGGAATACTTGGATTGATGTCCGTGAGTACTTGGCGAGGGTCAGGATGTTCTATGACCTACTGCTTTATGATGAAAATAGTAGATAAACAATAATTCTTTAGGATTATGAGTAGAAGTTTTAGAAAGAATCCTGCAGGTGCAGGAATGACCAAAGGAAACAAGAATTCTAAGATCTTGTGTAACCGACTTTTCAGAAGAATTAAACGGCAGTTAATGAAAATGGGGAGATATGAATACCTCCCTTACAGAAGGATTGAGATATTGGATCCTTGGGAAATGAGATACGATTGCAAACTCTGGTTTGGCTGGTCGTACATAACTGACCCATATGAAAAGAAGATGGTTTTAAGTAAATAGCCAAATATTGTCACCCTACATAATTTAGTTAATTATTGTATTTTTGCATAATATACCAGAAATTATTCGTACCTTTGTTTTATAAAGTTATTATGTTTCAAACATTAGTCATTTATTATTAATAAGAACAACGTTTTTTATGACGCACAAACACCTAATTATTGCAGCTCATGATGGCGTCTTTTCCTATTATACAGGTGTCGGAACAATCATCCAGAATACCATCAAAACATTATTCGAAATGGAATGGTGTCCTTCACTAAAGATTAGTATTGCAGGCATTTCCTTGAGTCCAAAGGGAGCAGCATTCGATATCAATACATATAAGAGAAGTGAGGAATTGGTTAGGAAATATAATGGTCATCTTATTTATCTAGCCAATGACAGCAAGGGCATAAAGGAGAACGATACATGGAAAGATCCAATTAACTGGCAAGTGGCATGCAACTCGCTTGTTACCGCACTAAATACAATGTTGTGCCCTGAAGATGAGAATTATATCATGCTACATGATACTGTTTTCTTGTATTTTGAAATAGCAAAGCGTCAGTTGCGTCCAGAATTGGAACAAACTCTGCGTTCATACTATCTTCCTCACAGTTCAGGGAAATGTCACTACTATACTGAGGAATCCTGGAACAGGAAAAGATTAGAATATGAGAACCAATGTTTCTCTGCTATTATGAAGAACCCGTATTCAAGGTTAATTGCAACTGGCCGCAATTTTTCACGTCACTTAGAAGAAAACTATGGAGTCTCTTTTACAGAACGTGATTATCTGGTTAACGGTCTGTTATTTGACAACTATACTATTCCTGCAATTCGAAAATGTACTTTTGCAGATATTCAGCGGATAGTTCCAGAATTACCTAGTGATAAAAAGATTATTTTCAGTTGGGGACGCCTATCTCAGGCTAAGGGATTCTATGAACTCCTTCTGGCATGGGATGCTATCGCAAATTATTATCCTGATTATTGTTTAATTATGCAGGCTCCGACGAGTTGCATTGACGAGAGCAAGTTTTTTGAAAAATTCAAAAGAAAGGTAAAGTCGGTTCAAAGAGCATATCACATTGATGATTTCTCTTCTGAAATATGGCAGCATTTCTTAAGATACAATAAGACTTGCGTTGTTTGTTTAGCTTCTACAATGGATCCTAATCCTCATACCCCAATTGAGGCAAAGTTGTTTGGAAAAGATATGAATTATGCAATTCTTGCTAGTTTTAAAGATGGGATCAAGGATAGTTTCTCTTTAGACGAATGCGTTCCATTAGATGATCCTTATGATATTGAGGACTTCTCAAAAAAACTTATTATAGCCATAAACTTAGACCAGAAGCACAAGATAAAAATGGGCCAGAAAAACTACGAAAGTGCTTTCACTTTCAGTTACAAAAAGAATCTACTAGAGTTTTTACAAAAGGAGGGGGTTATTGTATGAACATATACGTCTATTCAGCTGGTCAGGATTTTTATCTGAAGATGGCATCTTTGGCTTGTATTTCCCATAAAAGAGTCAATTCTGGTTCCTGTGTATATCTTCTCACAACAGATGAATCTATATGCAAACAATATATGAATGCACTATCTCATGAAGGTATCGTAGTTTGTCATCATCCCGAAATAAAGGAGGAATTGGCTTCTGTACATTCAGATGGAGACCACACACGCTTTCATACCTTTGCCAGATGGGAGTGTTTCTTACGTGAGGTATCTAAAGAATCTAATACCGATAATATATATGCTCTTTTAGACCCTGACATTATTACTCTTGACAAGTGGGATGATATCCAAGAAACCATCGAGAATGGAGAATTGGTCTTTACTCGCCAAATTAATTGGGACAACTTTATTAATGGTGGATTTATTGTCGGCCATCTAGCTGATATGATAAGAGTTGGAAAATTCCTTTTGGACAGACTACAAAGAGATCTATCAGACGGAGCATTTGTCCGTTCTCCCTATGACCAGATATACTGGAATAGATACTACCATGAACTTGTAATAAAAGAACTTTGTATTGGTGCGGATTTTATACGGTTATCCTTCCAGAGAGAGATTTGCAAAGCCAAATTGATACATCAAATTGACTTCAAAGGTTTTCTCTTTAAGTACCCAATCATTAGTAAAATCGCCTTAGAATACAATATTCAGATTACTGAGGCTGATATTATGAAGTATTAATGAGTATAATAGATGGACAGAAATCTTGCATTATATCAGATAATCTGTGAAACGAATAATATTACATCTGTTAAAGGATGGGTATATCTTCTGTATTACCCTGTTTTGAAGGAGATTGATTCTTTGATGCGACATATTCAGACAGGACAAAATGTCTCTTCTTATGACATGACACTTGAGGACGGATTCTATTTTGATTTCAAACTATATAATGAGAGCCTGCCACCAGTTTCTTTAAAGGAATTCATATCAATTCTTAATGAAGTGGAGTTGTTTGTTCCAAGTCCGGTCAAGGAATATGCTTGTGGCGTGAATGATTACAAGAATAAGCGTCTTTTGGTAAATTATCATGATGCCAGTCCTTGTTTTTCTTATTGTGGAGATCATTTCAGATTTGCCCCATCTTATGAGCCTATTACAATCCCTGATAAGGAGAGAAAAACTGTGTTGGCATACGTAATGGATCAAATTGAGACAAAGAAATTGGTGAGTCGTGATATTCTTATTCCATTAAGAGAGATACTGTATCAGTATATTAACCGTGCATCGGGGATGTTCCCTACTATTGCCCAATGGCTATTTCCGTTAATACGACACTACGATGGTGATGTCATCACAGACCAAACGCTTGCACCTGGTCAATGCTGTGTCAATCACCTTCTCAAGTCGAGCGGTCATCATATTACGGTTCTCCAGCATCAGAAGAACCTGATACTGACCGATATTTTCTCCATCCTATATCTGGATTTCCTTCTTGCAGATAGGTATATCTCATGGTTTTCAAGAGAGATGCTTTTACATAACTATTATTCATACCGACATTCTTTTCCTGACAACATTATTCAACGAGGGACTATTGGCTTCAAACGTCTGGCATCATCTATTGTCGCAAACAAGATAGGGTTAGGAAGAAGATGTCTGTATATATTAACTTACCGCGCCAAGAAGTTTATCAGCGGGACTATGCTTGGTATAGAAGAAGGGAATATTAGAAATGAGATTGCATTACTGAAAGAGATGGATTATGATGTCTATATTCGTAAAGACCCACGGGATATCATTGACTTATGTAAGGATGTCATCAAAACAGACGAAAGTCCTTCCCTGTCTGATGCAATAGGGCAATATGATATGTGTATCTGTGACAGGCCTGGTGGCGCTACTATAGAGGTTCTTGTGAAAAAAGGCTTTGTACTAGTAAAATCTGGCTTGTGTGAGTTCCAGAAAACGCAGACATATAAGAATCTGATCAAAAAACAGCAATTTATTAGTGAGTGTATTCCTTTGGAAAGAAGAAGAATATTTGACATGTTTGATTTGCTTTACGCTTGACGATTATGGAGAAGATTCAAAACAGTTATATAGAGGAAGGATGGATTGTTGAGGTTGACATAACGCATCGATGCAATTTGAAATGCAGACATTGTAACCGCTTATGTAATGCTGAGCAGATTTACAATATACTCAGAAATGTCAAAGACATGGATGTACGTCATATCAGATTTCTTTGTTCTCAGATTAGGAGGCTGCCGCCAGGTAAAGTAAGGATGATTCGTGTTTTAGGTGGAGAACCATTGTTGTCACCAATACTTAAAATGGCATTAGAGTCCTTTGAGTCATTACGTACAGAAGGCTTTATCCATGATATTGTGGTCATGACAAATGGGACGGTAGCTGTACCCGTTTATCTTCAACCATATATCATACATTATCCGCCAAAGGTTCAGAATATGCTTGAAAGTAGTGGTGCAATTACAATTGATGACGTCTATTCCATTAAGGATGAGAAGCATGTTAACATCACCGTATCTCCTGCTGATATGGGTCTCTCTGTCTCCAGCCCCTGCGACAGGTATATCGGATGCGGGATTCATTATACCATATATGGATTCTCACTCTCCGCGCCATGCTTTCCGTCTATTTTTGTGTTCCAAAAGAATCATAGGTTTTTCATGCATCGTCTTCCATCTTCAATAAAAGAATTTGTTGATGAGACTTTTGCAGAAGACGTTTGCTCTGTCTGTGTATATGGCTTGCGACTATTAGGAATTGACACGGGGAAGCTATGTAATAATAAGATGGGAAATAGGTGGAGCCTAGAAGTTAAGTCAAATAAAGAAACAGGTTTTTCCGAACCTGATACGTTGTGGATAGATGATGTAATATGAAAAGACAGGAACTTTATATTATTAGAGGTGCCAGCGGCGTAGGAAAGACAACAATCCTGAAACACCTGAAGTCTGTATTGGACAATGCGTTCCTGATAGACATAGATTCTATTAGGGAGAATTTCTCCCGAATGGACTGGGAAAACGGCTATCCTGAATATGTAAATGCTCAGAAAATAACACATGTAATGGTTATGGAGGCCTTGAGACTTGGTTACGGGAGAGTCATCGTGACAGATACCTTTCCCGAAGGCCTCCTTAGATCCTTTGTTGACGGTATTGATTTCCCTGTCAGCATAATCAGTCTTTATTGTGAGCCAGAGGAATTACTTAGGCGACTAAAAGTCAGGGGCTATCCTGTCTATCATGTGGACAAGATATGTGAACTGAACAATGCAATACGGAATCATGATCTGGATAAAATATGCATAAGCGTGAATCGTCTCTTATTTATCGATATCACGCATAAGAATGAATATATACTTGACACTCTCTTTTCACAAACAATATGAGAAAGGCTATTAGAAAAAGGGCATATTGGATATTTGACGAAGGATTCGTCGCCCCAACGTTCTTGTCTGTATACTCCTTTTTGCAATGGTGTGATATCCCAGTTGTATTGCTGTACTATGGTAGAGATCTTCCCCTTGCGGAGATGTGGTTTCATCAGTTAGAGAAAGAGAGGGATGTGTTGCTTGTACATGTAGACGATTCCTTTTTCTCCCTTCCGATATTTGAATATAATAATATCTATACCGGATCCATCAATAATAGGGAACTAAGATTTTATGTCGCTTCACAGTCTGGGCCCCATGATGTCACATATTGCTTTGACTCCGATATCATCTTTAGTGAAAAGTGCCGAAAACTCATTGACCTGGAATTTGACGGGAAACCTTCTGTTTTCGGGTGTAAAGAAAGGCAGCATACCTATGAAAATGTGTTGTTTTTCGAACGCGGTAAAATCCATCCGGCCGAAAAACATATTTACCCGGAATTCTCGAAAGACATATATGACTCCATTTTCAAGGAAGATACAAAATCATGGTTTGGAAATCCTCAGTTAAACAATGGTGTCCTAATCTATAGCAATGTCCCAGAGTTGGCTAAAGTATGGAGAGAAAAACACGAATATGGTTTGATTTTACCTATAGTCAATCCCGGAGAAGATCAGGTAACCCTTGTTGCTGCACTTTCACAGCTGAAACACATAGAAGTGAAATATCTTGACTTTATGTGTAATTCTAAGGGACAGCTGAACGGTCAATTTGGAGTCTATCATGCAACTGGGGGACAATGGAAAGGAGAGATTATCAATGCCCTTTCAAAGGAAGAATGGATGGAAGGGGCATTGTCAGATTGCGCGAGGACATATAAGAGAGTGATTGAGCAATCGGGGAGTGCCAACCAGTTGTCACGTCTCTTTTGTAAAAATAATTCTCCAAATCTGTACTATTCAATCCCTGGCTTTTTCTTTTTTGTCTCGACTTATGAATACATTTTCAATCATTTGCCGCCCAATGCCATTTTTGTTGAAATAGGCACTTATAAAGGAAAATCTATCTGCTACATGGCTGAAAAAGTTAGACTTGCAAAAAAAAATGTTACACTTTATAGTATAGACGATTACAGTAATGTAGGCTTTCCTGATAAAATCGCCTATGTGATGGCGGAAAAGAATCTGAAGGAACGTGGCTTGGCCTCTTATGTGAATCTGATTAATCAGAAATCTGACGCTTCTGCCAAATTGTTTGCCGATTTAAGCTTAGACGCCATATTTATCGATGGGGACTTGCGGTATGAAGGCGTTTGGCAGGATTTAAACTGCTGGTATGGGAAAGTCAAGCGAGGCGGAATAATTGCAGGGAATAATTATACTAGGATTGAATCTGTAAGAAAGGCAGTTGATGATTTCGGAAAGATGAAAAATATTAAATGGCTGTTGCAGGAACAGTGTTATATATATATCAAGCAATGAGAAAATTCGAAGAAATACGTATAGAGAATACTAACATGTGTCTTCTTAACTGTATAACTTGTCCACGAGAAAAGATGTCAAGGAAGAAAGGAAGGATGTCTTATGCAGAATTTGTTGATATCTGTGGCAGAATTTCTGAATACATCAAATCACCTTCAGTCAAATATTTTGATGTTCATGGTTATGGAGAACCCTTGGTCGACAAGGAGATAAGCAGAAAAATCAGATATGTGAAGGACAACTTCCCTAATGTCAAGATTAGGATGGTTTCAACGCTCTATGTCGCGACAGAGATCCTGTTGGATGAATTATTACAATCAGGGTTGAATGAAATCGTTTTAAGTCACTATGGTGCATCAGAGGCGGATTACCGGCTCATTCATGGTGCGCGTAATTATTATAAGGCCCGGCATAACATTGAGTATTTGGTTAGGAAGAATAGTGAATTGGGCAATCCGCTTGAGGTTATATTTGAGAACCTCAATTTCTCTAATATTCTAACATCCGAGCAAGAAAAGACAAGAAGGTATACGCTGCAAAATTGGCAAAAAACTCTAGTTGAGTATGGTGTGAAGATACGTGATATAGCTCAGCCTCATAACTGGGGGAGTGCTTATCACAATATGAATGTATCGCCATCCATTTGTTCTATAGTATCAGGATTCAGGAGCCGGGTTCTTCAAGTAACCTGGAATGGAGATGTGATACCTTGTTGCTTTGACTATAATGCCGATATGGTTTTTGGTAACCTCTTTAGTGTCGATATAGAGACAATCTTCAGTTCTGAACTTTATAAACATTTTATTCGTTGTCACGCGGATAATGAACTAGAGAATTTCGCTCCATGTAGGGTATGTCAACGATGCTTAATACAATAGTACATCAATTGTTTAAATAAACCAAGTCAATAACTGGAAAGTTATATATGACCACTGCTACAAGTCTCAGATTTATAAGATAAAATAAATATGCATAATATACCAACCATCCCCGAATTACGTGTTTTCATTTCATCAACTTTTAAAGATTTAGATGAGGAGAGAACCCTGCTGATGACTCGTGTCTTTCCTCAGCTTATCAAACTGGCATCATTACGAGGGGTTAATCTAGTACCAATTGACTTACGATGGGGTATTACTAACACCTCAGAGGAAAAAGACATATATAATACCAAAATAATAGACGTCTGCCTAAAGGAAATAGATGCTGCTCAATGTTTCATTGGAATTGTCGGGGATCGTTATGGTTGGTGTCCGAGTTTAGAGGAACTATCTAAAAGTAACATGCTTAAAGGCGATTATGCAAGACTCGTGAACGCAGGAATGAGTATGACAGAAATCGAGATGCAGTATGGTGTTTTAGCTCGTCAAAAGCATAGCTTTACCTCCTTTTTCATAAAAAAAACAGATAGTACAGATGAGTCACATGAACCATTAAATGCTCTTAGGAAGAAGATTAATCATTATGAAGGAGAAAAATGTACACTGTGTGAGTTTTCTTCCCTTCAAGAACTTGCCAAAAATGTTGAGATTTCCATTCAAAAAGTGCTTGATTCCCTTTTCCCCGAAATAGAGATGTCAGAATACCAACGGATGAAGTACACCCAACAGAATATAATTGGAAGGTATAATATATGCTATATCGCAAAAGAAAAACTTTTTAAGGAAATAGATACTGGATTGGCCGAACACCAGTGCGTCTGTATAACAGGATTATCGGGCGTGGGTAAAAGTGCACTGCTAGCAAATTGGATTACAAGGTACATTAACGATGAAAGTCGACATGTTTTTTACTATTTCCCAAATGGGAAAAGTGATTGTGATTATCAAAATATATTGAAGTTCCTTTGTAATGAAATTGCAAATACATACAACTTGCCTATAGAAACAAAACGGTTAGAAACACCGTATTCACTATTACAATCTCTATTAAAAAGCATCAAGCAAGAGTTTTCTATCATTTTAGCGATTGATGGCGTTAATGAAAATTGGATATCTTTCCGTCGTGGGTTCCAGTTTCCTTCAAATGTCAAGCTCCTATTTACTTGTCATCTGTTTGATGGCAATTCTTTATGGGCTGACAATATGGATTATCCATCTGTTGTCATAGATCAGATGGATAAAGAAGAAAGACATACATTTATTGAATTATATCTTAGGCATAAAGGAAAAGAACTTGAAAAAGAAAGAATTGAGTATCTTGCAGGTGTCTTCACCGGAAATATAACTATGCTACGCACCTTGCTGGATACTATTATTACATTTGGCAAGTTTGATACTATTAAACATTTTATTGAGGATTTTATTTTTTCGAAGGAAGGGTATTGTAGCTCGAGCAAGTACAATCCTGAACTAATATTCTTTGACGAGCACCAGAAACGAGAGCACTATGAAGACTCTCGCTTCTATCATGCATTACTAAATTTATACGAAACTTCATATCCGGAAATGCCTATAATGGATATTATAGCTTCAATTCAGCTTGTGCCTTTAAGGGAAAGCGAAATTGCGGACTTCGTGGACACCACACCGTTATATTGGGCAAACGTTAAAGCTCTTTTGGGAGATCTCCTATATAAAAACAAGGGTTTTATTACAATAAATGACGCGGAACTACAGTCAGCGATAGAAGAACGATATGAAGATAGAAAAAGATATATATATGAGCGGGCAATGAATTATTTCGAGAAGATAGATTCGCCTCGTAAACATATAATCCGTTTGAGATACTGCACACTCATGGAAGATTATGAATCACTCTCTACATCCTTATGTGACATATCCTTGTTCAAATTCATGAACGCATATAGCCGTGAAGATTTAGCTTATTATTGGAATAAAACCATTACACATTTTTCGGAAGATAACATTTTAAAAAGATTTGCTCAGAAATTAATTTCTGAACAGTTCATTACCAATGACCATCTTGACATACTTTGTGACTTCTGTCGTTTTTGTATATACTGGATGGGGAATGGGGAGGTCGCACTAATTGTCGCTAATAAAGCATATTCGGAATGCAAAAGTCTCAAAGGTGAAACTCATATATTAACCTTATATGCAGCTTATCATGCTGCAATGTCTCGTATCTTGACAGGAGATAATAAAGGAGCTATTGATATAATGATCAAAGAAGGCATAAGTGAGATGATTAACGGATTAGCCGAATGTCATATGATAAAAGGGTTGGCTTTGGCCCTCATGCATCAATATAAAGACAGTCATTTGGCCTTTTATATTGCAAAGACATTTATTGCAGATATTTATGGTGAAAGGAGTTGGATGATGGCTCGTTGTTTATTATATGAGGGTATCTCATATCTTCTCGATCATCATCATAACAAAAAAGCAATTATCATTTTAGAAAAAGCACAAAGTATTGTCTATAACGAATATGGCGTATTCAATTTGCTATATGCAGATATTTCTCTTGCGCTTGCTACTTACTTCTGTCAAGTTGGTAAGATTAAAGAGGCATTTTTAGGTTGGACGCATGCCTATTCAGAATATACCAGTAAACTTCATGAAAAGAATCTCCGAATTGCCGTTGCTGATATCATAGCAGGTAAAATCTCACTATGCGCCAAGCAATATGAAGATGCCAATGATTATTTTGAAAATGCGAATGAAATACTGAGAATCAATAACATCTCAGTTGAGGAACAAAAAGTTATAGAAGGAATTCTGGATGTTGTTTTCTTTCAAAAATAAGGAGGGGTGCCTTTAGTCGGCTCGAGTCCCCTTGTTCGGTGTCTCAAATTATGTTTCCCTCTTTGTCTATCAGATAATGATTAAAGTCATCATCTTGAACTTCTGCTATACCATTCTTAAAAGGACATGCAGTAAACCATTTAAACGGGATGACGATATTACCCTCTTTGTCAATAAAACCATAGTCACTATTTTCATTACATACACAAGCGAGTCCTTCACTAAAATCGCCAGCATCTTCCCATTCAACAGGTGTTATCAGTATTCCTTTCGTATCAATAAATCCTATAGAATTATTTTGGTACACCTTTGCTCTATCATCATGGAATTCTCCTACCTTTTCAAAATGTTTTGTACGCTCATGGAACACGGATTTTTCTATGAGAGCTATTTCTTTCTCTAATTTTAGCTTTTTGGAACAACTTTTCTCCATTGCTGTATTACTGTCTTTCGAAAGCTCCCATGTGAGCATTGAATCTATTAATTCCATTAGCAAGTCTTGTTGTAAACAATAGGCCTCATGCTCCCTCATTTCATGGATTCCCCTGTCTGCCCAGAAACCATCATTATTACTTCTAGAAGTTCTTTGTTGAAAAGCACTTGGAAGACTAACAACCTTTACCATTCAGGGGTGTCAATTTGCTCCCTCCTAAATCTTGTATGTCCCAAGTCACATATATAGGGACTATGAGCCAATAACCCAAATAGGAACCATAATAGCAAGACTGGTTACATTGCATAAAAAATGATTATGCGATGGGCATGTCTATTATGCCCCTGCTACAGTGTGTCTAACTCCTCATCGAGAAAATGAGTCATTAATAAGTGTAACAAATGAGGAATTATTCGTCCAACTACACAGGAGCGTTTTAAAAGCACCAGAGCAAATAAGTTTAATTTATAACAAGTTCCATTATGAAGAAAAGCAACAAATTCAGGTTCCGTAAAGAACACCGAGATCATCGGGGGAAGTCTTCCCATTTGTGTTCTCGGAAACATCAGACCAGTACTAAACAATCACCGGTTCTGGCTAATTCAGATCAATCCACTCCTACGGTCATCATCTATCGGAGTGACTATGATGATCTAAGTCGTTTTATTCTGGACTTTCCTAACGAAGAGACGGGTGGGCAGATGTTTGGATACCATACTGAGAAGGGTGATTTTGTGATAGTATTTATTATCGGCCCTGGTCCGAGAGCCAATCATCAGAGGACTTTCTTTAATCAAGACGAAGAATATCTGTTAAGGGTCTATCATATCCTACATAAGCATGGCCTCCAAAAAATCGCAGAGTGGCATTCCCACCATAAGTTGGGACTTGCCTGTCCAAGCGACCACGATGAGGATTCCGTGGTGAGCGTCATGAAGAAGCACCAAATGAGCAGACATCTGCTGTGTATCGGCAATATAGATCATCAGAATCGAAGCACACTGAATGCCTTTTCCTTTAGCAAAGATAATGGTTTCCGCGCTCAGCATATAGCGTGGAAGGTGATTGAGATGGAAAGTCCATATCGCACTCTGATTGACAACTGCCCTGAGCTCGCTGGCGTGCTTTGTCATCCACAGACACGTAAAGCATATCACGGACATAACTTTTTGGCAGTGGATCCGAGTACGATGCCTGATTATCGGGATGACTATTGGCTCAACAACAAAACAAACTGTCTAGTATTGAAACAGATTGTTGACTATCTGACCAATCTTAATGAAGGCGGCAGTGTTACCCCCATGATTGATCGGAATGGTATTGTCCATCTCACCGTTCAGAGAGGCAAGGAATGTATGGAAATTATCTTTAGAAAGCATTTCCCTTATGAAGCCCCCTTAATATCGTTCCCTGACGGGTCTGACATGGTTCCAGAATGGGGCTACAAAGGTTCAATCTATGACAGTTTTGTTGATTGCTACAACAGATTCGCTTTGGCGATAAACAATAATCAAAATATGTATAACTTTTAAAAAATTACGACAATGAGTAAACAGAAAGATTTAGGCAATGCCGTTCGTGAACAAGGAGGTTTGAAGAAAACCACTGGCAATATGTCAGAATTAGTTTTTGACCCAGTATCGGGAGAGTTCGTTGTTAAGGATAAAGACGCAGCCCTCAGTGAAGGAGAGGAGATTGTTACTGAAATGACCAATAATGGTTTCGCCGCTAGTATCGGACATATGACTTCCGAGAGATATGAGGCTGAGAAACGCGTGTTGGGCCAGAAACTGCCTCCAAACGCCTATTTATTCAAAGAGGAAAATGGTAGGCCCTATGTCTTGCTTGCCGCTAGGACAAATAATAAGAATGTCTATACGATATGGATTGACTTGGAAGATTTCCCTGAAAATACACCTCGAGCTGGTACCACCAAAATGCTTAAGTCTAAGGATGGAAATAACCTGGACTCTTCCAGTGGTGCTATGCATACCCTTACGTCAATGCATGATGGTACGTGTATTTGCCACTATGGTGACAATGAATGGACACCTATGGTATCGCTCTACAAAATCTACGTCAAATGCCGCCTATGGCTGGAAATATACGAAGGATACCATCTCAAAACGGGGAAACCCATTGATTATTACTTAAAACATGCACATTAAACCAAAAAGAATTAAGATATGGGACAGAAAACAGAAATGATGAAGCAGATCGTCTTTGTTAGCGAGGAACAGCTGGAAGATTTCCTCAACTCCACAAAGACAATACAACATGGTTTCGCTTATGAGTGGGAGGGTGAGCATGTAACTCACCTTTCCACCACTCCTTGGACACATGCCTATGGCAGACAGCATGAAGTCCGTTTTTATAATAGAAAGGCTTCTGAATGTCATCCGGACAGCTACGTTGTCGAGACGACTCGAGCTGATGGTGTAGCCGTGGCTAATGTGTATTACATCAATGCAGATGGTACAAAGGTGGTTGCGGACGTGAATTATATCCCTAAGATGGCCAATCTCTATTCGCGCAGCAAGGGCCTGCTTGAAGTCAACATCCTAGCAGGCAAAAAAGTCGTAATAGTTGGCCTGGGTAGTTTCGGATCACTGATAGCTATCGAGCTTGCCAAAGCGGGTGTAGGACATTTTTCTATTTTTGACCATGACCGTATAGAACTTCATAATCTAGCACGTCACACCGCAGCTATCAGGGACTTGGGACGTTTGAAGACCGATGTCATTGAAGAGGCCATTAAAGGTAAGAATCCCTATGCCTGGATTGAGAAATTCCCCATCGATATCAATGATCATCTGGAAATGCTGAAAGAGGAGATTGCCAAAGCCGATATCGTAATCTGTGCAACTGACAATAACACGAGTCGCTTTAACATCACCCACATTCTGATTGAGGAGCAGAAGACGGGGATCTTCGGTCGTGCTGTGACACGTGCAGAGGGTGGTGATGTGTTTATCCAACGTCCTGGTGGACCATGTTACTGCTGTCTGATTGGCAACCAGTGGTTCATACAGGCTAAAGAAGAAATTACTAATGTAAACAGTGCCCGTCGTAATGGCCAGATTGCTGCTTACGTATCAGAAGAGGATGCGGAAGCCATGGTTCAAGTGGGGCTATCAACAGATATTGAGCCAATTTGCAATATGATGGTGAAACTGGCATTGATGGAACTATCACGTGGCACCCAATCTGGCATTTCTTGCTTGGAAGACGAACTGGTATGGGATTATTACATGTGGGCAAATCGTCGTGAGCGACGTCATAAGAACTGGGTGCCTATGCCTGGTGCTGTCAACAAGCCGACTATCCTGCGCTGGTATGGAGCCCATATCAGCAGAAATGAGAACTGTTGTCTTTGCTCTGCTCACGACATGAAGTTAGACGAAGGCGAGGATATTTTGAATGACTGCGATATTGAGATTGAAAACAATGATTTGACCGACATTAACATAGAATAGTTATGCTCCCCATTCGTATCATCGTAAAGCCAAAGAAGGAGAATGATACCTCGGAGAGTACACGCAATGTGGGCTCTGCCAAGGTGCTCTCCGGCAGAATCTTTGTGCTCTCCGTCTTTGTGGCTCCTTATTCTGATCCATGGAAACCGTCAGACATAGCTAGACAGAAAAAGAAGGTGTATGAAGCTGAGCGCTGGCTCAAGATGCAGGCTCTTCGCTATGGCAAGCATGTAGAGTTTGAGAATTGTGCCTTTGGTTCCGACGGATCTTTCTGCGACAACAGTATGCCTCGCGATTGGGATTCGGACGATGCGTATTTTTATCCTAGTAAAGTATTGCTGAAAATGGGATACCACAGTTTTGATGCTTTTATCGAATGGGTGAAAAGGAATACGGGTTGCACACAGTGTCTCGCAGTCGTCTTTTCCAATACCTATGGCCGCAGTTTTGCTTCTCCCGTCAATAAGGAGCTGTATCGCTATAACCCGCATCTGTTCTGTATGGAGTGTTGTTACATCTTCAGAGGATTTCGACCTGATGGGAATGAGTCTGGAGCAGCTTGTGTGGCCCATGAAGTATTACATCTTTTCGGCGCATGGGACTTGTATAAATTGGACGAAAAGGACAATGCCCGTGCTGCTAAAACGGCTATTATGTTTCCTCAATCAATTATGAATTGTAAAGGCCCTACTATTTGGGATATGCAGATTGACGAAATTACGGCCTGGTTAGTAGGACTGCGGGAAGAAGGCAAGGATTGGTACAGATGGTTTGAGCCGAATCAAAATGAATACTTAAGTATTTAATAATAAAGGTAATGTATATGACTAATGATTTTTCAAGATTTACGAACATGTCGCGTAATGCGATTACGAAAGCGGTCGCACTGACCCGTCAGTGTCAGTATACTGCCATTGAATCTACGGTAATGATGGTAGCGGTGCTTCAAGAAGGCGACGATATGGTGCCGTTTTTACTAAACCATATGGGCATAGACAAGATAGCATTCTTTTCAACAGTGAGCGATGCGATGCAGCACCTCTGCCGTGGACCTGTGGCTGCTCCAGATTTTACACAAGAATTACAGAATGTTTTTCAGACATCCATCCGCATGGCTGAACATGACCGACATTCTGCCGTGGCACTCGAGTATATCTTCTGGGCTTTTGCTGAAGTACCTAATACTGTCAGCGAACTTATGTTGCATTTCGGTATTACTTCTCAGAAAATTGCACAGGCAGTACATGCCTTTCAGCACAGCAACGAACTGCAGAGAGAACGTCCCATTTTGGATAGTGACGATCTGCCGAACCTGCAGAAGTATGGCGTGGATCTAATCCGAATGGCAGCAGATGGGGAAATTGACCCGGTGATTGGACGTGACAAGGAGATTCGAAGAATCCTTGAAATCATATCGCGCAAGACCAAGAATAACCCCCTTCTGATTGGTGAGCCAGGTACGGGGAAGACCGCCATCGTGGAGGGCTTGGCACACAGAATAGTTCGCGGTGATGTTCCTCAGTCTATGCGTGGTTTAAGGCTGTTTTCAGTGAATATTTCCTCTATACTTGCCGGTGCTGACATGCAAGGCGAATTTGAAAAACGCTTGAAGATGTTGATAGAAGAGGCTGAGTCGGATTCAAATATCATCTTGTTTGTGGACGAGATTCATCTGCTGATTGGAGCAGGAAAAACAAGTGGCGCTATGGATGCTGCCAACATTCTAAAACCAGAAATGGCACGAGGACTCCTGAAAATCATTGGTGCTACCACATTGGACGAGTATCGACAGATTGAAAATGACAAAGCATTTGAGCGACGCTTCCAGAAAGTGATGGTAGATGAGCCTGATGTAGAATCGGCCATTTCAATCCTACGAGGTGTCAAAGGACGCTTTGAGAACCACCACCATATTAAAATACTCGACAATGCTGTTGTTTCTGCCGTCAACCTCTCTCACAGATACATCGCAGACCGTTACCTCCCTGACAAGGCTATTGACTTGCTCGACGAGGCAGCATCAAGTATGCGCATTGACCGCTCATCAGTACCTCACGACTTGGAGATGCTAAGACGGCAAATACGTAATAAGGAAATAGAGAAGGAATCATTGATTCAAGATAGCAATACTGACTCTTCAGATATGATAAGAACTATCAATGCAGATTTAGCCAATTTGTGCGAAAAAGAGAACGTTCTCCATGCTAAATGGCAGAATGAACGGCACATGTTGGAGCAGATTCAGAACCTGACTTCACAGTTAGAACGTTGCGAACAGAATATAGAGACTGTAGAACTACAGGGACGTTACGGAGAGGCTGTGGAGTTAAAGCGTCAGGCAAATGATTTGAGACTGCAAATTGATACATTGACCATCGAGGTCAATGACAATAAGGATGCGCTTCTTAAGACAGCTCTTGACGAAAAAGATATTATGAAGGTTGTGACCGCATGGACGGGCATCCCTATGACGAATATGACACAAGACGAGAATGAACGCCTATTGCATATCGAAGAGCATCTCTACGACTCCGTAATTGGTCAGGATCAGGCTGTCACCGCAGTATCAAATGCTGTACGTCGGAGTCGCATGGGACTGAGTGATGCCAACAAGCCAATTGGCACCTTCCTTTTTCTCGGTACAACAGGCGTTGGGAAGACAGAACTTTGCAGGGCATTGGCCGAGTATCTCTTCGGTAGTCGTGATATGATGGTACGTATCGACATGAGCGAATATCAGCAAGAGCATAGTGTCGCACGTCTTTTTGGAGCACCTCCAGGCTATGTAGGCTATGGTGAGGGTGGACAGCTTACAGAGACCGTGCGCAGGAAACCATATAGCGTAGTATTGTTCGATGAGATTGAAAAAGCCCATCCAAAGGTGTTCGAGACACTATTGCAAGTTTTGGATGATGGACGTATGACAGATGGACAAGGACGTTTGGTGGATTTCAAGAATACCATCATCATCATGACATCGAACATCGGACAGGAGGTCATTCAGAACAACTTGACAATGGAAAACCCAGATTCTCAGCTTGTGGATATGACCACCGAACAAGTGCTCCTTCAGCTGAAACAACGTGTCGCACCTGAATTCATCAATCGTATTGACGATATTATTATGTTCATGCCGTTGGGCATGGACGCTATCAAGAAGATTGTGGAGATCCAGTTGGCTACACAACAAAAGAAGTTTTCAGAGAACAAAATAGATGTTCGCTTTGACGATTCTGTGCTTTCGTTCATTGCACACAAAGCATATAGTCCGGAATATGGTGCACGACCCGTGAAACGTGCCATTATGGAAAACATCGTTGATGTCTTATGTATGGCCATTCTCCGTCAAGAGGTCAACAAAGAACAACCGATTGTGGTGAGGGTAGACGACAATCAGATTTCAATCAGTAATTAGTAATATTATATTATCAAATTATATGAAACAGATTATTATAAGTATTAGTCACTTAAAGACTTGTGGGGGATACGTTCTTAGTGCCTTTATTGTCTTTCTGTTGGGAAGCTGTGACAACATAGAAGAGGCCCCCGGTCTGCTGGAGGTAGAACGGCAATGGGAGAATGTTGAATTGGATGACAAAACCAAGTCTGTATATGGTCCAACGTTCTGTGTGGATGTACCCATTAACGGGCCAAAAGCCCTGACAGACTCGGTAATGGCTTTTCTTAACAAGGAAATATACAACTGTTGTGAGTTGATTTTGGATTTGAATAATCGTAGATTAAATAGGAGGAAACTGGCGTTTAAGGATGTCCTCACCGATAATGCAGATAGTTTAGTGCTGCATTATGTGGAAGCATACAAACCGTATTTCAAAGAAGAATTATGCAATACCTACATGTTTACCCTTATGCTGATAGCACAGACAGAATCGTTCGTAACCTACGGACTGGAATTCTACCTTTGTGGTGCCAGCTGTGGATCCGAATTAAAGTCTTTCACATTCGACAAAAGAGATGGACATCGAATAGAGAATATAATTAGCAATCGGAATCTGTTCAGATTTCTGACTGACGCCCCTTACTATAAGGATATGGTTGAAGAATGTCGACCAGCAGTAACCCAAGAAAAAGATCTTGAGTTTGCTGATATGGATTTCGCTTTACTAGGGAACGTGCTTAATATTACGTTCAATGGTGTTGTGAACCATTATAGGTCGTTGGCTGTTAATTATAATGTTATCCTCCCCTATTTATCGGAAGAAGCAAGACAACTGCTGTCTAAGAAGACCGTTTGCGACATAGAACAGTGGTATTTAGGATGTAGAACAGGTTCCGTAAAAACAGCTAATGGCCAGTCTGTCTATCTTATTGAGCGTTCCCCACATATGCCAGGAAGTCTCATGCCAGAGGACGTGGATTGGCTATATCGCTCGGAGATTTGTGCATATATAAGGCAAGACGGAGAGTAAAGCCCATAAAAGTGTTTGATGTTGATGGGAAATATGTTAGTTCCATCAAGTTTGATCTTCCACATCCGAACGGATCAAGGGGAGTACCTTATAATGAGAATGTATTCGCGTTTAATCAAGAGAAGAAGGAATTATACGTGCCATATCCGGGTGGATTCTACCAATGCTTGATGCATTTGTATCAGTTTGACGGCCATCACTTCATCTATGCCGGTAGGGACGTGGACTTTGTCACGTATTCAAGATAAAGCAATGAAAATGCACGAACTTTGCCGATTAAAGCAATTTTAACAGGTAAATCACGGATTTCTCAGATTATTACCTTAAATTTGCCAACAAATTTGTGTCATATGTACGATTTGGATGAATTACTAGAAGGGAATAATGTTACAGACAAGTGGGGAGCCGACCTCATCTATTCTCTGTGCCAAGGCAACTGGAACCAATTTAAGACGACCATCTTACATAAAGAGGTGTTTTCAAATCCTATCTATCTCAAAAGACTTAGGGAGTCTGCAAAAGACAATAATATAAATAGTAAAGAAGACATCCTGGAGGTTCTTAATGATTTTGAGATATTTCTAAGAGAACCCTCTAATGTCAAGAAACTGGTACATCCGCTACTGAATAGTAGTTCCTTTGAAGATGCTTTATCCAACCTGTTCTCAACAGATTATCTTCCAGATGAGATTTTGATGTTGCAGAAAAAAAAGGAAGATTTTGAAAAACTTTGTTGTTTCAATGACAAGGACTCTGGTCAGGTTTTGCTTCAAGACTTTATGAGTCTGATGCCAGAATCGGCGGCAACTGTTGTTAGGGAAGAATGGCATATGAAAGATGATGAAGACACTGAACTAATATTCCTGCATTATTTTTATCATCAAGCAAAAGAGAATAGTAAATTCTTTGAGCGAATGACAGAAAAAGTACGCAAAGGAACAACCTTGGAAAATGCCGTAATAAAGCATTTTAAAAATCACTACGTTGAAAAGGGAAAGGAATTGATAACGAAGAAGAATGAGCGAACGGAATTGATGACGGACGAGAATAAGCGACGCTTATATTTCAGTCTTTTAGGCGATGACGGCAGACGGGAATCCTATATCCTTAAAGACCTGGAAAGGAAGACAAATAAGATAATATCTGATGAGGTCAAAAAGATATTCTGCCATCTACTATATCCGAAGTATTGTATCGTATTGGAAAAGGAAAACCATTCACTAAGCAGAAGGAAGAGAAAAGAGGTACTGCGTTTCCCGAACAAGGAGATGGAAGAAGAGGTGCTAAAACAGATTGCCGACAAGGAGGCTTTCTTGAAGAAAAGCCTTGGCGAATACTTGAACAGTGAGCAAGGTAAGCGCTTTATTTTGGACTATTACTTCGATGAAGAATTTACAACATGGCTTAGCAAGTTTATCAAAAAGTATGTGGAAGCCAAGGCTAGAATTGATGAGTTCCTAAATGATGAGATGGCATTATATCACTATCTATCCCAAGATACGGAGTTCTGGCCCACTCTGAAAAAACTTGGTGAGAAGTTCAAAATAACTGGAAGAGTGGCATTTGTTGAAAAAGGCGAAAAATCCAAGGGGAAGAATGAACCTCAACTTATGCTCCAAGAAGACGACATTAGAGATAAATTCTACGAATACTTCCATGAGGAAGTCGATTTCCAGGGACGGAAGGTGCATAGATTCATCAGGGATTTCTCCTGTTTTCATTATGATGGTTCCCTTTCAGGATGGATGAATACGACTTGCTTTCGCTTTTTATTACGATATAAGGTTGCCTTGGAAATCGAATGGAGAACAAAGCCTTTTGATCCAAATGGTAATTGTGTCAAACGGTTTTGGAAGTTGCTGAATGACTATGAGAAGGAACTGAAGACGAACAAAAATGCCTTGAGACTGGAAGATTGTGAAAAATCAAAAAAGGGGAAAGGACTTCCCGCAGCAAAGTATCTTAGGAATTGGCTGGACAAGCACGGCTTTGATACAATAGAAGAAGTGTTAGCTCTACTTCCTACAAAAGAAATTATCCCCAATCAGGACATTGTCATCAACTCCGTATTGGTAAACCATGCTTGGAAGTTCTTCGGATTCAAAAAACAGAATTTCGAGAATGTTGACATCATGCGAAAATCAATAGAGGATATGGAAGCCAAAGGGGAGGATTGGAGATTCTTCGATACATCAATAGTTAATGTCTCTTCTGAGGATCTTATAGATGTCAGTACGTTGAAGGCAGAGCAGGTCAGGGTGCTTCCACGACTTGTTGCCATCTGCCATGTCATCAATGAGCGTAACAATGAAAAAGGGAAAAAGACGGTTCTGGTTGATGAAAAGACGACCTACGATGAACTCGGTAAGTTTTATGGAGTTAAGGGGAAAACTGTCAAAACATGGACATCCAGAGGAGGCGATGAGTTGGTAGAACGCGTAGGATCTTTGCTTCAGGTGTTCAGGGATGAGTTGAAGAATGAGATTGAGAGTAAATTGAAAAATAAGACAAAGGAGCAGAAAGATCTCGTGGAACCAATATTGGATAAAGTCGTGGAAGACATCCTAGGGCATATCCCTGCCATACTTTATGAGATAAGTAGCTTGTTTAACAAAGAAAAAGGACGGGATTGCCTTCAAATGAACAGAGACTCCTTGGATGATGATGATAAAAGACTGGAATATAAAGATGGCAGGAATCTTGCGTGGTACATAGCGGAAAAGGTTACGAGCGGTATAGATGGCATCATGGCATTTTTTGACAAGGAGTATTCGGACAACAAAATGCCTACACTCAAAGATAGAGATGCTTATGCTAATCACATGGTAAATGTGGTATTGATTTCTTTGGATGACATAAAAAAAATGATAGTGAAAAAGCTTGAAAAAAGGAAATAATCCCACTAATGGAGAATTGCATAAAGGATACGATTATAAAAAGATAGTTAGATTTTCTTGAATACGATTATGACGAAGATTACAGCTGATTATAAGAAAATAACAGCAGACCTGATTCTCAGGTATGCGGAGAATAATGTAGATTTCGACGAATGGCTTGTTGTCTTTACAGCAGAAAGTAAGTACAAGCGTATCAGAGATTTGGTTAAAAAGGTCAAAAGAATATATGATCTTGATAGCAGGCTTTCAGTCATCAGACGGGATCTTGCGAATTTTGATGCCCAAGAACTCCCTTCTGCCAATCCCCGTTCATCCATCGGAGTTTGTCAATTTGTTAAAATATGGGAGAATACTATACCAGCAAAGGAGAGTAACTGGTTTATCAAACATTCAGAACTTCCTGTTGAGAGGTGGGCAGCCGCCTGCGACTCCAATGATTGCGTCATTCGTTGCGAGCAGTTCATCCTGAAGAAATACGGGATTTTACGTAGCCTTACCGATCTTAGAACAAATGCTGAGGTTGAGGGTTGGCGCCAAGGTGAAGGCACGCCTCTGTATCATATTGGCAGGCTTATAGAGAATGAGTCCACTGCTGATGGAGTGAGATTCTCTTTGGCTAAATTCTTTGGTGGTTCTATAGAACAGCTCCGTCATGAATTGGAGAGCGGCTGTCATGTAATTCTGGTTGTTAGTCAGGGAGAGAAAGTGGCTGACCATGCCGTCGTAGTGACAGAACTGACGCGACGAACGGTAGAGTTTTTCGACCCTGATAATGATATGAACACCACCACTTTGACATATACGCAGTTCTCAGAGAGATGGAAATACTCCCATTATTTCATGGTCAGCATCACACTCAGAGGACGTAGGCCATATACCCCACACCCAGAAAACCTGTCAGACATTACACTTCCAAAGGAGATAGAGAGCCTTACCCCTATCCTTATGGAGAATGCTCATGAAGTTTGGGCAAAGGGCCGGCAGGCAAAAGGATGGAAGTACTGTGAAGAAAAGAATGATGACCTTAAGCTTACGCCGTTTATGCTACCATATCTCGAGATGAAGGATAAAGACAAGGAAACAGACCGTCTGACCGTTGTTAATACATTGAAGCTCTTAATCAAAATGGGATATAAAATTGTTAAAAGGTATGACACCAACTTTGTATTCAACTCAAATCAACGCAATGCAGACGGTGAATATATAGCTAATCCTATAGATCTTGAGTCCGTCAATCTTCCAGAAAACATTATTGTGTTGAGGGAGTATATTGCAGAAAATGTGCATGAAGACTGGTCGCTCCAGCGTTTCAAGGAAGGCTGGGTTTATGGAGACAAGACCGATGAGGATAAGAAAGTAAATAAGGACTTGGTGCCATACTGCGAACTTCTTGAAAGTGAGAAGCAGTACGACCGCGACATGGCCTACGACACTCTTCGTCTGCTCTACAAGATGGGCTATGTCATTGAAAAGAATAAGGATTAATGAAAAGCAGCATCGGAAATAGGCAGATGCGACTCTTCGTGAGTTCCACGTTTCAGGATCTCGCACAAGAGCGGAGTTATTTGGTTAGGAAGGTCTTTCCAAAGCTTCGGCAGATGGCAGAAGAAAGGAATGTTATTCTTGTCGTTGTTGATCTCCGATGGGGTATTACAGAAGAGGAAGGACGTACAGGAAAGGTTCTAGAGACATGTCTTGGCGAAATTGACAACTGTACCCCTTACTTTATTGGCATTTCCGGTTCCAGATATGGTTGGAGGCCAACTATAGAGGAACTTTCAAGAAATCCGAGACTTCTACTGCAATATCCATGGTTGGAAGATGATATCCGTTCAGGGAAAAGCATTACAGAGATTGAGATGCTCTATGGCGTACTGCGCCGTCAAGGGCATGTTGATGCCTCTTTCTTTCTGAAAAAGTCCAATCACGACGAACCTGACATCATCACCCTCAAGCAAACTATCAGACGCTATTCTCCTGATTATTCGTTTGAGTTCTCATCACTTGATGAACTGGGTAATTTAGTTGAGAAAGAATTTCTCAGAATCCTTGATTCGCATTATGAGAAACGTCCTCTTTTACCTCATGAGCGGATGAAATTGGCCCAACAAGCATTTTTGGAAAGCAAAAGAACAATTTACGTGCCTCATGAAGAGGACTTCGATGTATTGACGAGCATTGCAGACCAACCTAAGAATGAAGGGCATGTCGTAGATCATCAAATGGGTATCGCCAATGACGAGACCAACAAAGGTGGCTGTTCCTCTTTTCTTTCTAACTGGATTAGCTATTATAAGGGAAATACACGTATCGTTTTCTATAGCATCGAAGCTTCTATCGAAGGAAATGGGATAGACACGATGTTACATTATCTCATTGAAGAAATCTCAATAGCCTATCATATTGAATTAACCATAGACACGAGGAATCTTCCTCTAAAAATACAGTTTCAAGAAATATTAAGACTGATTAAAGACCTGCAACCTGTTATGGTCATTATTGACGGTCTTAACCATCTTGGAGGCAAAGGCATAGAGAGAGCCCTTCTTGACTGGATGCCTCAAGTAAGTGGCAATGTGATGATGGTGTACTCTACTGACCGTGACGATGTTTCTTATAACGTTCTTGATAATTCGCCAATTCCCGTCTGGTCACTATATCCTTCCAATGAAGAACATGTCCAAGAAATAATAACAAAACATCTTGCGTTCTATGGGAAGAAGCTGACAAATGAGCAGGTTCAATCCATTGCGACTTGGCATCTCTCGCGCGATATGCGAGTATTACGGCTATTGCTTGACGAACTTGTCAGTTTTGGCAGTTTTGAAGAACTACCCAACTATCTTAACGAGTTCCTTGAGGCTTTCACCATTTACGATTTTCTTGAAAAGGTTGTCAAGAGATACTGTCAGGACTTCGGGCAAGATTTTGTAGAGTCTATACTTACAACACTTTATTGTTCATATAGGGGACTTTCCGAATCGGAAATAATGGATATAACGGAATCAAACCAGTTACAATGGTCGCAATTCTATTTTGGCTTTGCCCATTTCCTCGTTGAAAAGGACGGGCTAATTAAACTAGTCCCACAAATGAGCGACTATGTCATCTCATCTATTGATTTGGACAAGATTCGAAATGCTTCAGAATTGATTATTCGGTATTTCAACGGAAAAGAGGATTTTCATGCCGTTACAGAGCTTGTAAGGCAATGCATACGCTGTGAGAAGAATGACAGACTATATCATTTAATATCTTCATCTCGTTTATTCTCTATGCTCTATAAGCAAGACCCACTTATCCTAACAGATTCGTGGATCTCAATTCTAAAAAAGAAGAAACCTTTTATATCCCGTTTCTTCAATAATCAATTCAAGCCCCTTCTAAAATACGAAGGAGAAGATGATTCTTCAAGTATGGGCCAGTATTATTATCAGGTTGCAGACTTTATTGAAGGTGTTACTGGTAACGTAAAAGAATCCCTGCCTTTTTATCGTGAAGCTGAACGATATTTTACTGATGATGAAACCATGGGACTTCTTGCTTTGAAAAGGGGTGATTACCAAGCTGCGAAAGAGCATTTCTCCAAAAGCCTCGCGCTTTCCGATAAACTTTCTGGTCTTCTTGGAGATAGCGTTTATGAGGCAGGGGCAGAATCATACATGAACCTAATGAGGGCATATGCTGGTCTGCACGATGTTGTTAGGGCAAGGAAATCAGTAGAAAAGGCCATGTCTGTGTATCGCCGTATTGAAGGAGATAAAAGCCGATCATTGGTAGAATGCCTCTTTTCCCTTGCGGCCCTTGATTTGTACGAATCCAAAACTGACAAAGCTATTGAAGAACTTGAATCGGCGTTGGAAATCGAGTTAGTCCTTCCTGATATGGTTACTATTCATGCTATCAGGTGTTGGCAACTTTTGGCTTTAGCCTATAAAAAGAAAGGCGATGCAGATATGGAGAATATGTATCGCCAGAAAGCGGAGGATGGTTCTCAAAAGCTATTTGGCCGTGCCAAATTGTAGATAATTAGATAGCTGTCATATAGCTAATCAGCCTGCCAGATATTTTTGGCAGGCTGATTTTTTTCGTGTCTCATAACTGAAACAATAGAGATGTTATATTACCATAACAACAAAAAAACATATAAATCTATCAAGTCTATTTTAAAATGTAAAGAAAATGAAAACGAAAGATTACACAAAAGAGCAGGAAAGCCATTATGGCTTGGCTGTTGCTCTGAAAAAAATCAAGCAAATGCTTGTGAAGTCACTGTCGAAGTTAATTGGGGCAAAGCAGACAGATGAGTATGAAAACTATGTGGGAGTTATTCATCGTGACAAGAAAGGTAATCTTCATGTTGACAAATGTCTGGTTGGCTACAAGTATTGCCAGAATCTGGTAGGAAAAACCGTCAGGCTTTTTCTTGTAACTCAAAACGACAACAAATTGTGCAACAAACGCTATCCGTTGTATGCTCATCGAGTTGCTGTAGTTAAATAGATTGTATCGTTATTTTAAAAGGTAAGAAAATGAAAAAGTGTATTATTACTGCTATTATTTGCTTGATGCCAATAATGACTTACGCAGAAAACATATACAATGTCAAGGCAGACGTGACGCGGGAATTGAAATCCTTTTTTGCTGCTGTCTCAGAAATGATTGACGATATTGATCCATCTGATCCAGAAAAATTTGCAGACTCTTTTACAGGAGAGGTATTTAGATTTAACGGAAAGAAGATGAATCTTGAACAATTTCTTTTGTCCTATAGAGACAAGGTAATGAAGAAAGAACGTATTGATCACACTTTTACTTTGACATCTCTGGATAAAAAAGCAAACGCTGGTAATGTATATGGTGTTCAAGGACTTGTACAACGAAGTTCGCCAGATGGTAATTGGAAGAGCAAAAAGAAAGAAATCAGTCTGGACGTTGTTTACGATAGTGAAAGAGAAAATGAAAACTTGCTCCAGATTATATCTGTCAAGATGGACACGGCTTTGATTAAGGTCTATCCAAAAACAGAAGAAAAATATGAGTTTACGATTGATAGAATACCATATAGATATAGTACGGTTTCTTACAATGGAGCAAGCTTTGATATGCGTGTTAAGTCAACTGTTACTAAATACTTGTCCTATGAAGGAATTGAATCAAAGGCGATAGAAGTGTCAGATGCTGATTTCTCTATTCAAAAATCCTACTATGGAATAAGTGCCAAGAATGACGGTTCAACCGTCAATGTGCGGATAGGAGAAAACAGTTCACATGAATGCAGGACGTTATCCCTTATTCTAAAGCAGCACAATTCTAATAAAAGAATAAATGTGGACTTCAAGCAGGATAAGAAGCCGAGACGACCTTTTAAATTTACTTTGACAGAAATGGATGGATGGAATGAATTATATATCCATTATTTAGATAAGTACAATTATGGACTTTCATATAAGGCATCGATAGAAGACAGTCGCTGGTGCATTGGTTTTGGTTTGTTATTCGCGCCAAATTATTGGAGAGGTGAAACATCACAGGAAGATTTCAGAACATTAGACGATGCCGTCTATTCGGAAGGAGGATACACTGTGACAAAAAAAGCATACTCACCTGGTGATGATGATTATATGGAGGCTGAACCTTTTATAGGAGAATATGACCAGATGAATCTATTGAATGCTCTGTATATGGACACTGGTGTCTGGTTATGCAATTTTCTACGTTTGGATTGTGGCGTCGGATGGGCGTATTATGTAACACGAAACACATTCGAAAAGGCGAACTATGTGGAGGTCTATCAATATCAGAAGAAGAACAACTCTCTTCCTGATATTCCTAACCAAGTGCATACTTATGGATATGTGAAGAACCATCATCAGGATAAAGCCAGACACGGACTTTTATTGAGACCTGGTATTACACTATCTATACCCTTCTCTGAGTCGTTCCGGGTAAACCTTTCTGGCTCATACCTATACTCTCCGACGATCAGGAACATGGAAAAGAAATGGGATTTTTCCATAGGTTTTGCTTGGGAAATGGATTTATAAGCGATTAATAAAAAAGTGTAAAAATGAAAACAACAGTTCAATATATAAATAGTTTGATAGTAACAGGTGTGGCATTTTACTTAAGTTCATGCGTTCCCTCTGTCAATTATGAGTATCTGCTTGATCAGGTATATATTCCGTCAAACGAGGAGAAAGGTGAAATTTTCCGAGAGGATTTAGCTGTCTATGGCGATGTCTATTTATGTGTATTTAAAGTTGGTAATCCCTACAATGCTACGGATGACTATCTCGTCAGTTATAACAAGAAAGGAAAACTCATAGATGGTATGAATTTAGGCTTCGGATGTGATTTCTCTCAAGAAGAGGATCCCGAGGTGCTACAGGTAGATTATCGCTTGGTGTCTGATAGAGTGGTTCGTGTATGGAACAAGATAACTGTTGGTGAACATTTTAAAAGAACGGAGGAGAATCGAATTTTTATTGATGCCTCTGGTAAGTTCCATGTGCGAGCGACGGAAGTCAGTGAAAAAGGAAATATCGACGATTTATATGAATGCCAAAACAGATTCTTATGGAAGATGTATGAACTAAGTCGAATTCCACTTTCAGATAGTACTGTGTTTGACCAGTGGAATCATTTGGGAGATGCAGAGGGTGTATTTGCAGACGATTTATCCATTGCCATTCATTCTTTATATCTCAGAAATCCAGAGTCATATTTCAAATGGATGCTGAGAGCCCGCGAAAGGGATTCCCTGACCGCCTTTCTCGTTCCTGAGGATTCACTACTCCAAAGGGATATATTGAATCGGGCCAGTGCAATAAAAGACAAAGAAAGCAGAGAATACATCCTGAACAAACTTAGAAAAGAGATCATGATGTATCATAACGGCGAACAATAACAGTGACTATTTATAGAACAGAACGACAATGAACAATACAGCAAAGAAGAACAGAGAACTGACGCTGCTTCAGGCTATTGAACGTGTTGTAGAAGTGGCGGAGGATTCGAAGATGAGTCCAGAATTTATGAAGAAAGCCAAGACAGAAATTCTGTTGCTATCCAATAGCTATGGTATCACAGAACGACAAGCTGTGCTATTCTGCGTCTGTATGGAGAAAGGGCCACGGCGGGTGGATTATAACGACTTAGCACTATTTCTTAACTTAAGCAAAATTAGGGTGTTGAACTATGCCAACGATATTGATGCATTAGTGCGTCGAAGACTTTTACGCTATCGAAATGCGAAAGACGAGAACGACTTCGACATACCTACTGCCGTCATACGCTGTCTGAAACACAACGAGGTTTATCAGTTGCCTATGCGTACTGGTTTAGATTGTGCAGGAATGTTCGAACTGCTCAACCTCTGGTTTAATGACCTAAGCGAAGATGCCATATCACCTCGTGAACTTCGTGAAGAATTGCAGGTGCTATTTAACGAGAATCCGCAGGTAGGGTTCGTGCAGAAGATGAGAGTACTTGCTCTGAATGACGAAGATCAACTGCTGCTGACACTCTTTTGTCATCTATTGGTTAATGAGGCTGATGATGATATACGCTTCAGCCAGATTAACGATGTGTTCGATTGTCAGAGCGATTTTAATAATGCGAGAGCCGACCTTCGAGCAGGCGAACATATTCTTCAGAAACACAACTTGATAGAGCACCGATGTGAAGAAGGAATAGCAGACGTGAACAAATACAAACTGACGGAAGAAGCAAAACGAAACTTGTTAGAAGAGTTGAAGTTTAATGTAAGGGCAGAGAAAATAGGCAATTTGATGGAATATGATAGCCTGCCACAGAAGCAACTATTCTTTTCAACGGATACACAGCAACAAGTGGAGGAGTTAGGGCGTTTTCTTCAGCCAGAGAACTACCAACGGATTCAGGAGCGTCTGAAAGAAAAGGGATTCCGTAATGGTTTTGCCTGCCTGTTTTATGGTTCACCAGGTACAGGCAAGACTGAGACGGTGTACCAGTTGGCACGTCAAACCGGAAGAAACATTATGGTTGTGGACGTACCACAAATTAAGAGTAAATGGATTGGCGAGAGCGAGAAAAATATCAAGGCACTCTTCGACAGGTATCGTGAATTGGCAAAGCGGGTTAATCCGTCTCCAATCCTGCTTTTCAACGAGGCAGATGCTATTATTGGCATACGAAGGAATGGAGCAGATAATGCCGTTGATAAAATGGAAAATTCACTCCAAAACATTATCCTACAGGAAATGGAGCAGCTGGACGGTATCATGATTGCCACAACCAATCTACAACAGAACATGGACAAAGCCTTCGAGCGTAGATTCCTCTATAAGATAAAATTTGAAAAGCCAACGGAAGAAGTTCGAGCTAGCATTTGGCATTCTATGATTCCCACTTTAAACGAATTAGAAGTTCATAAGCTTGCCTCAAAATATGATTTCAGTGGAGGACAGATAGAAAACGTGGCCCGTCGGCATGCTATAGATAGCATTCTGCATGATCAAACTGACGATGTGCTTTCCGTGCTACTCCTTCATTGTGAGAATGAGCGACTTGAGAATCATAAATCGCGGAAGATTGGCTTTTGAAATTAAATTTATCATCAAAATGAACATTTTTAGCATTAATATCTGAAACTTTTCTGTTTTTTACGGCCCTGAATAGGTAGATTTCTATAAAAAGAGTCAGAAATATATGTATAATAATTAAAAATTATGAGTTATGAAAATTCGTTTTATGAATGTTGCATTAACTAACAAATCGAAAACTCGCATCTTGCGTAAAATCGTCAAGTGGAAGAATCCGCTTATGTGTTGCATGGCCTTCATCGTCGCGTTGGGACTGCTCTATGGGGCATACTCTGCCTGTCGGTTGGGCTATTTCTGTCTGAAATACTCTTATCATGCCTATATCCTCGATGACTTATACAGCAGCTATAATTCCAGTACCAAGATTGGTCCGGCTATGAAGTTCTATGAAAGCGGTCCTTTCGGCTATATTGAGAATACTCACACGAGAAAGCGCATCCTTAAGAATGTTAATTGGGTTTCTGGTGTTTGGCATAATGATTCTCTGGTATGCTTTGCAAGTCACGACAAGCGCGGCTATTTAAATCGCTATACAGGCGACATTCCCATTCCTGCCACACGCTACTATAAGGCATGGCTTTTCTCTGAGGGGTTGGCATGCGTGATGGAATCAGACGGCACGCTTAAGTTTGTGAATCCCAAAGGCGAAGTCATCATTAACAAGCAATTTAAATATTCATATCTTCCTGACGATATGGCTTATGTCTTCCACAATGGCTATTGCCCGATGAATAACGGCCATGGTGAATTTGGGCTCATTGATAAGGAAGGAGAATGGGCTGTTACTCCGAAATACGACGGTATATTCCATACTGATGAAGACTGGTGGATTGTCTATGACAACAAAAAGGAGGGCGTTCTGAATGACAGTCTGAGACTTGTCCTGTCCCCCGAATATAGAGAGGTAAATATAACGCCTGATGGCCTTGATGTGTTAACTGCACGCAATGAACGTCAGTTACTTGATTTCGATGGGAACATCAAAAAGAAATTCATGTTCACAGATTTACTTGATTTATCCTACAAAATTCAGAAAACTGACGATCCTGATGACTACGAAGTGATTCCTTCAAAATATAAAGCATATCAAACAACCTATTCGTTCAGCAACATGAACACCAGAATGGGACTCTTGGGGCCTGACGGCCTTCCTGTAACAGCCGCTGACTATGTATATATTGAAGCGTTAGGGCCTGACCGTTTTCGTTGTTACTACAACGACTGCCCTGGTGGCGATGTGAATGAAGGTCTCTCTGTGCTTATCAACAGTAAGGGAGAAGTTGTTGAACCGAAATAAACTTCATCTCTCAATGTTTGTATTTTTTCAAATTAATAATATATAATTAAAAAGAAGAGCGTTATGAAAAAGATTTTATTTATTTTATTGACCTGCATGCTCTGTGTCGGAGCCAATGCTCAGCAGAAACAGTCACAATTGAGCGAAACAGAATTAAGGAATGCCCAGACACAGATTTTAAAGGCAGTTGACAACCTGAAGAATTACATCGAACGGCTCGGCAATTCAGAGGCCGCAGGAGGCGCATCCCAGGATGAGAGAGTAAGTATCCTCAGATACGTGAAACGCGTGTTCTTCGACTTTCCTAACAGATTGGTAACGGTGACATCAAGGTCTCATCCGAATGGACGTCGGGTAAAGGCTGAGAACTATTTTTTAAACCTCTCCCGCCAGGCATCAGCTAAGGATGGGTATATCCGGCTCTATCGTGTGGAAACAGACGAAGTGATGCTATCAAAGCGCATCATGAATGTTAAGAACTATAATCTAGTAAGTCATAAGAATGGTCTCAAAGTATATCGCATTCGATTACCCTTCCATCAGGTATTCATTCGTACTAATGACAGATATGATGAACGGACTAGTAAAAGCCATACACAAGTAGAAAGGGATAATAAAATGGTTGATGTCTATATCCTTATCGATGACTACGATGATGGAATTATTTGCAAACTCGGTAATATAACAGTCAAAAAATAAGCTGTATGAACAAGTATTATCAAAGAGCCGTTCCTGGCAAGAATAAAACCATTAAACTCGTGTTTAATGATCCCAAGGTAAAAGACTATTACGAAAACTTCGCTATCCAATTCGCCGACGAACTCTTCGGTGCTGTGGAGGCAGGTGTTGTTGATGGAGAGAATTCTGAGACAGTATTACTTCACTCATTAGGATATTGGGGGTTGCCGAAACACCAGGTATATTCACTTTGTGGACTTCTCCAGTATTTTGTAGTAGAGGAAAGGACCGCCTTCTTCGATTTAGGGAAGCTAAAGGACAGGTTGACTATTCCTCACTTTCGGATGAATGTTCCTAACTGTCTGAAGGATGGCAAACGCCTTTCTGGCATCATTGTCGGCATTTTACTGCTGGTGGGCATGGTCACTTATGGTGTACTCTATTTTATGGGCAAGAAAACTGGAGCAGAAGAAATGTCGCTGGATAATATAATCCCTGCACAGGAATCTGTACAGACAAACGCCACCGAGCCTTCATCAAAATTCAAGGACTTGGTATTTAGTAGTAATTCCGATCCTGTTGTTACTACAACAGCGGTTCCGACAACGGATTGTGAACAAACCATAGTAGAACAGAATAACGAAGCATTAGGGACAAGCGAGGTTTCGGATCCTGTTATCACATCTTCTGCCTCAGAATCAGCTTCTGATGCCGCTGCCTCGGCAAATCGCGAGGTAATGATGACTTCCTCGGCTACAGCAATCCAGCAGGTAAGGCAACTGATCATCAATGATGATGAGACAAAACTCAAGTCGCTATTCAAAAATGGGCGACTGTTGATTGAAGTTGGGGGATTCTGTAGTGATTATATATCAGAGGATTGCGCGAAAGTTATACATACAGGGAAGGTGCGTCTGATCTATGACAAGGACTCTTCTAATAAGTTAAGGAAAATTATAATTACCAATTAAAACAAGTACATATATGAAAACAATGTCATTAAAAGTAGGGTCGAGGATTGTTCCTATAAGCCTTGACAAATGCACAGATTGTATGGGAGGTTCTGGCTCTCCTTATGTAGTAAAGCGTGAGCCAAGTCTGGAAACGGAGTTGGTGCGTTTTGACAAGTATATCAGACTGAACGGAACTAGCGGCCCATTCTCTGATATGCACACCAGAGTAACAGATGTGGAGAGCAAAGGGAAGGACATTGTCATCACTCTGGGATTCGTATCAATTACAGGTCCGACCCCTCCACCGTTTGGTACAAAAGTGTTTGATCATTTCGTTGTCAGTGAAGACAACGGCAATATCGTGGTGTTTGCGAAGGAAGATGAGGAAAATTTACCACCCGAAGATCGTTTTAAAGTCATAATCCGTTATGAAGATGAAGATGAGAATATCTCCCAGGCATTGGATTTCTCAGTGACTGACAGGATAGATGATGTAGTGTATGATGCAGGAAGCGATGCAGTGCAGTGGTTTATTCGTGATATGTTCGGCAATACACGAATTGCAGAACCTCTGAAAGAAATGCTATATTATTTCTTTCCATCAAACGACCAAGAGGAAGAATTGTACGATCAATGCGAAGACAGTAGCAGTAAACTGATTAATAACCTTCTATTCATAGAAGACAATAAAGTCCCCTTTACCCAAAATCAGATGTTGGACAAACCCTCTGACACAGGAGTTGTCCGTTGTCTTACACGGCGTGATGACAGCAAGAAGGGGCTTCTCATGGTGCCGAATTACAAAATTCTGCTCCTGAAAGGTGTACCATTTGGAAATATTAAGCCACTCAGTATTTATTTAAAAAGGGGAATGCTTAGCTTGCATACGATCTGTGCTTCCTGCCAAAACCAGGAGAAAGAGTTTCGACCTCTGGCATTAAACGTATACCTGCAGACTCCGAACATCCTATCGCAAAAGGAACTTACAATGATGCTTAGAGAATTCAATATTCTAGCAAATGATCCTGACTTCCTTTCCCAATATGGGCTTAAGGCGATTGAAATACGTTCGATAAGCGAGAGCGACTGCGATCTGTTCCACTTTGTTGCAGCATCTAAGGTCAATTACAATGGGCGTTTCATGGTCATTAACATAGGTCGATCAACAAGAGACTGGAGTGTTGCAGTGGTTAAGAACAACCAGATTACTGTGGAGTCGCGTGGCGGTGACATGAAGGCGGGAAATCAGGATAATTTTGCAGTTACTTTGGAACTGATTACCGCAATAGCACTTTATGGCAAGGACAGAACAGATCAGATGAGGAAAGTCTTGACCGCAGAACCTTATCTGCTTAACAAGATTTATGAGATAGCAGAAAAGATGAAGCGTGAATACAAGAGCAACCCATATGTGATGCCTCTGAACCTGACAGACGACCCCTCCAAACTGACTGTTGAAAAAATCCTTGAAATCATTGAGACCATAGGGGAAGTCAATGACACTTATGGGATTATCAGCCAGATGATTGATAGAAATCTCAATGGATTGGAAGATCTGCTGAAGGAAGAAAAAATTCAGTATCTATTGCTTTCCGGCAGATCAACCCTGTTTCCTCCTCTTTACGACAAAATTGTGAAAATAGCAAAATCATTGAACATAAAGGTGTTTAGGGATAACGATCCTTACCGTCTCAAAAGCGCATCCATGTATGGTGCATTGTCAGGCTACCAGAAAGAATACAATATGGTAGGATTCCCAGCTGTCAAGAACAGACAACGCGATAGTGAACCTATAAACAAGATGGCAATGAAAATCATAAAACTACTAGGAGATGTAAGCGATACAATCCAGTCAACACCAAGAGTCTTCACCCAAAACTATCAGAGTAACTACCAGAAAGCTGTTTACGATGAGGAGCAACTGAAAAGCGGGGGAGTCCTTATTCCCTACTCAGATGACCTGATGATTGAGGTCAACGGTGTTGAATACCGTCAGAGCAGTGAAATCATCAAGGCTCCAAAGGGCCAATGCTTTGTGTCACTGAGCCCAGACGGAGATTTTTATCTCCGTTGCGAGAACAAACAGTCGAAGCTTGTGCCTGTGGTACTGGCCAAGGGTACTGAGGACCTGCTTGAGACCCTTTTCCCGTGGTCGCTGAAGCTTACGCCCAGTCTGTCACTTGATAATCTTCCTGAAGCAAAAATTAAAAGATAAGAAGTCATATGAAGATAGAATTATTAATAGTTGCTATTTCCGTTCTTTCCATTGTAATTGCTGCCATCTCTGTGGTCTGCTATGCTGTAGGAGAGAAAGAGGGAAAACGCGCCGCACTTCCACGCGAGGCTTCGCACGATGTCTGGGCGGAAGCAATGCACAAAGAGTATATAGAAAGGCTTGAGTACCTAAAGAACCAGACAGACTTTCCTGCTGATGAAAAGATTGTGAGCCAGATGCTACCGCTGTTGATAGAGATGGCACTAAGGACTTCGGACTATCTGATGGTGACTACTAATGATATAAACTGCCTGAAGCGCCATGCCGAATCGGTAATGCATATACGTGACGGCACTGCCGAGACGCTAAAGCCTTTCAGGCGTGACCCAACCAGAGAGCCGCTATGGGTGATTGGGATTTACGACGCGCTCCGATCGATGGGAGTTTGCAAAGGAAAGATCGTGGTAGGTGGCTATCTTGTAGATTTTGGTTAATAAATCTTATTGATTCCAGAATAACTGTTACAATTGTCACATGATAATACCATACTGATTAAAA
>Ga0310691_10001050_pt1 | contig 45336 bp, 29 predicted proteins | sample 176DNAGHGlowgp2_FD_203887 | JGI IMG/M metagenome (GOLD analysis project Ga0310691, IMG submission 203887) | Sheep rumen microbial communities from Palmerston North, Manawatu-Wanganui, New Zealand - 1766 DNA GHGlow gp2 (v2) (version 2) | ecosystem: Host-associated > Mammals > Digestive system >... | reverse complement strand
CCGCCGACATAACCTGTCTGGACAGGGTAAAGGCCTGTGAGAGCTTACTCCGTCCGTCAAAGTATGACTTCAGGGCTGCGAATTCATCCTCGGAATTAGTAAGTGCCTTGTTGATATTGAAGAAGTTGAACTTCTCCTTTGTCATGCCGAGCCGCTCATCCTCCGAATCCTCCAGCATGGCGATGCAGGTTGCCATGATGATGGATCTCGCGCCCTTCTCCCATACGGGATCCTTTTCATTTTCGATAGGACATATTACAGAGATCAGATCGTTAAGATCCTCGTACATCTCATCATAGAATTTCTGTCTTGTTACCGCCACATCATCCCTGCAGTGAGAGAGATCTGCATATGCTTTCCCCCTCCATTCCACCCAGGGCTCATCCTCTTCGGCATCGCCGTCCGGACGTTCAAGCTCCGGATAATCTTCCATGCTGTCCTTATGGAGCTTTATATTCTTACCTGCATTCACATATTCCTGATACATATCCCATATACCCTCAAGAGGATTCCAGCGGGAAGATGAATATGTATCGCGGAGATCCAGCAGGAGCACCTTGTAACCGCGTTCCTGCAGATACTTTGAATGAAGGTCGAAAAGCTCTCCCTTCGGGTCTGTCATGATCATGGAGCTTCCTGCCGAAGTAGATGCGAGCAGCTGGATCATGGGATTGATAAATGTGGTCGTCTTACCTGAACCGGTAGCACCGATCACCAGGGAATGTGCCCCGGAATAAAAATTCACCTGGAGATGATTCTTTTTGTCCAGCACTGCACGGACAGGTATACCATCCTGTGAAACCTTATTCAGCTCTTCGTAGACATGCTCCGGGAAGTATTTATCCCTCTCGGCATCCGTAAGAAATCTGCTGTTCTCGAGGGAACCCTCCACAACATCCAGATCCTTCTTTCCCTTCAGAAGCTTTCCTGACTTTTCAAAGATGTAATAATCAAGATTATTCCCGGAAAGCAGGAAGATCATTCCCAATGCGATAGCTGCTGCGGCACCGTACAGCCAGGTCCTGTAATCGAGGAACAACCCGGGATCGAAACTCCATTCCTGACCGTTGACCATCTTCGGTATACAGATTATAAGCGTTCTTATGACGAAGCCGGCAAGTGCAGATGTCAGGACAAATATACCGATATTCAGTATTATCCTTGCCTTTTTTGAAAGTTTTTTCATATCCAACTCCTCTTTACAACCGGCTTTTACGTTTGGAAAAAAAGCTCTTTATTATTGCAAAGGGGAATATGGCATATACCATATCCCCTCCGCGATATATTCCGATATAGTTATGCGAACCTACTTCGTGGTTGCAGCTGTTGTTGATGCTGTTGTGCCTACCATCCAGTTGGTAAGAGGTCCGATGGAAAGCTTAAGGATTACTACAAGTACGAAGATCAGAAGATATCCGATTATAGCTGTCTTAAGAGCCTGCTTACGCTTCTCTCTCTCCTGCGGCTCTTCGGCAGTTGCGTACTTAACACCCATTATGATGCAGAAGATGACTCCGCCTGCACCAACGAGCAGCATCAGCGGGTTAACCAGCTTATTGATAAGATCGAGTACCGGGTGAACAGCCGGATCCAGATCCGGTCCGTCAGCGAATGCTGTTCCGGTGAAGGACAGGGTTACTACCAGTGCCAAAAATGCAATGGCTGCTATTTTAAGGAAAATAACCGCTTTCCTGTTCTGCGAGATTTTTCTGAGCATCTCCGTCACTCTTCCTGTTGCTGCCTGATTCATTCCATTCATTTTTCTTTCCTCCTATATTCCATTTTGAACAGATTATTTGCCTCGACTGATATGTCGTTTGCTTTTATGAGTCGATTATATCATACAAAGTGTAACAAAAGCGCAACAAATAATACGATTTTTTTCAAAAAAATTTATGTATTTGTTATAACCTTCATTTCCGGTATCCTGATGGTTGCCACCGTTCCCTCCTCCGATCTGTCGATGTCAAGATCTCCGTCGCAGAGCAGCTTCAGTCTGGTCCGTACGTTCTCGGTGCCTACACTCTTATAAGATTTCTGGGTGGAAAGACCGGTTTTCTTTCCGTGTCCGTCATCGGAAACATAGATTTCGATATATCCTTTGGATATCCTGCTGCCCATCCTTATTTTTTCACCGGCCTCGCTCATCCCGATACCGTACTGGATGGCATTTTCAACAAGAGGCTGCAGTGTCAGAGGGGGAAGACGGAATTCCGTCACCTGAAAATCCCTTTCCACCTCGAAATGTCTGGACGGGAGGATCCTGGCAAGATCTATATACATATCCACATGCTCCAGTTCATCGGAAAACGGGATCATACTCTCTCCCGTCAGAGCCTGGAATTTTCTTCTCAGATATCCCGAGAAATTCAGGATCGCCGGCTTAACCGCCTCCATATCCTCATCACAGAGCAGCGTGATCTGCTGCAGGGAGTTATATATAAAATGCGGATGTATCTGCTCCATAAGCAGAGACACTCTCTTTTCCGACAGTTCAGCCTTACTTCTGAGGATCTCACGGTCGGCATCCAGCTGATATGCAAAGAATACTATCATGAGCTGCAGCATGATGCCGAAGCCCAGTATATCTACCCTGTTTTCAGCCATTCCGCCAAAGGAAGCAAGGATGGGAAATGCATTTCCGAGAAGGAATCCCGCACTTTCACGTATATTCTTGGAGGAAACGAGCAGCATGATCAGTACCACGATATACTGCGAGATAAAGGCGATATTGAGTATAAGCTCATTCTCCCGGAAAGCCGAAAGCGCGCACACCAGCACCGCTACTATAAACTGTATGGTTGCCCAGAAACGTCCGTCCCACTCTTCGCCTTCGTCGCGTTCCGTCTCCATAAAGTAAAGGCAGAAAAGCGGAGCCGCAAGAGAATAAAGCATTCTGGAATAGATCAGATATGCGCCCACACCTCCCGGAGGCATATCAAATTCCGCGAACTGGAACATCAGTCCTCCCAGGGTTATACATACCGCAGCCATCAGCCATCCCATCCTGCTCCTGCGGTTTCTTATCTGAAAGGAAACGGTAAGAACAATGAATGCCATTATAACCGCCACAAGCACGAGCACCAGATTTACAATAGTAAAAATGGTATCCAGGTAGGCGGAATCTATTTTTATCTGCATGATCCGTCACCTCCTCCGGTTATAACAGTACATATAAAATTCATAACAGAATTTTTGCAGTCTCAATACAAACGGGACAGCGGACGCAAGGAAAAGCACCGAAAATCCCAACGAAATATATCGTATCATGGAAGCATCATCATTTTCCGCGATCAGGATCGTTACCTGGGGAATTATCTCGGCCGCGATAAGCAGTAATGCTCCCGCTATCCATATAACCTTTATCTTTTTGCAGGATTCTGTCTCTTTTTCGCTGTTCTTACGCATTCCGGCGTAAATGACCGACATCCCGTTTATCAGGAAGACAACACCGAGAATTATAAAAACGGGAGGGATCTCAGCCACGGCAATAACGCCTGCTCCCGCCATGCCGTTGGGATCCAGCCTGTAGTCTATCCATTCCACTATCCTTGCCAGCATCTCCGTAAACATGTAACAAAGGAACATGGTACCTGCCACATCTAACCATACCGTAGTCTCCGCTATGCGGTAAAGATAAACAAAGCAGATGACCGCCAGAATATATTCAAAGAGCACAAACACAAGTGGAAAACCGTTTACGGCGCGAAAAAGCGTCATCCCCGAAAGGCCCTCCCCCGGATGTGTCATCATGGCGGAGACAGCCACGCGGAGTCCCATGACCAGGATCATTGCCGGGATGGAGTAAGCCATGCATCGTATTGAATTATAATCGGTTGTTTCCCGCATATCTTTTATCTCCCCGGTTTCATTACAAGTTCTCCGAGGGTCATCTCAGCCCAGGAATACTGGATCATGTATTCCCCCATAAATGAATTCACTGCCGTGCTGTCGCCCTTAAGATAATCAAGATAATCACAGTCGATAAGCGAGCAGTCCACCCCGTAGGCATTCCAGCCCTTCACAAGGATCTTTTCCGCCCCGACCTTTAAAAGATCATCTCTCAGGCTGGACAGAAAAACACGGAGTTGTTTTTTTGCTCCGGAATCATCGTCACTGTCCTCGAAAAGTATGCTGCATATCTCGCCCACCGAGCACATGGCGCCCCGCCTGTCGATCAGTGCCGCGAGTACCTCCTTGCTCCTGCTCCTCTTAAAACGCACGGGAGCATCGTTTCTGTCAAACACCTCAAAATTACCGAAGCATTGTACCCGGACCAGACCGGAACGTTTTCTTCCAGGCTGAGCTATCGGTTCCCTGAGGTTCTGCAGCTCACGTTCAAGATCGTCCCTGCCAAAGGGCTTAAGGATAAATCCGCTGGCATGCAGCTGAAAGGACTGGTAGGCAAACCTTTCATGTCCCGTTACGAAAATAATATTCGTCCTCGGAGAAACCTTCTTAATCTCCATGGACAGCTCCAGTCCCGACATCACCGGCATTTCGATATCCAGCCAGGCAACGTCCGGATGGTGTTCACCTGCATAGGCGACAGCCTTCCCGACATCCGAAAAGGACGAATGAGTTCCTTCCGGATCGATCTCCTTCATAAGCCTTACCACCTCTTCCGCAGTACTGATCTGATCATCCACAGAAATTGTATTCATAAGCGTTCCCCTCCATTACTGAGTGGTCGACATAACTACCGATACTATAACATAACCCTATGTAAAAATCCACTAAAAACATACGTCCATCCTGCCCGTTTGCCACACTAACCGGCCTATTGCCGGTCGTACCGGGCGTATAAAAATGTCATCCCGTGACGGAGCCACGGGATGACATACTGTGACGAATGATCACTTTTTTATACAATGCTTCTCCCTGCAGGTTTGTGTCCAGCCTGCTTTGCGGAAGCTCCCTGCGGTTTCGTGTTCGCTTTACCGGAGGATATCTCCGTTCCCTTACGGACAGACCGGTCTGCCCTTCCGGTATCGCGGGTTCTTAAGTCTGCCAGATCGGCAGCGAGCCTGCCGGTACGTAATTTCTGCTTCATTTCCGGTGTACCCACAACATTCTCGATGAACTTTTTGGGAGAATATTCCGTATATCCGTTAACCCGGATATACTCAAGGAAACTGTTCCTAAGCTCCATTTCCTTACCTGCATCACTCAGCACATTCAGATAAGGATTTGCCGGTTTCATTCTGTTTTTGAGAGTATGGATCCCGATATTCCTTGCCCTGGTAATACTTGTCTTCCTATCTGCCAGCCCTTTTTCTGCTTTGTCAAGATCAGCAAGGGCTGTTTTGTTGATATCGTATCTGCTCAGCGCCGTTTTATCCGAGTCATACTGTTTCCTCTTTTCAGGATCTTCGGGTGCCGCCGCGTTCACCAGCGACTTCTCCCGTGCCAGGGCCTTTTCCAGGATCGATGCCCTGTCGGCCTTATCATAACCACCTTCAAAATCCTGTGAATGATGTTCACGGATGTAGGCTTCATGCCTGGCTATAAGCTTATCTTCATAATCCTTGTTGGAAGCCTGCATCATTTTCTTTATTTCGCCTTCCTTCCTGAGCACTTCCACCCGGATACTCAGCTTTTCACCCTGGATCATTCCCATATTTCTCGGATCGGCATCAAAGGCATTACTCATGACGACAAATTTTTCTATAGTCTTATAATAATCCGTTTTTCTGAGTGCCTGGAGTTTTTCGATCTTATACAGATTGTCCGAATCCTTTTGTTCCCGTTTCCATCTGTCTTCGATCCTCTGCAGCTGCGCTTTATACTCCGGCCTTGTCTCCATCTCTTTTTCAGCGTCCTCGTTCGTCTCTTCCAGATAGCGTTTGATCAGCATATCCACATAGCAGCGCTCTTTAGTCCTCGGACTCCATTCCGTGCCTGAAAGCTTTATTCCTTCCTTAAGCCAGCGGTCACCGCGGTTTTTGTATACCGCTTCGATGCCCTTATTCTTGATATCCTTCAGCATACCCGGAGTGAGACCGTAGGCCATGGCTTTTTTCATCAGCTCCTGATCGCGTTCCAGCATATTTTTCATTCGAAGGCCCATTTCAACCGCATAAAGCTCGATCTGTTTATTACTTGAAAATCTTCCTGCGGTGGTCATGGCCGAGATATTACCGATACCCTCTGCAAGCAGTTTTGCAAGCGTATCCTTGTTACCGTTTTTATAATCGGTCATGGCATTTTTCGCCTGTATCCTTGCCTTCTGAATATCCTTAATATAAACCGGCAGATTTTTCTCGTTTGCTGTTATAACATTATACAGATTCTGGCCGGCGAAATAACTCAGTTTGTCCTTTATTTCATAACGATGCATCGGATCTCCGGTTACAAATCTGCCGGCCATACCCGCCGCTGTTGTAGATGCGGCCAGTGAAATAGCCGCAAAGTCCTTATTAGTAAGCTGCTTGGATCTGTTGCTGCTCCCTATCTCCGGGAAACCCGATTCTATCTTTTTGAGGATTTCCTTGTCCTTATCCTCCATCCCGGACAATTTACCGGAAAACTCAGGTACTATACCGTACAGCGAGTCCAGCCGGTCCAGAACGGATCTGTTCAGTTTCGGGATCTCAAGACGGTTTTTAAGTCTGTCTTCCCTCACTTTCTGGGGATCCTTCTCATCAGCCACCAGTTCGCGGCGGAAATGCTCATACATGATATTATTTTCGTCGATATGTGTCATTATATCCTTTGTATTATCCGCCCTGCCTTTCATTGAAAGATCGAAATCGGATAATGCATCAAAAGCATCAAGTACTGCATTTATCCTGTTCTGTTCATATTCCATCTTATCGGGATCATTTCTTCTGAGCGGATCCTTCTCCAGTTCTTTCTGCTTGTCTGACAGATATTTTCTTGCGGTCTCCCTGGCCTTGCCTATATATCCGGCCAGCTTTTTTTCGTCCTCTTTGGTAAAAAGATGCCCGTCATTCTGTGCCACTGCCTTTCCGACATACTTTCTTACATTCTGAAGATCTCCGATCAGTTCTTTGTAAGCATTATTCGTCCCCCAAAGATACCAGTGTTTATTCTCATCAAGCTTAAGAAGAAGCTGCTCAGTTTCGTTCTTTATCGTTCCGTAAGGATATTTGGATACAAGTTCCTGCGCTTTTTGCTTTTCGGCCTGCTCCACGAATTTAAGCTGGGCATCCCTTTTCCTTACCGTGCTGAATATCTTCATGTAGCTTTTTTTAAGTGTTTCTTTTGTATCCAGGCGGGAATCATCCAGTCTTTTTCCGCTCAATAATGCCTCGAGTCTTTTTTCCTCCTGTATCTTCTGCTTTTTCTCGGGGCTGGTGGTATCGATTATACCGATCTCATTTTCATCATCTTTATGTTCCGATTGCCTTTCGTGCCTGTTTACTTTAGGGATCGCTGTTCTTTTTTTCGCAACGCTGCCCGTATTAATCTCCTTGCCGTAATCCGGATCATCCTTCTCATCTTCCCGTTCCGCCGCTCTGCTGTTTCTTTCAAATTCCCGGAGCTTCTCCTGTATTACAGCCTTAGCCTGTTCCGGATCCTTCTTTCCTTCCTCGATGTGGTAGATATTCTTATCATACCCGTTAAGCCTGTCCTCATCAGCCTGCGTTCTCTTTTGAGCCATTTTCTTAAGGTATTCCGCATTCAGCTTTTTGGGCAGATATACCTTCTCCACCATCTGGACGCCGTCCGAACTGTAGTTGTTTTTCCCGGATTTATCCAGTATAAGGTGTTCATCCTCCGTGGTACGTGCCACAGTAACTCCCATACGTCTCAGCGCGTCATTTTCAAAGATACCCATGGCATTACGGATCTCCTGAGGCTGTCCGGTGACTGACCCGTCATCATCAAGGTACACGTACTCGCTGGGAACGCCATGTATCGTCTTATTATCCTTTGCCAGACTGATGTCCGAAAGCCAGTTGATCTCTACTGACTGCGGGCCGTTCTTTCCGAAGAATGAATTTTCGACCAGTTTTTTCAGCGGAAGCTTCAGTGTTTCGTCCGGATTAGCACGTTTCCTGTCCTTGTTGCCGGAATCCTTGCAGCTGACTATATCTCCTTCGATACCGGTGATGGTAATATAGTGTCCCGGCTGAAAGAAGGCAACCGGCGACCTGTCAACCCCGATGGCATGTTTGATCTGCTTTTTCAGCAGCGTCACCGCATTCTCCGTATATTCCTCCGAGGTTAACCCGTCTTTCTCATTTGAAATGGTAAAGGGCTGGATCTCCAGTGTATGCATCATCGAATTCGGTGCAAACTTCAGGATCGCATCGGCATTTTCCGACATGGACTTGATATGGTCCGTGTTATAGTTTTCATCCACCGGACCGTTTTCAAACACCTGCTCCTCTTCGGGAATATCCGGGCGGTACGAGCGGATGTCCTCCTGCGATACGTTTGCTATACCGCGGCTTGTAGCCATCATGGCTCCTGCGCAGGACCAGCAGCCGTTTGCACTGGTCTGAAATGCAGGCTGCGTCACATTAAGTTCTGCCGCATCCTCACTGTCTACCCTGAGCGTCGGCTTTGCTCCCAGCTCATTTCCGTTCTGAAGGGCATTCTGAATACTGTTATTGATGTTATCTATCTTTTTCGTGGCATCGCGGTGATGTATCAGCATCTGACGCTGACGGAAGGTAAGCTTTTCTTCATCATTCTGCTTCGCCGCATCCGCTTCAAGATAGGCGTCGATCTTTTCCACATTTCCCGTATTTCTGATCGCGGGATCGATATTCTCCCTGCCGGGAGCATACTCATATAAGGCTGCATCTTCCGATACCCGCTGTTCATATTCCTGCTTTATCTGCTGCGGCGTCGATTCGATATACCGTCTCAGCACATCCTCGCGATTGTAATCCGGTGCACTGATGTACAACGTTTCAAATTCAATAAAACCGGGCTCCTTGGTGCTGAAATTCGGGTCGTCATACTGATTATGCTCCAGCTCATAAGCTGATTTGTACGCTGCTTCCGGAAGAGACAGACCATCCTTCAGGTTGATCTTGTTCAGCAGTTTCTCATCATTTTCAATATAGGTCTGAACTGTTGTAAATGCACGGCCTTCTCTGGTCTGCCTGCTCTGCGGATCGGGGAAAAGCGTATTAACGGTATTGCTCATTATTGTTTTGACATTCCCGTAGAGAGTTTTAAGTTCATCAAGCTCCTTTTCTCCAAGCTTACGATAACTCCCGGGTTCGTCGGCAAATCGGGGAGTATACAGACTTGCCAGCCTTGTCTGGATATCCTGTAAAAAAAGGATCGTCGCCTCGATCCGGCTTGCCTTTTCCTGCGCACCGGGACCATGTCCAAGCCTTTTCTTATAATTATTCATCTGCACGATCTGCTGATTAAGCTTTTTGTATAATTCCAATTCGCGATTAAATGCCATGGCCTTTCCACCTCCGAATGTTACATGCAGTATGGCACGTTACGATCTGTGCCCCTGATGCTGTTTTCCCGTTGTATCCTTTGGTATATCCTTCGACGCATTCTTATCTTTCTTTACGTTCTTTTGCTTTTTAATATCCTTCTTCGGTACAGGCTTCTTTTCTTTCTTTTTGCCAGTGCATGCTGAAAGTACCTTCTTTGATATATCCTTTTCAAAATCATTTGCAAGGAAACGATATATATCTTCCGTGATATTATCTTCCCTGATAAGAGAATTAACAGACTTACGGAATACCTCGGTTTCCGAAAGATCCTTTGCAATTGCCCGGAATTTCTGCTGACTGAATCCATAGCAAAGAGTGTCAAAGAAAAGCCTCGGTTCACCATCGTCTCTTTGCATTTCCTCCATCATCACCTGGAACAGCACCACTCCCGCAAGGGCTTTACGAAGCTCCGGAACCTCTTTTTCCCCGATCACTTCACCGTTTTCGAGGCGATCCAGAAGATTCTGCGTCTCCTCCACAGCCCATGCCGTAATGCTGGCACGCATATCACCCTTTCCTTCCCTGATATAAGCTTTTGCCTTGCTGATCTCGGCATCCGACACTTCTTCGTTATCAGTCAGTTCCCTGCGTATTGCGGTTCTTTCCATCCTTTGAAGCTTTGCGACAGCTTTTTTTCTGTTCTGGATCTCAACCGATTCCCTGATCACGGAAGGACGGCCTTCTCCCGGCAGCTGCTGATAGATCGACCACCTTTCCATTCTGCGGCGAAGATCATTATTTCTCGCAAATGCATAATCACGCTGCTGCTGGTTTCTTATCGGGGTTAAGAGCATCTGCGACTTCTGATACAGTATACTGCAGTCTCTGTATCTATTATCCTCCGGTTTCAGCTCAAGAAGTTCACTGAGCATTTTGGAGCTGTATGCCTCTATCTTATCTCCGAGAGCCTTCTCCCTTTCTACCAGTTCCATAGTAAACTCGTTACCTTTTTCGAAGCTGTCATCATTGAGAATGAACTGTTCCTGATATTTTCTGGTGATACTTCCGAGTTCCCTTATCTCCTCCAGCACCTCACTGAAATGCTTCTTATCCTCCGCCGTACCTAAATTACTGTTTTCAGGTAAGATATACTCCTCTATATACTGGGCGTTCCTTTTCAGGACAAACTCGAAGCCGTTATTTCTCTTCAGATATTCGCGGAATCTTTCCTCATTCTGCTCGAAGTTTTCACCCGGGGCGATGCCCGCCAGGTTCATTTCCTTCTTCATCATCTCTTCGTATTCTTCCCTGACATCCAGCTCTTCCCGCTGAAGCCTGCCCGGATCCTCGGAAGCCATTATATGGAACTCCTGATCATCCAGAATATCCTGGATCTCGTCCTTATTTACATACCGGAAATCTACGGATGAGAATAATGCATCTGCGACAGTCTCGCTGAATCCTCTTTCCATCGCATCCTCTTTTTCAGCCTCCAGAGATAACCGGTAGTTCTCATTAACAGCTCCTATCAGCATGGCAAGAGCCATGGAACTTACGATCCTCTTCTTTTCTTCTTCGTTCCTGGCCTTCTCAAGATTTTCCTGGAAGTCCTTTTTCATTGATCTGATAAGCCTCAGATTCTGTGTGATCTTACCTATCTCCTTCTGTACCTCCAAAGGCAGTTCCCCTGTCTCCGGATCAGCCTGGGCGGAAAGCTCAGCCCTGCGCTTTTCAAGCTGAATGATCGTCCCCTCTATCACGTTAAGCATAAATTTAGCGTCTTTCACCTTATTTCCCATGCCAGGTTCCCTCCTGAAAAAAAGGGGATATCACCGTTCCCGGCAATATCCCTTTAAGCTGTTCCAAAACAGTGTTCTCCGGCGGAAGCTTACCACCGGGACTTCCGTCCGGTATTACATTTTCTTGAACTCATTCTTCATTACGCAGTATTCCCTGTTTCATACACCTGAACATACTAACATACCAACTGTCACAGAAGTATCACATGACTCCCGGGGCCGGCCGCGTCCGTCATCGAACCCTGCTGCGAATCATCAGCTGGGGGCAAAATACCTTTGGACCCCAGCATCATAACATGTACTACGGATTATCACTGCTTTCACCGGGTTTGATGGCCGGAACGGTACCATTTCCGCTGTCGGTATTATCTGTCGACGGGTTTGAAGTATTATCCGGAGCAGGTGTTCCTGTATTGTCCGTTTCCGGAGTTGCGGTACTTTCCGATGACGGTGTTGACGGATTTTCGGAAGGCGGTGTTGACGGGTCACCGGAAGATGGTGTCACCTGTCCTTCCGATGACGGCGTCTCAGGCTCCTTCGTGGGAGTTTCCGTGGAATCCGTTCCTTGATCCGTCGTATCCTCTGTTTCCTCTTCTATCTTATCCACTACTACGTAGAGCGTATCCTTCAGATCATAGTTCTCAAGCGGAGATATCTCAATCCTGTATTTTACGCCTCCCTCATCATTGGGGACAGTAAAATCAAAGCCGGCTACAGTCAGATAGGATACCGTCGAATTAGTAACATTCTCATCGTCGGGATCACCCATTTTGTATGCGCCCACATTGATACCTGCCGTGGAATTCTCCACCTTCACCTTAACCTTGATGACAGCTCCGGGCTTTACAGTCACCATACCGTGATGATCCGTCAGAGGTATATCGGCTGCACCGTTAACAGATACATTGGTTGAAATGGTTATTGCTTCATTCTCCACAGATACATAGATTGAATCCACAAGGTCCTGGGCCTCAACCGGTGAAACATCGATCTTGTATACGATCAGGCCTCCCGACAAGTTCTTGGGTACCTTAAACTGGAAAGATCTTGTGGCATCAAATATCTGTATGGTATCTGCGGTAACATCCTCTCCCGCTTCGCCGACCATACGACTTGCCTTTACGGTAAAGCCCGCCGTGGTGGATTTCAGTGTTACCGTACCTGTGATCACATCATCGCCCTTTGCAAGGAGCTGCATGGAACGATTCATGACCTGTCTGGTCCCACTGTTGTTCAGCGCAACATAGGTTGAGAAGGTTACATTATTCATCCTTACCCGGCCTCCGTTTTCGATCCCCTGGAAGGTCTGATCGATCTGCTTCGGCACAGGTTCATTTGCGAATCCGGCATTATAATCAATCTTTGATACAGTCCATGAAGCCGACCGGGCCGAAAGCAGTGCCGTCTGCAGTGCCTGGGATGCGGTTCCTTCAGCGAATATACCTACTCCTTCCCGCATGTCACGGACAAGTGTATCCACTGAATAATCCGCGCCGCTCACCGGATCCGATGCTCCCGGGACCGGGATCTCCACATCCGGATCATACGGCAGAAGATCCAGGTACTGTATACCCATATCGGCACTCATTTCCGGAATGAATAACTGAACATTGGCCGTGGTTCCCGCCTGAAATGCTCTTGTGTCACCCTGAATGTACTTTCGCAGATCCGGATAACGTATCTGTCTGCTCTGGTTTGTAAAGTCTTCATATGTCAGGCTCGCACGAACCGCAGCATCTTTTGTTCCGTCACCGGCCTTTGCCGAATCCGTAGACGTAAATGCCAGCGATACAGGAGCCACGCTGTTCTCACCGTACATACTGTAGGACGTAGCGCGGTAAGGCAGTACACGGTCTGTGATATCAAAGTTACCCAGGAAAGATGTATAGGTCCTGCGTTTTTTAACTCCCGGCGCCTGAGCACCGGTCATATCCGTTTCGCCCGGGATCACCTTGTATACTATCGCCGCCGAGGAATTAACGCTCGCTTTTACACTTCCGTATCCGGCGATCCTGTATCCCGTTATAACCCTTACATAAGGAATATCAAACTTGATCTCCGCCATTAATCCTTCACGGATAGAGTTGATATTCTGGTCGGTAAGATAAACAAACGGTGAAGAATACTCCTGTGATTCACCGCCGATGGATGACAGGTAGTTAATGGATACGGCGATATCATTATTGACGCTTTGGAGATTCATTTCCGCTGTTCCGCTGCCAAAGGAAATAAATAAGCTTTCCTCCGTTTTGTCCAGGTAATTATTTATCCCAAAGGTATTTGCCGAAAGCTTGGTAACTGCCGTGGAATCCATAAAATTAAAAGTATATGTGGAGATCACCACGCCTTCACGGACATGCTGGACTATCGCATGGTTAAAATACTGCGTGGTATCCGCACAATGCAGCGACAGCTTGACCGCACTGACAAAATTCTCCGCCTTCACATTAAGTGCATAATAGAGATTATGCCCCTTCCCGTCCCTTCCCGCCACAAGATCGCAGGCTGCAGACATCTGCTGGGAGTATGGAATGTTATAGACGAGATTTGCATTAACAACCGCCGATCTCTCATTAAGCTCCGGTGATTCCTCGAGTGTATCATAGAAATTCTGGGCGTTTCCGCCGGAAACATAGGGATACACAAAGATGTTGACCACATCCTCCGTGGAATCAGGAATCCTTGCCACGGGAGTTGCCCATGACTCCGCACTCCATACGATCTCATTATCCGTAAACGGTATCGGGCCGATGGTTTCGGCTTTGCCCATCATCAGGTACTTGGAATAAACCTTGCTCTCTTTGTTCATCGCAAGCTTCTTTGTAGTCAGATTACGATACAGTTCTCCGTTTTCCGTCAGCTGAACAGGTCCATCCTCAAGTATCTGTGACATTGTTACCTTGCCTATATTAAAATAGGCGCCTTCGTTATTCTTTGTCTGAGGAATAAAGCTTATGGACTTAATACTCTTCAGGTCGGAGATGGCCGGCATGATAAAGCGGTCCGTCTTATTTGCTCTGAACATTGTTTCCGGATCCGATATGGTGCCCTGGCCACCCGACGGCACAGTCTGCAGTGCAGGATTCGAGGCCGCCTCCATGGATACAGCCGCCTTATTCTGATATGCAGCTATATACTGCACCACATCAAAATCAATATGATCAAGTGTATTATCCGAAGCCTTTACATAATCCACTCTGCCCCATACAGATCCCTGGAACTGATTATACTCTCCTTCCCACGGGAGCATGGATACCTCACAGAGCAGTTTTACGGAACGTTCCCTGTAAGGCTTATTATATGACTTAACCAGTTCCATAGAAGTTCTCGGGCGAAGACCGCGCATGGATGAACGCTCGGCATCATCACGATAATCTATATCTATCCAGCCTATCTTATCAAAGACATATGAGATATTTGTACCGCCCGATGTCTGTTCCGAAACGGTAATGGAATCTATGTTCAGCTTATCAAAGGGCGTTGAATCGGAGGCCAGATCCTCGGGAATAATATTTATTGCACTGATCTCCCCGTAATCCCGGTTTGTTGAGATAGAGAATATCTCCGTATTGCCTGAACGGAATGCATCACCCGCCAGCTGCTGGTTGGCCTGCACAAATGCGCTTCTTCCGTTTTGGAAAGCAAGCTGGAAATAGAAGTAGTTTTTAGACCCGGCATCACCGTTTCCCGTATCCACCTCAGAATCCTTTGCAACCTTAACGGCAACATTATAGGTCTTTCTTTTCTTGAAAAAGCCCCAGTCCACCTGAGTCTGGTCATATGTCATTTTATAACGGACAGCATTATAATCCTGATCCTTCGCCTCGAAAGCGATACCTTTTCCGAAATCTATCGTATATCCCTGATCTCCTATGAACAGCTGGCCGCCGGTCATACGGTATCCGCCGCTGCTCGTATCATCGCCAACATATACAGGTTTTCCTTCGCTGTCATAGATCAGATGATTTTCTTCGTCCTTCATCTGTTCTTTACTGTCACTTGATTTACCGTCGCCGCCTACAATATTGCCTTTCTCGTTGAAAACGGTCGAAGCGGTTTTTAACAGATTAAATATCTCGGCACTGACCAGCTGTCTTGTGAGCCAGTATTTGGTCCCGATGACAGAAGGCGGAGCCATATATGCTTTTCTGGCGGACATGGTCTCAACATACGAGATGGTGAGATTTTTCATTTCCCAGAAATCATCTCCGGAGTGCTTAACCTCAGCGGAGGTAAATTCCTGAAGATTTCTTGCTTCTATCAGGAAGGAGATGGCACTGCCCTGTGTAAGTCCGTATTCCGAAATATAGCTGCCTCCGGAGGTTGAAGGCCATGGGCCGAGATAAGCCTCCGCACTGGTCTTTACGCTGTAGGTCTGGGTATGAGCCTCATCGCCGTCCTGATCGCGATATGTGAATTTTACGGTTACATCACCTTTGGTCCCCGCATTCGGCTTATCCGATGTATAAAGCGTTACCAGAAAGAGATCATTCAGCGCCTTACTCGCGATGACCTGACTTCCTGTCTTATACTCCCGAAGTCCAAGATTTGTACTGTCCTTTTCTCCCGGGGTTAAAAGCTGACCTGTATCAGTCGTTGTATAATAGAAAAGCGGACCGGAATCGCCATTCTGGATCAGATACTCCAGTGATGCTCCCTCAAGACTTACACCGTTGCTGTCCCTGCCTCCGCGGATAAATGCCATACAGCCGCCCTTATATAAGGATATACCGGATATACGCAGATTTGCGGATGCCACACTATCGAGATTCTCCTTCATTTTGGCAGTTTCATCCGAGGTCTTGATGCCCTTTGCTTCAATGGTCTTCTTTGCAGCCTTTCCGACCCTGATGGTAGCGGAGCTTACCACTGTACTGAATTCCGGAAGGAAGCCCTGAAAAGCAAGGGTCTCACCCTTCTGGGCAAACCCGTAGATCGCATTGAAGGGTACTGATCTCATGGCCATGATATAGCTGCTGAGGATAACGGGAAGCGTCACCTTCCTGGTCCACCCGTTAATATCACGATACTGGAATTCCAGTGTCATATCCTCTACTATACCCATATTGCCGGATATCTTCTCACCGGCGTAATTACGGAAAGCCTTGATACCTGCCCCATCCACATCCGAAAGATCGACACGGAAGGTGTAGACAGAATTATTTATCGCATAATCTCTTATACGTGATCTGTCAGCTTCGGTTGCCTGATCACCTTCATTCGGTTTGTCACTGTACGTTGCAATATCAAATTCCTCTGAATATGCACCTCCGATATTCTGTACCGTATCATTGATTCCGGAATCAAGGGTAAGTACTCCCTGGTTTTTTTTGATAAGTTCTGCGATCTTATAGCCTTTGAAGTCAAGGAAACGGTCACCCGATACAAGGCCGTACTCCTCATAACCCTTGAATTCCTCCATCTTATAGATCGCTATTCCCTGAACCGACCACTGACCCTTCTGAAGATAAACATCTATACTCTTGACTTCTCCGATCTCCTCATCGGTCTGGAAAGCGAAATCCTGCACCGTCCATGCCCCAAGCTTTTCAACATCACTTTTCTCGACGGTATAGTGAAGCGGAGCCAGAGCCGACTTACCAAATGTGGTGCTGATATCATCTACCGATGCATTCTTCCTGGCATAATATGTCAGAAAATCATCACTTCTTTTTGCAGCATCAATACCGGGAAAGATATACTGGGATTTCAGGGTCCCAGATTTATCTGTATATTTTACCGCAAAATAAAGTACGTTCTCACCGGAAGTCGCACCCGTTGCCACCGTAAGGACATAGGATTTCTCGGGAGTCGTTATCCTCGGTCTGTTCACCAGTGTTGACATACCCTCAAAAGGTTTAAATGCCGGAACATTGTCGGGAGTAACAGTATATGACTTCACATTGACATCCTGCTCCGAAGGCTTTGCCTCCCCCTGGGCGGCGGCTTCTTCCGTTGATGATGTTGTCCCGGAAGTACTGCTGTTATCCTCCGGCGCTGCATACGCGGTATCCACGAAAGGCCAGTACACAAGAAAGAAAGATGCGACCAGCATGACCGCTATTATCTTTTTATACTTATTGAATCCTGCCATATCCGTTCCTCTCAATATGATCATAATGCCAATTTGTCCGGGCGGCTGCCTGAACATCAACTGACCCACAAAACACATGAAATACTACTATATCTGCATGATAGCACACGATATATAACAAAAGCGCAACAAACCGGATATCTCATCTCCAGAGGGAAGGGCATTGCGCTGCAGACTGGCAGCAAGGGAAAGCTCCGTATCCATGCGTTCACTTTCCCGCGTCATCCGTGCCAGTTCCGTCATATTATTCACTGTATCCTCCTCCATCTTATCGATGGATTCAGCCAGTTCCCTGATCTCGCTAACACTTCCGGCCCGGCCCGGCTATATCATTGACTGCCTTCGTATTATCCTTTGCGAAACGTCCGGCTTATACGATCTTAAATGACAGTCTGTTGATAAATCTTCCGATATGGTGCAAAATATCCTCTCCTAAACGGTAAAAAAGCATTTGTTCACATAATTCCACGAATTTATCATACCACAAAACTCATGTTTTGAAACCACTTTTTTACCCGGTCAGTACTCCGGATTGATGTATGCATACCGGTAATGATCCCTGAATTCTCCTCCGATCAGTATTCCCGCATACTCCGTTCCTTCAAAGACAAAGCCCAGATTCTCCATTATCCTTATGGATTTCTTATTATCCGTCATCACTCTGGATTCTATCCTGTGTATATGCGCAAACTTCAGCACCTCCCGTATGGATGCCCCGCAGGCTTCCGTACAGTATCCGTGCCCCTGATAAGCCTCATGCTGATTATACCCGAAAATGGTGCTGGCATAGGGCTCCTTCCGTATCCTTACAAAGCTGATGGAACCGATCATCTTCTCCGGCTCTTCCTTCAAAAAATAGTAATAATACGCCGACGTTCCGTTATTCATATTCCGGATCTCCATCTCCAGCGACCTTCGCTGGTATTCCTCCGTAAAATACTCCTCCGGACGAACCGGTTCATGCGCTGCGAAAAAATCCCGGTTATCGTAGTAATATTCAAGAAGTCTCTCCGGAAGGATCTCTTCCGAGGTCTGAACTATCAGTCTTTCGGTTTCAAATGTCATTCCTGTCTACCTCCAACGGACTTATAAACCTGCGGCTTATACGATGCGGTCTCCCTTCGGTGTCCGATCGCAGAAGATGTCACAGATCTCTATGCTATAGTATACAACATACGTGATAACAAAAGCGCAACTAACACTTCTAAAAAACAAAAGCGCAGCAAACACTTCCTACGACTAAAAATACAGCGCTCCGAAGCTTCGGTGCGCTGCATTTTACACTAAATATGGCTGTTTCAGGCTTTGTCCACTTTTTTCTGAAGATCCGCGAACTTCCCGGACTTCTTTGCAACCTCAGCCATATCGGCCTCTGTGGGCATATGTGCCATACCGGATTCCATGTAGTTGCGAAGAACTCCAACAAGGATGAAGGGACGTACAAAAGCCCCGTGAATTATGAACCAGATGACCAGAGCAATGATACCTGCAGCGATTATGGCAAGATGACCGGGGTCGGAGATCCAGATACTTACAGTCTCTCCTTCCTTCTGAACGATCTGTATTATCTCATTGGAAAGACTTCTGAAAGCTTCCGGTAAGTTGGAGAAAATAAGATAAAAGATGCCGAATAATGCCCCGCCGATCAATGCCAGCGACAGGATACCAATACCGAAGATACGTCCCAGGTTCTTAATTAGGGTCTTGCCATGCTTGAAGAAGATACCCGCGCCTTCCAGGGTTGCCTTGCCTGAGCTGAGATCCTTCCGGTAGAATACCCATCCGAGACAGCAGTCGCTGAGGAATCCGATTACAACCTGGATACCGATATTGACCGCACCTGCGATACCCTCACCCGTATCCCCGCCGATAGCCTTTCCCGCTCCTGTGATCAGCTTTCCGATCTCATTAAAGATCCTCTGGATCAGCTTAGTCGCTGCGTAGTAGACAGCAACCGTAAGGAATTTCTCCTTTACTACTCTTTTGCCCTCACCGTAAACATCATCCGGAAGGCTGCCTTCCGTAACGGCTCTTGTCATCATCGCGATCTGACCCGCCTTATATGTGTACGCCATAAAATGCGCCAGTACGGCAACAATGATGATACCGAAAACAAGTCCGATCCCGAGACCTATCAGTCCATTGTCGCTCATTTTTTCCACGATGAGGAAGCCCGCTGTTGAAAGCGCCAGGATCACCAGAACACATATGGTGTTGAAGATCAGGCGCTTAACGGAAAAAACCAGAGTTTTTTTGTAAACCTCTCCGTTAGTCATTTTTCTCCTCCTTGTATAAAATATATATCTTTAGGAACGATCAAGGAGATCGTTCCTAAACCTTTACTTCATTCCTGCTGCTCCGTCGGGGCCGAAATAATCAAAGCCCAGCATGGTAATATCATCAAACTGCGGTGCACTTCCGATAAAACTGTCGATATCCTTCTTCATATTCGGAAGCAGCTCCTGAAGGGAATCCTCCATATGTGAGTTCAGTGCTTTCAACATTCTTTCATCGCCGAACAGCTCATCCTGCTCGCTTGTAGCTTCGGGAACGCCGTCCGTGTAAATAAATATACGGTCTCCCGGATATAGTTCGAACTCATGCTCCATAAAGGGAATACCTTCAACAACTCCGACTGCCAGAGAATGATTGTAGATCACCTGTTCATAGGCGCCGTTTGCCCTTCTGATCACAGGGTGTTCATGCCCCGCATTGGCCGCCACTCCCTTTCCGGTAGTGACATCGATAATGGCGATCCACACGGTTACAAAGAAACCGCTCTCATTTCTAAAACAGAGCTGGTCATTTACCGCCTCAAGGATCTGCCCCGGTGATTTACCGAAGCCTGCCTGAGTCTGTATCCTCGTTTTTGAGTTGACCATGAAAAGGGCTGCGGGAACACTCTTACCCGATACATCCGCGACAACCAGACAAAGGCGGTTTTCGTCGACAAAAAAGAAATCGTAGAAATCCCCTCCCACCTCTTTGGCGGGATCCATGGTGGCATAAAGATCAAATTCCTTTCTTTCGGGGAAAGCGGGGAAAACCGAGGGAAGCATCTCGGACTGAAGCTTATTTGCCACATTAAGCTCCACTGAGATCTTCTCCTTCTCGGCGGTAATATTCTGGATCTCATCCACATACTTGTCTATGGATACCACCATGTCCGAGATATCCTCAGACAGAGCGCCCAGTTCATTTCTTATCTTTATCCTGCCGAGATCATCCAGCACCTTGCTGCTGTCCTTTTCTTCCCGGTAGGTCCATACATTTTTCTGTATCTGCCCGACGGGACGCACCGCATAAAAATACACCAGTATATAAAGTGCAAAGGCCAGTACCAGCTGCAGCAGGACGAACATTACGATACCGTTAATGACCTGGGTCTTCACCTCATTCATGAGTCCCGTTATCTCAAAGGTAACATCGACTATGATATGCCGGCCGTTCATGATATCCTGCACGTAACCGTAGGAATCCACATAATCATCGGACTCGGCCAGACTCCGTCCCCCCGCTGCCGCAGCGAGCATACTGTCCTTCTGCTCCTGTGTTGCCTGCGCCGTTACACCTATCACATATGCGTCGTAATAATCGGACCCACGCTTCTGTGACCGCGACGCACCGCTCATAATAAATGTTCCTTCGGAATATGTATTATCCATCAGGATTATTGCTATATACGTAGGATTATAGACCTCCTTCAGCTGGTTCATGATGTCCAGCAGCTGATTATATACTATCTCCGCATACAGCTTCTTATCCTCTTCCGAAAAGGTTTCCAGCTGTTTTTCCGTCACGTAATCCAGGACCACACCGGGGTGTCTCTCTGAAAAAGCCTCTGCCTTTTTGCGTGTAACATCCGTCAGCTCGTACTCCACATCCATTTTATCCGAGTTCTGAAACCAGTAAGTTATCAGCCACTCGTAAGCAGGATATCCCTTTATCGTCATAACGATGTCATCCGTCAGTTCCGCCGCCATATTCTGTCTTTCCTGTGTAACACTGTAATTGGAATTTGTCCATAACAGGACAAATGACAGAGCCGCTGTAAGAACGGTCGTGAGCAGCGAAAAAATGAGAACCTGACCTGCCAGACTGAATCTGGTCCGTCTTTTCGTTTTTACTTTTTTCCTTTCTTCCTTATTCATCACCGGATAAACCTCTGTCATCTGCAATTATTAGTTACTGTTCAAGGCCGGCGGAATCGATAACGGGCGCAGCCTCCGGTCCCCTGTAATCAAGACACAGCATGGTAAGATCATCAAACTGCTCGGCATCCTTTACGAATTCATCCACCGATCTTTTGACATTCTGCAGAAGTTCCTTCGGATCAGCCTTAGGATCTATGTTAAGCGCCCCTATCATCCTCTCCATTCCGAACAGCTCTCCCCCGGCATTTGTAGCTTCAGGCACGCCGTCCGTATATACGAATATCCTTGAACCGGGCTTGAGCATCATTTCATATTCCGTAAATTCAAAGCCTTCCATCACTCCGACGAAAATGGAATGCTCATCCTCAAACATCTCGAATCTGCCTTCTTCTCCCATTACGGCAAGCGGCTCATGTCCTGCATTCACTGCCGTAAGCCTTCCCGTGGAAAGCTCCAGGATACCCAGCCATACGGTAACGAACAGCATCTCCTTATTATTCTTGCAGATGGCATTATTTGCTTCGGTGATTATCTTTGCGGGGGACTTTCCATGCATCGCCTGATTCTCAAGAATGATCATGGAAGCCATCATGAAAAGCGCCGCAGGAATCCCCTTGCCGCTTACATCTGCGATCATAAGACAGAGATGATCATCATCGATCATGAAGAAATTATAGAAATCTCCTCCTACCTCCCTGGCCGGATTCATGGATGCAAACAGATCGAAATCCTTCCGGTCCGGAAATGCGGGGAAGGTATTCGGCAGCATGCTGCTCTGGATATTTGTTGCCAGCGACAGCTCCGTATTGATCCTCTCCTGTTCGGTATGCAGTTTCAGATTATCCCTGGAATACCTGTCGACCTCGGTAATCATGTCGACAAAGCTGTCGGCAAGCACACCGATCTCGTTTCTCTCCCGGATCTGCTCCATTTTCTCGGAAACCGCCTCTGCATCCTTGCTTTCCTTATATGCCACTACACCTTCCTTGATCTTCTCCACCGGCTTTATAGCCTTCCGGTAGATCAGGGCCATAAGCAATACACTCAGTATAAACAATACCAGGACACCTATAGCCGTAACCTGGGCTAGACGCTGAACGGTTAGATCACGGTAGCTGCTCCAGTCATACATGATACAGACCGTACAATCCGGTCCGTCAGCGAAATAAACCGGAAGGAGACCTATATAATAAGCTGTATCCTTCCATTCGTCCATTTCAAAAAAGACCTTATCAGGCTCAGACGCATCGGCACTGCCCAGTACTTCCTTTGCCTTTTTTCCTGCATTTATCAGGGGGACCACGGTTCCATTTTCATTTTCCTTTTTCCCCGGCGTATCCTGCATATAGATAAATACATTCTCGTCATCGGTAAAGTCAAGCAACAGAACATCAGCCGCTATTGTTTCCTGCCTTATCCCGACATTTATCTTAAGCAGCTGCATCAGATCTCTCGCAAATAACAGCTGCTTTTCTGGGGACAGGATCTCCGGATCCATGGAGTCGTCACTGATAAACAGGCTCAGTTCATTGGCATACTCACTGCTGCTCCTGAGTTCATTTTCTTCTTCCGTAAGAGGTCTCCTGAAATCCTCAGGATTCTCCCTCATGTATGAGAGCATCCAGGAGGTATGCCCGGGATTAACCATAACCTCATTCCGGATAGACTGGAGATCCAGGGTGAAGCACTCTTCCTTGGCCTTAAGGTACGCCTTCCTGATGATGGTAAAGATCATGGGCAGCGACAGCACAAGCGTTCCAAGGAAAAAAATCAATGTGATGAACCCCACCTGGGCAGAAAGCTTTTTATTTTTCTTTTTGGACTTTTTTTCTTCAGTCAATTCACCTTATCTCCAGGATTTTATTCATTCCGGAATATTTGAACACTTCCATCACCACCGGCTGTACGTTTATTACCACCAGACTGCCTTCCTTGGCCTGGGCGGTCTTTGCCCCAAGTACCAGTGCGCGAAGCCCCGCACTGGACATATATGGCACATTTTCCAGATTGATCACCACATTATTTGATTTAACAAAGGCCTTTAATACGGCATTCTGAAAATCATTGGCAGTGGTCACATCCACCTTGCCATCCACATTAAGCTGCAGCGCTTCTTCCGATCTAATCTCCTCAAATTGCATGTTATACGCCTTTCCGTATCCCTTCAGAAGGACCATATGGTACTCGTTTCTGTAATTCATATAGTACCATGCAAATGCAGTCTTTTTCCACATATTTTTTACCTTTGATATCAGAGTCCGGCTGTCGTAACGCGAAAAAAGCAGGCGACGGAATGATCCGCGCCTGCGATTCTAAATAAACCTGAAATGTATCAGTTCCCATCGATCCGGTTCTCAATGCCGAGGAACACGGGAATGCCTGTCTCATTGTCTGTTATTGCGTATACGAACGGTCGGTCAAGGCAGATATAGTACGGTTCAACCGGATCCAGAACCGAAGTATTCTTCTCAATGATGACTGCCGTTGCCGCTGCAGCCCTGGTTCCTTTTCTGTCCACCTCTATAACCGCTTTGTGGACTATGGTCCCGATACCCACCTGCTCGCTGTCATCCGTTACCATCCTGCCGAATTCGGGATTTCCGCCGGTATATGCCACTTCCATGCCCAGGCTCTTAAGTACGTCGTCCATGCAGATCATGTACTCAGCCTTAAACTCGGGCATATCCACATATACATCCCTTGATACATCCGGGTTACGGACCGCTTCCGAAAAGCTTTCCGAACCATCAGCCAGTTTCTTAATATACTCTTCCGCAGTCATTCCTTCCGGCGGAAGCAATCCCACGAAACTGTACTTATTGCCATTATAGGGTTTGATAAAGCCCAGTCCTCCCGCAAGATGTACAGCTGCATATTCTTTGCTGGAAAGCATGGTCACCCTGCTCGTCGTCCTGTCGGCATTTGTAAAATCCCTGTTCACGGATATTGAGCTCTCCTCATAAGGTACTGCCCATTCTCCTTCAAAACTGAGGGCGTTTATCAGTGCGATACGCGCATCTTCTGACAGTTCTTTTATGATCTGAGGGATCATTTCCTTTGTGTTCCTGCTCACCCAGCCGTTGATTGCATCTATCGTCCCCTGATCAAAGGGCGCCGCAAACAGTTCGGCCTTGTAATAACCGGCCACATCCGTGATGTAGCTGTCTCTCAGCTTCACCTTCCCGTCATTCTTTACCCAGACTGAATTGGCAACGCCCCACTCAACTCCTTCGGCAGCCTTCAGTCTTCCGGCAAAGGTTGCCATTTCTTTATTGAAAGAGGTACTGTCAGCCGTGACTCCCGGCATAAGGACAGCCATAATAGCCTTTTCCGTTGCGCTTCCCTTATCCGCTCCCGTACAGGTCATCCCCAGAGCCATCTGGATGGACGCGGGGCTTATGAGATAGTTCTTCTGTCCGTCCGTTTCGGTCATCTTCTGTAAAAGAACCGCTCCGCCCTCTGACAGCGCATCACTGTGGGAATCGCTCATCGCCGTTTCGGGGATATCAAACTGCTTTACATTTGCTGACAGCTTCGTAATGCCTTTACCGTATTCCGGACTATCCGCATTTTCCTGAAGATATCCCGCTCTGTCGAAATAATACAGCTTACCGTCTATCTTCAGTTCCCTTGACCTCGGATACCATTTACCGTCCTGGTACCACTGACCTTTGGAATTCTTTTTCCACCTTCCCCTGCCGTACCGTGTATCCCAGGCACCGTTCTTTCCCAGCCAGAAGCCGTCACGGTACTCATTTAACGCCATATCCCCGCCGGGATTCAGATAGTACCATTTTCCGGAAATATATCTCCAGCCGGTCTGCATCACACCGTCTTTGCTGAAGTAATACCATTTGCCGCCAACCTTCTTCCAGCCGGTGACCTTATCCCCGTCCGGCATGTAATAATACCATACTCCGTCGTTCTTCTTCCAGCCGCCGCTAACGGCCGCATCCGCTCCCGCCGGCAGGGTCTGCGGCAGGATAAGCGCCATCAGAAGTACGGCGATCACTGACTTTTTAATTCTTCTTTTCTTCATAACCCCCATCCCTACTTTTCCGGATACGCCTGCCGATATCCTGATCTGTCATAGATGCGCTTCATTCTTTTTCCTCCGAGAGAACCGATAAGGACGGTACCTGTATCACATAATCCTTATCATTCGGGGACGATCCTCAGATTGTTGCGCTTCATATATTCCACGTCACGGCGCGCCTGGGCATCAACATTACTGACACCGATTATCAGCCTCGGGCCGTCCACCTCATTCACCTTCGCTGCCTTAAGGCACACATAGGTGGCGACGCCATCTATCATCAGCCGGTAATTGATTACATATACACCGTACTTTTCTATCTCCCCCATAACTCTTTCTTTGGTGAACATCTCCCTGAAACGTTCCTGATCAGTGGAGTAGATAGCCCACTTACTTTCCTCTCTGGACCTGTTAAAGAAATCATCACCCTTCTTGGCAAGGTTCAGGCCGTCATAATCTGAGGTTGCGGTATATTCCGAATAGCTGTCATCTGCCGGATTGACGATATATACACAGATATTGTTTCCGGCCAGGGAAGAAAGACGTGAAAAGGCGATCCGTTCTTCCTTAAGCTGCTTCAGATCCTCCTCAGCTCTCATCTGTGCATTCACATTGCTGACGCCGATGATGATATGACCCGGATTATTGGTCATTCTTACCGCCTTCATATGAACAAATTCCGGAACACCTTCAATCAGCATCCGGTAGGTTATCTTAAATGCCCCATGCTCATCCATGGCCTTAATGACTTTTTCCTTCGTAAACGTTGCCAAAAACTGATCCAGATCATCAGGGCAGATGATTTCTCGCGCTTCATGCTGACTGGCAGCAAAGAATTCCGTCCCGTGCCTCTCCACCACAAGAGCCGACTCGGAATTCATGTGGCTGTATTCGGTGAAAGCCCCTGTTTCCAGATTGACATAATACAGGTAAATGTAGTCCGATGACAGGCTGTTTGCGATATCGGCATATGTCACTCCCTGACCGGTATCCTTGATAATACCGAGAATGATAATGTTGCAGGCTGTCATTCCGGTTACCGGATTGGAGGCTATCCTTCTGATCAACGCATGGACCGTGGTATCGCTGGTGATACGTTCATTGATAAAAACACGTTCACCGCTTTCGGCACATTTTCTGATCGCTCCTTCAAAGGCAGAGCCGCGTCCTCCCGCATTTCCAAGGATATTCACGCCACCCGCTTTTTCCAGATCCCGGAAGATCCGGCTCATAAATGTACGGTAGGACTTATTGCTTCGGATTATCCTCATCTCACTGCCGCGGACACCGAGTATAGCCATCGGAATAGTATTAAAATACTGATTCCCGGATGTCTCGGTTTCACTCACAGCGGAAGATGCATCATAAAGATTGATCCTGCCGATGGCTTCGAAATATGCGGATTCCTCGGGATTTTCAAAACCGATCTGGCGTCCCTCCCGGTATCTTCGGAATATCTCATCCATCGGTATAGGCTTGCAGTAGTAGTAACCCTGCAGTCTGGTACAGCCGATCTCCGCAAGGAATTCCACCTGATCAGCCCGTTCCACGCCCTCGCATACGGTCTCTATACCGAGTCCGATGGCCATCTTCATCAGTTCTGTAATGATCACACGGCTCTTCTCATCGTTGTCGAACTGCTTCATGAACCTCATATCAAGCTTTATTACATCAAAATGGATGCTTTGAAGCACATCCAGAGAAGAGTATCCGCTGCCGAAATCATCCATCCATACATGGAATCCCAGCTTTCGGAACCTTTCAACCTGCTTTTTCATAAAGTCGAAATCGCTTCCGATCACACTTTCAGTGATCTCTATGGTGATCAGACTCCTGCTGATACCTGCGGCATCAACACGGGTACATATCACACTGACCATATCGCAGGCATCAAAATCAGTACGTGACAGATTGACCGAGGTCGGAACTATATAATGCCCTTCCAGTTCCTGGGCCTTCATCTTTTTCAGGATAAGATCTACCATATGGAGATCAACCTTATATATCAGCTTTGCATCCTCAAGGATAGGTATGAATTCCGCAGGCGAAAGCATTCCCCTGACCGGGTCTATCCACCGTGCGAGAGCTTCCTCATCACTCACGCATCCGCTTGCTGTCCGGACTATCGGCTGATAATACGCCTGTATCCAGCCCTCTTCCAGAGCCTGATCCAGATGATCGATCACATACACCCTGTTTGACTCAAACTCCAGCATGGTGTTGTCAAACCGGACATACTGGGAATAATTTGTATTCTGTATGGTATTGCATGCATACTTGGCGCGGTCACACGCCAGACTGGTCTCCACCACGCCCATGGTATCCGGGTAGATCCCAATACGGACGGACGCTCCCCTCTTTCCGGTCATCACCCCGAACTCCATGAACAGGTTTTCAATAGCCTTGTCCAGATGATCGGACAGGGCGAAAAAAGCGAAACTGTCCTGAGCGATCCGGCCTGAATTCTCGCTTCCGAAATACTTGATCAGCAGATCGGCAAAAAGCCGGAGCAGCTTATCGCCTTCCGCAAACCCGTATTTTTTATTATAATATCTCATACCGTTCAGGTTGGCAAAACACAGGGAGCAATGCTTCGATTCCTCATGTGCGCGTATCCTGCCCGCCTTCGCCAGTTCGAAGAAGTACGTCATGTTGGGCAGCCCTGTCAGAGAATCGAAATTCGACTTTCTGTTCAGACTTGCTTCATAAAGGGAAATACTGAAATTCCTCTCCAGGGAATCATCGTGGAGGATATCATTTCCGACATATAATCCCTCATCCACGTACCAGACCATGGCAAGGCGTACGCCTTCAGCAGTATTGAAATGTCTTCCGAAGGCATGAATAATATGGTACTCCCCTTTTTTCATCGTACGGTAGACCACATTATATTCACCGCCATCCACAGCAAAACGCAAGGCTGAATCTGAGATCCTGGCAACATCATCCGGATGCACATCGCGATACATGTTATTATCCATCAGTTCATAGGTTTTTTCGCTGTTCTCATATCCGAACAACTCAAAAAAGCCCTGTGATAAAAGGATCGTAACCACCCTCTTATCCAGAAACTGATAGACCGCAAAGGGAACTACACTTTTTTCCATCTGTGTACGTTCAATCGGGTTATATCTGTATCTTTCCATAAGCTGCTCCTGATTGTCCATTTATACAGGATCACCTGTAAACATTCATACCGGCCCTGTGCTCCTGATACTTTTGATCCTGGGCGCCGGACTGGATTACACAGTTAATGTAATTTTACTATAACATCGGTATAAGTGCAAGCAAATTGACTGCCGCTGTCGTTACTATACCGGTTACCCGCTGTAAAATGAGAAACGCCGATCACACTGTTTTATACCGAAAAACAGCTAAAAACATCAACTTCATTTGGTAAAATGGACCAAAAGCATTCAAATTCGAAATATTCTGTTGCAAAAAAAAGAGTGTTATACTATTATGTGAATGGTCAATTTCTATAAATATAAAATCAAGGGATTCGAAAGGAGAGCCGGTATTGAAAAGAAAAGAACTGAGGAACCGGAGAAATGATGTGCTGATCAAGAGATACGGAGATGATATCCTTCGATCCGAGGAATTCGGAGTTGCTTTATCTCAGAAGCATCATCATCGCTCTTCTGTCGGCGATCATTCCATCCTTACCGCAAGAGCGGGACTCACGATGTGTAATCTCATCAATAAGGCCGGGATCAGTGTTGACACGAGAAAGGTTGTCCGCATCTCTCTCCTGCATGATCTGGGTATGCTCGGACGTGAGGACAGATACCGCAACAATTTCGAGTGCGGGCGCCTTCATCCGAAGAATTCCGCTATTACAGCCCGTAAGCTCTGGAGTGATATCGACCCCGAAAGCGTTGACGCCATCAGGAGCCACATGTGGCCGCTTTCGGCATCCAAGCCTTCATCAAAGGAGGCTGTTGTCCTCTGTCTGGCAGATAAAGTAACTGCTCTTGGTGATTGCTTTAATCCCAAAAACAGAAAGGTTCTGTCTCCTATACTCAGATAGCATAATGATCTTTATACTGATAAGGAGGAGGGTTTTCCCCTCCTCCTTTCACATTTAGAATGACGGATCAAGCGGCTTTACCAGCAGATCTTCTTTTTTACGCGTTTCTGCCACAAATTCCGTGGAATGATCGGATTTCTGTGAAAAACCGCATCCGACGGAACCGTACATTTTAAGCTCTTCCTCAACCATACCCGAGACGGGAGTCAGTGACGGTGTTGTTGCCGCATTATCAAAATTGATCATGGGCTGCTTCGTACCGTCCTTCAGTTCCACCGGTTCATCTATCCCAACCACATAATTACGGATATTATCCATAGTGATCTTCCCGTCGGGAGTACTCACTTCCGCAGAACTGCCCGTCTCAGTGGAACCGCTCTCCTCCATGGAACCGCCCGTCCCTTCAGTGCTGCTTTCCGTGGCATTATTATTCTCCGGCTCCTTCGTACAACCGGTAAATGCCATGGATAACGCCATGCATCCCGCTATTGTCATTGCGGCAATTCTTTTTCTTCTCAATCCTTCACTTCTTTTTCCAAAATCCGGATAACTATTCAGCTTCTGCAGTTCCGAAATAATATCCGGCATTTTATCCCAGCATAGCCTTACGGGCTCTCTCAGAGATCATATGCACATTTTTCCATTCTGCATCTCCGGGTTTTATCACATCCACCACATCATAATAAACATCCGATCTGCGGCGCAGAGCATTCTTACGGATCTTTTCCGTATCCCTGATCCTTACCACAACTACCGGGGCATCAGCCTTCTTTGCCACCTTGAACACACCGTCATGGAAGGGAAGGAGCTCGCCCGTCTTACTTCGGGTTCCCTCCGGTGAAGCCCCTATGGAAACTGCCTTATTCTTAAGGAGTTCAGCCGCTTTATTGATGGTCTTCAAAGCTTCACGCGGGTTTTCCCTGTCTATCGCCATGAAACAGCACCGTTTTGCGATCCGCCCGAAGATGGGAGCCTTGAAATTCTCTTCTTTGGATAGAAAAGCGATATCCCAGCGTCTCAGCTCCTGCCAGAGCAGAAGAGGGTCAAAATTAGACACATGATTATAAACAAACATTACCTTTTTTGTTCTTGTGATCTTTTCCTTCCCGGTAAAATGTACCTTTATCCGAAGCGGAGAAAGAAGTACCGCAGTTCCGAGATACAGCAGCCTGCGGTAGAATGGACTGTCCGTTTCATATTCCCGGTCCTTATCAATAAAGAGACTTGCGATCCATAGAAAAGTAAGCGGGAAAATAAGAAAAACAGATACCAGCAGCAGAATAAGCAAACGCATTTTATAATACCTCCCCTTTCCTTCGCATCAATGAACCGGCCTGCGTTTCGATTATATCACATTTTTCCTTTGATGACCAGCTGAAAGCGCAGTTCTACGTCTCCGGGAGACTCCTCCTTTTACAGCTCTTCTGTACTATCTTCGTAGAAAGCTTTTGCGAATTTTCTCATCCATTCAAGATCCTCCACTCCCGCAACTTCAAAGGACGAATGCATTGCCAGCTGGGCAAGTCCTATATCAGCCGTCCTGATCGACACGTGGGAATCGGAGATATTACCCAAAGTGCTTCCTCCCGGCTCATCCGAGTGGTTAACGAATATCTGATAAGGGATCTGTTCATCCTCACAGATCTTCTTCACGAATGCAGCCGAAACCCCGTCTGTTGTATAGCTCTGCCTTGCACTGAATTTGAGCACTATCCCTTTATTCATCTTAACGGTCTTAAGCGGATCATATTTATCCCTGTGGGACGGATGCAGCGCATGGGCGTTATCAGCCGAGATCATAAAGCTGTTCGCATATGCCGTATAGTATTCCTCCCTGCTTCTCCCAAGGTTGTCATTTATCCTGTCGATCAGGTTTGCCAGGAAGTCCGAATCGGCTCCCTGTCTTGTGCGTGATCCGACTTCTTCATTGTCAAATATGCAGAGCATTTTTACGTGATTGGTGCTTACGGCTTCAGTAAAGCCCTTCAGCGAGCACCATACGCATTCCTGATCATCCAGTCTTGACGATCCGATAAATTCATCATTGCAGCCCCAGATCACGCCTTTTTCGCTGAGATACAGGTAAAGGTCATTTCCGATAATATCGGCTTCCTCAACTCCCGCTTTTTCTGCTATCAGAGACATGATCCCTTTACCGGCATCGGATGTACCAATGATCGGAAGCATATCCTTCTGGACGCTGTATGTATATCCCGAATTAGCTTCCCTGTTCATGTGAATGGCCAGTGACGGGATTACTGCAGCATCCTTATGGAGATCCACAAGGACGGGTCTGATAACATTTCCCTCTCTGACAAGTATCCTTCCGGCTACGGAAAGAGGGCGGTCAAACCATGGTGCAAGCAGCATTCCTCCGTATTTTTCAACATTCAGGCGCACATATCCTTCGCTTCGCATCTCGTGATCCTCCTTAAGCTTGAGACACGGAGAATCACTGTGAGCGGCCATGATACGAAAGCCCTTGTAATCATATTTCGGGATTGAAAAGGCAATAAGGGAGGAATCATTTCTTGTAACATAATACCTTCCACCTGCCTCAAGCTTCCATATCCCGGCTTCCCTGAGTCCGGTAAAACCGGCGCTATCCAGCATATCCCCTGCATTTTTTACAACATGATATGCCGTCGGCGACTTATCTATAAGACTCAATACTTCTCTTGCATATTCATTATTCATCCGGAACCTCCATGATCCTTTAGTTATTCCTTTGGTTATTTCTTTAGTTATTCCTTTGGTTATTTCTTTGGTTTTTTCTTTGGTTTTTTCTTTGGTTTTTTCTTTGGTTTTTTCTTTGGTTTTTTCTTTGGTTATTCCTTCCGTCTCCGAGGTTTGATAATATTCCGCGTGTGTGATATACTCAGCTCTTATGAGCACTTTCTTCCGCTCTCACAATTTCAGGAAACAGATTTGATCAATCAGAGGAATATGGGGAATGTTCAAAGAATTTTTGTTGCAGAACTGGGCGCCGTTACTGATCCTGCTGGCTTTTATTATACTGCTCAGAACTACTGCTTTTTTGGATAAACGGACTAAAACTTGTATGTATGCCCTGATAGCCGGGCTTCTTCTTCTTTCTGTCATTGTATTTTTCGAGTTTTATCTGGAGGAGCAATTGCAGTCACCGAATACCCGGTCGGTACTGATGTTCATCCGATATAGCTCCACACCGTTCATTATTGCTTTCATCATTTACTCGATGGCTGCAAATGTGCGCTGGTTCGTTTTTATTCCGGCTATTGCTCTTACAATAATAGATTTCATTTCGCTCTTTAACGGGGTAGTCTTCAGTCTGGACGATGCAGGTCAGCTGCAGCGCGGACCGCTGGGTTACCTGCCGTACATTATGGTGGGATTATACTCGGTCCTGCTGGTTTACATACTGATCAAAAGAAGCAACAAACGTTATACCGAGATCTTTCCGATCCTGTTCCTTTGCTTTGCTTTCGTGTCCGGACTGATCCTGCCTTTTGTACTCGGCAAGGATTTTTCAAAGCTTTTCTGTGTAACCATCGTCATAGCGGTTTTTGTACACTATGTATTCTCGATCCTGCAGCTGACGGAGAAGGATTCGCTTACGGGTCTTCTCAACCGTCAGGCCTTTTACGCATCGATCGAAAATGATGAAAAAAGCATAAATGCACTGGTATCCATCGATATGAACGGACTCAAGAGGATTAACGATACGCAGGGCCACGCTGCCGGAGATAAAGCGCTGGAAACCATTGCCATCTGTTTCCTTCAGGCAGTAACATCGAAGCAGTCCGCCTACAGGATCGGCGGGGACGAATTCGTGATCATCTGCAGGAACTCAACCGAAGACGAAGTCACGCAGCTTATAGACCGCATTCGAAATAATGTTTCCAAAACCGAATATAAATGCGCCATCGGGTATAGCTACTACCCGGAAGGGACGGATACCATCGATGATATGCTTAAGGAATCCGATGAAAAGATGTATGCGGATAAATCGGCCTTCTATGCTGCGAAAGAAAAAAAGGACTGATCATCTGTCTATGGTTGCATTCATGCTCCCCGTCCGATATCCCTTCAGATCCAGTGTAACAAAGAGAAAACCCAGTTTTTTAAACTCTTCGTATACTTCTTCTCTGACTTCGTCAGAGGCAATACGCGGGATATCGGCCGGCGGCACTTCGATCCTTGCCATTTTTCCGTGCATACGGACACGTTCTTCGGGAAAACCATGTTCTATCAGAAACTGCTCTGCGCGGTCTATCATATGCAGTTTTTCTTCCGTTATCTCCTCGCCATAGACAAACCGCGAGGCAAGGCACGCATATGCCGGCTTGCTCCAGTTGGGAAGCCCCATTTCTTTAGCGATCTTACGGATGTCGGATTTATACAGGCCCGCTTCCCTTAAGGGACTTTTTACAGACAGTTCCGCCACCGCCCTCAATCCCGGGCGATAATCCCCGATGTCATCCATGTTTGAGCCTTCCGCCACATATTCGATCCCGTTCTCATAGGCTATCTTTTTAATCCCGGCAAAGATCCCGCGCTTACAGACATAACACCTGTCAGGGCCGTTGTTTCTATATTCTTCTTCCTTCAGCGGATCGAACGTGCATATGATATGTCTTATACCCCGGTCTTTACAGAATGCCTTTGCTTCATTCGCTTCCCTCTCCGGGAAAGAGGCGTCGATCCCGGTAACCGCGATCAGACGGTCTCCCAAAACTTCATGAGCGACTGCCAGCAGCAGGGATGAATCGATCCCGCCGGAAAAACCGACCGCCAGGCTCCCCAGTTCTGCCAGTATTTCCTTCAGCCTGCCCAGTTTTTCCTTTTGAACATCTGTAAGCTGCTCATACTTCTCATCCATATTCTCTACCCCTTTACAGCCATACAATCCCTGTTTTCATACCATCAATAATCATCCAGGAAAAACTCCTTCTTCACGTAATTACGGATATTATATTTTTCCCTGTTCTGCGTGATATTCCCGTATTCAATGGCTTCAAAGGGGCAGTTCCCTATGCAGGCCATGCAGTGTGCACAGGTTTTCTTCCACACCGGATGTTTGTCTTTCATTTCGATATTATTTACCGGACACAGACGTGCACATTTTCCGCATCCTATACATTTCTCCGTGGTATAGAACGGTCTGGCACTCTGCATCAGTCTGGTCCATACAGGTACAAAAGGATACGTCACGATCTTCTCGAAAAGGAAGATATGTCGCGCCCGCAGGACTCCTCCCTTCCGGATCACATGGGATATCCGCGGGATTTCCTTTGCCGCTTCGGACAACCGCCGTCTTACCTCCTCCGGAGGATTCATGTCATATAATTTTCCGGCGATATAGTTCCTTGGCATCTTCACCTCTGCCCGCCCCATGTAGATCATTTTTTTCCTGCGTGTCAGCTTCTTCACGATGGTGCTGCTGATCCCCGCGTACCCTCCGCTGGAAAAGACGAAATATACCTGCCGGTTTCCGGTAAGCTTTACCTTTTTCAGATATTTCACCAGAAAGACCGGCGGTTCGCAGACATATACCGGAGAACAGATCACAAACGGCTTCTCAGAATATATCTCTGAATAATCCTCAGTCCTGATCCTTTCCACCAGATCCAGCGTCTCTTCCCCCAACCGCTTAGCGATCTGCTTTGCAATAAATTTCGTGTTTCCTGTAGCTGAATAATAAAGTATCATATCGTCATCTCCTTATTCCGAGCAGCCTGATGGGATATCTCGCCTTTGCATGATCCATCGATAATTCCCGGTTATAAATGTTAACTATCCCCGGTACCCGGAAATGATCAGCTCATGTCATCTTCCTATGATTTTGCTCCCTTATGAATATATTATCTGAAAAACCAAAAAATCCCGCTCACTCCATTCCTACTTTTTACTTTGTGTATCCCTTCCTGTCAAAGATATATGGCTTGCCGTCAATGTTGTAGGATCTGCTCTTTGCATACCAGCCGCCCTTAACACCATACCACACAGTCCGCCATAATAAGACAAAGAGTCCGGAGTTTCTGTGTCCGCACTCTTTGCTGCCGGGTCAATTCCTGCTCCGTCTGCTCCGGTGGAAGCTGTAATTACCCCTGTATTATTCAGCGCATTGTCAGCCTCAAAGGATGCCTTCAATTCCGGCTTTGCACATATATTTGATCCTCTCGCCAACGGTCATGGCCTGAAAACTGTCGGTAAGAGACCATTTCTCCAGTTTATAAGCACATAGCTCCGCCAGCTTTGATACGGCATTTCGTACATTCACCGGAAGTGACTTTGTATAGTACCCGAGCCGGTTCCCGCTGCCTTCAATGATCCCCATAAACCTTAGGAACCATTCAGCCTTATAGTATCCAAATGCCTCGATCATACCGATAAAATCCGCCATGATCTCATCATGCAGGATATTATTCGAGATCCCGTAGGTCTGCTTTGTGAAAAAATGGGTACACTCATGGCCACGTCGGAGGATCAGTGACTTTTCCTTCCACTCCGCCTCATCCGGGAGTCCCAGCTCGGCGGCAGGTACATTGCTGTAAGGCTTCGCAGAGAGGATGATAAAACGGGTGGTCTTCCCGGATATAAAGGATGCCCCCGTGGTGGAGATTTTCTCCGGCCGGATCCCCCGATAAACGATATTTGTCACCAGCTGTTCAAAATCAGCTGTGTCACGCACATAGATGATGGGGATCTTTCCCGCCACGGAATCATATATCTCCAGTTTTAAAGTCTGAGGCGACCTGAAGTCCACCGGCCGTTTTGCACAAACCTTATCGTTGATCGCTCTGTCCACCCCAACCATGTCCGAATAGAGCAGTATCCTGTCCCAGAGATCAAGGAAATGCACGTCCGGGTTTCCCAACTCTTCCGCATCCGCAAAGCGGTTCTCCGTGTATTCCCGAAAGACAGACCTCTCTTCATCATTCAGGTGATATTCATCAGACAATTCCTTCAGCTTATCCGTCATTGTGCCTCCCTATTATCCAGTCTCTGCCGTTCCACAAGCTCCGCAAAAAAACCGCCCTTTTGGATCAGTTCTTCATAATTGCCGTCTTCAATGATCCTCCCCTGATCAAGGACAAGGATGCGGTCACAGTTTTTGATGGTGGAAAGCCTGTGTGCAATCACTATCCTTGTACATCCCATCCGGTCAAGCGCCTCGGACACCTGTTTCTGTGTCCTGTTATCCAGGGCGGAGGTTGCCTCATCAAACATAAGAAGCTTCGGTTTAGGAGCGATAGCTCTGGCGATCATAAGCCTCTGCTTCTGCCCTCCCGAGATACCGCCCTGTCCTTCGGAAATTATGGTCTGCATTCCCATGGGCATGGCGCGTATATCATCCGCGATCCCTGCGATCTCCGCAGCTTCCCAGGCCTCCTTCATCGTAAGCTCAGGTGCGGAAATCACGATATTGGAAAAGATATCCCCCTGGAAGAGTCCGCCATTTTGTGTTACCGCTCCGATCTTACGTCTAAGTGAGCAGAGATCAAGGCTGTTCATATCCTTGTTGTCATAGTAGATCGCCCCGCGTTCCGGTTTTTCAAACCCTAACAGAAGGCGCATCAGCGTCGATTTTCCGCAGCCGGTCTTTCCGACAATGGCGATATATTCACCGGCCCTGATCTTCAGCGACATATCATTTACGATATAAGGCGTATTCTCCGTATACCGGAAGTATACGTTGTTCAGTTCGACGGTACCGGAGATGGACGTTACCATTTCCTTATTATCCGCAACCTCAGGCTCAGCCTTAAGGAAGGGCTCAGCCATCTCAAGCATGGGCTTTACATCCGACACCTGGATCGCTATGGTCGAAAGCGTGGTGAATGCACCCATCAGGCATCCGAAAGCCGAATTGAATGCAATATATGCGGACGGATCGACATCGTTTTCCGCCGCTATACCATAGAGTACAGCGGTGGAAATAAGTGTTACTGCCAGGTTGATCACGACATGAACCTTCAGGAACATAGGCGGATTATAGGTCATCTCCGCTTCATCGGCATACGACTGCAGCCATTTGGAGAATACCCGCTTCTCTGCGCCGGCAAGCTTGATCTTCTGGACTCCGGTGATCAGCGAATAAGTAAGTCCGGACTCCTTGGCCTGCAGCAGCATACGCCGCCGGCTCACCCTGATCTGTAAAAGAGTAGCTATAAATGAGACTCCCGCACTGGCCAGTATTGCCAGCATGGATGGAACTGCCAATGAAGGCGTAAAGCCGAATATCTGTGTAATATAAAGCAATGAAAACAAGGAAGACAGTCCCGTGGAAAAGATAACTGTCATCATCAGCTGACTCAGCATTTTTACAGCCTGTGCACGCTGTGTCAGTTCTCCGGCACTGTACTGTCGGAAGAACGGCGCCGGAAGTGTCAGTATACGCATCATCATGGCAGCCTCAACGCCTACGGAAGTTTTTGTATTCAGCCTTTGTACAAGAAGACCGTTAATGGCCGCAATAAGCCCTGAGATCACAGCAATACATATCATGCTGATGGCTGCACCCCAGAGAGCCGACATTTTTCCGCTCTGCAGCACCGGACCGGTGAGGGCCTTCGTGATCTTAGGGATCAGCATCCCGACCCCGACTCCCGCAAGGGATGTAAGCACGACAAATACTATGTCGGAAGCTGACATGCAGCGTTTCATATACACTATCAGATCCGGGATCCCAAGCTTCTTTTGGGGAAGAGGTTTATAGAAGCAGTACGCCTCTGTACGGAGCTTCTCCATGGTCTTTGCATTGACCCTTACAGTTTTCCCCGTAGCCCGGTCTGTGTAATAATACCCGCCCATTTTCCTCGGGAGCAGCGCAACCGGAGAACCGTCCTCTTTGAAATATGCCATGACCGGACCATAGGAATCCCTGTACCAGCCTTCGGTAAGGTCGATATTCCGGCGCATGATCCCATGAGGACGCAGGCTGTAATCCAACTGATCCTCATGCTCTTTTACCGCCTTCGGTATCTCCACCGGCTTGAAATGATAGTACTTCAGAATATCCTCGATGGCCTGCTTCGTGATGATCCTTTCATCACTCATTTCCGAAGCAACTCTTTTCCCGAGCACAACCTCTGCCGCACGAAAGAATGCCTCTTCGAAAAGTTGTTGATCCAGTTCTTCTCTCTGTTTTACCTGTTTTTCAAACCAACCCAATGATCAACCCTCCGTCTTTATTCGTTCGACACAAGTTCGGTATATACTCCGCCTTTTTCCATAAGCTCATCATGTGTTCCCCGCTCAACAACCTTTCCCCGGTCCAGAACGATGATCTCATCACAATCACGGATCGTTGACAGCCTGTGTGCGATCACGATGCATGTGATCCCTCTGTCCTTGATGGCCTTCACCACCTCATATTCGGTCTTGGCATCCAGTGCCGAGGTGGCTTCGTCAAGGATTATGACGGAAGGATCCTGAGCCAGGACACGGGCGATCTCCATTCTCTGACGCTGACCGCCGGAGAGGTCACGTCCGCCTGAAGTCAGTTTGTACTCATAACCTCCGTCACGCTTCATGATATCCTCATGCAGCTGTGCGTCACGGGCAGCTATGACCATCTCAAAATCCTTGATGGAATCGTCCCACATCTTTATGTTATTCGCAATGGTATCCTCAAAAAGTATTATATCCTGATCAACTACCGCAACGGATCCGGTCATGATACTCCTCGGTATCTCATTACGGTGCTTCCCGTCGAAAAGGATCTCTCCCTCCCATGGATTGTAAAGTCCGGAGATCAGTTTTGAAAGCGTGGACTTTCCACAGCCTGAGGTGCCCACAAAGGCAACACGGCTGCCGGGCGTCAGTGTCATGGAGAAATCCCTGATCAACGGCTCCGCCAGTCTTGAATAGCCGAAAGTGATATTCTTCAGTTCCACATTTCCGCGAAGCTTTTTCAAACGCTCACCGCTCTCGGCTTCGTTCGTAATATTTGCATCATCCGGATACTGCATCACGTCATCGATCCGCTCCATCTGGGTACGCATCTCCTGAATGGTCTGGCCTGCTGTGATAAGTGTCATCGCCGGCACCATAAAGGATGTCATGAAGCCCTGAAATGCCATGACCGCACCCAGCGAGAATTGTCCGTCCAGGCAAAGCCAGATACCGATGATCAGAACCGAATAACCGGACAATGTGGCCAGCAGCTGCGGAATGGAACCGAGTAATTGCTGTAAACGTGAAAACCTGACCAGCTGTGTGTTCACCGACGCCTGGTAACCGGACCATTTACGGAAGAAACCATTCTCTGCCCCACTTGCTTTGATGGTTTCGATCATCTCTATGCCGGCAACCGTAGTACCGGCAAGCTTACCCGCATCACGCATCTGTACCCTGGTGATATTCACTCTTTTATCGGAGATCACCCGGGACAGAACAATATTCAAAATGACTGTTCCGACTCCGATCGCTGACAAAAGCAGGTTGTACCTCAGCATGACGACAAGATAAAAGACCAGCATTATAGTATTCATTGCCAGCGGTGCCATTGTATTGATCAGGGTAGCGGCAAGGAGATTATTTTCCTGCTGTCTCTGCTGGATATCACCTGCCATCCGCTGGGAGAAGAATTCCATCGGCATCCGAAGGACCTTCCACATGAAAGTGGTACTGCCCACCATTGCCATCTTCCCGTTGATCTTGAGTGAATAGACCGTACGTATCCATTCAGCGAGGACCTGCAGTATCGCAAGCCCTACCAGGATCAGAACGAATCCCTTCAGCCAGCCCGCATTTGTTCCCGTAAGTATACGGTCCATGAACACCCTGGACATGACGGGATTGATCAGGCCGAAGGAATAGCTGACGATACTCGCGACCATAACAAATGCCACCGCCGCTCCGGCCCCGATCAGCCGGTGCCGGACAAATGTAACAGTGCTTTTCTTCTTTCCCGAAGGCTCGAAATCATCACCGGGTACCAGATTGATCGTGATCCCGGTAAAGGCGTTATCAAACTCCTCCATGGGAACCTTGATATATCCCCGTGCAGGATCGTTGATACAGGCGTATTTTCCTTTGAAACCGTTAAGAACTACAAAGTGATTGAAATTCCAATGGATGATACAGGGGAACTGCCCCTTCTCACGTATCGTTTGCGGACTCCGCTTAAATGCAGACACTTTAAACCCGTATCGTTTCGCCGCAAGCGCGATGTTCTTCGCATTCGAACCGTCGCGGGAAACCCCGCAATCCAAGCGGACCTGTTCCAGAGGAACCCATTTATCATAATAGGCCATGACCATCGTAAGGGATGCAGCCCCGCACTCCAGTGCTTCCAGCTGCATCACAACAGGGACCTTAGCGGCCCCTTTGGTAATGGTTGGTTTAAGCTTGAGCTTTTTTTCAGACATTTCTCCTCCTCGAAGTGTATCACTGCGTCATTTCCTATGATGAAAAAAGAAAGCTGATCGGAGATATACTCTCGGTCACGATCTCTACATCATAGTCTCCGTTTGGGATCGTAACCGGCGCATTTGCGACCGGATATCCATGCTCATCTCTATCCACAGATGATATGGTAAACTCCGACTCACCTACACGAACCGTCATTCCGGCTCTCACATCCGCATCACTGAAGACCGTGATCCTGGCATTGCCTTCTTCAACCGCAGCCTTACCCGAAACTGTTGTCTCCAGCCGTCCGATGGATGCCCAGGCAAAAAAAACAACGATCAGTAAAATGATCAGAATAAGAATTATCCATACACCGGGTTTTGTTGTGCGAAGATAATCATTCAGCTGCTCCGGAGAAGCGATCCGATCAAGCGATTTCTGTCTGAATATCTGCTTCTTCTCTTCCGCCATTGAGTATTTCCTCCTTTATTCTTTATCCAAAAAAACAAATTTATTATATCATACAAACAGATGCATTTACTATCCCCTGATTCCATTTTTTCAATCATCCTCCATACATACCGGTCTTTATAGCAAAAACAAAATCACACTATTAAAAAATATCACTATGGATCCCGTCTCAAATTTCTATGTCCTTCTGTTCCGGAATTGATGCAGATAATTCAACCTCTGTTATACTTGAATACCTTCATCATTTCATTAGTAAGGCTGATATCGCCCGGCTGAAGCTCCAGCTCTTCCCGCGTTACCCACTCGGCGTATTTCAGTTCACCCTCGTCCATCCGAATGGTCTCATCCCCATCCAGTTCACAAAAGAAGCCCACCAATAGATCCTGGGCCATTCCCCAGGGCTGGGATTTGTAGTAGGTGATGTTCTTCACCTTCAAACCCACCTCTTCCATCACTTCACGGCGTACGGTATCCTCCAGAGTCTCTCCGATCTCCGCAAAGCCTGCAACCAGGGCGTTATGCGCATAACCGGTACGATATCTGGTGATCAGGATCCGGTCCCCGTTTCGGATTCCGATGATCACTGCCGGATTGATCCGCGGGTATACTCTGTTCCCGCAATCCGGGCAGACCAGTGCCCGTTCCACCGTATCCCTCGTAAGTACGCTGCCGCAATGCCCGCAGAAACGGTTGGCATCATACCATACGGAAAGATGGTATGCGGTAAATGCCGCGAAAAGTGCTGTGGTATTCTCCGTTTTCCTTTTGCGGAGTTCCCTCATGGACTGATATTCAAAACCCTTCAGCTCCGCCGGACCGTTATTCAGAAGAAAGTAATCCGTATCATCCACGGTAAAGAGATATACTGTATCCTTAAGTCCTGCAGAACCTGCATCCTCTGTATCAGGAAAACGGATCTCGTTTTCACCACGGGCTGCCAGGGTTTTCCCCTCCCGGAACACCATGATAACAGAGTCTCCTGAAGGTGTCTTTTCCTTATAGCTGATATCCATTATCGATGGTGATATATCCTGAATCATTTGTTTTTCCTTTCCGCTGTCTTAAATACTCCTACAGCTGCTGGCGTTTCACAAGTTCATAAAACAGTCCCTGCTTCTGCATCAGTTCCTCATAATTCCCCTGTTCCTCAATCCTTCCCTGATCCAAAACAAGGATGCGGTCGCATTCCTTCACTGTGGATAGCCTGTGTGCGATCACGATACGTGTACAGGAGAGTTTTGCAAGCTGATCCGAGACATACCTTTGCGTGACATTATCCAGAGCACTGGTGGCCTCATCATAAAATTACAAGCCCGGGGGCACCTATGACTTCTTTCCATGGCCATATTTTATCATATCTCAAGCCGGATATACAACATAGTGATGGTTCGGTCAATGTCGCTTTCCCGCGCATATGAACAGAACCCGGCGTATATAATGCCGGGTTCTGCCATAAAGCTTAATATTTACTTCGTGTATCCCTTCTTGTCAAAGGTATACTTCTTGCCGTCGATGGTGTAGGATTTGCTCTTTGCATACCATCCGTCCTTGTTGAGCCACCAGCCCTGAACGAATTCGTTCATCGCAATGTAGCCATCCGCCTTAAAGTAGTACCAGTTTCCGTTGATCATCTTCCAGGTGTTCTTCAGGGTGTTCTGATTATCTGTATTCGCACATCCAGTTTACATACCGGATTATACATACATGACATTTACAAGAGTTTTACAAAATCGTTCCAATCGTTACACTCCCAGCATCTTCTTTGCTTTCGCGCACCACTTCAGGTAGGCCTCATAGGTATCTATCCCGAAGGAAACCGTAAGATAATAGTAAATGTGATCCTCCACATCAAGATACTTCTCCAGTTCCTCCCGGTATTTCCGGAGAAGACTCAGCTCCTGCCGGATCTGTGCCTCAAACAGGTCGATATTATGAATGGTCACTTCCTTCTTCGCTGCTCCGCCGAAAAAGAGCTTCAGCAGGGTTTCGTAACGAAGCTCATTTCCGGCCTGCTCGTCCGCCAACCATTTCTTCAGAGCTTTCCTGCCGTCCTTTGTGATACTATATGTGATCCTTTCCCGGCCTCCTACCGAAGTATCGTTTTTCACTATCAGTCCATTATTTTCCATTTCCTTCAGTGCCGGATAGATATTTCCGAAGCTTCCTTTCCAGAAGAAACGGATCGCACCGTCGATCCGTTTCTTTATATCATACCCGGTAAGATCCTCATGACTGAGCAGTCCCAGTATCACCATATCGATCTTTCGTTCCCTTGCCATAGATCATTCCTCCCTTTTCAATTGAAATACAAACGGAAAAGACCGCCTAATCCATTAGATCTCTCACATATTCTACCACTTCATCTCGGGTGAAATAATCTTCATGTGAAATCCCGTGAAATATCTTACACTCTGCATTTTTGTAGCAGTCTGCCAGCTTCTGCTGGAGACCGGCGTCCAGGGTTGTATCCGCGTCCGAGCCCATCACTGTCACGGGACAGGTTGTATCTTCGGCATAGAGATCCACACGCACATTGTTCTTAATGAATACCGTCATGGGCCCCCAGAAAATAGGAATGATCTTGTTGTACATATCCGCACTGGTCCTGTAACCGGAAGCAAGGAAGAGATGCCTGCAATCTCTTACGCCGGCCAGATATGCTGCCATACCACAGCCATAGCTGTGTCCCATGATATAGATATCCCTCCCCGGATACCTGGCTGCCGCGTAATCATAAAGATCCTCTGCGGACTGCTGCATGGTCTTTACATTCATCTTTCCTTTGCTGTTCTGGGATCCGTAGTAATCCACGGAGAGGAAGGGACAGTCGAATTTACCTCCATAGGTCCCGACGGTATTATAAGCAATATACATGGACCCGCCAAAGAAAAGAACTATCTTATCCGAATCCCTCTCCAGATCATATCCGTAACCGGACAGCTCCTCATTTATCTGTATCTCCTCCGGTTTATAAGCTACCGCATCCTTCTTCCAGTTTCCCTTATAGAACCTGTAGGTAATAAACTGCATCACTGCATCCGTAAGAAAGTACACGATCAGAATGATCATCACGATTTTCAGGATAATGTACCATATACTCACCTTTCCCATCTCCTTCTTTTTCATCCCGTCACCCGCCTTTATGTATCTGTTTGATATATCTGTATGATACATTCTACTACAAAGGTTCGAAATATGCAAGGAAAAAATGGACCTCCGAAGAGATCCATCAGTTTATTGTATATAACCACCGTCGCTAATTGCGATCATATGGTATTTCCAAAATATCAAGCAGCCTTACAAATGTATCCTGTCCATCCAGACATGTATCAGTAAGCCAGCCTTTTTCATTTCTCCATTCAGAGAGACCTCTGTAATAGAAATTCTTTTTTGCATCCTCTATGATAAAAGGAATCACATTATGTCGTAAGCACTCTTTTAACGCGACAAGCCTGCCTACTCTCCCGTTACCATCCTGAAACGGATGTATATACTCGAACTCAGCGTGTAATGAAATGATATCCTCTACTGTTACATTATCCTTTGCATTGTACTGTGAAAGCAGTGCCTGCATATGCTTATGCACTTCGGACGGTTTGGATGTCTCTCTTCCGCCAACAACATTCGCACGCTTCTTATAATCACCTACCGCAAACCATGCAAGCGTTGAATCCTTTGTATCATGCTTCAAAATATAATGCAGATGCTTGATGATTTCTTCTGTAAGCTCATCCTCCGCTGTATCGATCACATAATCAATCGCCCGGAAATGATGAACTGTTTCCAGCACGTCATCCACCGATATCCCGTCACCTACGTCAAGTGTATTCGTCTCAAAGATCAGTCTTGTCTGATCCTCGGAGAGCTTGCTTCCCTCGATATGGTTTGAATTATATGTCATTCTGACCTGCAGTTCATGATAGAGCCCTCCAGACAGCTTCATCTCCTTTTCTTCGCGAAGCACCTGAAGGATTTTATTATCGGACACCTCTCTCATAAGAAGTTCCGGCTTAACGCCCAGATATTCTGCAA
>Ga0310691_10001049_pt1 | contig 45356 bp, 36 predicted proteins | sample 176DNAGHGlowgp2_FD_203887 | JGI IMG/M metagenome (GOLD analysis project Ga0310691, IMG submission 203887) | Sheep rumen microbial communities from Palmerston North, Manawatu-Wanganui, New Zealand - 1766 DNA GHGlow gp2 (v2) (version 2) | ecosystem: Host-associated > Mammals > Digestive system >... | reverse complement strand
CAGGGCTTGCGTGAAAGCGTTCTTTCAAACGCATAGACATGAGGGCAGCATGAAGGCCGTAGGTCACAGACAGCAGCAGAGGGTTTTTGAGGTTTTTGTTTTTCAACTAAATTGAAGAAGAACCAAATAGTTATTTGATAGCGAAAACTCTCAATGCTCAACATACTACTTGTTCTTCCTAAGTATGATAGTTAGCATGTGTAAGTATGTATTTTTTTACCTCATTTCCTTGCAAGGTCATGAAAAACTCCGTACCTTTATAGCGAAAAAATAACAAAAAGCCAATATTATGAAAACAAAAATTTTATTTCTCATTCTATTTATGAGCCTCAGCATTTCACTTCCATCCTTTTCTATGGGTGATGAGAATGTGCTGTTTACCTTGAACGGATTGGAGTATTCGTATATTCCCCCAAGTCCATTTGATATGAATCCAGAGCCAATAGACAGCTCTATTGTAATGGTCTGTGGCTATGAAAAGCCAGACAAATTTGACAGCAAAAAGCCGCTCCGCATTCCTGGTTCAGTCATATATAATAGCAAGACTTATCAGGTAAAGGAAATCAAAAGAGGTGCCCTTGAGGGTATTCTTTCCGTCAAGGAGATTGTTGTAGAGGACGGCATCGAAAAGATTGGTGATAATGCCTTTCTCAGCTGCTATTATCTGGAATCTCTCTACCTTCCTGCATCGGTAAAGAAAATAGGCAATAATGTTTCGCTAAACTGTAATAACCTGAAAAAGGTTGTGGTTGACTCCAAGAATGAGATTTATGATTCTCGCGACAACTGTAATGCCATTATTGACACTAAGCGCAATTCTTTGGAGGAAGTATGCCTAAGCACAACGATTCCTTCCTCTGTAAAAGAGATAGGGACTTCTGCTTTTGCAGGTTTTACACATCTGGAGAAGTTTGTTGTTCCCGAAGGAATAGAAGTCATTGGGCTTGATGCCTTTGCCTTTTGCAGTAACCTGAAAGAAATAAAACTGCCAGAATCACTCCGGGTTATTGGGGTAGATGCCTTCCGTAACTGCACTTCGTTAGAGTCCGTATTCATTCCCAAGAATGTTTACAAAATAGAGGGAAATCCATTTGCAGGGTGTTATAGCCTTACATCTATTGTTGTTGATAAGGAGAACAAGTACCTGGATTCCCGTTCAGGCTGCAATGCAATTATAGATACAAGGGATTGCAGCCTTTTGGCTGCCTGTAAGACAACCCGGATAGTTGAGGGTATAAGGGAGCTTGGCAGTGGTTTTGAAGGTGTTGCCGTTCACGCTATAAGGATTCCCAAATCAGTAGAATATATTCATGGAGATATTTTATTCAACTGTACAGAAGTTGACACGCTTACCGTAGCTCCTGATCACCCCAAGTATATCTCGCCAGAAGGCTCCAATGCTATTCTTACTAAGGATGGAAAGGAGTTGGTCCTGGGTTGTCGTACCACAAAAATACCCGCAGGTGTGGAGGAAATTGGATTCGACGCATTCAATGGCAGGTGTACTGACATCGCTTTAACCCTGCCCGAAGGCATAAAAACCATAGACAAGGGTGCTTTCGTTAACAACAAATCAATCTGTATGGTAACCCTTCCGTCAACTGTAACGGAAATAGGCGAAAATGCGTTCAGTAGTTGCGAAAATCTGCAAGCCGTTCAGTTTAAGGCACCAATAGAGGAAATAGCACCTTACGCCTTCTATAACTGCAAGAACCTGACAACTATTAATATACCAGAAGGTGTCAAGAAGATTTGTTCCGGAGCATTTTCATGGTGCACCAAATTAAAGAATATTCACTTGCCATCAACTTTGGAGGAAATAGAGAAGGACGCTTTTAAGAAATGTCCTTTCGAGGAAAGCCTCAGAAAGTAACATTATTACATCATCAGTACCTCATCATTTTGGGATGTTTTTGAACCATGACTTAACCATGAGGTAACCATGAGGTACTCCTGACGTATTCGGTTCAGGGTTCATGGTTAGATATGTATGATGGCTGATGGAAGATGTATGATGTAAGAAGGAAGATGTAAGAGGGAAGATGTATGATGGCACTTACGGTTCAGGGTTAAGGGTCTTTGTTGAAAATTGAGGCTGCGCCTCGAGCCTGCTCACGCTCGGCAATAATCAAGCGAGCTTGTTATTGCTTCAATGGTCTTTACACCCCCTTCGGTTCCCCCGTCTCCCGGGGGACAGAAACGCTTACTCGCAGCCTTGAGAATTGAAAATTGAGAATTGGTTTACGGTTTACCGTTTAGAGCTTAGAGTCAGTGTTTGTAGTTTAGAGTAGCAGGTTTGAAATACTATTTTACTCCGCCAGTGGCGGCACTATTTACTTTTTAAACTGTCTCTCAACTTTAAACTATCAACTCTCAACTATCTCTCTTAGGAGAGAGGGCCGCTAACCAAATCTTTAACTCCTAAAAGTCAGACTTCGGCATTAGCATAGAGGAAACGCTTGATGCTCTTCTTGGGCGTTTTCTCGAACTCTTGCTTCATAATCTTGATGGCTGAAATCTGTGCATAAGAGGGAAGGAGGGGGTTGACATCCTTGCGGTTCTGCTCCATCAGTTCTGCTAAGCCTTCTTCTGTAAGGTGTTCCGCCTGCACCTGATCTTGGTCGGGATAAACTAAGCCGACCAACTTGTCGCCTTTCTGAATAACTACACATTCTGAAACCATCTTCATGTTGCTGAGCTTGTCTTCTATCTCCTCCGGGTAAATGTTCTGGCCATTAGCTCCTAACAGCATGTTCTTGCTACGTCCTTTGATAAAGAGATTACCTTTCTTGTCCATTACGCCAAGATCGCCTGTATGGTACCATCCGTCTTTGTCAAGGGTGGCCTGTGTTGCTTCTTCGTTCTTGTAATAACCAAGCATAACGTTAAGACCACGTGTGAGAATCTCACCAGGAACATTTTGCGGGTCAGGACTGAGAATCTTCAGTTCCTGATGTATGACATTCTTACCACAACTGCCCGGTACCGTATACTTATAATCTTCGTAAGTAATGATAGGTGCACATTCTGTAGCGCCATAACCTACAGTATAACGGAAACCAATATCGTGTAAAAGTTTCTCTATCTCCTGATTAAGGGCAGCTCCACCAATAATCACTTCGTAGAAGTTGCCACCCAGGGCTTTGGTAAGACCTTCGCATATCTTACGCTTAATAATCCTGTTGACGATAGGAACCTTTAAGAGGAAACGCATCTTGGGAGTCTGTATCTTGGGAAGAACAGCCTTGCGCACTACCTTTTCTATAATAAGGGGTACGACAATTAAGATGATAGGTTTAACCTCGGCTAAGGCTTGCATCAACACTGTGGGAGAGGCCATCTTGGTAAGGAAATGGATGTGTACGCATGAGATGAACTCGAAAGTGAACTCGAATGCCATTCCGTACATGTGGGCCATGGGAAGCATGGAGAGTACGTTGTCTCCAGGCTTAATTACATCACCTAATACATGAATGGCAAAATCAGAGTTACTCCACAAAGCGCGATAGGGGAGCATGACACCCTTACTATTACTGGTGGTGCCGCTGGTATAGTTGATAATGGCTAATTCTTCGGCATCGTCTTTGTGGTAATGAAGGTCTGAGGGTTGAAGACCATTGGGATATTTCCGCGCATAAATAGTATCTACGGCAGCATAAGCCTGAGCGAATTTCTCTGTATTGCTGGAGAGTATACTATAGTCAGCCAGGGAGATGATACCCTCCAGATCTGGCATCTCCGTGGCAGTAAGACCCGGCCAAACCTTGTCGCCCACTAAAAGCAAACGGGATTCGCTATGATTGACTATATCATGAACCTGTGAAGGATGAAACTCGTGTAGAATAGGCACAGCTACAGCACCGTATGTGATAACACTGAAAAAAGCTGCACCCCAACGGCTCAGGTTGCGACCACATAATGCAATCTTATCACCTTTCTTAATGCCAAGCTCAGCATAGAGAATATGAAATTTCTCAATAATCTCGGCTACATCCTTATATTTGAAAGTAAACAATCCATAATCGGACATGGAATCGCAGTCCCAGTACTTTTGAATACTTTCCTGTACAATCAGATTATATGAGGGTACAACTATTTGCTCCATATTGCACAAAATCTTTAAATTTGTGCACAAAGGTAGGTTAAAGTTACCGTTTTTGCAAGAATTTACCGAACTTTTTGCACAAAATTAAAGAAAATGTGAAATTAATATACCCTCGGACCAAAGATTTTACTACCGATTCTTACCATATTACTACCATGATTAACGGCAATCATATAGTCGTCACTCATTCCCCATGAACGGATGGAGAAACTATCCACCTGTGCAAAGAAGTCTTTTTTAAGTTTATTGAACAACGTCTCTGCCTGTTGGAACTCACTGGCTATTTGAGTCTTATCCTCAACATTACTGGCCATACACATGATGCCGCAGATACGTACATTTTCCAGTAAGCGCCATTCTCCTTGCTTAATATAATCGTACATTTCATCGGCTGAAAATCCGTACTTAGTATCTTCCTGGGCGATATGCAGTTCTAACAGACAGTCGATAATACGGTTATTCTTCAGGGCTTGCTTATTTATTTCTACAAGCAGTTTATGCGTATCGACAGCATGAATAAGCTGTATATAAGGGGCTATGTATTTTACCTTGTTGGTCTGCAGATGCCCAATGAAGTGCCACTCAATATCCTTGGGTAGCACTTCGTATTTTTGCTGAAGCTCCTGCACATGACTCTCGCCAAATATCCGATGACCGCCAGCATATGCGTCTTCGATCATAGCGGATGGATGGAACTTACTTACGGCAACAAGCTGAACATCGGTTGGAAGTGTCTGCTTAATCTCCTTGATTATCTTCGACGGGCTCATCATTCGGTTTAGATTTGAAAATGTCTATAATCTTCGTTTCGGTAATAGAAACTATTGTCCAATCTCCAAGAGTTCCATGCATTCCCTTATCAAGATTATTCAGTGCAGTACGGAAATCCTTTGCCTGAATCAGCATAGAGTGGACAGTACGTTTCTCTGTACCTTTCTTTTCGTCGATACTGATGTATGCGACACGAGCCTTGAACCACTTGTCATCTGTGAGGTCTTCGCTTTCCATAAGTTCGGAAAGACGGGCTCTCTTGATGTCTGTGACGATGAACTCACCTGTCATGAAGGGTTCTATCTCTTCTATAAAGCGCTTCTCAGCCTCAGTAAAACTGATGGCGTCAACTAAATAGGAATCTGTTGTCGTTTTGATAAGCCCATTGTCCATTGTCTTATCGTATTTAACCTTACATTCAAACCATTCTGTCATATTAATCTATTTTTTACTGTTTATATTTTTGTTAAGTTAATGAAATAATCTTTTTAGCAAATCCAGACGTTTAATCTGTTTAAGATATTGTTCTATATTACGCCTTTCCTCTTTCTTATACCAGAAGAAGAACATTCGCTGTTGCTGTTTCTCTTTTGGCGTTTTAGCAGAGAATATAGGTTCAAGGGTGTACGGATGATACCCCGTAGCCCAACATGTGGTAGCAAGTGTGAGCGGAGTGGGGGTGAAATCCTGTACTTGTTCGAGTTGGAAATCCATATTTTTGGTCTCAATAGCTAATTCTGCCATATCCTGTGCATGGCAACCAGGATGACTACTTATAAAATAAGGTATTATCTGCTGAGGGAGGCGTTCCTTATGGCAGATATCATCGAACATCTTCTTGAACTGATGAAACAGGCGGAAAGAGGGTTTACGCATGATATTCAGGACATGGTCCGAGGTATGCTCTGGCGCAACCTTCAGTCGTCCACTTACATGATGGGTAATCAGCTCGCGTGTGTAATCTCTGGCTGCATGGTTCAGCGTTTCGTCTTTCCAGTCGTGTAACAGAAGGTCGTATCGTACTCCACTTCCAATAAAACTCTTCTTGATATTTGGCATTTTGTCCACTTCTCTGTAGATTTCAAGAAGGGGACGATGGTCGCCATTTAGGTTAGGACAAATCTGAGGATGAATACACGAAGGACGCTTACATGCAGCACATGCCTGGAGGTTCTTTCCGTGCATCATATACATGTTGGCACTTGGACCGCCTAAATCACTCAGGTAACCCTTGAAATCTGGCTGTTGGGTAATCTGCTTAACTTCCTTGAGGACGCTCTCCTTAGAACGACTCATGATAAACTTTCCCTGATGTGCACTAATGGTACAGAAAGCACATCCGCCAAAACATCCACGATGAAGGTTGACGCTGAACTTTATCATGTCGAATGCAGGAATACGTTTACCTTTATATTTAGGATGCGGCAGACGTGTGTAGGGTAGGTCGAAGCTATGATCCAGTTCGTCTTGGGTTAGTGGTGGAAAAGGCGGATTTACAACTACCCACTTTCCCATTGTTTCTTGCAAAAGGCGTTGTGCCCTTAGTTTATTGCTTTCTTCCTCGACATGCCGGAAGTTATCGGCATGCAGTTTGGGGTTTGACAAACATTCCCCAAAACTATGCAGAACTATATCATCTTTTTGGATTCCTCCAGGAATCTCGTGATAGTCATATACTGATACTGTTTGCGGAACAACATTCTGCTTCTGGATGATATCCCGGAAGGTATTACGAGTTATATATGCTTCGCCATTCTCATCGTAGTAAAGTGACGGATGATAATCGGCCAATGCTTCTGAAAGTAAATTGGAAAGCATAAGTGTGGGCTTCTCGCCCATACCATAGGTGATAATATCCGCCTCGCTGTCTATAAGAATGCTGGGCATGAATTTCTCTTTCCAATAGTCATAATGCATAACTCGTCGTAAACTTGCCTCAATTCCACCTAAAACAATGGGGACATCGGGATATAATCGTCGGAGTATTCTGGAATAGACGATAGTGGGGTATTCCGGTCTTAGGTCGTGACGACCGTCCGGGCTATAGGCATCCTCGCTTCTCAGTCTTCTTGCGGCCGTATATTTGTTGACCATACTGTCCATACAGCCTGGTGCAATGCCAAACCATAGTTTGGGACGTCCAAGTTTTTTAAAGTCACGGAAGTCGCCATGCCAGTCTGGTTGTGGTATAATGCATACACGAAGACCCTCGGCTTCGAGCAGCCTGCCAATAACAGCTGCACCAAATGAAGGATGATCCACATAGGCATCAGCACTGAAAAGTATTATGTCAGCACAATCCCACCCGCGAAGTTCCATCTCTTTTCGGGTGGTAGGTAACCAATCTGATAACTTATGTTCCATTAAACAGGAATTACTCTTCTGCAATATCCTCCTTGAGCGTAGGTTTCAATGCATCAAGTTTTTCTTTCTCCCAGTCGATAAAAAGAAGAATCAATTGGTGCAGACCAAAACATTTCATGTTGTTATGGAATAAAACATTCTGGCATAAATCCAATAAATCTGTATCGGACGAATGGGATTCAAGTAGTGAACGGACGTTAAGTCTTAATTTATCCAGAACACTCTCGTCTACAATGCCATTGCTATCCAGCAAGTCGCTGAAGAGCGAGTATTTCTCAATAGTCTGAAGTTGCCTCTCCGTAATCTCGATGGTTCGGGAAGCTTTCATGTTACAGATAATCTTATACATATTTTTTTTATTGATTGTTATTCAGAAGAAATTGAAGGGATGCATTAATTATACTTCTGCGTACTGTCTCATCCGTTATACACTCCAATGGGAAACCGAAAGAGAGTGCTTTCCTGTCCGTTCCATTGTATGCAATGGCACAGGGCAAATCTGTCTGTTTATACAGCATTGTACAGAAAGAACCCTCGGTACCGCGCAGCACATCGGCTGTCCTGACCCAATAATGCAACTCGTTGGGTCTATGGAACACCTGTACACTGGTATTCATTCCGTCGATGCTGGTGATACTGTCTAAGGGTAATGACGTTTCGTAGTTGAACTTGAAAATGTTACCGGTAAACATTCGTTCTTCTGCCCCTTGCATATCCGAACCTATAAATGCGCCACTCAATAACAGATTTCCGCCTTTTGATGCATACGAATTAATGGCAGACATCAAATCGGATGTAAAGGTCTTGTAATTACATAGGCTATATCCATCTTGCTTCTGGGCACCAAAGATAAGGTTGACAAGATGGAAAGAAGACGTATCGAACGTAGGCAGGGCAGAAGAAGTGCAACTGCTTATATTGTATTCTGTTGTTCCAGAAAGAATATCTTGGGTATATTGTGTGCAGTAATCGTGGGTGTTACCTGCAAGTATCATACCTTCCAACTCGTTGCTACTCTGACCTATGGTATTCCAAGAATCCTTGCTGAAAATATATTGACTGCCACAATAGACAGGTGATTTAACATCTAACACTCCGGGGTCGATGTCCAGTCTGAAACCACGTATCGAGTCATTGTCGACAGGTATTGGGCCAGCAAGACGTTGGAAGCCATCCACCATTAGGATATTCTTACTTTCGGGCGATGACAGATAAGCGCAAACTTCCTGGTTAGAAAGACTCTTGCCTCCTTCGTTAACTGCACAAACCCTAAAACGATATAATGTTTTTGGTTCTACCGATAATGTTATGGATGTCTCGTCGGCCGAAACAAGAATGCCGTTGTCATAACCTTTATCTCCCACACTGGTATATATAATATAATGTGTAGGAGATGCTGACGGTTCTAACTTATCTTCTGTTGCTGTCCAAGAGAGACGGATTTCGTTGTTATTAACATTGACAATAGCTGACAGATTCTTAACTGGAAGAGGTTGAACACAGAATTCGTTATTCTGATGTACTGTATTCAGATATGTTAGGATACCCTTATATATTGCCCTGGCCATGGTGAATTTGAATGTAGGATCGTGAGCCATACGCATGTCCTGCCAGTTCTGATGACTCAGCATCTCGAGTATCATTGCCGGAACCTGAGGGTCGCGTGTCTCACCATAGTTCTTATCGTATAACTGCCTACGATTCCAATGTCCATACGTCCGGGTGAGGTCGTTTGTGACCTGCGTCATCACAATATCGGCCAAATCACGACTGGTAAGCCTGGAAAGTCCAGCCCCCGTAATATTCTCGTAATACCCCGTTGTGTAAATGCCTAATGTACCTATATAAGAATTGTCTTTTCTGAATCCCGCATCGCTATGAATAGCCAAACTGAGTTCGAGTGGAACACAAAGACCACTGTCTCCGGGTAGGTAAGCACTTCCGCGAGCCAGATAATTCAGAACGTAAGAACGCGTACGAATATCGTCGGAATAATCGTCGGCACCATCCTTTGAATATATTTCATAGGGGAATCCTGACCATTGTGCATTATAACGTGCACCCTCGAGGCAACGAGGTAGTCCGCTCTGTACGAGGGGATTATTCATTAGGGTGTCGCATCTGGCAATGTTACCCATTCCACCTCCAAGTCTGATTGCATCTGCAGTTATTACACCACGATAGGCACTTAAATTGGTAAGATAGATACAATTCCGGTCGTTCCTTCCTTTATCAAAATGGAAGGTTCCCAAATAGACCCAAGTACCTCCACCCATCTGTTGATTTACTTTGTAACTAGATGCAACACCCTGATGTATAATAGTATATGTGGCATCACTTACACTGTTAGGTAATGTTTTATAAGAAACATAAACAGCATATTCTCCACTTTCTTTTATCTCAGGAACCCAAATAGCAGAACTGAGTTGACGCTTGTTATTCGTTGCTTCAACCTGTCGGTAGGTTCCCTCCAGGAAAGGGTTTTGTTTATCGGTATATACGTTGTGAGTCTTACTAAAACCGAGTGGACCGCTTTCCCACTCGAACTTAGCGTTAACCTCTTGGTATGCACCCTCGTTATCGCCCATGTCATTATCGACAATAACCTCATTTTTCTGCCAATCCCGTTCGCGAGGTGTATATACGACAGCCCCCGCATTCTCCAGCATAGGTATCAAATAGGGAATAACAAAACTTTGCGTAAAAAGGTCTTCCGTTGTACAATACAGATAGGGGCGTTGGAAAATCCATTCAGCATTCTTTACATTATAATATTTTCCATGGCTGGCCCATACGCACAAATGCTTCCCCTTCAATCCTTTTTCGATGGAATAGGGGAGATTAAGAGGTGAAACCCACGAATTGCCCTTATATGGGTTTTTCCCGTAAACCCTTATACTGTCACGTTCCACGAGAAGGTTGACAGGAATAAGTTTTTCTATGGGAACATCCTGAGCATATATTATTATTTGGTAAGTATTATAAGGTGCCTCTAATGACCTGCGTACATCTTCGTATATTTGTTGAACAAGCGTTGGTGTAAATGGCTGAGATTTAAATGCGTCGTTCAGGTAGATGGAATATCTTTTCTCGTCGTTATTTATATCCAGATCTTCAATCTTAATCTTATCGGCTGACGAGAATAAAGGATTCTGGTAATTTTCAAAATATATAGCCAATGGGGACTTTTCCTTACGTCTGCGTTGTGCATTACTATCTGCACCTACAGAAAGAAAAAGAATTAATACGATTACAATCCTGAAAAACATACCGTTCATAATTACAACACAAACTGGTGAGGATGTTTACCTGTAAAATTACGGAAATAATCTTTTATCTCGGAAAGTTGGTTATCCACGTCTCCATTTGGGATTATTTTTTTTGTGCAGACGATGGTCTTAGTCTTAAAATCCAAGCCATAGAGTAGGATAGGGATTCCTGCCTTTAATGCGATATAGTAAAATCCCTTTTTCCATTCTGAATTGGCCTTACGTGTTCCTTCCGGTGTAACACATACCCGGAAAACATCTGCATTCCTGGCCATTTCTGCAACCGAATCTGTTACTTTCATTTTTTTGTCTCTATGAACAGGTATTCCGCCCATCCGTCTCATCAGGATTCCTAAAGGCCAGAAGAACCATTCCTTCTTCATTAGAAAATGATTGGATTGGCCAATAGCCATAGTATATAGCTTACCGATAATGAAGTCCCAGTTGCTGGTATGCGGTGCTAATGCAATCACGCACTTGGCAGGTAGGGTCTCAGTGACATTTTCACTGAACCCCATCCAATCAAATAATATCTTTTTACACAATCTTTGAAGCATATTGTCTCTTATGCCAATGCTTTAATGTGCTCGACAATCTCCTCTGTACGAGTGAGTAAATCTTCACGGAACTTCTTAAAGAAAAGTTTTTTGCTACCAGGTTCAATATGAGAAAGTCTGCTTATCATATCATCTTGCAGTTTCAGGATGGTAAGCATAACGTTTTCCACGTCCTTGATGTCGGGCTTGTTCTTGTAATGAAGTAATGCAACACACTCAGCATATAAATCGCCACACAGCGAATTAATGTCTTTTTTAACTTCTCTTCTTTTCATAATACAGATAATTATAATGGTGACTAATTTAAGCAAAGATATAAATAATTCTTCAAACTCAAGAAAAACAAATGTTTATTTTTAATAAAAAGGGAGAAATTCTACACATTCTTTCTTTTTTTGCTTTACTTTTTGTAACTTTGCGCTGCGAAAAGTGAATATATCATATTATAACATTAAAGAAAATTTAAATTATGGAAAAAAGTGCATTGCAGGTAGCTCGTGCTGCCTATCAGCCTAAACTTCCTAAGGCTCTGCAGGGACCTGTAGTAGCTGTAGAAGGTGCAGCTACCCAGAGTGTAGGTAACCAAGATGAGATAAAGGCTATGTTCCCCAACACTTATGGTATGCCTGTTATTACTTTCAAGGTTGGCGAACAGAAAGAAATGGAACCTTTTAATGTAGGTATCATCCTCAGCGGTGGTCAGGCTCCTGGTGGTCATAACGTTATCAGTGGTCTTTACGACGGTGTCAAGTCTCTTAATCCCAACTGCAAGTTGTATGGTTTCCTAATGGGACCTGGTGGATTGGTTGACCACAAATATGTAGAATTTACCGATTCGTTTATTGACGAATACCGTAACACCGGTGGTTTTGACATCATTGGTTCCGGTCGTACAAAGCTGGAGAAAGAAAGTCAGTTTGAAAGTGGTATAGAGATACTGCGAAAACTTGGCATCAAGGCCTTGGTAATCATCGGTGGTGACGATTCTAACACAAATGCATGTGTTTTAGCTGAGTACTATGCCGCCAAGAATTATGGTGTACAAGTAATTGGATGTCCCAAGACAATAGATGGCGACCTGAAGAACGAGCAGATTGAGACCAGCTTTGGCTTTGATACAGCTTGTAAGACATATAGCGAGCTGATCGGTAACATTCAGCGTGACTGCAACTCTGCCCGTAAATACTGGCACTTTATCAAATTGATGGGTCGTTCTGCTTCTCACATAGCACTTGAATGTGCTTTGCAGACTCAGCCCAATGCATGTCTGATTTCTGAGGAAGTTGAGCAGAAAGAGATGTCTCTTGATGATGTAGTAACTTATCTGGCTAAGATTGTTGCAGATCGTGCAGCAGATGGTAACAACTTCGGTACTGTTCTTATTCCAGAAGGCCTTATTGAGTTCATTCCTGCCATAAAGAAGTTGATTGCTGAGTTGAATGAGGTACTGACAGATCCTGCAACAGGAGAGAGTCGCGAGTTTGCTTCTAAGGATGAGCAGGTAGCTTTTGTTAAGAGTCACATTGCTCCTGAGAACCTGGCTGTACTGGAATCTCTTCCCAAGGATGTGGAGCGTCAGCTCTGCCTCGACCGCGACCCTCATGGTAACGTTCAGGTTTCTCTTATCGAGACAGAAAAGTTGCTCTCTGCCATGGTTGCTACCAAGTTAGCCGCATGGAAGGCTGAAGGAAAATACAATGGTAAGTTCAGCGCTCAGCACCACTTCTTCGGTTATGAGGGCCGTTGCGCAGCTCCTTCAAACTATGATGCAGACTACTGCTATAGTCTTGGTTTTAATGCCAGCCGTCTGATTGCAAATGGTAAGACCGGTTATATGTCTATCATCAAAAACACAACGGCTCCTGCTGAAGAGTGGATTGCCGGTGGTGTTCCTATCACAATGATGATGAACATGGAGCGTCGTAACGGTGCCATGAAGCCTGTTATCCGCAAGGCTCTTGTTGAGCTGGATGGAGCTCCCTTCAAGTTCTTTGCCAGCAAACGTGAAGAATGGGCTAAGAACACATGCTACGTTTATCCTGGTCCAATCCAGTATTGGGGACCTTCTGAGGTATGTGACCAGTGCACCAAGACCCTTGCTTTAGAGCAGAAATAACAATTCCGACAAAATCCCCTCTTCTGCTTATGTAGAGTAGGAGAGGGGACTTATTAAAAAATGGCCAGTCATCCTATATAATTAGAATAGACTGAAATAACTTTCCTGTGGCTAAAAAACAGACTTCCTCATTGCAAAGAAACGGAAAAGGCAGAAAACAAAAAAAACGTAAATCCGTTTTCAATAGATATGCAACGTATATATGGGTTGGAATAATCATAGTTGCTGTTGCATATATAGGCCTTTTTTACTATTTCTTTGTAAGTCCATATAGCTTCAGATGGAAAGCAATATACGGTGAGCCGGAATATCCGGAGGGATATAATGTCAGAGGCATTGACATTAGTCATTACCAAAATAACATAAAATGGGAAAAACTCAGAAACGCTTCTCTTAATAATGATCCTGTTCGTTTCATCATCATAAAAGCCACAGAAGGCAAAGATCTCTACGACGACGATTTCAATGATAATTTCTTTCAGGCGCAGCAGAATGACTTCATACGTGGCGCATATCATTTCTTCGTTCCAGGTGTAGATGCAGAAGCACAAGCCAAATTCTACCTTCATCAGGTGCATCTTGTCCCTGGAGATTTACCTCCGGTACTTGATATAGAAAAAATCGGAAAGCTAACTAAAGCACAGTTACAAAAAGATGTAAAGAAATGGTTAGACATTGTAGAAAAGAAATACGGTGTTAAACCGATTTTATATACAAGCTATAAATTCAAAAAAGATTATCTTGATTCGCCCGTATTTAATGAATATCCATATTGGATTGCACATTATTACATAAATAAACTTGAATATAAAGGCGATTGGGTTATGTGGCAACATACAGATTGCGGAAAAGTTGACGGGATAAAAGGGTTCGTCGATTGTAATATATTCAATGGAACAGTTAAAGATCTTGAAGCATTCACTTTAAAAGAAAAAGAAGAGTTAGTTCCAGAACAGGGGATATAAGAATAATGAGGAGTATTGTTTTCTAAACATAATCGCGATTAGGGTTTTTATGGCTTTAAATACTACAGGTACAGAATATGCAGCAAAGAAATACATAGAATTACCAGTCAGAGAACCACAAGAACTGATGGAATTCATGTTAAAACAAATGTCTGGCGTAAGCAAAAATCGTGTTAAAGATTTGCTTACCGGACATGCTGTAACCGTTGATCGTAAACTTGTAACACAATATAACTACAAACTTAAGGTTGGTGAGATGGTAAGAATCTCACGTCACAAACGTAAAACAGAACTTATAAGTAAGCATATAAAGATTATATATGAAGATAAAGATATCGTTGTAATAGAGAAACAACCCGGTATCCTTAGCATGGCTTCTTCTCCTAATCAGTTTTGTGTAAAATCAATCCTTGATGAGTATTTTCATAAACGACACTTCAAATGTACGGCTCATGTCGTACATCGTTTAGACAAAGAAACGTCTGGTTTGATGATTTATGCTAAAAGTATTGAGATAGAACAAATTCTCGAAAATAATTGGCACGATATTGTGTATGACCGTAGATATGTGGCTGTTCTCTGTGGAAATATGGAACAGGAAGGTGGAACTATACATTCATGGTTGAAAGATAACAAGGCATATATCACCTATAGCAGTCCAACCGACAATGGCGGTAAAGAAGCCATAACACATTATCATCTGTTAGAAAAAAACAAGGATTACAGTCTAGTTGAATTGAGACTCGAAACAGGTCGTAAGAATCAGATTCGTGTGCATATGAAAGACCTTGGCTTCCCTGTAGCAGGTGATATTAAATATGGAAACGGGCGTGATCCCTTAGGACGTTTAGCCCTTCATGCTTATAGATTGAATTTCTATCATCCTCGGACTGGAGAATCTATGACATTTGAGACCCCCTTCCCTATTTCTTTTAGGAAATTATTTGAAATAACTAAAAAATAAATATTATGAGAAAAGGATTATCCATTTTATCAGTGTTATCGGCTATCGTATTGCTTTCATCTTGTAAGGCCTACAACTATCAGAAGGATACAAAGACTGATGCATCGTCTTTACTTGACAACGCCTTGTCAGGAAACACATCTCAGACTACAACAGACCTTCTTGGACGTGTGCTTTCTTATATTTTGTATGGTAACACTATCGACCAGGACAACATCATTGGAACCTGGACGTATGCATCACCTAAGGTTATCTTCGAAAGCGAGAATATCCTTGCTAAAATAGGATCAGATATCGCTTCCGACAAAATAGAAAAAACTCTTGGCGACCAATTGTCACGTGTAGGTTTTACCCAAGGCAAGACGAAACTAACCTTCAATAAAGACAACACTTGTAGTTTCACGTATGGTAACCGTACGTATTCTGGAACATATAAGTTTGACACATCAGCAAACAAATTAACGATTACAGGTGCTATTGGCGTTGGTACAGTTAAATGTACAGCATGTAAGAACGGAAATGAACTCTATTTACTGTTTGATTCAAACAAGGTTCTTTCTATTTTAACAGCTCTCAGTAATTCACCTGTTGGTAATGCTACAGCATCATCTGTACTTGGAAATTATAAGGGTTTAAAGCTAGGTTGGTCCATGACAAAATAATTTTCTTACAGAAAATAAAACTATCTTTTGGATGTGTGCCGAATTATTTGTAATTTTGCACCTCGAAAAAAATATTTTCTTTTTAAAACAATGAATATATCTTATAAATGGCTTCGTGAATACGTACAGACGGACCTCTCTGCACAAGAGATTGCAGATGCTCTAACCAGCGCAGGATTGGAGGTTGAAGGCGTAGAAGAAGTTCAGAGTATAAAGGGAGGCCTGGAAGGCCTTTGGATTGGTAAAGTTCTAACATGCGAGGCACACCCAAACAGCGACCACATGCACATCTGTACAGTTGATGTTGCTCAGGGTGACCCTTTGCAGATTGTCTGTGGTGCCCCCAATGTTGCTGCTGGTCAGAAAGTAATTGTTGCCGTTGTAGGAACAAAATTGTATGATGGTGATGAGTGCTTTACCATCAAACGAAGCAAGTTACGTGGTGTAGAAAGCTTTGGCATGATATGTGCTGAGGACGAAATAGGAATCGGCACAGATCATAATGGGATTATTGTCCTTCCTGACGATGCTGTTGTCGGAACACCTGCTGCCAAATACTATAATATCGAAAGCGATTATATAATCGAGGTTGATATTACACCTAATCGTGCAGATGCATGCAGTCACTATGGCGTAGCACGCGACCTATATGCATGGCTTATCCAAAACGGGTACAAATCAACTTTAAAGCGTCCTTCTTGTGATGACTTTAAGGTGGATGACGAAACACTTCCTATCAGTGTTGAGGTAGAGAATACCGAAGCTTGCCCACGATATTGTGCTGTCTCTCTTACAGGTTGTCAAGTAAAGGAAAGTCCTGAGTGGTTGCAGAACAAGTTACGTGTCATCGGTTTACGTCCCATCAATAATATTGTTGATATAACCAACTACATCATGATGGCATACGGACAGCCTCTTCATTGTTTTGATGCCGACATGATTCTTGGCAAAAAAGTAGTCGTTAAGACAATGCCAGAGGGAACACCTTTCATTACTCTCGATGGTGAAGAACATAAGCTATCGGACCGCGACTTGGCTATTTGTAACGAAAAGGAGCCCATGTGTATTGCCGGTGTTTTCGGTGGCAAAGGAAGCGGTACTTATGACAGTACTGTCAACGTATTATTGGAAAGTGCATACTTCAATCCTACATGGATTCGTAAGAGTGCACGTCGGCATGGACTCAGCACAGATGCAAGTTTCCGCTTTGAACGTGGCATAGACCCCAACGGACAGATTTATGCACTGAAGCAGGCTGCTATCCTGGCAAAGGAGTTAGCCGGTGCCAAGGTAAGCATGCAGATAGTAGACGTTTATCCCAATCCCCTACCCGACTTTAACGTTTCTCTTAAATATAGCTATGTGGATACTCTTATTGGCAAGCATATTCCTGCCGAAACCATCAAGAGCATTGTTACAAGCTTAGAGATGAGGATAACAAGTGAGACAGCAGAAGGTCTCGAACTTATTGTTCCGGCTTACCGGGTTGACGTTCAGCGTCCTTGTGATGTTGTTGAGGATATCCTGCGCATCTATGGATATAACAATATTGAGATTCCTACAACCTTAAAGAGCAGTCTATCTGTAAAGGGCGACCCTGACAAAAGTTACAAACTTCAGAATATTATCAGTGAGCAACTCGTAGGAGCCGGATTCCGTGAGATTCTGAATAACAGTTTACAGCGTGGTGCTTACTACGACGGTTTAGAGAGCTATAAGAGCGAGAATCTGGTAAAACTTCTTAATCCTCTCAGCCAGGATTTGAACTCATTAAGGCAGACTCTTCTCTTTGGTGGTTTGGAGAGTATTGCACGTAATACGAATTACAGGAATGCCGACCTTAAGCTCTTTGAGTTTGGAAACTGTTACAAGTTCCAGGCCGAGAAGCGTTGTGCCGACATCATCCCTGGTGTCAGCAGTAGCCGCGACCCAGAGGTTATCAAGCATGTCTTAGATGCATATTCCGAGGATTACCACCTGGGATTATGGGTTACCGGTAAGCGTATCAGCGGCAGTTGGGCTCATGCAGACGAAGACAGTTCATTCTACGAGCTAAAGGCATACGTAATTAATATATTAAGTCGTCTGGGTGTTCCTTTTGGATTGCTTGTCTTTGCACAGGGAACATCTGATATATTCGACAAGAGTATACAGGTTCAGAAACGCGGAGGAAAAGTCCTTATAGAAATGGGTATTGTAAGTCATAAGATTCTTAAAGACTTCGGTCTGTCTGCTTCTGTATATTATGCTGATTTACGTTGGAAGCAACTTATGAAGACTATCAAGAATCAGGCTGTTACCTATTCCGAAATCAGTAAGTTCCCTGCGGTAAGTCGCGACTTAGCCTTGTTGATAGACGAAAACATAGAATTTGAGCAGATTGAGGAAATTGCATACCAAACAGAAAAGAAACTCCTTAAGGGTGTTAAACTCTTCGATGTTTACGAAGGCAACAAGCTGCCCGATGGTAAGAAGTCATACGCGGTCAACTTTATTCTTCAGGATAATGAGAAGACACTGAACGACAAGCAGATTGATGCCATCATGCAGAAACTCATCACCAACCTAACCACCCAATTAAAGGCGGAACTCAGATAACAAGAATGATTGATGAATTAAAAATTATGAATTAAACAATATGGGAAGAGCATTTGAATATCGCAAAGCTACAAAGCTTAAGAGATGGGGCCACATGGCCAAGACATTTACACGTCTGGGGAAACAGATTGCTATAGCAGTAAAGGCAGCAGGTCCAGAACCCGAAAACAATCCTGCACTACGTTCTATTATAGCTGTTTGCAAACGCGAGAATATGCCGAAAGACAATATAGAGCGTGCTATTAAAAACGCTATGGGCAAAGACCAGAGCGATTATAAGTCTGTTACTTACGAAGGATACGGCCCTCATGGAGTTGCAATCTTTGTTGATACGCTTACAGACAATACCACACGTACTGTTGCCGATGTACGCAGCGTATTCAACAAATTCAGTGGCAATATGGGAACTACAGGCTCTTTGGCTTTCCTTTTTGACCACAAGTGTGTATTCACTTTCAAGAAGAAGGCTGACATGGATATGGACGACTTTATTCTTGAGATGATAGATTGTGGCGTTGAGGAAGAATATGATGAGGAATATGACGAAGATAAAGATGTAACCACAATCACCATTTACGGTGAACCTACCAGCTACAATGAAATCCAGAAGAAACTCGAGGCAGATGGTTTTGAAGAGGTCGGTGGTGAGTTTACATATATTCCTAATGATTTGAAAGATGTTACTCCAGAGCAGCGCGAAACCATCAACAAGATGGTAGAGAAACTCGAAGAGTTTGATGATGTTCAGACCGTTTACACCAACATGAAGCCAGAAGAAGAATAAGAAACTCCACCCTATCAACACAAAAAAAACCTTCCGGGAAATAATCCGGAAGGTTTTTTATTGCATTTACTTTTAGTTCTTCTTATAATTAAAATGGTGGTTTGACTGCCGAGAGTTTGTCAAATGGAGTTTCCTCAGCATTCATTTGCTGCTGTGTTTGAGACATCTCTTCAGGGCTAAGTCTTTCCGAAACAAAACGTCCTCCCATATCACTCGAAGTCTCTCCAGGCAATGGGACGTGTGTTACCAAATCCTCAAAGCGGGCAAACTCACTCTTAAATCGCAACTTGATATCTCCTACCTGACCATTTCGGTGCTTTGCAATGATAAACTGCGCTATTCCCTTCCAGCTCTGGCCCGACTGGTCTGTATAGATGTGGTAATATTCAGGGCGATGGATAAAACAAACAATATCAGCATCCTGCTCGATAGCACCGGATTCACGCAAGTCACTCAACTGCGGACGCTTTCCTTCCTCACCTTCACGATTCTCAACTCCACGGTTCAACTGGCTCAGTGCAATAATAGGAATATTCAACTCCTTAGCTAATCCTTTCAGTGAACGACTGATAGTAGAAACCTCTTCCTGTCTGCTATTAATATTCAAACCACTGGCATGCATCAACTGTAGATAGTCGATCATGATAACCTTAACACCATGTTCACGAACGAGTCGTCGCGCTTTAGTCTGTAACTCAAATACGGTAAGCTGAGGCGTATCATCAACATAGATAGGAGCATCCCAAAGTTGACGCACACGAGCATCCAACTGGCCCCATTCATAAGGTTGCAACTGAGCACTACGTAATTTCTCTCCGCTAATCTCGCTCACATTCACCATCAAACGTTGTACCAACTGTTCGTTACTCATTTCCAAAGAGAACATTGCTACTGGCACGCCATTATCAACAGCCATTTTCTTAAGCATGCTTAACACAAAAGCTGTTTTACCCATTGCAGGACGGGCAGCAATAATAATTAAATCGCTGTTCTGCCATCCACTTGTCATTTTATCAATCTCTTCAAATCCTGAGCTCAAGCCACTCAAACCACCTTCGCGTGCGGCGGCTTGTTTCAATAACTTATATACATTGTCTATAACAGGATTAATCTGAGTATAATCTTTCTTCAGATTTTTCTGAGAAATAGAAAACAGTTGGCTTTCAGCCGTTTGCATTAAATCTGCTACATCAATAGTAGAATCAAACGCCTGAGTTTGTATATAGCTGGCAAATGTAATAAGTTGACGGGCTAAAGACTTTTGAGCAATAATTTTAGCATGGTACAAAATGTGGGCACTACTGGCAACTTCTGCATTTATCTGCATCAGATAAGTATTACCTCCTGCATCATCAAGCAGTCCTGTGCGCTCCAATTGGTCACAAACGGTCATAATATCAACAGGCTTCTGTTCAACATTCAAAGTTTGAATAGCCTGGAAAATAATCTGGTGGCGTTTATCATAGAAACTCTCAGGTTTCAGCACTTCTGCAACCAGGCCCCATGCTTCCTGTTCCACCATCAGTGCACCAATCACAGCTACCTCCATATCAAGGCTCTGTGGCTGCTTATGACCGTACTGATCCACACTAGGCACTTCAACAATCTTTGTTGTCTGCTTTCTTCTCTCTGCCATTTGTTTACCTTATATATATATTTGCTATGCAAAGTTAAAGAAAAGTTTGAATAACAGAAAGACTTCATCATTAAATTTCCAAAAAAAACACTTCGTTTGGATACCCAGTTAAAAAATGTTTGTATCTTTGCATAAGAGAAGTCATATTACTGGATGAATATGAAACAATAAACTAATTATTACCATGAGTAAGAATACATCAAGAACTAATCAAAAAGAGAAAAAATCGATTTCTCGCCGTCAGTTTCTTACAACTACAGCCACTGGTATAGCAGGATTTATGATTCTGCCTAGTTTTACTTTAGATGGTGTAAGGGTTGCCCCAAGCGACAGAGTGGTATTAGGCTTTGTCGGATTGGGCCAGCAAGGATGTAGCGACTTTCGTAGTTTTGCTGCATGTCCTGGCGTTCAAGTAGCGGCTTGCTGCGATGTTGACAGTATAAAACGAGAACGCTTCAGAAGGTATGTTACAAAATGGCAAAAAGACAACAAAATGCCAGTTCGTTGTGATGTATATGAAGAATACGAGCGTATGCTCGAAAGAAAAGACATTGATGCCATAGAGATAGCTACGCCAGACCATTGGCATGCTTTGGTAGCAATACATTCGTTACAGGCTGGAAAAGATGTATATGTTCAGAAACCCTTGGCCTATACAATAACAGAAGGACTGGCCATTCAGCGAGCCGTCCGGGCAAATAATCGTATATTACAGATGGGAAGCCAGCAACGTAGCTCTCAAGAATTCCAAACAGCCATTGCTTTGGTACGTAACGGAGCATTAGGAGATATTAAGGAAATTCATGTTCGAGTAGGTGATCCACCCAAGCCTCTTGACTTACCGGAGATGCCTGTTCCGGACAATTTGAATTTCAATCTTTGGATGGGACCACTGAACAATCCTAAGATTCATTACCATTCCGACCTATGTCCTGTCGTTTCTCTTGATCCTGATGAGAATGAAAAACTATGGGGCGCATGGCGTTGGTATGAGGAGACAGGAAACGGATATCCTGCAGACTGGGGAGCTCATATGTATGACATTGCACAAGCTGCGATAGGTATGGACGGACTTGGTCCGGTAGAGTTTATTCCACAGGGATATAATGGTATAGAATATGCAACCATGAAGTATGCCAATGGAATAATCATGCAAGAAAGACCTTTTACTGACGATAAAGAGGCAAGAGGTATTAAGTTCATCGGTGACAAGGGATGGCTAAAAGTAGCACGTGGATATATTGAATGCTCAGATAGCAAACAGTTAAAAAAACAACAAGAGTCTATTGCTGCCGGACAATATGAGGTTAGTGCTCCACACATGCAAAACTTCATAGATGCTATACGGAATCATAAAGACCCCATAGCGCCTGTTGAATATGGATGTAGTACTAACACGTTATGCTGTCTGTTTAATATCGCGAGAGAACTGAAGCGACCTGTTCACTGGAATCCAGCCACACTGTCATTTGGCGAAGACAAGGAAGCATTTGCCCACCGTCTTTACTATTATGACTACAGACGTCCGTACACCCTTCCTTACCTGGAACGTCGAGGATAAATAGATGATGATAAAATGAATAAGATTGTATTAGAGATACAACAACGAATGGTTGCTGCCGGATTGACACTGGCTACAGCAGAAAGTTGTACCGGTGGTGGAATAGCCAAAGAAATCACAAGAGTAAGCGGTTCTTCAAACTATTATCAAGGTGGACTTGTGGCATACCAGGACTATATTAAAGAAAAATTCTTAGGTGTCAGTGCCGAAGATATAAGCAAATATGATGTAGTAAGTGAACCTGTCGTGAGACAAATGGTACAAGGTGCATGCAAAATGTTTGGAACAGATTATGCTATCGGCAGTACGGGGTATGCTGACAAAGGCTCTAACGGGATACCTTCAGGCACCATCTGGATTGCATGGGGAACCCAAGATAATATCTGTACAAAATGCCTTACCCTAAACATTGATAGAGAAACAAACACACGGCATGCAATAGAGGAGGCATTAAAAGGACTACTAAAAAGCCTTCAATCCTTAGACTATAGTTAGTATAGTATTAGTGATTTTGTGTTTTAATACATGTAGATAAGACGAAGGCTTTCAGGAAAAAATCTGAGAGCCTTCGTCTTTTTAATAATTGAAACCTTCTACTAAAGATTACTTCAGAGAAAGTGTTAATGTCTTAGCATCTTCGACAACGTTTAATTTGTCTTCGCGAAGCAACCAACCCATAGCAAGATAAAGTTCCTTATCGCTCTTCAAGCCAGCAGCCTTCTTTACATCCTTAGATGCCATAGCACCATTCTCGTTCAGTGCAGTCCAAACTGCACCTGCAAGTGTACCAACTGTTCCAGTCATAGTTATCCTTTGTTAATTAAGTTGTTGAATAAACTATTTTATTCACTGCAAAGGTACGGCAACTTTAACAATCTAAGATTAAAAATTGTATAGAATATTTTTAAGTATGGCACTTTCTTGACACAAATCAAGGCATTACTTGTATTTATTTATAATCTTTAGGTGTAAATTTCTGTTGCATAAGTACTTTTCCACTTCGAGCACTATAATATCGGTAACAAAAAGAGATACCTGCGTCTTTTAATGTTTTAAGTTGTATGCTGTTCTTGATATCTGAAAGTAGCTGCTCACGGAACATGTCATATAGTTCTTGTGTATATAGCGAATCAATATCCAGATTGTCCGTGACTGTATAGTTGTAATAATAAGAACGTTTTGCGATGCTGAAAGTACAACTGTCTAACGTCGTGCACTGGTCTATAGTTTTTGGACAGTTCTTGAGTGTAAACTGTCTGGCCTCTTGATAAATCCGTTCTTCAAGGGTTTGCTTCTTACAGCCGGTTAGGGCGATGAGAACAATTATAAAAAGGATTGTATACCTATTCATATTATTTGAAGAATAAAAAAGACCCTCCTCATATGAGGAGGAGGGTACATTATAATATTTATTTAAAAACTTGATTAATAAGGCGTACAAGGTCGGCAATGGTAAGACGACCGTCACCATCTACATCCCCTAACTCTATGCCTGTACCTTCAGGTGCTTTCAGGACAAGAGTTTTTGCCAACACATCAACATCATTCTCATTTACAACCGTATCTTGATTTAAGTCGCCCCACCCTGCTGTCTTGCATGAACTCTCGGGTAAGAATGGGAGCATGATCTGCTCTGGTTTATCCTCTTCTGCCAATTTGGTAACAAAGTATGAACTAAGAGCAGGCAACTGTGTCGACTTACTTACGAACTCGAAAGCTGTTCCATCAGCATTTAACATATATACATTCTTTAGTGAGGGCTGATAGGTTGAGCCAAACAAATTATATGTATCGCTGCTGATAATCATTCTATCAGAACCAGTGGTATAGAATGGTTGTTTGTAGCCAGAAAAAGTAATGGTAAGGCCTCGGAACAGACTGTCGCAAGCAATAAGATAAGGAGTATTCGCACGCAATTCTTTAGCTGGTGTGAAGATGGGATTACCCTCATCGTTTATTGCAGAGAATTCATATATCCAGAAATGGTTCAGAGAATCATTCAGTTGATAAGTAAAATCACCTCTAGAAATGGATTCTGGAGCAAAAGGCAATGTAACAGTATGCCATCCCATGCCAGTTTCATCTGCCGGGAAGGTATAATGGAAGTATGCCGTATCAGCCTCGAAATAATCAGGAACGTAATAGGGATACTCTGAATAGAAATTAACCACATTGGCAGAACCGTCAACTATCATATTTGCTTCGGTTACAGTACCCGTGGGAATACGTGTACAATCCTTAAAGTAATAGATAGTATTAGGATTCTTGTTTGATGCCATTCGTGATACTGCAACATTGCTAATATATGTAGCAATGGCAGTTGCGGGAGCCGAAAGGATACCTTTTGATGCTTGACCTGCAACCAAACCGCTGTTCTTCCAGTACAGAATACCTGCCTTAGGCACCCAACTGTGATCCCAAATGCCACCACCAGAAATATTAGCAGCAGAATTTGACACAGCAATGTGATAGGTGTCATCGAAATAAAGATTGTTGAACTGGAAGGATGCTGTTGAAGTTTTCCCTGGTTCAATTGACATTTCAACACCACTTGACGTAGAACTCCAGGCTGTATTGCTTCCCTTAGGTTGTCTCCACACTTGCAGTTTAATATGATCATGGAAAGCTTCTTTACCGGTATTTCTAATCGAAACGGTACCAATTAGTTTGTTACCATAAACAATATTGCTAGTGGCATTGTGGATGGTAAATCCAGTGACTGTTAAACTTGCTTTATGTGCCTGAGCTGCAGGGACGACCTCCATTGTTGTCTGTCCCAATACATTTGAACCGTCACTGCCACGACATATCCAGATATTATAAATTCCGGTTTCTGAAGGCTTGAAGAAGAAAGAGACTTCAGCTGTACCACCTTCCTTTATATTCACAATAGAATGACTCTTAGAATCCTCCTTCGTATTTGTTTTACCAATAAAGAGATAACATGTATGCGAAAACTCATCGGCATGATTACGGAAGGTAACTTTAACTTCCTGATTCTCGTCAACAGCCAAAGTGCCGGGGAACACTATAGTGTCTACACTGATATCTTCTACAGGCTTAACGTAAGTAAGGGTTATGTTCTTTGATTCATCCACCTCAGCAAGAATGTAGTTACGCTTAAGGTCTAGCTCTGGACGCCAGATTTTATTAGCTGTAAGTTTGCTGGCAGGAGAAAGACGATACGTACCAGGCTGAAGACGTCCTTTTATATTAAAGCTCTTTGTAGAATAGGTATTCTTACTCATATCAGTTATGGTCTGAGAAGCACCTACTAAAGAGAGGGTGTTGTCATCGTTGATCTTAACAATACCAGTATTGAAACTGTTGGTAGCACCAGTCCAATTGAGAAATTTACCAGAGATGGTAGTTCCGGATACAGTAATATCGTGAATTGTCATGCAAGTAGATTTCTCTGTCTTGACATTATCTGGCAGACGAAGATTAAACAGAGCTCCTTGGCTCATACTGTAACCGTCGCTGCTGCTGCTTGCTCCGATACCGCTATTATCGCCAGGATTAAGGATACCTATGAGGAACCATCCGTCTGAGCCTCCTCCCCAGCCCCAGTTTACATGAAAGAGTTGCTCACCATCGAAACCGTCTATTACAAAGGCATGACCGCCACCAGAAGAGTGCCCATTGAAAAGAACGGGATAGCCGGAATTCAACTCATCATAAATAAGATCAAACCATTCGTCAATACTGCAACTGCTACGGTCAACCCAATAGGCACTGTCATCAAAACCAAACATATTGATGAATACGTCTTTTGCATTAGAAGTGACGGCACCGGAAGATGGACCGTAATGCATCTGAACTGCCTGTCCGCACATGTGCATCAGGTTAGCTACAGCAGAATCCTGTTTGTTAGCAACGTGACCACTTGGCCAGTTGTATGTATCTTGTATATTATCCCAGTCAATAATGGTATTACGAGGAATAGCTTTCTGAGTGACTGTTTTCTGAGAACCGTTTTTCTTAGATTTGTATGTAATAGAATATCCCGGGATAATAGTTCTTGTTTTAGCGGGAAACTTATAGAAGTTTACCACCTGCGCCATAGCTGTAGCCACACAGCCTGCAGCTGGCCCCGTCTTCTTGGGAAGAGCTGTTTCCTCTTTCTCATCATCCTCTAAATAATAATAAGGACAAGTAATGTTATATGGCTGCCCCTGATCCCAGCGCGATTTAATGAGCACTGGTAAGCTATGACGAGTTGACCGCGCCATAGCCCTTGCTCTAATTGCACGCTTATCAACGGTTATGTCGTTGTCTGCCAAAAATTTAATCTGGTCGACATACAACTGCAGCCACGATTTCATGTTCTCCGGAATAGATTCTTCATCGAAAGAGCCATTGTCGACATAACCAAGAATCTCTGGCGTACGATCATCACCAGAAACAATAACATACCCTTTTCCGCCCTCAGCGTTGAACACATAGTAATAGGCACTCTGGGGCTCTCCAGCTACACTCCTAACAGAACGATAAGGTGTCCTGGTTTGGTTTAATATTTTTCCCTTTGATAGCAAATACTGCTGAGCCGTATTAAAAGCCTCTGACTTACTAACAGACTCGGCATTTGCCACAAAGGAAAACAATGTAGCCAAGATAAATGTAAATACAATTCTTTTCATAAAATATTTGAAATAAGGTTATATTGGTTACTCGTAACCATTAGGATTGTTCTTCTGGAAGTTCCAAGAGTCACGACACATTTCCTCTATACCGAACTTCGCTTCCCATCCCAATTCTGCCTTTGCTTTTGCTGGATTGCAATAACAGGTCGCAATATCACCCGGACGACGAGGTTTTATGACGTAAGGAACCTTTAGGCCATTAGCCTTTTCGAAGGCCTTAACAACATCCAAAACAGAATACCCATGACCAGTACCTAAATTATAAATGGCAAGACCCTTGTTTTCCTGAATAGCCTTGAGTGCACAGACATGACCGTTGGCTAAGTCAACAACATGAATATAATCACGAACTCCTGTTCCATCGGGGGTATCATAATCATCACCAAAGACGCCCAATTCTTTTCGAATACCTATAGCTGTCTGTGTAATATAAGGCATCAGATTATTGGGAATACCATTAGGATTCTCTCCTATAAGTCCAGATTCATGAGCACCTATCGGATTGAAATAACGTAGAAGAACCACATTCCACTCAGGATCTGCTTTCTGAACATCCATCAGCACTTGCTCAATCATAGATTTAGTCCATCCATAAGGATTGGTACACTGTCCTTTAGGACATTCTTCTGTTATTGGAATGATAGCAGGATCACCATAAACAGTTGCACTGGAAGAGAATATAATATTCTTACAACCATGCTGACGCATTACATCAAGCAGTACAAAAACGCCATTCATGTTGGTTTCATAGTACATCAGAGGTTTAGCAACAGACTCGCCTACAGCCTTAAGACCTGCGAAATTGATAACAGCATCTATCTTATGTTCCGTGAAAACTTTATCCATAGCAACCCGATCACGGATGTCAGCCTCTATAAGCGTAACCTTATGACCGATAATTTTCTCAACACGACGAATGGCCTCAGGTTGTGAATTATAGAAGTTATCAACTACAACAACGCTATGACCTGCTTTATCTAACTCAATTAGGGTGTGGCTACCTATATACCCTGCGCCACCTGTTAATAGAATATTCATATTGCTTCTTACAATTATACAATTTTAAAATAAATTTACTTATGGTGATTGGTTGAAATCAGACACTATAACCCAAACAGAGTCTTTAGTCCATTATCAACACCACTGAATCCCATAAAGGCCATTGCTAACAAGCCTGCCGTTACTAAAGCAATGCTCATACCCTGAACACCTTTGGGAACATTCATCATACTAAGATGTTCACGAATGCCGGCAAATACAATCAAAGCTAATGCAAAGCCGATGGCTGTGCTTAATGCAAAGACAACACCAGTTAGCAGGTTTGGTTCCAAACCTTGTGAAGTGTATGTTCCGTTAGCTACCAGAATAGCAACACCAAGAATACAACAGTTGGTAGTAATAAGAGGGAGAAAAACGCCTAGCGCCTGATACAATGCGGGAGCTGATTTCTTTAATATAATCTCAACCATCTGTACTAAAGCCGCTATAACAAGGATAAAAGCTATAGTCTGGAGGTACTCCAAGCCAAAAGCTTCCAACACATACTTCTGAATCAGGTAGGTAACGATGGTAGCAAGAGTAAGCACAAAGGCTACTGCTGCTCCCATACCAATAGCAGAATCAACCTTCTTGCTTACGCCAAGGAATGGGCAGATTCCTAAGAACTGCGACAGGACAATATTATTAACAAATATCGCTGTGATAAATATTAGAAAGTATGCCATATTTATATTCGATTTGACAATTTATTAATTATGATTTAATCTTGTTGACAAGAGCAATAAGGTAGCCAAGGGCTATGAAAGCACCAGGAGCTAATACAAAGACGAGGGCACCGTAATTTTCTGGAAAAAGAGTGAAAGAGAAAATCTTTCCTGTTCCCAAAATTTCACGTACTGCACCTAATAGTGTAAGGGCAATGGTAAAACCAAGTCCCATTCCAATGCCATCGAAGATACTGCTGACAGCAGAGTTTTTGGCGGCAAAAGCCTCGGCACGACCCAAAATGATACAGTTTACCACTATCAGAGGAATAAAGAGACCAAGACTGGCATCCACTTCTGGTGCATAGGCTTTAATAAGCATCTGCAAAATAGTTACCAAAGAAGCTATTACCACAATAAAGGACGGGATGCGTACCATATCGGGAATCAGATTCTTAATAAGAGATATAATAAGGTTGCTGAAGATGAGAACTGCTGTAGTAGCAAGTCCCATATTCATACCATTAATTGCACTGCTAGTAGTACCCAATGTTGGACACATACCAAGGAGAAGCACAAAGGTAGGATTCTCCTTAACAATTCCGTTCAAAAGAACTTTCACATTATTCATAACGTTTCCTCCTTGCCTTTTTTAATTTTGGTTTTGACTAGTGGCACCACTTATACCATCTGCCTTTTCTTCCTTATCCAGTGTTTGGTGGTAAGCCTGATTAGCAGCATTTACAGCACGCAGAAAAGCTCGAGAAGTTATTGTGCTGGCCGTAATAGCATCGACGTCTCCTCCATCCTTGCTTACAATGAGTTCCTTCTCACAAAGATTACGACCTATGATATCACCTTTCTGATCTTTTTGGAACCACTCATTAGCTTTTGCACCAAGACCAGGTGTCTCATGGGTCTCCAATATGCTATAACCTAAAACAACACCATTAGGGTCAATTCCAACCATAATAGTAAGTCCGCCTCCGAAACTGGCATTCAGGGGATCTACTGCTTTTACAGCAACGCCCTTTTCACCCGCATTCATAACTATGTAGTTACAATCGTTATATGACACTGTATCTGTTTGAAGAACCTTAACATCGCCACCACCCAATACTTGAGCAATTGCATCTTGCTCACTTTTTTCTTTCAACTGTTGGATGGTATCTTTCGTCAATTCGTTAACAGAGGCAAGAGCAGCACCAGCTACCAGAGCGATTCCTGTAAGAATACCCGCCATATTATACCATGTGGATTTTAGCTTTTTCATTTTTTTACCTCCTCTCCGAATCTTTTTGGTTTACAATAGGTATTTATTAAAGGAGTAAATGCATTCATAATAAGAATTGCAAAAGACATACCCTCTGGATAGGCACCCCAATTACGTATGATAACAGTAAGTAATCCTATACATACACCGTAAATTAACTGGCCCTTTGCAGTCATAGGAGAAGTTACATAATCTGTGGCCATGAAACATGCGCCCAACATTAAACCACCACTGCAAAGTACCTGAGTAGGCATCGCATAAACCGGATTACAAGCATGCAGGATAGCAGCAAAAATTGCAACAGTACCTATGATACTGACGGGAATATGCCAGGTGATAATCTTACGCCATAACATAAACAGACAGCCAACAAGTAAACATAGAGTACTTACTTCACCAAGAGAACCACCTGTTGCTCCGAGGAGCATATCCTCAAAACTGGGAAGTTTGCTTAATACGGTTGGGTCACTAGATGAAATCGCTTCTTGCATAATACTCAAAGGAGTCGCAGCTGTGGTCGCATCAGTATAAGCTAATGTCTGATGAACTTCCGGCCATGTTGTCATCTGAACTGGAAAGCTTATAAGCAAGAAGACACGACCGACCAAGGCTGGATTAAAAGGATTCTGACCAAGGCCGCCAAAGGTCATCTTACCAACACCAATAGCGAAAAGAGCACCAATAATGATAATCCAAATAGGTAGATTACTGGGCAAATTAAAACCCAACAACAGACCAGTTAGGATAGCACTGCCATCTAAAATGGTGCAGTTTTTTCTACCTAAGATAAATTTTGTAATGGCCCACTCAAAGAAAACACAAGAGACGACAGATGTGGCAAGCACAATAGCAGCTCCAAGGCCAAAAAACCATAGGCTGGCAATAAGAGCCGGCACTAGGGCAATACATACACCATACATATTCTTCTGTACGGAATCCCCTCCGTGAACATGTGGTGATAATGATATAATTGGTTTCATTGTAATTTAATAATAATCTCTAAAACTGTAATCAATCAACTATCAATTCTTAGAAGCTCTGCTTCGAATAATTCCCATAACAGTTGTCTTACCAACTCGAATCATATCGAGTAATGGACGCTTACTGGGACAGGTAAACTGACAACTTCCGCACTCAATACAACTGACAATGTCATTCTTCTCAGCAATTTCCCACTCTTCCATAGCTGAGACTTTACTCAGCAAGAAAGGCTCAAGCCCCATAGGGCAAGCACCTACACACTTTGCACATCGAATACATGGCTGGGGTTCAGAACGACGCGCTTCTTTTTCATTCATGAGAAGCAAGCCGCTGGAACCTTTAGTCATCGGAATTTCCAAGCTTAACAACGCCTTACCCATCATAGGGCCGCCACCGATAATCTTTCCTGTATCTTCTGGCAAACCACCACATTCATCAATGAGTTGCTGGAACGGAGTACCTATACGAGCCAGGAGGTTGCTTGGATTCTTAACGCTTTTACCTGTAACGGTTATAATACGGTCTATTAGAGGTTTGTTTTTCATAACAGCCTCATATATAGCAAAAGCTGTACCTACGTTCTGTACTACAGCACCTACATTAATAGGAATTGCAGGAGGAGCTGGGACTTGACGACCGATAACAGCATCTATTAGTTGCTTTTCACCTCCTTGTGGATATTTAACTCTTAGAGGAACTATTTCGATATTGGGATAATCTTTGGCTTTCTCTGTCATCAACTTGATTGCATCTGGTTTATTGTTCTCAATACCAACATATCCTTTGGTGACATTGACAGCTTTCATGATAAGATCAACACCAACAAGAATCTCATCAGGATGTTCAAGCATAAGCCTGTGGTCTGCAGTAAGATATGGCTCACATTCTACAGCATTGATTATAACGCATTCAGCTTTACAACCGGGAGGAGGAGTGAGTTTTACATGGCAAGGGAATGTAGCTCCCCCCAGACCCACGATACCAGCATTTTTTATTTTCTCAACAATTGTTTTAGCATCAAGGTCGGGACGATCAGAAAGACGCACAAGTTCCTTTGAACGGTCAATACTATCTTCCCAATCATCGCCCTCTACATCTACTATTACTGCCATTCGTCGGGTGCCACTTGCATCCAAAACGGCATCGATTTTGTTCACTTTACCGCTTACGGAACTATAAACAGGAGCGCTTACAAAACCTCCGGCCTCAGCCAAAAGGGTACCAACCTTAACCACATCTCCTTTCTGAACAACAGGTTTAGCTGGAGCACCTATATGTTGGAACATACTAAAAATAGCCTGCTTGGGAAGAGCCGCCTCACGTATTGCGCTGCCAGCAGACAGCTTATTCTCTGCGGGATGTACACCGCCTATGTGAAATGTTTTCATATCTTATTCAGCTTTGAGGGTTCAACATTTTGATTCTGAGTATCCTGAATATTCGGAGTATTCTGAGTATTCTGAGTACTCCGAATTGTTGATTCCTCAGCTTTGGGTTTGCGAGGAGGAAAATTGAAAGCGTGGATGGCACCCTTGGGACAGGCTTCTTCACACTTTCTGCACATCTTGCATTTCTCGGCATCAATGTAAGCTAAATTGTTTTCGAGTGTAATAGCCTCAAACTTTTCACACGTCTTCACACATTTGCCGCAACCAATACATGAAGCCTTACATGCCTTATTAGCAAGGGCTCCCTTGTCTTTGTTGTTACAAAGGACAACTACCCGGCGACCCTTAGGACCCTTCAGGCGAATCTCAATAATACCTCTTGGACATGCTTTCGAACAGGCACCACAAGCTGTACATTTCTCTTCGTCAACAACAGGAAGGCCTGTGACAGGATCCATTTTGAGCGCATCGAACTGGCACTTCTTCACACAGTCACCACAACCAAGACAACCATAGCCACAAGCTGTTTCACCTAAGCCCGTCATTTGCTGGACTCGACAACTCTGTGCACCGTCAAACATGGCATTACGAGGACGATTCTCACATGTTCCATTACAACGGACAACGGCTACCTTGGGAGCACTTGCCACAGCAGCAAGACCAAGGATTCCAGCTACTTGTTCCATTACAGGCTGACCACCAACTGGACACAATTTGCCCTCTAAACTTCCAGCATCAGCAGCTTTAACACATGCAGCGGCAAAGCCTGAACAACCAGGATAGCCGCAACCACCACAATTAGCCTGAGGCAGCACCTCTGAAACCTGCGCAATGCGTGGATCTTCATGTACAGCAAACTTATTGGAAATAATGAATAGAACCAGCGCTGAGACTAGTCCAATCACCCCCAAGACGATTACTGCAATAAAAATTAAATTCATACGTATTATAAGTTTTGTTTATTAATAAATTTGCTTGATTATTTTTTATGAACAGTAAAACTAAAATGTTTACCAATTTTGTTTCTACACAAATAGAGCACAAAATAATATACAGTCAAAATAAATAGAGAAAATACAATTCCTGTTAATTCACCACCAAGATGATATCCAAGAAACAAAAACAATATCATAAGAACCAAAGGAATAAGATAGCATAAATATACAGCTCGAAGACCCTGCGAAACAGTGCCTTCGACATCTACCGTATCCCCTACCCGTATTTCATTATCAACATTCAAGGCTTCTACAATTTTCTCCTTACTTTCACTACTATTGCATAACTTATGTGCAGCACAACCGGAACAGGCCGAATGCTGTAAGATACGGACATAACATTTAGGGCCATCGATTTTCTCGACAACACCTCTGTGATGAATAATTGCTGTTATCTCACGTATCATCTTTTCATAATATTTCAATACAAAGGTACAATTTTTTTTCGTCATTACATTATTATATTAATAATGGAGTGCAGCCTTTAACACTTTTTAAGCATACGTACAGCATAACACATACTTCAAAGAAGTAACTTTGCAAAAAAACAAGGAAAGTTATGACAATAAAGACAACTGCATGCTGCAAGATCAACATCGGATTGAACATTGTTTCCAAACGAGAAGACGGATATCATAATCTGGAAACAGTATTCTACCCTGTGCCATTATATGACGAAATAACAATTACATCTGCCTACGAAGATGGTATCGACCTTTCCGGACATAAATTAGAAGGAGATCCCAATGATAATCTGGTGCTGAAAGCTGTCAGATTATTAAGAGAAAATAATTATCAGGTACCTCCTATACATATCTCGCTAACAAAGAACATCCCCAGTGGAGCAGGATTAGGCGGAGGAAGCAGCGATGCTGCAGCAGTAATGAAAGAATTGAATAAACATTTGGAATTGCAGTTGCCTGATGAAAAGTTGGAAAAAATAATAGCAAAATTAGGAGCAGACTGTCCCTTCTTCATTCAATGCAAACCTGTTTATGCCGAAGGTATTGGGGATATCTTTTCGCCAGTAGATATCAGTCTCCAAGGATGGCACCTCGTCTTGGTAAAACCAGACGATTATGTATCGACAAAAGAAGCTTATGCATTAATTAATGCAAAACCATCCAAATATAATATAAAAGAGGAAGTTAAGAAACCCGTTGAACTATGGAGAGAAACCATTAACAACGACTTCGAAAAGAGCGTCTTCCCCCACCACCCTACTATAGAAAAGATACGCAATCAACTTTATCAGATGGGGGCATCATATGCATGTATGAGCGGTAGCGGTAGTACCGTTTTTGCCCTCTTCCGTGATAAAATAGACCTCGCCCACCTTCAACAGGAACACTTTACTTTTCAGTGCACATTATAAACTATAAGGAAATTCCTACCAACTAATAGGGAAAACCCACTTTAAGACTTAAAAGAATTCGTATACTTTTGCAACAGAATTAAAATCCACAAGTTATGAAAAGGTACATAATTTCTTTTTTATTGATCCTTGCAACATGGCAGTCAGCCTTTGCAATGAGTTATGAACGTGCACGCGAAGAGGCATTGTATCTGACAGACAAAATGGCTTACGAGCTAAATCTCAATGACCAACAGTACAACGATGCTTACGAAATAAATCTGGATTATTTCTTGTCGCTAAACAGCGAAGCTGACTTGTACGAAGATTATCTCTCCTATCGTCTATCAGACTTCCGACATATACTTTACGATTGGCAATACAGTATCATGTTGGCTGCCGACTATTTCATTCGTCCCGTTTATTGGAGAGCTGGCGGGTGGTACTTCCCCATCTACACTCATTATAATCATGGTTATTTCTACTACAGCTACCCTACTGTTTATTATAGCTATCGAGGAGGTCATGGACGTATTCACCATTATAATGGATTCTATGCCAACCGTCGTCCTGCATGGAATGGTGGACTACGTGGAAATCGCCCAATTGCAGTGAGAGCTGGTAGAGGAGACGGAAGAGGCTCTGTAGTAGGAAACCTAACTGGCAGAGTTACAGGAAATGGATACCATTTTGATGTGTCAGGTAGAGCTAACAAAAGAGCAGATAGAGGAAACTCATTCAGCAACAGTAGCACCAGAAACCAAAGAAATGATTATTCAAGAGGAAGCAATTATGGGAGAGACAACTCTAACACATACCGAGAAAGAAACTATGGAACGGAAAACCGCTCTACACGAAACTATAATATAAACAGAAACAGCGAAGGTTCAAGAAACTATAACCCAAATAGATCATACGAGGAAACAAGAGGATCTAGTATGAACAGAGGGTCATATAGCAGTCCGAGAAGTTCCAGTTCCAGTAGCAACTTCGGAGTTACCAGAAGCTCTGGTTCAAATAGTAATTTCGGAGGCTCCAGAAGTTCCAGTAGAGGTGGCTTTAACAGCTCTAGTTCAGGAAGAGGAGGATTCGGCGGTAGCAGAAGTTCTGGCGGTAGCGGGACTGTTTCAAGAGGAAGACGTTAAAGTATATAAATATACTAATGAAGGGTGGAGAGATCTCCACCCTTCATTAGTAAAAAAAACTCGTTTGCTCTACGAGCAGAAAACGAGACTCGATGCTTTTTGAACCTTGAGCTCGTTTGCTCTACGAGCGGAAAACGAGACTCGAACTCGCGACCCCAACCTTGGCAAGGTTGTGCTCTACCAACTGAGCTATTTCCGCAAGAATACTGAAAGTGAAGAGGAGGAGACTCGAACTCCCACGCCTCGCGGCACTACCACCTCAAAGTAGCGCGTCTACCATTCCGCCACCTCTCCAAAAGAGTATCTAATAAGTTGTGCCCAGAACAGGACTCGAACCTGCACGCCTTGCGGCACACGCACCTGAAACGTGCGCGTCTACCAATTCCGCCACCTGGGCAAATAAACGAGCGGGAAACGAGACTCGATGCTTTTTGAACCTTGAGCTCGTTTTGCTCTACGAGCGGAAAACGAGACTCGATGCTTTTTGAACCTTGAGCTCGTTTTGCTCTACGAGCGGAAAACGAGACTCGAACTCGCGACCCCAACCTTGGCAAGGTTGTGCTCTACCAACTGAGCTATTTCCGCAAGAAATTTACGTATTAGATAACTCCCAACATTTCAATACTTAACCATTATTTTGTCAATTCCCCTGAATTGCGAGTGCAAAATTACAACATTTTAGACAAACTGCCAAATAATTCATCATTTTTTTAATCCATTCTATCGCGATAATCTTTATAATCATATTCTCTAAGCACTTCTCTTGAACCATTTAGGTGCTCAAAGACAATAGAAGGATGTGAAATGCCGTTAAACATACAGGTTTTTACCGTAGTATAGTGAATCATATCCTCAAAGATGATTTCTTGTCCGATCTTTATTGGATTAGGAAACTTCCAACTACCCATATAATCACCACTTAAACAACTATTGCCACCTAAACGATAAACGTTTTCTTTTGGTTGAGCCGTCTTGACGGCATCAAATGGAAGGGTTTCCGCCCCTCTGACAGTTGGCTGATACGGCATCTCCAGACAGTCGGGCATATGACAGGTAAAAGACACATTAAGTATGGCTGTACGAATTCCTTTGTTTTCTACGATATCCACGACTTGAGAAACCAGAGGTCCCGTTTGCCAGGCAAAAGCACTTCCCGGTTCCAGAATAATGTTAAGATGTGGATAACGTTTCTTAAGTGACAATAATATATTGATAAGGTATGGGACGTCATAATCTGAACGAGTCATCAAATGTCCGCCACCCAGATTCAGCCATTTAATTTGACCAAACCAACGGCCGAATTTTTCTTCCAAATGATTCAATGTGTGTTCTAATGCTTCTGCAGAACTCTCACAATGACAATGACAGTGAAAACCTTCTATACCATCCGGCAATGTTTCTGGTAGTTGGTCTGCCAGAATTCCAAACCTACTGCCAGACGCACAGGGATTATATAACTCTGTCTCTATCTCGCTATACTCAGGATTAACTCTTATTCCTACACTGATATCATGTTTGTTGTATGATTTCACCATCGGCATAAAACGTTCATACTGCGATAGTGAATTAAATGAAATATGTCCACTACAATCCAGAATGGCAGGAAATTCGTCTTCCGTATAGGCAGGACTATATGTATGGGCCAGGCTTCCGAACTCATGATATGAAAGTAGTGCCTCATTCAAACTACTAGCCGTAGTATGATGGATGTATTCTCTGAAAATAGGAAATGTCTTCCATAAGGCAAATGCTTTAAACGCCAGGATAATCTCGACACCTGCACTATCGGCGACATGCTTTATTAGTTCTAAGTTGCGCCTAAGAAGTCGTTCCTCAAAAAGATAATATGGAGTCATTGGATTGAAAAATATAAAGTCAGTACACAAGTTTTACATTATCGACCCATAGCGTATTACCTTCTGTACCGGTATATGCGCCACCATAACTGCTATCAAACTTGACTATTAGATGAGTCGGCGTGTCATTGGCATCAGCCCAACCTTCTTCTTGGATAGGAACATTTTTACCATTTCTGTTAATGGCATGATAAGTACGCTCACCGTTAACCATTCCCATCCATTCTCTATAATAGCTTTCTTTGCTGATATCGCCATAGTGAATGGGGAATTCTTTTCCTTCAACCCAACCGTTTGTGTTTCGGTCGAAACGGACTCTCATTGTTCCTATACGCAGTGCATGTATATTGCCGTCTTCATCTTCCCAGCGTTTCTGAAGCAGGCAAACACACTCAGCCATATCCTTTCCTTCGATAACTTTTGTCTTACTGAAACCGGTTTCTTTTATTCTGCTATGACTACCAGGGTTATGGTATTTATAATCAAACTTTATAGCTTTGGGACGTTTAGTAAAAGGTATACCAATATTTATTTTTGACATCGGATTGGATGAACTTGTTATAGGCTCTATAATACTTCCAGTAAAGATGCTTCCAGTAGCAAGAACACTGACATTCACAATACCTATAGCCTTACAATTGACAATATGTGTAGATAATTTTGCACATTTACCATTACCATGAACATCCGGCCATACACTAACATTTGTTTTTATAACCCCAAATACCTTTGCAAAGACATTGCTGTTTGCCCATGGACTTCCACCCTGATTGGTAAATGCTCTGGCACCATTGAAATCACCTGTAGGACCAATTTCGTATAATGTACAGATATTTCCTCCGACCAATTGGCTTTCTTTAATTGAACGAGTAATCCATGTATCAAAATTACTGAACTTAAGCTGATCGCCTTCTGATCTGACATTTGATGTCAAACAAAACATCAATAACGCAGTGATAATAAACTTCATACTCAATATTTTCGTTCAAACGGCTGCAAAGTTACATAATTTATACGTAATCCTTTGCACAAAACGCAAAAAAGGAGTATTTTTGTATAATAATTGCATAAAAAACTTAATACCAGCATGGACGAAAGGATAAAGGGAGCAGATATGAGATTGTTGGAAATTCTTTCACAGACATTTCCTAATAGCAGTAGCGCAAGTACAGAGATTATCAACCTTGAAGCAATAATGAATCTGCCTAAAGGAACAGAACATTTTGTTGCCGATATACATGGTGAGCACGAGGCTTTCTTACATATTCTACGCAATGCCAGCGGTAACATAAAACGTAAGGTAAAAGAACTGTTTGCCGAATCACTCACAGACAGAGAAATTCGTGAGTTGTGTACCCTTATATATTATCCCGAGAAGAAGCTCGAGATGATTAAAGAAAAAAACGAAGAAGACTTAAGCAAATACTATTCGGTAACGCTTTACCGACTTATACAGGTATGTCAATCGGTCAGCAGCAAATATACCCGCAGTAAAGTCCGTAAAGTACTCCCCCGTCAGTTTGCATACATTATAGAAGAGTTATTACATGAAAGCCCTATTGACGATGATAAAGAAGCTTATTTCCAACGCATCATTGAAACGATCATACAAACGGGACAAGCTCAAAATTTTATTACCGTATTATGTAATGTGATTCAAAGGCTTAGCATCGACCAGCTACATATCTTAGGTGATATTTTTGACCGCGGTCCCGGAGCCCATATAATAATGGACTATCTACTGACACGAGAAAATTTCGATATACAATGGGGCAACCACGATGCACTTTGGATGGGCGCAGCAGCCGGATGTGATCCTTGTATTGCTACAGTTTTGCGTTTGTCTCTTCGTTTCGGTAACATGGCAACTCTCGAGGAAGGATATGGTATTAATCTGCTTCCTCTGGCAACCTTTGCAATGGAATATTATGCACAAGATCCGTGCAAAGAGTTTATACCTCATACAGATAAACCGTTGGACGAGAAGAATTGCAGACTAATTGCACAGATGCACAAAGCCATTAGCATCATCCAGTTTAAGTTAGAGGCACAAATGAGACTTCAGTATCCGGAATGGGACATGCATAATCAAGGAACATTGGAGAATATAGATTTCAAGAAAAAAGTCTATCTCTTAGACGGAAAAAAGTATACATTAAAAGACACACTCTTCCCTACCGTTGACCCATTGAATCCCTATAAGCTACTGCCAGAGGAAGAAGAACTTGTCAACAAGTTGCATCATTCTTTTCGTATATCCGAGAAGCTCCAAAAACATATCCGTTGCCTTCTTTCTCATGGTTGTATGTACGGCATTTTCAATGGCAATCTGCTCTTTCATGCTTCTATTCCGCTAAACGATGACGGAAGTCTAAAAGAAGTGACACTTAACGGCAAGAAATATAAAGGAAGAGAATTACTGCATCATATTGGAATGTATATACGCACAGCATTCCAGAATGATGTGCCAAAGACGGAAAGGCAGAAAGCAAGAGATTATTTCTGGTACCTGTGGTGTGGGCCTGACAGTCCGCTTTTCGACAAAAATCGTATGACTACTTTCGAACGCTACTTCCTTGAGGATATTTCGTTATACCATGAAGAGAAAGGTAATTATTATAAATTACGAGAAAAACCGGAAATCTGCGATAGCATCCTTGATGCCTTTGAAGTTAAAGGAAACAACCGGCACATCATAAACGGACATGTGCCTGTTCATGCTTCACAAGGAGAAAATCCCATAAAGGCAGACGGTCGCCTGATGGTTATTGACGGCGGATTTGCCAAGGCATACCACAAGACTACAGGCATTGCAGGCTATACACTAGTATATCACAGTCGAGGATTCCTTCTTATTCAACACGAGCCATTTACAAGTACCCGCGAAGCCATCATGAACGAAACCGACATAAAAAGCAGTACTCAAATCGAGGTAATGACTGGCAAAAGAGTTCGTGTGAGAGATACAGACAAAGGGATTATACTCCAACGTCAAGTCCAGGAGTTAAGAGAACTCCTATATGCTTATCAGCACGGAATTATCAAGGAGAAATAATCTATCTGTGTTCTAATAGCACCACATTTTCAACATGCTGTGTATGAGGAAACATATCCACTGGTTGAATTCTTATCACACGGTATGTCGTGTCAAGTAGCTGAAGATCACGGGCTTGAGTTGCGGGATTACAGCTTACATATACTATACGCTTTGGGTCAGCAAATAAAATGGTATCTATTACATCTTGATGCATGCCGGCACGTGGAGGGTCTGTAATAATAACATCAGGCCTACCATGTTGCTCAACAAAGTCACGATTTAGAATATCTTTCATATCACCGGCATAGAACAGCGTATTGTTTATATTATTTAAGGCAGAATTTACCTTAGCGTCTTCTATGGCTTCGGGCACGTACTCAATGCCAATTACTTTATGGGCTTGTTTGGCAACGAAATTAGCTATTGTTCCGGTACCGGTATACAAGTCATAAACCAACTCATTGCCTGTAAGTCCGGCAAAATCTCTCGTTACCTTATATAATATATAGGCCTGCTCGGTGTTGGTCTGATAAAAACTCTTTGGACCGACCTTAAAGCGCAAATCTTCCATCAGTTCATAAATATGGTCAGAACCATAATAGCATTTAACATCTAAATCACCAAAGGTATCATTACATTTCGGATTATAGACATACATCAGACTTGTTATCTGAGGAAACCGGATATGCATAGATTCCAGTAATTGTTTAGCTTCTTCTTTAGAAAACAGGCTTTCTGTTCTAATCTCTTCTTCTGCTGCTTCCTTATTTGCTTCAACATAGGCCGTTGGCCCAAACTGCACGGTAACCATCCACTCGCCCGAAAGAGAATTTCTTAAGACAATACCACGCAAGAATCCTTGTTGTGCTCTTAGGTCATAGAATGTAAGTTCATGCGTGCGGGCATAGTCGTAAAGCCAATTCCTAATCTCGTTGTTCAGATTGTCCATCAACCAGCACTTATGTATCGGTAACACTTTATCAAAAGCACCGCTTATATGAAAACCTATTCCTGGTTCAAAAGGGAAGCCTTCACGCAATTGTTCGTCCGTAAGCCATTGTTTATTGCTACACGCGAAGTCAAGTTTATTTCTGTATTCTTGTGTCTTATTGCTACCTAAGATAGGAGAACATTCAGGCAATTCCACCTTACCTATACGGGTTAGGTTGTCCATCACTTGCTTCTGTTTATATCGTATCTGTTCATCATAGGGCAAACATTGCCATTTACAACCTCCGCACACCCCGAAGTGTTCACAAAAAGGTTTTGCTCTTTTATCACTGTATTTATGGAATTTAACAGCAATAGCTTCAGCATAATGGTGCTTCTTTCGGGTTACTTTCAAATCAACAATATCACCGGGAACAACAAAGGGAACAAATACTACTAAATCATTGATCCTGACTAATGCCTTACCCTCTGCGGCAACATCTTGAATCTCTATTTCTTGATATACAGGTAACTGCTTCTTTTTTCTTGCCATAATACTTTATACACGTTTCAATGTGCAAAATTAGATAATAATTCAACAAAAAACAGCATTTTCTTTGGAATAATAAGGAATTTGGCCTATATTTGCAAAAAACAATGAATTAACTATAATACAAAATTAAAATTATGAGTCAAAAACGTGTTTATACCTTTGGCAACGGACAAGCTGAAGGTAATGCCAAAATGCGCGAAGTTTTGGGCGGTAAGGGTGCCAACCTTGCCGAGATGAATCACATTGGTGTTCCTGTTCCCCCAGGTTTCACCATTACCACAGATACATGTAATGAATATTATAAGGTGGGACAGGCAAAGATTGTCGAGTTGTTACAAGACGATGTGAATGCCGCTGTAGCACATACAGAGAACCTTATGAAGTGTAAGTTTGGCGATCCCAACAATCCACTTTTGGTATCTGTTCGTTCTGGTGCTCGCGCTTCTATGCCTGGTATGATGGACACTATCCTGAACCTCGGTTTGAACGACGAAGTAGCTGAGGGTATGGTAAAGAAGACCGGTAATCCTCACTTTGTATATGACAGCTACCGACGTTTCGTTCAGATGTACGGTGACGTTGTTTTAGGTTTGAAGCCAGTTAACAAGGAAGATATCGACCCATTTGAGGCTATTATCGAGAAGGTTAAGGAAGAACAAGGAGTTACACTCGACAAAGACCTCTCTGTAGAGTCTCTGAAGAAGTTGGTTGAACTTTTCAAGGCTGCTATTAAGGAGCAGACCGGTCAGGACTTCCCCACTGATCCCAAGGAGCAGCTTTGGGGTGCCATCTGTGCCGTATTCCGCAGCTGGATGAACGAACGCGCTATCCTTTACCGTAAGATGGAAGGCATACCCGACGAATGGGGTACTGCAGTTTCTGTAATGGCTATGGTATTTGGTAATATGGGCGATACCTCTGCAACAGGTGTATGCTTCAGCCGCGATGCCGGTAACGGAGAAAACCTTTTCAACGGTGAGTACCTGATTAACGCTCAGGGCGAGGACGTTGTAGCTGGTATCCGCACACCTCAGCAGATTACGAAGATTGGTTCTCAGCGTTGGGCTGAGCGTGCAGGCATCTCCGAGGAAGAGCGTGTAGCCAAGTATCCTTCTATGGAGGAAGCTATGCCCGAGTTGTATAAGGAGCTGGATGCACTCCAGGACAAACTGGAGAAACACTATCGCGATATGCAGGATATGGAGTTCACCGTTCAGGAAGGCAAACTGTGGTTCTTACAGACACGCAACGGTAAGCGTACCGGTACAGCTATGGTAAAGATTGCCATGGATCTGCTCCGCGAAGGTATGATTGACGAAAAGACCGCTATTTTGCGTTGCGAGCCTCAGAAGTTGGACGAATTGTTGCACCCGGTATTCGATAAGGATGCACTGAAGAAGGCAAAGCCCATTACTCAGGGTCTGCCAGCATCTCCTGGTGCAGCTTGCGGTCAGATCGTATTCCATGCCGACGATGCTGAGGCATGGCATGCCGATGGTCATAAGGTTATCATGGTACGTATCGAGACCTCTCCCGAGGACCTCGCAGGTATGTCTGCAGCAGAAGGTATCCTCACAGCTCGAGGAGGTATGACATCTCACGCAGCCGTTGTAGCTCGTGGTATGGGTAAGTGCTGTGTTTCCGGTGCTGGTGCCATCAATGTAAACTACAAGACCAAGACTGTAGAAATCGAGGGTGTTGTATATAAAGAAGGTGATTTTATTTCACTGAACGGTACTACAGGTCAGGTATTTGCTGGTGAGATTCCAACCAAGGCTGCTGAGTTGAGTGGTGACTTCAAGGCTCTCATGGATCTCTGCGACAAGTACACAAAGATGGAGGTTCGTACCAATGCAGATACACCACACGATGCTCAAGTAGCTCGTGCATTCGGTGCTAAGGGTATTGGTCTTACACGTACAGAGCACATGTTCTTCGACGGACAGAAGATTATTGCTATGCGCGAAATGATTCTGGCTGACACGGTTGAAGGTCGCGAGAAAGCCCTGGCTAAACTCCTCCCCTATCAGAAAGCCGACTTCTATGGAATCCTTAAGGCTATGGACGGTCTGCACGTCAACATCCGACTGCTTGATCCCCCATTGCATGAGTTCGTACCCCATGACAATGCCGGACAGGAGACTATGGCTAAAGAGATGGGCGTAACAGTAGAAGAAATTCGCAAGCGTGTCAACTCATTAGCAGAGAATAACCCGATGTTGGGTCATCGTGGTTGTCGTTTGGGTATCACATTCCCCGAGATTACAGCTATGCAGACACGTGCCATCCTTGGTGCTGCTTGCCAACTGAAGAAGGAAGGCTACGATCCACATCCCGAGATTATGGTTCCTCTTATCGGTATTCTCTACGAATTCAAGCAGCAAAAGGAAATCATCAAGGCTGTTGCCGAAGAAGTATTCGCAGAAGAAGGTGTACGTATCGACTTCGAAATTGGTACCATGATCGAGATTCCTCGTGCTGCTCTTACAGCAGACAAGATTGCTCAGGAGGCAGAGTACTTCTCATTCGGTACCAATGACCTTACTCAGATGACATTCGGTTACTCTCGCGACGATATCGCCAGCTTCTTGCCTGTATATCTCGAGAAGAAGATTCTTAAAGTTGATCCATTCCAGGTTCTCGATCAGAACGGTGTAGGTCAACTCATTAAGATGGCAGTTGAGAAAGGTCGCGCCGTTCGTCCAGGTATGCGTACAGGTATCTGCGGTGAGCACGGAGGTGAACCATCATCTGTTAAGTTCTGCGCTAAGATAGGCATGAACTACGCATCCTGCTCACCCTTCCGCGTGCCAATCGCACGCCTCGCCGCCGCGCAGGCAGCCGTCGAGGAGTAATTAAACTCTCTGATATAATGAAAGGGACCTGTCCGCTGGGGCAGGTCTCTTTTTTAGTATGTTCATTGTGCTCACAACAATAGCATGGATTAATGTCGTTGCTATTATATCTTGATTTGCATTTTGAAGATGATATTTCTTGGTCGTATCTTGAAGGAATACATAGATTCTGAGAGGGAGCCGAAAGAGGTGTAGCGATAGTCTGTCTCGTTAAGGAGATTGGTGGCGGCAAGAGAGATGTCAACGCTTTTGGAAAGGAGCCAGCGGACAGAGGCATCAAGGAAAATGATG